>Ga0075421_100004346_pt1 | contig 17121 bp, 13 predicted proteins | sample SoiMetdeltSBSDD5_FD_75292 | JGI IMG/M metagenome (GOLD analysis project Ga0075421, IMG submission 75292) | Bulk soil microbial communities from a Populus tree surrounding site in Tennessee, USA - Soil MetaG P. deltoides SBSDD5 | ecosystem: Environmental > Terrestrial > Soil > Tree plantation...
CAGAATCGTCTTGTGCGCGAACAGGTTGAACGACTGGAACACCATTCCGACGTCGGACCGCAGTTGCGCCAGCTTGCGGCCCTCGTCAGGTAGCACGACACCGTCGATCGCGATCGTGCCCGAGTCAATCGGCTCGAGCCGATTGATGGTGCGGCACAACGTCGACTTGCCCGAACCGGACGGGCCCAACACGACGATCACCTGCCCGCGATCCACCTTCAGATTGATGTCCTTGAGGACGTGCAGGGCGCCGAAGTGCTTGTTGACCGCCTCCATCGAGACCATCGGCGCGCCTGACTGAGTCGGATTGACCTCTGTCACCCCCGCGCCGGTGGTCTCCATGGCGAATGACCTTACCCAGGGAACGCCCAGCTTGCCTGGAAGTCGCGAATCCACTCAGATCGTGGCGAGCAGCGCTCCGTACCATGGGTCCGTGACTTCGATGGTGACGCGAGAGGCGGCAGCGTACGATGCTGTTCGCCAGAGTCCGCGCACCTACCAGGTCCGCACCTACGGCTGCCAGATGAATGTGCACGACTCCGAACGGCTGGCCGGGTTGCTGGAAGCTGCCGGATACGAGCGCGCGGCCGACGGAACCGACGCCGACGTCGTCGTCTTCAACACCTGCGCAGTCCGCGAGAATGCCGACAACAAGCTGTACGGCAACCTCAGCCACCTCGCGCCGCGCAAGCAGGCCGACCCCGACATGCAGATCGCCGTCGGCGGCTGCCTGGCACAGAAAGACCGCGACACCGTCCTGTCGAAGGCACCGTGGGTGGACGTCGTGTTCGGGACGCACAACATCGGTTCACTGCCGACGCTGCTCGACCGCGCCCGCCATAATCGCAAAGCCCAGGTCGAAATCGCCGAAGCGCTGGAGGAGTTCCCGTCCGCGTTGCCGGCTGCGCGCGAATCCGCTTACGCCGCATGGGTTTCCGTCTCCGTCGGCTGCAACAACACCTGCACGTTCTGCATCGTGCCCGCGCTTCGCGGAAAAGAGGTCGACCGCAGCCCCGGCGACGTGCTGGCTGAAGTGCAGTCACTCGTCGACCAGGGCGTCCTTGAGGTCACCCTGCTGGGCCAGAACGTCAACGCCTACGGCGTCTCGTTTGCCGACCCGGATCAGACCCGTGATCGCGGCGCATTCGCCAAGCTGCTGCGCGCATGCGGACGCATCGACGGCCTTGAGCGCGTTCGGTTCACCTCGCCGCACCCCGCCGAGTTCACCGACGACGTGATCGAGGCGATGGCGCAAACGCCGAATGTGTGCCCGACGCTGCACATGCCGCTGCAATCGGGCTCCGACCGGATCCTGCGGGCGATGCGACGGTCGTACCGCGCCGAGAAATACCTCGGCATCATCGACCGGGTCCGGGCCGCCATTCCGCACGCCGCCATCACGACCGACCTCATCGTCGGCTTCCCGGGCGAGACCGAAGATGACTTCCAAGCCACGCTCGACGTGGTTGCGCGGGCGAGGTTCTCGAGCGCATTCACCTTCCAGTACTCCAAGCGTCCCGGCACTCCGGCAGCCGAGCTGAACGACCAACTGCCGAAGGCCGTTGTCCAAGAACGCTATCAACGGCTGATCGACCTACAGGAACGCATTTCGCTGGAGGAGAACACCGCGCGGATCGGGCGCACCGTCGAACTGCTGGTGGCGACGGGCGAAGGCCGTAAGGATGCCAGCACCGCACGCATGTCTGGACGCGCCCGCGACGGCCGGCTGGTGCATTTCGACCCGGCAGGCCTTGACATCCGGCCCGGCGACATCGTCACCGCCACCGTCACCGGCGCCGCGCCGCACCACCTGATCGCCGACGGCGGCCCGCACAGCCACCGGCGTACCAGGGCCGGCGACGCGCATGCGGCAGGGCGCAAGCCCCGCACGGGGGTCGGCCTCGGCATGCCCGGCATCGGTGTCCCGGCACCACAGCCGACCTCGTCCGGGTGTGCTCGGTGACCGCAGGTAAAGACAACAACGGCAACTTCGAAGAGTTCAAGGGCGACATCGAGGCTGCCGAACGCCGCGTCGCGCGTGAAATCGACCCCGGCGCAAGAGCATTGGTGATCGCTGTCGCGGTCTTTGTGCTCCTGCTCAGCTTCGTGTTGCCGCACACCGGCGGCGCCAAGGGCTGGGACGTCCTGGTCGGCGACGATGCGGCGATCCGCAACGGCATCGCATTGCCCTCGCGAGTGTTTTGTTGGCTGGCGATCGTATTCAGCGTGGGCTTCTCGATGTTGGCGTTGCTGATGCGGCGATGGGGCCTCGCGTGGATCGCGCTGGCGGGATCCACCGTCGCGTCCTTCACAGGCCTGCTGGCGGTGTGGTCACGACAGACCGCGCCCGCACATCACCCGGGGCCCGGCGTCGGCCTGATCATTGCGTGGCTTGCAGTGATCGTGCTGGCCTACAACTGGGCACGCGCGGTTTGGGCGCGCACCGCTTTGCAGCTCGCGGCGGAGGAAGAGCGCCGCAGGCAAGCGGCCGAACAGCACAAGAAGGGGCTGCTGGACACCCTCGGCGGCGACACTGACAACACCGACGACACCGACAATGGCCCGGAGAAGCCCTAGCCGCCCTTGAGCGCGTCGGCCGCGGCGTCCGCCCACTGACGCCACTGTTCGGCGTTGGCCCGGGCTTCCTCGGCGTCCTTGGTCCGCCCAGCCGCTTCGGCCTTTTCCGCCTGCCGCTCGAATTGTTCCGCGCGAGCGCGGAATTGGTCGGCGCGGGCCTGTGCTTCCGGGTCGACGCCGCCGGTCGGCGCATCGCGCACCTTTTTCTCGATCGCGCGCAGCCGTCGTTCCAGCTCCGCACCGCGTTCGCGGGGCACCTTGCCTATCGCGTCCCATTTGTCGCCGATCGTGCGCAGCGCCGCCCGCGCGGCCTCCAAATCGGAGGTGTCGACCTTTTCGGCCTCGGCGAGCAGCGCCTCTTTGGCGTCGGCGTTCGCCTTGAACTCGGCGTCGCGTTCGGCGCTGGCCGCGTTGCGGGCGGAGAAGAAAGTGTCCTGCGCGCCCTTGAACCGTTGCCACAGCGCGTCGTCGACGTCCTTGGCGGCGCGTCCGGCGGCCTTCCACTGTGTCAACAGGTCGCGGAACGCCGCGCTGGTGGTGCCCCAGTCGGTGGAGTCGGCCAGCTCCTCGGCGCGTTCGCACAGCGCCTCCTTGGCCTGCCGGGCGCCCGCGCGGTCACGGTCGAGTTCCGCGAAATGCGAGCCTCGGCGGCGGTTGAACGTCTCGCGGGCCGTCGAATAGCGCTTCCACAGTGCGTCGTCGGTCTTGCGGTCGAGCCCGCTGATCGTCCGCCACTCCTCGAGGATGTCGCGCAGCCGGTCGCCTGCGGCCTTCCACTGCGTCGCGTTCGCGGCCAGGTCCTCGGCCTCGGCGGCCAGTGTCTCTTTGCGTGCCGTCTGCGCGGCCCGGTACTCGTCGCGCTTGGCCTTCTCGGCCTGGGCGGCTTCGTCTGCGTGCTCGACGATGGCGGTAAGCCGCGCGGCGAGCGCGTCGACGTCACCCAGCACGTGCGCCTCCGGCAGGCTTTCGGCGAGTGCGGCGGCGGCCGACTTGATCTTGCGGGCGTCTCCTGTTCCGGACTCGAGCCGGTGCTCCATCAGCGCGACTTCGGTGTGCAGGTCGTCGAATCGGCGCCCGAAGTGCTCGAACGCGGCCTCGTTGTCGCCGGCTTGCCACGAGCCGATGATGCGTTCACCCGATCCGGTGATCAGCCAGACAGTGCCGTCGGGGTCGACGCGGCCGAACCGGTGCGGATCGCTCGACACAGGCGCGGCGATGGTCGGCGCCGGGTGGCCGGGGCGGGGAACGGGGCGCGGGGGTCCTGGCCGGGGGGCGGGTTTGGGGGTGGGGGTGCCGCCACCTGGCTCGCTGGTCGTCATATCCGTTACCTCGTACCCTCCGCGCGAAAACACGCGCACCTGCCGCGCGACGCGGCGCCTACTAGCTCGTCCGCTATTCAAACAGGTCCCCGCACCCTGTGCCCACGCCTTTCGCTATGGATTTGCCTAGGCTCTTTTCCAACACAACGGGAGGCCGCGGATGGACAAGGCGGACATCGCCGCCCTGCTCGCCCTCGGCGCTGCGTTCTTCATCGCGATCGGCGACGTCATTCATCAGCGTTCGGCGCATGACGTCACCGACGAACCGGTCAGCCACACCGAGCTGTTCGTGCGGTTGCTGCGCGACGGCCAGTGGTGGCTCGGCAGCGGCGTCGCAGCGGCCGGATTCGCGCTGCAGGCCGCTGCGCTGGGCCTGGGCTCGGTGCTGTTGGTGCAGGCCATGCTGGTCACGTCGCTGTTGTTCGCGCTGCCGATCAGCGCGCGACTGTCGCACCGGCCAGTGACCCGCTGGGAATGGACGTGGGCCGCGCTGCTGGCCGCCGCGGTCGCGATCATCGTGACCGTCGGCAACCCCACCGCAGGCCATTCCCGGGCATCGTTGGAGACGTGGACGGCGGTCATCGCGGTGCTGGGCCCCGCCCTCGTGCTCTGCGTGGTGGGCGCGCGAATCTGGTCCGGATCCGTCAGCGCGGTGCTGCTGGCGCTGGTGTCCGGAGCGCTATGGGGCGTGTTCGCGGTGCTGACCAAGGGTGTGGTGGACCGCCTCGACGACGGTCTGTGGGCGCTGCTGCGCACACCCGAGCTCTACGTGTGGGCATTGGTCGGCATTGCCGGCACGGCCTGGCAGCAGTCGTCGTTCCGGGCCGGCTCGCTGACCGCGTCGCTGCCGACCATGACCGTCGCCGAGCCGGTCGTGGGGTCGGCGCTCGGCATCGTGGTGCTTGGCGAGACGCTGCGGCCCGGCGACGCCGGTTGGCTGACCCTGATCATCGCGGTGGCGGTGATGGTGGTGTCGACGGTCGCGCTGGCCCGCGGGGAAGCGGCCGGTGCCACCAAGCAGCCAGCGTGAGCACTACTTTGGTGGCGTGCTGAGCGCCATCGCAATCATCCCGTCGGCACCCGTCATGGTTCCCGAACTGGGCGCGGGTGCGGCCGACGAACTGGCCGACTTGCGGGAGGCGGTGTTCACCGCTACGGGATCGCTGCCGTCGCGGTGGATCGCGCTCGGTGTCGGCGAGGCCGACGCTGTACTGGATTCCGAGACCGCCGGCACTCTCGCGGGCTACGGCGTCGATCGCCGTGTCACGCTGTCGCCCAACGCTGCTGGAACTCCCACGGAACTGCCGCTGTGCGCGTTGATCGCGGGCTGGGTCCGCGACCAGGCCAAGCCCGACACAAGCGCGGAGGTGCGGGTGTACGCCACGTACCACGACATCGACGCCGCGATCGCCAGCGGCCGCCGGTTACGGGCCGAAATCGACGAGGCGGTCGACCCGATCGGTGTCCTCGTCGTCGCCGACGGCGCGCACACCCTGACGCCACCCGCGCCAGGCGGCTACGACCCCGACTCGATACCGGTGCAGGCCGCGCTCGACGACGCGCTCGCCGCCGGCGATGCCGCCGCGCTGACCCGCCTGCCGGACACCGTCGTCGGCCGAGTCGCTTACCAGGTATTGGCCGGGCTGGCGGGGAGTCCTCGGTCGGCCAAAGAGCTGTACCGCGGTGCGCCCTACGGCGTCGGCTACTACGTCGGCGTCTGGCGGCCATGAGACCCATCGCGATCATCGGCCCGACGGGCACCGGAAAGTCGGCGCTTGCGGTGGCCGTCGCCGAACGCGTGGGCGGCGAGATCGTGAATGCCGACGCCATGCAGCTCTACCGCGGCATGGACATCGGCACCGCGAAGCTGGCCGTGCCCGAGCGTCGCGGCATAGCGCACCACCAGCTCGACGTCCTCAACGTCACCGAGACGGCCAGTGTCGCCCGCTATCAGCAGGCCGCGACCGTCGACGTCGAAGCGATCGCCGGCCGCGGCGCGGTCCCGATAATCGTCGGCGGGTCGATGATGTACATCCAGTCGCTGCTCGACGAATGGTCTTTTCCCGCAACGGATCCCGCCGTGCGTGCCAAATGGGAGGAGCGGCTGGCCGAGATCGGCGTCGGCGTGTTGCACCAGGAACTGGCGCGGGTCGACGCCCAGGCCGCGTCCTCGATCCTGCCCACCGACGGCCGCCGCATCGTGCGAGCGCTTGAGGTCGTCGAACTCACCAGACAACCCTTCGCTGCGTCGGCGCCGGTGATCGGTACGCCCCGCTGGAACACCGCGATCATCGGATTAGATTGGGACACAGCGCTTCTCGACAGCCGGCTGACCCAGCGGACGGACAAGATGTTCGTCGACGGCCTCGTCGGCGAGGTCCAGGGGTTATTGGGCGCCGGTCTGCGGGACGGCGTCACCGCGTCGCGCGCCCTTGGCTACGCCCACGTGATCGCCGACCTCGATCAGGGTGGCGACGGGTCCGCGGCCCGCGAGCCGACCTTCTTCGGCACCCGCCGCTACGTCCGCCGCCAACGGTCGTGGTTCCGCCGCGACCACCGCATCACGTGGCTCGACGGCGCCGCTGCCGACAACGTCGAGAACACGCTGCAAATATGGCGGCACGTATCCTGAGCAGGTGGAGTTCGCCAAGGGGCACGGCACGCAGAACGACTTCGTACTGTTGCCCGACCCGGACGGCCGGTTGTCGTTGACGCCGGCCGCGGTGGCTGCGCTTTGCGACCGTCGCCGAGGGTTGGGCGCCGACGGGGTGCTGCGGGTGACTCGAGCCGAGGTGGCCGGCCTCGAGCGGATCCCAGAGGGCGTGCAGCCAGGCGATTGGTACATGGACTACCGCAACGCCGACGGATCCATCGCACAGATGTGCGGTAACGGGGTCCGGGTGTTCGCCCACTACTTGCGGGCCAATGGACTGGAGAGCCGCGACGAATTCACCGTCGGCTCGCTGGCGGGGCCCCGCCCCGTGGTGCTGCACGCCTGGGACGACACCACCGCCGACGTCACGGTCGAAATGGGCAAGACCAGCCAACTCGGCACGGGTGAGGCGATCGTCGGCGGCCGCCCGTTCGCGGGTCTGGCCATCGATGTGGGTAACCCGCATCTGGCGTGTGTCGACGCCGATCTGAGCTTCGACGAACTCGCTGCCCTTGACGTCGCCGCACCGGTTTCGTTCGATCGCACGCAGTTCCCCGAAGGCGTGAACATCGAGGTTCTGACGGCGCCGCATGGTGGAGCGGTATCGATGCGGGTACACGAGAGAGGTGTCGGAGAGACGCGATCCTGTGGCACCGGAACTGTCGCCGCCGCCGTGGCGGCGCTGGCATTCGATGGCGCGACCACGGGCACGCTGCAGGTGCGGATACCCGGTGGCGAAGTCACGGTTACGGTCACCGATGCCACCAGTTATCTGCGCGGTCCGTCCGTCCTGGTGGCCCGGGGGGAATTGTCCGAGGAATGGTGGCGCATTGCGCAGCGTTAATTCAAGTGCACGAATCGATCTAGCCGTGCAAATCTGTTATCGCTTATGACGTATCCCGATTTCCCCATTAACGGCACACCCAGCGCGGGCGAGCTCGCCCTCGAGGACCGCTCCGCCCTGCGCCGGGTCGCCGGGCTGTCCACCGAACTCGGCGACATCTCCGAAGTCGAGTACCGGCAGCTGCGGCTGGAGCGCGTCGTGCTCGTCGGCGTGTGGACCGAAGGCAGCGCCGCCGACGCCGACGCGAGCATGGCCGAGCTGGCCGCACTCGCTGAAACCGCCGGCTCGGAGGTGCTCGAGGGCCTGATTCAACGCCGCGACAAGCCCGATGCCTCGACGTACATCGGCTCCGGCAAGGCGCAGGAGCTGCGCGAGGTGGTGCTGGCCACCGGCGCGGACACGGTGATCTGCGACGGCGAGCTCAGTCCCGCGCAGCTGACCGCGCTGGAGAAGGCGGTCAAGGTGAAGGTCGTCGACCGCACCGCGCTGATCCTCGACATCTTCGCCCAGCACGCCACCAGCCGGGAAGGCAAGGCGCAGGTGGCCTTGGCGCAGATGGAATACATGCTGCCCAGGCTGCGCGGCTGGGGCGAGTCGATGTCGCGGCAGGCGGGTGGGCGTGCCGGCGGCAGCGGCGGCGGCGTGGGTCTGCGCGGCCCCGGTGAGACGAAGATCGAGACCGACCGTCGTCGCATCCGCGAGCGAATGTCCAAGCTGCGCCGCGACATTCGGGCGATGAAGCAGGTCCGCGACACCCAGCGCAGCAAGCGGCTGGCCAGCGACGTGCCGTCGATCGCGATCGTCGGTTATACGAATGCCGGCAAGTCCAGTCTGCTCAATGCGCTGACGGGTGCGGGCGTGCTGGTCGAGAACGCGTTGTTCGCGACCCTCGATCCCACGACGCGGCGTGGGGAATTCGCGGACGGCCGGCCTTTTGTACTTACCGACACCGTCGGGTTCGTCCGGCATCTGCCGACCCAGCTGGTCGAGGCGTTCCGCTCCACATTGGAGGAAGTCGTCGACGCCGACCTACTGGTGCATGTGGTCGACGGGTCGGATGTCAATCCGCTGGCCCAGATCAACGCAGTGCGGCAGGTCCTCAACGACGTGATTGCCGATCACGATGGGAAACCGGCGCCAGAGTTGTTGGTGGTCAACAAGACTGACGCTGCTGACGGCTTGACCCTGGCGCAGCTGCGGCGTGCGCTGCCGGACGCGGTCTTCGTCTCCGCACGTACCGGCGACGGCGTGGACCGGCTGCAACAGCGGATGGCCGAGCTGATCACGCCGACCGACACCATGGTCGACGTGACGATCCCGTACGACCGCGGCGATCTCGTGAACAAGGTGCATGCCGACGGACGGGTCGATGCCACCGAGCACACCGCCGCCGGCACCAGAATCAAGGCACGCGTGCCGATCCCGTTGGCCGCCAGCCTGCGAGAATTCGCGACGTTCTAAGTGTCGTTCGACGTCGTCGAAGCGTCCATCGCGCAGCTGCGGCAGGCATTGGACGACGGCCAGGTAACCGCGGTCGGCCTGCTCGAAAGCTACTTGCGGCGCATCGCGGTCTACGACCACGCGGGCATCCGATTGAACGCCGTCGTCGTACTGAATCCGGAGGCGCACGCCGACGCAGTGGCCTCCGACGCGCGCAGGGAAAGCAGCCGGACCCGCGGCCCGTTGGACGGAATTCCGTACACCGCCAAGGACAGTTACCTAGCACGCGGGCTCACCGCGGCCGCCGGGAGTCCGGCGTTCGCCGACCTGGTCGCCCAGAAGGACTGTTTTGTTATCGAGCGGCTGCGCGCCGCCGGCGCGATCCTGATCGGGCTGACCAACATGCCGCCCATGGCCAACGGCGGCATGCAGCGCGGATTGTATGGGCGCGCAGAAAGCCCATATAACGCCGAGTACCTCACCGCTGCGTTCGGGTCCGGCTCGTCGAACGGCTCAGGCACGGCCACCGCGGCGTCGTTCTGCGCCTTCGGCATTGGCGAGGAGACGTGGTCGTCCGGGCGCGCTCCGGCGTCGAACAATGCGCTGTGCGCATACACGCCGTCGCGCGGCGTCATCTCGACGCGAGGCGGCTGGCCCTTGGTGCCGACGATGGATGTCGTTGTGCCACATGCCAGGACGATGGCCGACATGCTCGAAGTTCTTGACGTCATCGTGGCCGACGATCCGCGTGTGCGCGGAGACTTCTGGCGCAGCCAGCCGTGGATTGCGATACCTCGACCCAGTGATCTGCGGCCGGCATCGTATCCGCAGTTGCGTCCGACGAGCCGTGAGGAGGCGCGTCAGGTGCTCGCCGGGCGGCGGTTCGGCGTGCCGCGCATGTACATCAACGCCGATCCCGACGCCGGGACCGCCGAACCGGCGGGGATCGGCGGGCCAACGGGTCAGCGCATCCAGACGCGGCCGTCAGTGCTCGGACTCTTCGAGCGCGCACGACGCGATCTGGAGGCCGTCGGCGCCGAGGTCATCGATGTCGACTTTCCGGTGGTCAGCAACTACGAAGGCGACCGGCCCGGCGCGCCAACGATTTTCACACGGGGTCTGGTGAGCCCGGAGTATCTGGCCAAAGAGCTCCTTGACCTCAGCGCGTGGGCATGGGACGACTTTCTCGACGACAACGGAGACCAGGCGCTGAACCGGTTGGCCGACGTGGACGGCTCACGCATCTTCCCGCATCCAGAGGGAGCGCTCCCGGACCGGTACACCGGGTTCGACGACGACATCGCAAGTTATCCGGCGCACGTCAGGGACCACCCGATCGAATCCTTCAGCGACATACCGCATCTGGAGGAGGGCGTGCGCGGGCTCGAGGAGACGCGGCGCGTCGATCTAGACGAGTGGATGGACGGCCTCGGCCTGGACGCGGTGGTGTTCCCGGCGGCCGCGGATGTCGGGCCGGCGGACATGGACGTCAACGAGTCCTCGGCCGATCTCGGTTGGCGCAACGGCGTCTGGGTGGCCAACGGCAACCTGGCGATCCGGCACCTCGGCATCCCCACGGTGACCGTGCCGATGGGCACAATGGACGACACGGGGATGCCGGTAGGGCTCACCATCGCCGGCCGCGCCTATGACGATGTTGCGCTGCTGCGCCTTGCGGCGGCATTTGAGGCGACGGGTGCGCGAAGGGCGGCGCCACCGCGGACGCCGCCCCTTCGCTGACACGTTCTTACCTCTGCTCGGCCTCCTGACGCTTTTCGGCGGTCTTGGCGGCCGCGCGAGCGCTTTCGGCCTCGGCTTCCTTCTGCGCGGCGTTGCGTTGCGCATCGGCCTTGTCCTGCTGGGCTTGGCCCTCGCGGTACAGGTCGTCGCGGCCGGCTACCGCGCCGGCAACCTCTTTGACCTTGCCCTTTACCCCCTCGACAACGCCCTTGATGGCTTCCTCGGGCCCGCTGTTCTTCTCCGACATCGCAAGTTCCTCCCTGTCATTCCGATGGTGGCAAGGGGGTTCCCCAATTACCGCCACCGGCAAACCAACGGTGTCGCAGTTCACTTCCGTCACACGGCGTCGAACAATTCTTCGGCTTGAGCGCCCAGTACGCGCTGCGCGAGTTGCGCTTTCAGTTCGTCTAGTCGTTGTTCCTGTGCGTCGCTACGGTTCTCGGTGCGTGCCAGATCGACAAACTCGTCGGTGACGAATCCGTCACGCAGAAACAGGGTCACATTGTGCCGCCCGATCTCGATCACGAACACGAAGTCCTCCAGTCGCCGGCCGCGGTCCGTCCTCACCAGGGTTCGGTCGACGATGTAGCGGCCGTCGGACACCGCACGCGTCACCGCCTCAAAGCCGTCGCGAGCGCCGGGGCCCCGAAACGCGGTGCGCACGGTGATCGAGCGACGCTCGGGTGGCCCGTTGGGAGAGAGCATCGCAAACGAACGCTGCATGACCTTGAATGCCATCGCCACACCGGCGGGGGAGTGCCCGCCGTGGTAACGCATCATGTCGTCGAACGTGAATGTGATTGTCCGGCCACGCTCTTCGACGGCCAGCGCCTCGGTCATCGGTCGACGATCAGCGGGGGCTCATGCGCCCGCACCGGCGGCATCGGCCCGGTGAACTTCTCCACCTGCACCAGCACGTGCGCGCCGATACAGCCGCGCGCCAATGACGACGTGCCTGCGTCGTCGGTGAGCACATTCGGATTGCCGTGCACGCACATGGCATCCGGGTCGGCGGGGTCGGCCGGGTCGAACCAGGCGCCGGTCGACAGTTGCACCACATCGCGGCGCAGGCGATCGTCGACCACTACGCCGGCCAGGCATGCGCCGCGGTCGTTGAACACCCGCACCACGTCTCCGTCGACGAGCCCGCGAAATTTCGCGTCGGCCGAATGCATCCGGATCGGCTCTCGCCCTTGCACTTTCGAAGCGATGCTCACTTTACCGATATCGAGTTGGCTGTGCAGCCGCGTCGCCGGCTGGTTCGCCAGCAGGTGCAGTGGGTAGTCCGCCGCGCGAGGGCCGCCGAGCCACTCGGATGGCTTGAACCACGAGGGGTGACCGGCGCAATCGTCGTAGCCGAACCCGTCGATGTCTTCCGAGAAGATCTCGATGCGCCCGCTTGCAGTCGCCAGCCGATGGGCCTGCGGATCGGCCCGGAAGTCGGCCAGCTGCGTCAGCCCGTTCTCGGTCGGCAGCCGCAGCCTGCCCATCGCCCAGAACTCGTCGAACGTCGGCACCGCGAAATCCAGTCCCGCCGCCCATTTGTCGTACATGTGCGTGAGCCACTGCCGCGCGGTGCGGCCTTCGGTGAACTGCTCGCCGAACCCGAGCGCCTCGGCCAGCGCTGCGAAGGTTGTGTAGTCGTCGCGGGATTGCGCGTACGGCTCCGCCAACTTCGGCATGGCCATCAGCAGCGGGTCGTTGCGCGATCCGGAGTAGTCGTCGCGTTCGTAGGGCGTGGTGGACGGCACGACGATATCGGCGTGCTTGGCCATCGCCGTCCAGTACGGGTCGTGCACGACGATGGTGTCGACGCGGCCGAGCGCGCGACGCAGCCGCGGGATGTTCTGATGATGGTGAAATGGGTTGCCGCCGGCCCAGTACACCAACTTGATGTCGGGATACCTCAGCCGCTGGCCGTTGTAGTCGAACGGTTCGCCGGGGTGCAGCAGCATGTCGCTGATTGCAGCGACGGGAATGAATGTCTGCACGGGATTGGGACCCTGCGGCAGTCTGGGCAGGCCAAAGCGCAGCGGCGGCAGTCCGGGTTCGTTCATCGAGCCGTAGCCGTGGCCGAAACCACCTCCGGGAAGGCCGATTTGGCCCAGCATTGCCGCCAGCGTCAGACCCATCCACGGCGCCTGCTCGCCGTGCCGAATGCGCTGCAGCGACCAGCTGACGGTCACGAGGGTGCGCCTCGCCGCCATCCGTCGTGCCAGCGTGATCAGATCGTCGGCGCGCAGTCCGCATATCGATGCCGCCCACTGCGGCGACTTCGCAACGCCGTCATCAAGACCGAGCAGGTAACGCTCGAAGCGGTCGTAACCGGTGCAGTACGTGTTCAGGAAATCCTTGTCGGCCAGCGATTCGGTGGCCAGCACGTAGGCCAGCGCCAGCATGATCGCGACGTCGGTGCCCGGCACCGGCGCGTGCCATTCGCACTCACCCTCGACATCGTCACGCAGTGGCGAGAACGACACGATGTGTCCTCCGCGGTCACGGAACCGCCGCAGGGCGTCGCGGGCGGGGTGGCCGGTGGTGCCACCATGGTTGATGCCGGTGTTCTTCAGAGCGAGCCCACCGAAGCACACCAGCAGATCGGTGTGCTCGACGATGACCTCCCACGCGGTGGACCGCTTGAAGAGATCGTGGTGGGTGCCGACCACCCGCGGCATGATGACGCCGGTGGCGCCGAGACTGTAGGAATGCCGCGAAAAGGTGTACCCGCCAAGCAGTTTGAGGAACCGGTGCACCTGGCTCTGGGCGTGGTGGAAGCGGCCTGCGCTGGCCCAGCCGTACGAGCCGCCGTAGATGGCCTCGTTCCCGTGGATGTCGACCACGCGCCGCAGCTCGCCGGCCAGAAGTTCGGTGAGTTCCTCCCAGGACACCGCGACGAACTCGTCGGCGCCCCGGCGCGTGGTCGGGCCTGGCCCGTCGCGCAGCCAGCCGCGCCGGACCGCAGGCGTCGCGATGCGGGAGCGATGGCGAATGGCGCCGGGCAGGTTGCCCAGCAGCGGGGAGGGGTCGGTATCGCCGTCTAGGGGCATCACGGAAGCGATGTCGCCGGATGCGACAGCCGCCGAAAAGCCGCCCCAGTGAGTGAGGCTCGTCGGGGCGTGACTCATGCCTCGACTCCTCCTCGCTCCGGTCCTCGCTCGTGCCTCGCTGCGATCCTCACTCGTTGTCGTCTTCGGAGGTCACCCCGCGAAGTCTAGGACCGGCCGGAGACGTTCTCCTTCTGGCGACACGCTGGGCGACACGCGGGCCCCCAACCAACCACCCGGTTGGATGGGGTACGTTGGCGGTAACAGCCCGTACCAGCTTCATGGAGGTCAGCCATGGGCAGCGTCGTCAAATACGACCGCACCCTCTTCGAGCCCGAGCACGATCTGTTCCGCGAGTCCTATCGCGCATTCCTGGACCGGCACGTCGCGCCCTATCACGAGCAGTGGGAGCAGGAGAAGATCGTCGATCGCGGCGTCTGGCTGGAAGCCGGCAAGCAGGGCTTCTTGGGCATGGCGGTGCCGGAGGACTACGGCGGCGGTGGAAACCCCGACTTCCGCTACAACGTGATCATCACCGAGGAGACCACAGCGGGCCGCTACAGCGGCATCGGTTTCGGCCTGCACAACGACGTGGTCGCGCCCTACCTGCTACGGCTGGCCAACGACGAGCAGAAGGCGCGCTGGCTGCCGCAGTTCTGCACCGGGGAAATCATCACCGCGATCGCAATGACCGAACCCGGCACCGGAAGCGATTTGCAGGGCATCAAGACCCGCGCGGTCAAGGAGGGCGACCACTACATCCTCAACGGCGCAAAAACCTTCATCACCAACGGGATCAATGCCGACCTGGTGATCGTGGTCGCATGCACCGATCCCGACAAGGGCGCCATGGGGTTCTCGCTGCTGGTCGTCGAGCGCGGCATGGAGGGATTCGAGCGCGGCCGCAAACTCGACAAGATCGGCCTGGATGCGCAGGACACCGCCGAGCTGTCGTTCACCGACGTGAAGGTGCCCGTCGAGAACCTGCTCGGCGAGGAGGGCCAAGGCTTCATCTACCTGATGCAGAACCTGCCCCAGGAGAGGATCGGCATCGCGGTGATGGCGGCCACCGCGATGGAGGCGGTGCTCGAGGACACGCTGCAATACACCAAGGAGCGCAAGGCCTTTGGCCGTCCCATCGGTAGCCAGCAGAACAGCCGGTTCCTCTTGGCCGAGCTCGCGACCGAAGCCACGGTGGTGCGCATGATGGTCGACGAGTTCATAAAGTTGCACCTCGATGAGAAGCTGACGGCCGAGCAGGCCGCAATGGCGAAGTGGTACTCGACCGAGAAGCAGGTCTATCTCATCGACCGCTGCCTGCAACTGCACGGCGGGTACGGCTACATGCGCGAATATCCGGTCGCAAGGGCGTATCTCGACTCACGGGTGCAGACGATCTACGGCGGTACGACAGAGATCATGAAGGAGATAATCGGTCGCAGTCTCGGCGTTTAGCGCCGAGACCGTCTGGTCCAGCCTGGGCTCTAGCGGCCAGGCCGGCCTGCCCAGGTATTTTCTCTCCAAGATCGGCGATGGTCCTTGGTAATCGACGTCTGCTGACGCAGAGTTGACGGACGCGTTACACATCGCAGTAACTTGCGCCGACCGCGGGAGGGGATCGATGAGCGGGCAGCCGACCGTGCGCCGCACGATGCTGGGACGGCTGGCCATCGGTCTGCTGACAGTCGCGGCGGTCGGGTTGATGGCGCCGGTCGCGTCGGCCACGCCCGAGAGCGACGCCGATGCCGCGATCACCGCGGCGTGGCAGGCGGCAGGCGGCGACACGGGTCCGCTCGGCCCGAAGGACGGCGGTGTATACCCGGCCGGTGACGGCTTCGGCCAGAACTTCCCGGGCGGCAAGATCTTCTTCACCCCGGCGGCGGGCGCCCACGTCATGACCGGCGCGATCCTGGACAAGTACATGTCACTCGGCGGGCCTGCCGACGGCGATATGGGCTTTCCCACCATCGACGAGGGCGCAGGAAAGGCTCCGAACAGCCGCAACACCACGTTCAGCGCCGCCGACAACCCGGTGATCTTTTGGACCCCCGACACCGGTGCCAGGGTTGTCCGCGGTCCCATCAATGCCGCATGGGACAAACTTGGCGGGTCGGCCGGTCAGCTCGGCGTGCCCGCCGACGATGAGACGTATCGCGGCAACCTCGTCACGCAGAAATTCACCGGCGGCGAACTGACCTACGACCGGAAGGCCAAGACCTTCACCACGGTGCCGCCTGAGCTCGCCGGACAACTCGTAGGCCTGCAGATCCCGGACGACCCGGTGTCGGCCATCAACGCGGCAAGGCGCGCGGCGGGGGGCCCATTGGGTCCGCTGGGCGCCGCGCAAGGCGCGCCGTACTCGATCGGTGCCGACGGTCTCGGCCAGAACTTCTCGGGCGGCAAGATCTTCTACAGTCCGGCGACCGGAGCCAATGTCGTCACGGGCCAAGTGTTGGCCAAATACGAAAGCGTCGGCGGACCGCAGGGCGACCTGGGCTTGCCGACGTCCAGTGAGGTCGATGGCGGCCTGGCCACCGAGAGCCGGATGAGCACGTTCGCCGCCAAGGATCAGCCGGTCATCTTCTGGACCCCCGACTACGGTGCCGTCATCGTGCGTGGCGCCATGAACGCCGCGTGGCAGAAACTGGGTGGCGCAACGGGTTCGCTGGGCGCGCCGATGGCCGATCAGACCGAGAACGGCAACGTGATCACGCAGCGGTTCAGCGGCGGCGTCGTCTCCTGGGACCGGTCCAAAAACGGCTTCAGCACCGACCCGCCGAACCTGGCCTCGCAGCTGGCAGGCCTCCAGGTTCCCGGACAGGAGGCGCCCAAGGCACCGCCAACCAGCCCACAGGCCTCAGACACCAACGACAAGAAGTGGTTCACCTGGAGCTGGTGGTGGCTGCTCGCGATCATTCCTGTCGTGGTCCTGGGCGGGCTGGTGGCCTTTGCGGCGCTGCGCAACCGCCGCCGAGGGCGCGATGACGACCTGTTCGACACGGCCGACGACGGGTTTGGTCACGGGCTCCCTCCGTCGTATGACGCGGCTGGTCCGTTGGCGTCAGACGACCGCGACACGGCACTGTTCGGGGATGGCTATCCGCGGGAGGGTCTTGGGGGGTCGGCCCCATCCGGCGCGGTTACCGCGGCGAGCGTGTGGGGAGGGCTACCCGAGCACACCGACGAGGCCGACACGGCGCAGGAACCGGCCGCGACGCCGGAAACAGTTGTCGAGCAGGAGGCAGAGGATCCCGACACGGTAGACACAACGCCGACTCGCATGCCGACCCGCGAGGAACGGGATCCGTTGACCGACACCGGTCGCCATGCCCGGATCGTGATCGATGAGCCCGCGCCGAACGGCACCGCACTGCACCTGCCGCTCGATGACCCCAACGAGGCGCCGGACGGCTACCCGATCAAAGCGGATACCAAGTCCGGGTTGTATTGGGTGCCGGGCAGCACGCTCTACGACGACGCGCGTGCCGAAATCTGGTTCGCCAG
>Ga0075421_100004349_pt1 | contig 17119 bp, 18 predicted proteins | sample SoiMetdeltSBSDD5_FD_75292 | JGI IMG/M metagenome (GOLD analysis project Ga0075421, IMG submission 75292) | Bulk soil microbial communities from a Populus tree surrounding site in Tennessee, USA - Soil MetaG P. deltoides SBSDD5 | ecosystem: Environmental > Terrestrial > Soil > Tree plantation...
ACCAAGGAAAGGCAGACATGCAATTTCTCTGGTTGATCCCGCTGTTGTTGAGCATGCCGCTGACTCTCCATGCGCAAAGCGCTCCCGCTGGTGCTATCACGACTGAGCAGGCCGTTCAAGAATCCATCGAGAAGAACCTTAGCTTGTTGGCGGAGCGCTACAACTTAAACATCGCGGAAGCCCGCATCATCACGGCGAAGCTTCGACCCAACCCGGTCTTCAGCTTCGGCGCCGACTATCAGGACTGGCTGGGGGCTGGCTTCACCCCAATCAAGGGCATCGGACCCGCTGAGGTCAACTTCCGCACAGACTTCATCCTTGAGGCGCCGGGTAAGCGACAAAGCCGGATCGAGGTGGCCAAAGGCAACCATGAGGTCGCCCGCTTGCAGTTGCTCAACACCACACGGTTGCTCGTTCTCGATGTACAGAGCGCTTGCGTCGATGTTTTGTCTGCCAAAGACAATCTGGCCCTGGCTCAGAAGAACCTGAAAGTGTTTAACGAGCTGGTGTCGGTCAACACCGACAGAGTCCGGGCTGGCGAACTGGCTCAGGTGGAACTGGTTCGCTCAAGGGTTGCTGCGTTGCAGTATCACAATGCGGTCATGCAGGCTGAGTCGCGGCTCCGCATTGCTCGCCACCGGGTGCAAACTCTACTGGGACGAAAGACAGAAACACTCACGGTTGATGTGGCCGGCGAGCTTCGGCGTGACGGTACTCCTCTGGGCGTGGAGGAAGTGCGACGGCAGGCACTTAATCTTCGCCCTGACCTGCAAGCCATGATGCGCGACCAGGCCCGCTCGCTGGCTGAAATCCGCTCTCAACAGGCGCAGGGTAAGGTGGACTACACGATAGGGACACAAGTTCATCGGCAATACGGCCACGGCCTGAACAGCGCCGGCAATTCGTTGGGTGTGTTCTTCAGTATGCCGCTCCCCCTGTTTAACCGCAACCAGGGTGAAATCGCGCGCTCACGCCAGGAACAGCAGCAGATTCTCAGCCGGATTCAGGCACTCCAGGCCGACATTGTCCAGAACCTCGACAGCGCCTATCAGCAATACCAGACTGCACAACAACTGCTGGAAAACATTGAGAAGAACATGCTTCAACAAGCGAGCGCAGTGCGCGAGACCACGGAGTACTCCTATCGGCGCGGCGAAGCCAGCCTGATTGAGTTGCTCGACGCTCAGCGGGCTTTCAACGACACGATGCAAAGCTACAACGATGCACGGGCTGAGTATGCCCGCAGTCTCTATCTGATGGATTCGATTTATGGAAAGGGAGTGAACCCGTGAAACCTGTGCAGAGGGTCATCTTCCTGGCCGGCCTGCTCGTCTGGCCGGCGTGTTCGGGATCTCACCGCCTTGTTGATCCGCCGTCGGCTTCCGCCACCGACCCTCCAGGACTGGTCGTCATTCCACCTGACTCTCCAAAGCTGACGCAGATCCGGGTTGCTACGGTCAGGATGGCAGAACTGCCCAAGGACGAAGTTGTAGCGCCTGGCAAGCTCGAAGCTAATCCGAACCGCGTGTCACGCGTCCTTCTGCCACTGGCTGGGCGCATCACTCGGGTTGCAGTCAAACTGGGTGATGCGGTGCGAGCTGGCCAACTCCTGCTGAGCCTTGAAAGCCCGGATGCAGATGCGGCTCTTTCGACCTGCCTGCAAGCCGACGGGTCGGTCACCCAGGCGCGGGCAACACTCATCAAGGCTCAAAGTGACTTTGACCGCACCACGGATCTCTTTGAGCACAATGCCGTCGCCAAAAAGGAAGTCTTGAGCGCTGAAAATGCGCTCACGCAGGCCAAAGTCGCCGTGGAGCAGGCCGGGGCCGTGCGTCAGCAAGCACTGCGTCGCCTGGAGATCCTCGGCTTGAAACAGGGACCCTTTGCCCAAAAGCTCGACGTTCGCGCCCCAATCTCCGGCAAAGTGCTGGAAATCAGTGTCACGCCAGGTGAATTCCGCAACGACACGACAGTGCCGGTGATGACGATTGCCGACCTGAGTACCATCTGGGTCTCATCCGACGTACCTGAAAGCTACATTCGTCTTATCCGGCCAGGCGAGCAGGTCGAGATCAGCCTGCTGGCCTATCCCGGTGAAACGTTCTCCGCCCAGGTGCGCCGCATCGCCGACATAGTGGATCCGCAGACTCGAAGCGTCAAAGTGCAGGCGGAGTTGGACAATGCGGCCGGCCGCTTTCGTCCGGAAATGTACGGAAACATCCGGCACACGGCTTCCACCGAGCAGACGGCGGCCATTCCTGCCGCTGCTGTCATCCAGGGGGACGATCAAACAGCGGTCTTCGTAGAGCAAGGCGCCGGTCGCTTTCAGCAAACATCAGTAAAGGTTGGAAAGCTCTCTGGCAACCTGCTGCCCGTACAGGAGGGACTGAAGCCTGGCGATCGCATTGTCATCGACGGAGGCATGCTGTTGAAGCAATGATTCAGAATCGTGGTTCACGATCCGCGAAAAGAACCAAAGCCAACCGCGGAGATGCAAGAGAGGAATAGAGAACTGCCCTCGTTATTTTGTGTTTCGACTCTCATTCGTCCATTGAATGGAACATCGATCAATTCCTATGGGACGACAGAAACGCATTCTTCTTGCTTCGGACTGCTGGCCGCCCTTAGACACCCTCAGCGTCTCCATCGGTTCATTAAACTGCGAATTTTAAGGTGGTTCGTCTTGAGCCACGAAACACGTTCCACTAATCACGAACCACTCACGACTAACCATGATTGCTAAGCTCATGCAGTTTGCTCTAAGACAGCGGTTCCTGTCAGTGCTGTCAGGCCTGGTGCTGATCGGCGCCGGCCTTTGGGCTTACAACCAACTCAAGCTTGAAGCCTACCCGGACATTTCTGACACCCAGGTCGTCGTTATCTCCCTGTTTCCTGGACATGCCGCCGAGGAAGTGGAACAGCAAGTCACGGTTTCCATTGAGCGCGCCCTCAACAGCACGCCCAACGTGATTGCTCGCCGTTCTCGCACCATCTTTGGTCTCTCGGTAGTGGAGTTGACTTTCGCCTCTGGCACCAATGACTACTTGGCCCGCCAGGTGGTGTTGGAGAAGCTGCGTGATGCCATGCTTCCCGATGGTGTCACTCCCTCGCTAGGCCCCATGTCGACACCCATTGGCGAGCTGTATCGCTATAAGCTGGAGGGGCCGGGACTCGACGTGATACGACTGCGTGAGCTGGAGGATTGGGTCATTGAGCCACGCTTCTTGCAGGTGCCCGGCGTGGCAGATGTCACCCCTTTCGGCGGTCTCGTCAAGCAGTATCAGATTGAGATTGATCCGCTGGCCCTAGACAAATATGACCTCTCGATCAGCCAGATCGCGCAGGCGATAGACGCCAACAACCAGAATGCCGGCGGCGCTTTGCTCGACAACCGCCAGCAATCGATGGTAGTGCGCGGTGTCGGACTCGTGCAGTCGACGGCGGACATCGAAAACATTCTGGTTACCGAAGTCAAAGGGATCCCGGTCTTTGTGCGCGACGTTGGACGCGTGAGGATTGGAGCCGCTCCACCGACCGGCATTTTTGGCAAAAACGATCAGTCGAACGGCGTAGAAGGCATCGTGCTGATGCGCCGCGGAGAGAATCCGAGCGAAGTTCTAAGCGGCATCCACGATGCCGTGGAAGAACTCAACTCGACGCGGTTACCCAAGGGCGTGAGGATCGTTCCAATTTACGATCGCAGTGAGCTGGTAGAGAACACGCTGCACACGGTCACCCACACGCTCCTTGAAGCGCTGGTGATCGTAATTACCGTGTTGTTCCTGTTTCTCGGTAGTGTGCGCGCCGCTCTGTTGACGGCGTTGACTATTCCGCTTTCGCTCCTGTTCGCCTTCATCTGCATGCATTTCAGCGGCATCCCGGCCAACCTGCTCAGCCTGGGAGCGCTGGACTTCGGCATCATCGTAGACGGAACGCTGGTGATGGTGGAACACATCGTGCATACCCTGGCTTCAGATCGTTCCCAAGACAGTGAACGGGTCGTCCATTCGATTCGCAATGCGGCGCTGGAAGTCGAACGGCCCATCTTCTTTTCCCTACTGATCATTATCGCCGCCTACATCCCGCTGTTTACCCTGGAACGCGTAGAAGGCCGGCTGTTCACGCCCATGGCTTTCACGGTCTGTTACGCGCTGCTCGGATCGATGTTGCTCGCGTTGACCCTCATTCCGGTTGTGGCCACCTATCTCTTTCGCGACGGAGCCAAAGGCTGGGAAAATCCGGTGCTGGCTTGGGTGTACTCCAAATACGAAGGCATTTTGCGAGCAGCGATCCGACGCTCCAGGCTCGTGGTGACCATTGCGGGCGCCATCGTCGTCGCCGCCTTTGGTCTGGGCAGCTTACTAGGATCGGAATTCCTGCCTCAGTTGGATGAAGGGGTCGTCTGGATCCGTGCCAATTTTCCCCCCGGTATTTCGCTGGAGAAATCGGCGGAAGTAGCTGGACGTGTTCGCTCCATCATCGGGCAGTCGTCGGAAGTCAAACTCGTCAGTTCTCAAACGGGACGCAATGATTCCGGAACTGATCCATACGGTCCCAATCGCAATGAGGTCTTCGTTCCATTGCAACCCTACGACACCTGGGGCCGAGGCAAGACCAAGGCCGATCTGGTCGAAGAGCTGTCGCGCAGACTGCGGGCCGGCATTCCAGGCGCCAACTTCAGCTTTACCCAGCCGATCATCGATAACGTCACCGAAGCGGTTACCGGTTCGCCGGCCGACCTGGCGGTAATCATTACTGGGCCGGATCTCGGTCAGCTCCGGCGGCTGGCTCAACAAACGCTAGTTGTGTTGCAGCAGGTGCGCGGGGCAGCCGATACCGGCATCGAACAGGAGGCTGACCAGGCTCAGCTCAGCATTCGGATCAACCGGCAGCAGGTGGCTCGTTACGGCATCAATGTGCGCGACGTGCAGGACATGATTGAATTGGCGATCGGCGGCCGAGGTGTGAGCACATTGTTTGAAGGCGAACGGCGGTTTGACATTGCGGTCCGTTTTGTTCCGGAAGCTCGGAGCGACGCCACAGCTATCGGCAGTATCCTTGTACCGACACGCCAAGGTGGCCGGGTTCCTCTCTCGCAACTGGCTGACATCCGCATCAATAACGGTGCCACCATCATTGCCCACCGTAACAATCAGCGGCAGATTTCGGTGCGGACGAATATACGAGGCTGTGATCAGGGCAGCTTCGTGGCTGAAGCCCAGGCCCGCTTTCAGAAAGCCATCCAGTTGCCCAAGGGATACGATGTGGACTGGGGCGGCCAGTTCGAGAACCTGCAACGCGCCCGCGGTCGCTTGGCGATCATCCTTCCCATCACTATTGGCATCATCTTCGCACTGTTGTTTTTCACCTTCGGGTCTGCCGGATATGCGGGGCTGGTATTGATGAACGTGCCTTTCTCGCTGGTTGGCGGCATTGTTCTGCTTTACTTGCGTGGCATCAACGTAAGCGTCTCGGCTGCCGTTGGGTTTATCTCGCTCTTCGGCGTGGCGGTGATGAGCGGTGTGCTCGTGGTGGCTGAGATCAACCGGCGCCGGCGCGTCGAGCCGGGAGTGAGCATGGAAGATGCGGTCATTCAGGGCGCTTTGGCACAGATGCGGCCGGTGCTGATGATGGTGCTGGTGGCTCTGCTCGGGATGGTACCGGCGGCTGTCGCCACCGGCATTGGCTCCGACGTGCAGCGGCCATTGGCCACCGTCGTCGCTGGTGGTCTTCTGTCGACGTTGTTTCTGACCCTGCTGGCCCTGCCCAGCCTCTACTACCTGATGTCTACGAGCGGCAAAAAGGACGTAACATGAAGGCTCCGATCAAGCTGCTGTTGATTTATCTGGATGAAACTGACCTCTGGCAAGAAGGCATCCCTCTTTATGAAGGTATTGTGCGCCGTCTGCACCAGCTGGGCGTTGCTGGTACCACCGTTCATATCGGGATCATGGGTTTCGGCAGCCATCATAAGGTACACCGCAAACGGCTGTTCGGCGTTTCCGACGACCGTCCTGTGACCATCAGTGCCATTGACGAAGAGGCCAGGCTGCGGGCAGCGCTGCCCGAAGTTCGCACTCTCTTGAAAGAGGGTCTGATGATCTTGCTCGATGCGGAGCTGATCGGGTAGCTGCAACGCGGAGTCCCGCGGCTGGCAGCGAGGAAGAAAATACGCCTCGAACTGATTTTGGCTGACGGAACCACCTATCCACATGAGGGCTCAGTCGATTTTGTGGACCGCCAGGTGAATCAGAGCACGGACGCAATTCGAATCGCCGGGCTGGCAAACCCTCGAGCAAGCGGTGGCCACCCCGATCGAGCAGCACATGAACGGTGCGGATAAGATGAACTACATGTATTCGCTGAATGCCACCGGCGACTCGAATACGACCCTGATTGTGAATTTCGACATAACCACCGACCCCAACACCGACTTGATCCTCGCCCAGTCGCGCCAAACCCAGGCTGCTTCGCAGCTCCCCCCTGATGTCACCAACTACCGTGTTACTGTCCGAAAGTCGGTAACCGCCCCACTCATGTGGATTGTCTTGTACTCGCCGAAGGGAACTTACGACGCCAAGTTAGAACGATCGGATATGGCAGCCGGAGTTTGTGAGCGAGAAAACCAAAAACTGCTACGAAGAGCAGTAACAGCAGGAAGACGAGTTCGACTGCATGAATGTTGCTAGTGTCCATGGTCGAAAGGACACTCAAGTCCACTGTTAAAGTGAGTACTTGCAGGAGTCCTGTAATTTTCCCCTGAGCCGCCGATTGCGTGCGGAATTATCCATTTGTAAGCCCACCTGGGTTCATAACACCATCGTGGTACAAAAGAATCCCGCAACTTAGGGATTCACCCCGCGACTGAAACCGTTAACCTTTTCAGTGGTGCATTCCGAGGACGTGCGCTCAGCAGACACAGGCTGCAAAGACTGTTCTCGATATTTTCGGGCTCGGATTCGGACTATTGCGCTTGAACCACTGGCCCGCATCACCGTGGTCGTCGACGGAAGCATCGCGTTGACGGGCTCGGAACCCGTGCCTCGGGACGTGGGCAGCTGGCGAGCTTAGCGGGATCCCTCCTCTTCCAAAGGGTCGAACCTGGACAACGCCGTGTTCATGGACCATCAACTGCATAAGAGCTCCTTGATGAATGACTTCCGTGTCCGCATTTCTGGATGGGAGGAAATATGACTCGATTCTCCTGGCTAAGGATGACCCGCTCGACTGTGTGGCAGAACGGATCGCGAAATCGGAGAACGCATTATTTGGAGCGTCGGATTGTGTTCTGCGTTGACTGCGAGTCCCCGAGGGCTCTAACGTTCGGCTCAGGGTCTTTGGCCTGTTCCAGCTGCGGATCGGGAAACTGGATGCATCCCCCGTCCAACATGACAACGCGATTCCACCAATACCCCGACGCGGAACCAGGGGCCACCACTCGCATGCAGCAGGTTCGGCCGAGCAAGGCCGAGGCTTTCTTTGCTCCAGAGGTGGCGCTGGTATAAACCAGTGAAACTTCGGTAAGATCCTCATCGACAGACATAGCAAAGTGATGCGGCGCTTCGAGCCGAACGTTAACCCGAATCTTTTTGGCTGCTTTCCGCCACCGAGCGGACACCAGGCGAATGAAAAAACCCTACATCTTAGCCATTGACGACGACCTGTCGGTACTGCGTGCCGTTGAGCGCGATCTCAAAACTAAGTTCTCGTCGAACTATCGTATCCTCGCCATCGATTCGCCGCAGAAAGCCATCAGCGTCGTCCGTCAACTGACGTCGCGAGCCGACCGCGTCGCTCTGTTCCTCGTCGATCAACACGCGACGGGCTTCCGGTTGCAACGTGATCACTTCCTGGAGCAACTCGGTGCCGTTCATATGCGGAATTCGTCGACGCGATTAACAAAGTCAAACTCAACCACTACCTTGATCAACTCGAAGACTGACAGGCTGGAAATCGGGAGACCTTCGACGGAGCCTATGTCGTCGGCACGCGATGGGCTCCCGAGACACACCGGCTGAAGGATTTCCTGGCCAAGAGCCAGGTTCCCTATCGGAGTTGGGAACGACGGAGATGTTCGGAATGCCCTCGATGCGATGGAGAGCCTCCCTCCGGAGCAACCTAAAGAACTGCATGTGAAAACCTGCGTTGAGCGCGACGGGATTCTAGTCGAGATAACTAACAACGGTCCCGGCATTCCCACTGAGGTGCAGAACCGCATGTTCGAGCCGTTCTTCACGACCAAGCCTCTGGGCAAAGGCACGGGACTTGGCCTGGACATCGTTCAGCGCATCATCCGCAACCATAAAGGATCAATCCGTGTCGAGTCGAACCCCGGCCGCACGATGTTCCAAGTGCGTCTGCCATTCTCATAGCAATGTTCCGCGGGATCCCAGCGAACCTTGCCGACTCTCGATAGACCGTTCGACAGACTCACTGGTCTTGTGAACGCCCGCGCCCGTCCAAGCGGATCGACCTGGTAGTTTCTCGAACTACACCTTTGGTTTTCGTGAGGTCAAAAATGGCAACCGCAGTCTCAGTTTCAGAAGGCCAAATGGGCTCCGGGGCTGTCTCATCCAAGTGGTTCGGCGCCGGAATGACGGATCAAGTGCTGAGGCTCTTCACCTCGGTAGAGGGTCGTGAGGGGATCGGCGCGTTGCTGCTGGCCGCCAACATGTTCTTGCTGCTTACGGCCTACTACATCATGAAGACTGTCCGGGAAGCCTTGATCCTGTCTGAAGGTGGCGCCGAAGCAAAAGCATACTCCGCGGCCGGCCAGGCTGCGCTGTTGCTTGTGATTGTGCCCGCCTATAGTTGGTTGGCGAGTCGATTGACGCGCTTCCGCTTGGTTGCAACCGTCATGCTCTTCTTCCTCTCGAATCTGCCGATTTTCTACGTCCTGAACGCGAGAGGTGTTCACATTGGGATTCCGTTCTACCTCTGGCTCGGAATTTTCAATCTCATGGCGCTCGCTCAGTTCTGGGCGTTTGCAAACGACCTCTATACCGAAGAGCAGGGAAAGCGCCTCTTCCCGATCCTGGGGATAGGGAGTTCACTCGGTGCGCTTGCTGGCTCGCAGCTTGCCGCTGCCTTCTTCGCTGACCTGGGAATCAATCGCTTGCTCCTGATCGCGGGTGGGCTAATCACTGGCAGCTTGTTTCTCACCTGGCGCGTCAATGGCAGAGCGTGCGCCGTCTGCGCCACTCAACGCAGCAATGACTCTTCCTCGCTCGGATCGCGCGGAGCCTTTGAGATTGTCTATTCGGACCGATATCTCCGCCTCATCGCCTTAATGGTCGTTCTGCTCAACATTGTCAACACGGGAGGAGAGTACGTCTTAAGCAAACTGGCAGTTGCCGAAGCGGCGAGAGCAGTCACAGGTGCCGCCGATCCGCTGGCTGCGCGACAGGCATTCATTGGGCACTTCTACGGAAGCTATTTTGCCTGGGTCGGAATTGGCGGGCTGGTGCTCCAACTGTTTCTGGTCTCACGACTATTTCGCTGGATAGGGGTCCGTGGCACGTTGTTCTTCTTGCCGGCGATCGCGCTCGGCGGCTATAGCTTGCTCGCCGCTTTGCCTGTTCTGGCAATCGCTCTCACCACAAAGATCTGCGAGAACTCAACCGACTACTCAATTGAAAACACCGCTCGCCATGCTCTGTTTCTTCCGGTCAGCAGAGAGGCGAAATACAAGGCTAAGACAGCGATTGATACGTTCTTCTTCCGCACCGGAGACCTGACGCAGGCTGGCATTGTCTGGTTGGGTTCTTCGATGGCCTTTACAACGCGCCATTTCGCGATGACGAATATAGTCTTCATCGTCTTATGGCTCGGAGTGACGTTCACAATCTCCAGAATCGGCTTTGTACCTGCCCCGTCACTCCCGGGCAAAGTTGACTAATCAAGCCTCCGGTAGCACCTCCGACTCACCGCAAGCAAACTTTCCTTCAGGTTTCACAGCGTCCCCGGCACAGCCCCAGGCGCGTCCGTGTCGGGCAAATCGAGGCTTACGCAATTGAGTGTTCTCCGCTAGGTGCGGGCTAATTGTCGTCGCATCTACCTCGATAGTGGTATCGCCCCATGAGTCCAGAGTGGTAGGAAAAAACCATTCTATCGAGTGATGTTTTCTTTGTTGCGATCCTCCAAAGTCTGAAGCACCCCGATGCAGAGCGAATCATCCCGCTTCGATTGGCGGTAGTCAGGGGCGCCGGGACGATGCTGCGACAGTTTCTGCCGAAGATCGAGGAAGCGATTCGAATTCGAACTGGAGAGGTTGGTGCGCCGGCTCTTTGATGCTTGATAATCCTGTAGCGGATGTGGCAGCAGTCAGCCAGGACGCGGTAGGGAGGCCTGCATTCCGAAAATCGTCATTTCTACCATCGTCACCTTTAGGCCTATAAACTCAACAAGGAGGAAGAGAATGAAGATAATCAAAGCTGGGTTTCTGATGGGGACCGCTCTCGGAGTGGCGTTGCTGTTTTCTGCAACACCTTCGAATGCAACACAGCAGTACGCGAAAGAGACGGGGAAGAAATGTCTCGATTGCCACAACAAGATCCCGAAGAAAGGGGACGCCGATCATCAACTGAACGATTTCGGAAAAAAGTTCGCCGAGAACGGTCACAAACTGCCCAAATAGCTGAACATCAGCATCGTTACCGTTGCTGATCTGGTGGCCCTAAGCACTGCGCCATTGGTGGACGCGGTCTTCGAATTTCATCCTACCTGACACATGGGGCGGTGGTGTGCCTATGCGAATATTCACAACCTGTCTATTGGCGCTGCTGCTGGCAAGCACCGGGGCAGGAGTCGAAGAGGGTGCAAGCCGGTGACTTCAAGACTTCGGAGTATTGCAAACAGTGTCATACGCAAATTCACCCGCAATGGACGAGCTCCACTCATTCCTATGCGTATCGCGACCCCATCTATCAAGTCTTTCTGCGGCGCGTTGATGAGGCGTCGCAAAGCAGGCTCACTCAGTCAATTGCAACAAGGCACCCAATGAAGGGAGAGGTCAGAATGCCTACGCTGGCGTTGGCAGCAAAAACTCAGCAAACATCGACCTCCAGTACCATGCGACCGATTTCGGCCCGTGATTCAAGCGCTAGAAAGGTCGAGATCCTCTGAAGTGCGGACGCTCGCAAAAAGCAGCGCAGAAACACCTAACGAGAAAATGAAAGGAGAAATCACATGACAACCGGGACCAGCACCTCTCCGAACCCAGCTCTTGCCCAGCAAGTGCTCGACGCCTTGGACGCGCAGTCCGGATCGCACCCTGGCTTTCGGCCCGCCCATGCCAAAGGGCTGATGTGCTCGGGTGTGTTCACGCCGTCGGCCGAGGCGGCGAAGCTGACCCGCGCGCCACACGCGAGCCGGCCGTCTACCGCAGTGACGGTGCGCTACTCGAACTCCACGGGCGTGCCGACTATCCCCGACAACGATCCGGCGCGGTCCGGTCCCAGGGGGATGGCGATCCGCTTCCACTTGGACGAGCACGTCCATACCGACATCGTCGCGCACTCCACCGACGGCTTCCCGGTCCGCACCGGCGAGGAGTTCCTGGAGCTTGTCCGGGCCGTCACAGCCTTCGTGGCGGGCCGACCCGAGGCGCTCGGATCGTTCCTCGCCGCCCACCCGAACGCGAAGCGGTTTGTCGAAGCGCCCAAGCCGATCCCGACCAGTTTCGTGCGGGAGGCGTTCTTCGCCGTCACGGCGTTCAAGTTCACCAATGCCGACGGCGTGAGCCGTTACGGGCGGTTTCGCATCCGACCTGAAGCAGGGACCCAGTATCTTTCCGACGAAGCCGCGGCGGCGAAGTCCCAGGACTTTCTGTTCGACGAGATCGGCCCACGGCTGGCCAAGGAGCCGGGCAAGCTCGGTGTGTTCGTGCAACTCGCCGAGCCAGGCGATGACGTCGCCGACGCCAGTGTGACGTGGCCGGACAATCGCACGGAGATCCTGTTCGGTACGATCACTCTGACGGCGCGCGTGGATGACCAGGTCTCGGACCGGCGGAAAATCATCTTCGACCCCATCCCGAGGGTTGATGGCATCGATTCATCGGGCGATCCGCTGACGGAAGTGCGCTCGGACGTCTACCTGCTGAGCGGACGCAGGCGGCGGGCCGTCCTCGGCGACGGGAAACATTGATCGTCTTCGTGAGCAACAAGGGAGAAAAACAGGCCGGGCGCTACAAGACAAGATGGATGGATGTACATTCGACTGCCGCAAAAAAGCGCGCGTGGTGCGACAGCTTGATTCGAACCCGGCGCGAACTGTGCCCGGTACCCGCGGCGGGAGCCGATCCATCATGCCACGTTACGCCACCCCGAAGAGGCGGCGCACCAGTTGCTCCTGCGCCTGTTGTTCCGGCGCTCCAGTGCGAGCTTTAAGCTCGCGGGCTGGGCCGAGCAAAATCTTCTTCACAAGGCCTCGAGTCAGACCCTCGAGGGCCTCCCGCTGAGCGGGCTCAAGCGTGCCGAGTTTGCTACGATAGCGCTCAACCTCCGCCGATCGAATCTGCTCCAGCCGCTGCGCGAGGGCAATGATGGTGGGCGAAAGCTCCCGCAAAGCGACGCGCCGCATGCTGCGCTCCCGTTCCTCGCGCACGTCCTGCTCGCCCCAGGCGGTCTCACGTTGGCGCTGTCGATGATGGGCTTCCACCACTTGCTGAAGGTCGTCCATCTCGTAGACGAAGCCATTGGCCAGTTCATCATCCTCTGAGACTCCTTGCGTGGTCGGAGTTCCACCAGACTGAAATTCAGATTCGTCCATAGTTAGGCCTAGGCAATGACGAACTCAAGCAGCTTCGAGTTGTAGGACCAGCCAAACACCCTGTCAGCCTCGACGCGGGTCGGGGCAACGTCCTTGTCTAGCTTGTAGTGCCGGAGGATTCTGTTAGCGTTGCTGAGTAGGTTGCTCAACTGGCTTACCCCCTTCCCCCTGGACTAACTTCTCAGAGAGGATGCCTGCCGCTCTTGCCACTCGGTCAACGTCGAAGTGCGAGAACTCTTCAGATTTCACGTACTGGACCGCTCGACAGAACGTGTCAACAAGTTGGTCGAAACTAACCCGAGTTTGGATTGCGAATGAAGTCATGCTTTGTTCACCCCTGTTTCAGCGTTTGCTGAAAACTTCCCTGTCAGTGAATCGCTGGCGTTGCGTACTCGTTTCATTCCTTTTCCAATCGTCAGCACCTGAGCGGCTGCGTGCGTCCACCGCGTCAGCTAAGCAGCTAAGGGAAAGGGCAAGTCGCGACATTCGAAACCCGCCGCGGCCTTGTGCCCTCCTCCCCCAAACTTTCTAGCCAGAGCCGAACAATCAATGTTTGGTTTGTCGCTGTACAGTGTGACCTTCCATGAACCCTTGGACATCCAACAGAATGTCACCATCAGGTCATGCCGGCTTGGATTCCAGACACCTCTAAAGACAGCGGCATTGGTCAGGCCTGCATTGATAGCGACCGCTCGGACTCCCTGTAGATTGGTTTCAAAACTACACGACCGGGCGCGTTTCTCATTCTCCCGACTGCGATACTGACCGATGACTTTGCCCTGTTTGATGATGCGTTTCTCGAAGGCCGCATCATCCTGGGCGAACAGTTGGGGCCAGAGCGCCGAAACAGGATCCGTGTCTTGCAACCCCATTCCAAACTGAAAAGGCAGGATGTCAGGATGCACTTCCAAATCCCAAACGTCGCATCTTCCTAGAAGATAGACCGCATGAGGAAGCTCTGTGGTTGGAAAGAGGAACTGCCAGGTCAATTCACAAGCGGCTTGGCCGATCTTTCGCAGGCCTTTTGGGTCAAAACCGATCTCCTGGGCTTCTTCGATGGCTGATTTGTGATGGTCGATCCAGATAAACTCAGACAACCGGCTCAATCGAACCATCAGATCCACAGGCAAGGAAAAGTCGACCATGTAGACGGTCTCCCCGGCCTGAATGGCATCGATAGGAAAGGTGTCTCCGTGGGTGATAGGCATCGGCTGGCAGCCGGGGAAGGCATATCTGACAATGGCTGCGGAGCACTGCCCGTCAAAATCAGATTCATGGTAAAAGCACTTCATAGGAATCCTGTGAGGCGATCAGATGAAGCAGACACCCTAGCTTCATCGCCCGGCGTTTGATGCAGAGATGATGTCTTGTCACGCAGCCAACGTGTACTGGAAAGCGGACCTTAATTTGGGAAACCGCTGCGCGATTTTTCTCTTCACTTCGTCGGGGAGATTTTGGAATTGATTTTCCAGGAACGTTTCTCCATCTCGAATGAAGATCTGAAGGGCGCTCTGGTTCCCATCGACATGTTTTACGACAATCCACTGAGTTTTGGCGCCGGGTTCAATTTCATAAACGTCGACTGGAGTTGCGCCAATCGGGAGCGGAATGCTTTGCAAGTATCGAATCAAACAGGGATCGTCTGCAAAAATTGCAAAATTCATTTCTTGCCCCGCGTGGTAAAACTTGCATTGCCTCAATTCCATGACGGCCTCCTCATTAATTGAATTAATTGAATTGCGGTAGCAAATGTCTCTATCCTGACGTTTGGCCCACAGTGTCAACGAGATTAGTTGGCGCTGCTCATCACACGCACTCACAAGTCCAGGGACGGGCGATTCCGAGCTTTCTCATGCGGAACTGGAGAGTCGAGCGGTTCACTCCCAGACGGGTGGCGGCGCCGTTTGGTCCAGAAAGGACCCACTTGGTGTCTTTCACAGTGGCCAGGATAAGCGCCCGTTCGGCTTGTTCCAGAGTTTGGTACTTCTCACCATCCTCAGTAGGGCTGATGCGGTTACGAAGGTCTCCGAGCGGGACCCGTAATACGGCGCCGGTCGACAAAATCACCGCGCGCTCGATCAGGTTTTGTAGTTCGCGGATATTTCCCGGCCAACTATAACGAGTGAGAGCCTGCATTGTTTCCGAAGGGATCGTCTCGATTACCCGGTTCATCCGTCGGGCGAAATGCTGTACGAAATGCCGCACGAGCGCCGGAATATCTTCCGCGCGTTCACGCAGAGGAGGCACCTCGATGGGAAAAACATTCAACCGGTAGTAGAGGTCGCTGCGGAACTGCTTCTCGGCCACCATCCTTTCCAGGTTCCGATTGGTAGCGGCCACCAGCCGAGCGTCGACTCTCTTGGTCCGTGTGCTCCCTAGGCGTTCGAATTCCCGCTCCTGCAAGGCGCGCAGCAGTTTTGGTTGAAGTTCCAGGGGAATATCACCGATTTCGTCCAGAAACAGGGTGCCTTGATCTGCGAGCTCGAGCCAGCCAACCTTCTGGGCGATAGCGCCCGTGAAGGCGCCCCGCTCGTGCCCGAAGAGTTCACTCTCCAGCAGACCGCTGGGAATGGCAGCGCAGTTGAGTTTGACCAACGCCCGCTCACCCCGGCGGCTGCGATGGTGAATTGCCCGTGCGATGAGTTCTTTGCCCGTGCCTGTCTCGCCCACCAGCAGGACCGTCGAATCCGTTGTGGCCACCATTTCGACCAGTTGCAGGACCTGTCGAAGAGCTGCGCTCTGACCCACGATTCCTTCAGTGTCTGCCTCCTCAATCCGGACCTCCTCTAGGCTCACATTGCTCGGAGGATCACTCGTGAAGAGCGAATCTTTTCGGCGTACGGTCGCAAGAGAAACGGCATTCAAGCCCATAACAATCCTCCAATCGTAGAGCCGCACCCGCTTACTCCCGCAGGGTGCGACATTCGAATTGCCTCAACCTTATCTCTGTCTACCGTTGCTTCCATCTCTGCGACTCAAAGCTGAGTCAAGCTGCTTGTGCAAGGGTCAAGACCGAAATCAGATCTGCCGTGTCCACGATGATTTCTCTCCCTTGATAGCGAACCAGAGAGCAGTGTTCTAGGCGTACGATGACCTCCAGCTCGACTCCAAAGTAGTTCCATTTCCCTGTGACATCCTTTACTTTCATGGTCCCCTCCAGGCTATGATTTCAACAACTCACACTATGCGGCACCCGAGCAAAGAACACATCACGGGATTGAGTGTTTTTTCTCTACCAACGAAGGCTAAGCTGCAGATACCACTATGGTGGTAAGCCGAGAATCGCCCACCATTGCTCGGTTTTTTCGAAGCGGACGCGCCGAACCTGGAAATATGTTGCAGCCGGTGTTGGGGACATAGACGGTGTGTTTGATCCTCACCAGATCGAGGTTGGGCGAGTCGACCTCGCCGTGAAAGAGAAGGTCCGCGACCGTTGAGTCCGATTTCAAACGCACCTCCTCGGGGACGTCCCCGACCGATGCGCAGTTTGCCATTGGAGAAGCGAATACCGCCTCGGGCTGGACGGTCCTTGGAGAATCCCCTCCACAATGCCACGACGCTCCATTCCCCTTCACGCTTCCTCCACCGCATGGCGATACCTCGCTATCGGCGCCCTTTGCTGTTTCCTGCCAGGCGGCTTATTGGCATCTCCTTTTTTTGTCGACTTATCCGAATTCCTACTCCTGTGCCGTTTGACGTCGATGAAAGGGAGTCAACCCGACTGCCCCGCAAGGGGCAGCGTAGGAAGATTGGGGGGAAGTTGCTTTTGACAACTTCCCCACGTCGTTGGAAGGGTCTGGGCTGGAATTTTCAGGGGCGGGCTCGGGGTGGGTATTGAAGGTAGGGATATCCGTTTCAGGCTACGCTCGCGCGTGAGCAGGAGAGCTCAAGTTCCGGGACTTCCAATTGGGTCTCCTCCCAAAGTTCAATTCCTTACGAGGGCAGCTTGTCAGCATGTATGACTCCTATCTCAAAGTTGGTGACATCCACACTCTCAACGAAGTCTTGAAACCTCACTTGGGCCCCCCCCACTTCTTCCATTTCTGGGAAGCCACGTTTCTCGCCTTCGTTACCCAGAGTTTGCAACATCGAATCGAAGAAAACATCACGAGATAGGATGGTTTTTTCCTACCACAGCAGACTCACCTGGCGATACCTCTATCGGGTTAACAAAACTGCCCGTGATCAGCGCAAGGTCGATGCGATGAAAGGGTGGAACTGAAACGGCGGTCCGGTCGAGAAGTCAAGATTTCAGCGAAGCGGGATGATTTTGCGGAGTCCGAAGAAGTGGGAGCAAAAATGCCTAGTACCGAGGAAAACGACGACAGGCGCCACAATGGCGACAAAG
>Ga0075421_100004352_pt1 | contig 17114 bp, 9 predicted proteins | sample SoiMetdeltSBSDD5_FD_75292 | JGI IMG/M metagenome (GOLD analysis project Ga0075421, IMG submission 75292) | Bulk soil microbial communities from a Populus tree surrounding site in Tennessee, USA - Soil MetaG P. deltoides SBSDD5 | ecosystem: Environmental > Terrestrial > Soil > Tree plantation...
CGGAGTTACGATCTCATCTGCAGGCGAAGTTGCCGGAGTATATGGTACCGGCGGTCTTCGTGCCGCTCTCGGAACTGCCGCTTACCGCCAATGGAAAGATTGACCGCAAGGCGCTGCCGGATCCGCTGCAAGGTATGAGTGAGCAGACCTCCGCCCCTCGTGACAGTACCGAAGTACAACTCTTCCAGATTTGGAGCGATCTCCTTTATAGGGATGATTTCGGCATCCGCGACAACTTCTTCGAGTTGGGCGGACATTCATTGGCAGCCATCGCCCTCTCATCTAGAGTGAGCGAGATATACCAGAAGCGCGTGCCACTCAGAATCGTCTTTGAATACCCGACGATCGAACTGATGGCCGATTATCTCCAAAGTAACGTGGCGTCTATACCGCCTTCGATCATTGTTCCGCTACGACCGCGTGGAACGCGCCGGCCGTTCTTCGGGATCCATCCGGGAAGTGGGTTAGCTCAACACTATATCCCGCTCGCACAGTGCTTGGACAAAGACCGGCCCTTTTACGGGCTCCAGGCCTATGGATTGGAATCCGGGCAGACGCCAATCTTCGCGGTTGAAGAGATGGCGTCGAAATATTTAGCCGAGATCCGGCAGATACAACCTGCCGGTCCTTATCGAATCGGCGGCTATTCGTTCGGGGGGTTGGTCGCGTATGAAATGGCGCAACAGTTATTGGCGGCAGGAGAAGACGTCTCATTACTCGTTCTCTTTGACACAGGCGTTCCATCCGGTCAGGGAAGTCTCCCTCTAAGCGAAGAGGAACTGATGGAACCGCGGCCGGAATACGTGATCAAATGGCTGAATCACTTCAGCCTCCAGGTCGACGAGAGTGAAGTCAGATCCATGCCTATCCAGGATTTTGCGGAACTATATATGAGTCGTCACGGGATCAAAGGCGACTACGATACCTTCCTTCAGCTTTATCGCGCGGCAGTCGCAATCGCGATTGCGCAGAGCCGCTACCGGCCCAAACCCTATCCTGGCCGGATTACCATATTTCGTGGCAACGATCCGGATGAACGCGAGCTCGGCTGGATACAACTCGCCCCCGGAAGAGTCGAGGTCTATTGTTTCGACGCCAGTCATACAGAGCTTTTGTCTGCTCCAAACTGCCCGGCGCTGGCTGACATATTATCTTATTGTCTCGACGAAGTGGATCGCGCCGGATAGACCGGCGGAGAAGAACCGACCTCAAACCGGATAACCTGGTCCCTCCTGTCAAAAATCAATTCGGCATCGCTATTAACCTGCAATCGGCTCCCGATTGAGCCGGGCCTCTAATTTCGTCTACACATCTGACTTGGGAAAATTATGAACAATGATTTGCTCTACCTCGGTTCTAATATCCAGGTCGAACCGCTGTTCGACCAATGGTATGCGTGGTCACATCTGATTCCTCCAGCTACCGCGGCGAGGAACGTCACAGAACGCCACCTGAAGATCATGGACTCCTACATCAATGCCCCCCAGGTGCATGCGAATGCGGTGAAAAATCCGAAGCTACTCGGGGGGCCCTTCATCGATTATGGAGGGCGGCGCGTCGAGGAGATCAGGGGCTTGCGAGACCATACGAAACGACAACGCCCTCATTTGCTCGAACTTTCTTCAGCCATCGCCTCACTCGACGAACTGCTACGAACTCACGCCAGTGGGTTCTCACTTCAGCCCCTCTACCAGATGACGCCGGAGATTTTGAAAGGCTATGTCGAACTGTCCTACGATCTCAATCACCATCCATCTTTCCGGATCATTGAACCGTTGCTATACAAAAGCCGCTATTATGATCACTCCGCCCAAAGCTTGATGTTGTCGGTGTTGACCGGCGATGACCGGCCGTTCGTGTTAAGCACCCCGCGGCTGGAATCCGATTCCTGCTTTCACCTTCGGACGCCTTTTAGTGATCCGATGTTGGACGACCTCTTCCGGTTGAAATCGAGCCCACGCCCGTGGGGCGAGATCAGAGAGATGCTCAATGTCCCTGAGTCTTCGCAGCCGCTAGTCCGCTCGTTCCTGACGCCCACTCCGCCTCGCCCGTATCGACCTTACCAAGGGCCGGGGGCGCGGTGGCGCTATTTCGGGCACGCATGCATTCTGCTGGAGATGCGAGGATGTAACCTCATGTTCGATCCGGTCCTGAGCTATACATATGAATCGAACATTTCACGGTACACCTACCAGGACTTGCCCGATTCGATCGATTACCTGGTGATCACGCACAACCACCAGGATCACGTCTTGTTCGAAACGTTGCTGCAAATCCGGCACAAGGTCAAAAACATCATTGTTCCTTCCAATTCCGGCGGGGCGCTCCAAGACCCTTCGATGAAACTCATCCTTCAAAATATCGGGTGCCGGAACGTCATCGAACTGTCTGAACTGGAGACCCTGGAATGGGAGCAGGGCTCGATAACGGCGCTGCCTTTCCTGGGAGAACATTCGGACCTCAACGTCCGCTCCAAAGCGGCCTTCCTGATCCGAGTCGGCAACAGCGCTCTATTGTTCGCAGCGGATTCATGCAATCTCGAACCACGTCTCTATGAACACTTGCACGCCGAGGTGGGAGATGTCGATGCGGTCTTTCTCGGGATGGAGTGTGACGGGGCCCCGCTCACTTGGCTTTATGGCCCATTGCTCACCAAGAGTATCGAGCGGGCAATGGATGAATCACGCAGGCTAGCCGGGTCTAACTTCGAGCAGGCCATCGATCTGGTGCGGCGTTTCAATAGCAAGTCGACATACGTCTACGCGATGGGGCAAGAGCCATGGTTAGGTTACATCATGAGCCTTAAGTATACGGACCAATCTCGGCCGATCATTGAATCAGACCGGCTGATCCGAGAGTGCCATGCGCAAGGATTGTGCGCCGAGCGGTTGTTCGGGGAGAAAGAGATACTGATTGGAGACATCGGTTAATTGCCATGAGCAAATCACGTGAAGCAATCGAAACCATTTCGGATTTGACCCTGGCGGGGCTGCTCCGGACACACATCCATCTCCTGGCGTTTTCGATTTTACTGGTCGCAATCAATCGCGCCGCCGGGTTGGCTTGGCCTTACTTATCGAAATATTTGATTGACGATGTCATCCTGAGACATTCTCCATCAACGCTGGCCGTCCTGGTAGGCGTCGGCATGGCCGCTACTGTCATCCAGGCCGTGAGCGCATATCTGGTCACACGGGTCGTCGGTCTTTACGCCAATCGGCTGGTCACCGGGCTCCGCCAACGGATTCACCGCCATGTCTCAGGTTTGCCGTTAGCTTATTATGACGCCAACCGATCCGGGGATCTTGCGTCCCGGATCATGTCCGACATTGAGGCGGTCAATGGAGTTCTCAGCGGAGGGTTCGCTTCGTTTCTAGGGGCCGTCGCGACCGCTTGCCTCGCGATTACTATTTTGATCCGGATCGATGCGGTCATGACGCTGGCCGTCTTCTCGGTCTTGATTCCCTGTGGGCTCTTTCTTCGAAAGTCATTGAATAAATATCAATCTCTCTTCAAAGAGATCGCCGCCATCAGAGCCGAGGTGAACGGCCGGTTGATCGAGTCGTTTGGTGGAATGCGCGTCGTTAAGGCGTACCGAGCCGAGGCGCGGGAACACGAAGTCTTCAAAAGCCAGACCGATCATTTGTTGCGGAAAGTGATCGTCTCCGTTAAAGGCGGCGCCCACTTAGAACTGACCACCGTGATCATGACCGGAATCGTCGGGGCGGTAGTCATGTATTTCGGCGGCACTGGCGTGATCAATGGATCGATAACTCTCGGCAATCTCTTCAGATATGTGATGTTCCTCGGCTTAATGGTCTCTCCGCTCATTCAGGCCGTCTCGATGGGCATGCAAATCAGCCAAGTCTCGGCGGGGCTGGCGCGATCGCGAGAACTGCTGGCCGAACCACGTGAAGATCAGGATCCGGGCCGATCGGTGCAACTCGGGTCGGTGCAAGGAGAGGTCTGCTTTGAATCCGTAAGCTTCGCTTATGGCGACAACTCGCCCGTCTTACATGACATTAGCTTCCGGGCCGAACCCGGCACGGTCACGGCGCTAGTAGGACCTTCCGGCGCTGGGAAAACGACGATTACCGGATTGATCGCCGGCTTTTACAAAGTCGGGCAGGGAACTGTCCGGGTGGATGGCTTCAACCTGGCAAAAGTGAAGCTGGATTCTTACCGCACGCAGTTGGGGATTGTCACACAAGATCCATTTTTGTTCAGTGGCACCATTTGGGAAAATGTCGCCTTCAGCCGGCCGGATGCCACCACGGCGGAAATCATCCGAGCATGTCGTCTCGCCTATGTCGACGAGTTTGCAGAGCGGTTTGAGAACACCTATGAGACCGTGGTGGGCGAACGCGGAGTCAGGCTCTCAATGGGCCAAAAACAGCGAGTGGCGATTGCCCGGGCCATTCTCGCCGATCCCAGAATTCTCATTCTAGATGAAGCTACGTCAAGCCTGGACTCCGTTTCCGAGGCCATCATCCAGGACGCGCTCTCGTTTTTGTTGAGGGATCGCACGACTTTCGTCATCGCACATCGTTTTTCCACCATCCGCAGGGCGGACCAGATCCTGGTCATCGATGGCGGGAGAATCGTCGAATCCGGGCCCCATGAACTCCTTTTCAAGGCGGAAGGTCGATACTGGCAACTCTATACAACGCAGTATGAATTGCAATCGGATCTATTTGTTGTTACGGACGGGGAGCGTCCGTTGATCACAGGTTAAACATCATGGCCGTCGAGGCTCAATCTAAATCGAGCCAAGGAAGATTGGGACATATGCCATATGCCGTATGAGATATGACATATGGAGGTTGAACTACGCCAGATCAATTCCGCCGACTGTCCCAATGTTGTTTGTTCTGATTTAGGGATTATTGGAGGACGTCGAATATGAGATGGGTATTAAGGTCGAAGATCCATAAAGCTGTGGTGACGGAGGCCAATTTAGCGTACGTCGGCAGCATCACCATCGATCAAAGTCTGGTAGAGAAAGCCGGCTTCATGATCGGAGAAAGAGTCTTGATCACCAGTAATGACTCTGGGGCGAGGCTCGAGACGTACGTCATTCTTGGTGAGAGAGGCTCCGGTAACATCTGTATGAATGGGGCCGCGGCACACCTCATCAAGCCCGGTGAAGAGATCATCATCATGGGTTTCGAGTTGACCGACAGGCCGATCTCCCCCCAGGTCATACTGGTAGATAGGCAGAATAGGTTTGTCAGGCATTTAACCGAACAACACAGCCAGGCGCCAGATCCCGTAGAGATGAAGCTCAGCTAAAAGAACGGTCCAGACTGATCGGGCGCCATCCGCAGTTCTGGTCCGGTAACGGCATCAATGTAGAGACATCCGATTTAAATCCGGTCGTTAACTTTCCGATCTTTGTCATCCGATCAACAATTATGGCGGCTGCCCGCCGGAGGTCTGAATATGAATTTACGTCCACGCTCCTTTTTCTATAAGTTCTTTAAAAGCCCGGCTCTTGAGAATGCCCCGCCAGTGGTGGTTAATTCACCTGGATGGTCGAGTCGGCAGCTTGTCTACGAACTGGGCCGGGATCTTCGCGGCGCAAGCCGGAGCTTTCTCCAAAAGCCTCTGTTTCCGACGATTGCTGTTCTATTGATCGCCATCGGCGTGGGTTTGAATACAGCGTTCTTCTCATTTGTTAATGGGCGGGCTCTCATTCCGCGCGCTGTCAAAGATCCCGGAAGTTTGTTTGAGATTGAGGGCGTAACGGCGGGTGGTCGGACCTCGGGATTGTACTCCTTTCGGGAATACGTAAGCTTGAGGGAGCAAAATCAGGTGTTCCAACAGGTGCTCGCGGATCATCGGATCAAGTTCAATACTCCCGATGGACCACTCACCACTTATCTGGTCTCTGGTAATTATTTCGATTCTCTAGGAATCCAACTTCTCCAGGGCCGGCCGATCCAGCCTGGGGACGACCAGCTATCCTCACCTCCAGTCGTCGTCCTCGGTCAAGCCATATGGCGTAGCCGTTTCGCTGCCGATCCGCAAATCGTCGGTCAACGGATCGAATTGGCCTCACGCTCCTTCACTGTGATCGGAGTAGCCGCTCATGAGGTTGAAGGTCTCGACCATTTCCCAACAGACCTTTGGGTCCCACTGTCGACGCGGGCTCTCTTCACCGATGCCGGCTATGTTAACGATGCTTCCGATATTTGGCTTCGCGTGACCGGTCATCTCAAGCCAGGGATTACCAATGAGCGGGCCGAGTCTTCGCTTGAGGCCCTCTTACCGAAGCTCACTGCCGACCGGCCGCAGAATCTCGTCTTATCTGCGGTGGAGCTTGAGTCTTTCGCCACCTACGGCGAGCTGAAGGAAATTCCATGGCTGGGGATGAGTCCAATCATAGTAGTCTTCGGATTGGTACTACTTATTGCGTGCGGCAGCATTGGCAGAGTGCAGCTTGCACGCATTTTATCTCAGCGGCGCGAAATCGGAGAGAGCTTTGCCCGCGGCGCCAGTCGCGGCCGAATCGTCCGTCAGCTGGTGACCGAGAGCCTCCCGCTGATTGTTGTGGGAGGGGGACTTGGACTGGTCTTCTCCCATGGATTGAACGTTCTATTACGTCGGGTCATCCTCGATCCGGAAACAGCGGGATCTCGGGTTTTCGCCGTGACGTTGGATTTCAGAATATTGTGCTTTGCGTTCTTGCTCTCGCTCCTGGCGGGGGTCATGGTTGGGCTGATACCAGCTCTGCAGGCTACGCGTCCTGGCCGAATCTCAATTCTCAAAGGGGAAGACAAAGTCCTCGGGGGCCAGCCCCGCAAGCGGCGGCTGGTTCATGGCCTGGCTGTAATCCACTGCGCGGTGATTCTCTTTATACTTGTCTTGGCCGGGTCTCTCATTCGCCACCAGATGGAACTCTCTTCCACTCCTCTAGGTTTTGATGTCTCTCAGGGGCTGTTTGTGGGGCTGGGGGGTGGGGCGGATATTCCTCAATTCCGGAAAACGTTGTCAGAGATCCCGGGTGTCATTTCGGTGGCCAACCAAATGGCAGAGCCGCTTTATAATTATTATCCTTCGGTCTCCATCTCCTCAAGCCCTGAAGGTCCAGGACGATTGATATCCGGTTACAATCTTGTTTCCCCGGAGTATTTCAAAAGTCTCGGCATCCCTCTGCTTCTCGGCCGCGTTTTTACATCTCAAGAAGCAGGCTCCAAGGCCGAGGTCGCCGTCATTAGTCAACCTACAGCTCAGCGCCTCTGGCCAGGTCAGGACCCGATCGGGAAACAACTGGCAATTGGTCTCGACCCTGCCCGCACCGTGCAAGTGGTAGGTGTGGTTGGAGGGGTCGTGAATAAGATACCAGTCGATGGAATGAATGCTAATTTCGTCTATCTCCCGCTCGACCCGGCTAAACTTAGCGGACGCTTTTTGGTGCGAGTAGAAGGAGATCTAGCAGCAATGCAGCGCGCGATTCGTACCGAACTCAGCAAGGCCCTTCCTATTGCAGAGTTCGAATTGTACCCCTTGGCGGATTTAATTAACTGGGCAAGCTACAGATATAAGGTCGCCGCCGGGGTCGGCGCAGCGCTCGGAATCTTCTGTCTTCTCCTCGCTTCCCTAGGGATCTATGGCGTGATGGTCCAGCCCGAGACTTCGTGGGCGTCAAAGACCAGCGCCGGCTCAACCCCCGGCAGGGACCGGCAAACGCGATGGTGGGCATTGCTGCTTGGGGGAGGCCGATTGGTCCTCGTTTCCATCATCGGCGGCTTGATCTTGACCCTGGGATCTCGATCTATTATCCCAGATCCTGTTATCAACGCGCACCTGACAGATCCTCTGGTGTTGACGGTGGCGATTGGCTCCCTTCTGACCATCGCCCTTCCTGTGGCGATTCTCCCTTTGCTCAAAGGGACTGCGGGCTATAAGCAGACGCAAGCTGCGAAGGCTGTATAAAAAAGGCAGGGGTGAGGAATGCCATTAAAAACCTCGCGCAATGAATAATCGCGCTGTGGTATTCAGTCGCCGGTCACCACCGAAGTCCGTTTCTGGCCGTTAGACGGGAGGGACACGCCCCGAAATTTTCCAAAAAGAGATGAAATAGTTTCGTCGCCGGCGGCACTTCTGGTAATGTTTTAAAAGTCCGGCGCTCATTATTGGAGCGCTTAACTTACGCCGTGTGTTATGCGGCGCGAATGGATAAAGTCGAGCTAAAGAGAGGGCTCATGATCGGTGATTTTTGGCAAGATGTGCGATACGGGCTGCGGAGTCTACGAAAACACCCACTGTTATCAAGCGTTATCATCATTACGCTGGCGCTGGGTCTTGGTATCAGCACCGGCATCTTCACCTTTTTCAATGCGGAATTTCTGCGTCCCCGCCTTTACAAAAACTTCGATTCGTTCGTGGAAGTTTATGCGGCGTACACAAGAGATCCTACCCAGCCAGGCCGCCCAGTGGGAATGACTCTGGAAGATTACCTGGCGTTTCATGATCAGGCGAAGTCGTTGGGCGAGCTGGCGGCGTATGCGCGTTTCGATGCATTGCTCGGTCAAGACGATCAGAAAGAGGTACGTTCGATCTTCGTTACTCCTAATTTCTTCTCGGTCTTTGAACTCGAGCGAGCGTCGATGGGCAGATTGCTGCTGCCCGAAGACTTCGTAGCCGGAGCAGCCCCCGTCGCGGTGCTGAGCGAGAGGCTTTGGCGCAATCGGTTTGCGACTGACCCACAAATAGTTGGGAAAGACATTTATTTCAACGGTCGAGCGGTAACTGTCGTGGGAGTGGCGCCAGATTTCGCAGGCATGATCAATGGGGTCAGAATTTGGTTCCCGTATACACTCGATCCCTATCTGAAGCATAGGGAATACTTTCTGAGCCCGGGTGAGACGCCTTGGCTGAGCGTGGCAGGCCGCCTACGTCCGGGGTTCTCGCGCCAAAATGTTACCGAAGAACTCAAGTTGCTTGCCGGTCAGCAGGATCGGCTTCACCCAGGGCGAAAGACGACAATCACTGTTACAGACGGTTCTCCGGTCCAAACCCCAGGAGATCGATCCGGGGTGATCGCAGCCGTAATCCTCATGACCGGAGCGCTCACTTTCTTCGTCATGATCGTATGCACAAACATCTCAACGCTGTTGCTCGCCAGGGCCACCGCGCGACGACAGGAGATCGCCATTCGTCTGGCGCTCGGGGTCGGGCGGGTGCGATTGATCCGAATGTTACTGATCGAGACCTTTCTACTGACCTCAATGGCCGGTTTGGGAGGTCTATATATCGCATATCACATTCCTGATTTGATGGAGCGTTGGTTGTTTAGCTCGCGTACCCAAATAAGCGACCTTAATGATACTTGGTCTTTGGCCCCGGATTGGCGCGCGTTTGTTTACCTGACACTAGGTACCCTGCTGGCAGGAATTATGACTGGATTACTCCCCGCGGCCCAATCTCTGAAATTCGATTTGTCGAAGATGCTCAAAGACCATGCCGGCAAGTCGGGCGGCGCCAACAGAAGCTCACGGCTGTTTGGATTATTGGTTGGAGCAGAGGTGGCGCTGAATTTCTTCTTGCTGTGGGGCGTGCTGATCTGCGCCCGTACTTACTATAATACCGTTAGTTTCAATCTCGGTTTTGAACCACGTCACGTGCTCTTTGTGGGGCTCTGGGCTCGCGTAAACTCGACCGGGATGCGGTACCTTGACTCAAATCATCGCACTCTCACTGAACGCCTCGAAGCATTGCCAGGAGTACAGTCCGTAGCTTACTCAAATCAAGGACCATTCCAGAATCCCAGAATGACCAGGGTCGAGACTCCAGATATGGGAACGTATTCGGCAGTCTATAATGAAGTATCGCCCGATTACTTTTCTATGCTCCGAGTTCCGATGCTGAGAGGGCGTCCATTGCAAGAAAACGATCCACCCTGCAATAGAGCCCGATGTGTTGCCGTGGTTTCATCTACTCTCGCCAATAAATTCTGGCCCAATGAGAATCCGATTGGCAAGACGCTGCGAGGTCCCAATGAGACCGCCATGGAGATAGTCGGCGTCACGGGCGACTCTTTTACCCAGCGCATGGGAAGCGATAATCCGACTGTATATTTACCGTTCAATCCGAATGTCACTTATTATCACGTGTACTTACGTTTCTCGGGCGACGAGGCAACGATCACACGCGACGTCCTTTCCATCATTCGATCTACATATCCTGAGCTATCGGTCTCAGCAGATACGATTCAGGCGACTATAGACAATTACATTGAAAATCTTAGTAAAGTCGTATCGCTCGTCCTAATGATCGGGGTGATGGCCACCTTTCTGTCAGTCATTGGCATTTACGGTGTGACTTCTTTCGCCGTTAACCAGCGCCTCAAAGAGGTGGGAATCCGCATCGCGCTCGGCGCCGGAAAGAGAAGTATTTATGGCGCCATCTTCAAACCCGGTGTGCGACCAATTATTGTAGGGTTGTTGATCGGACTGACGATTACTGTGGTCACAATCTCAGCAGTGGAGAAGGCAATCAGCGCCGCTGTTTTCAATTTTGACGTTATGGATCCCATCATATATCTGGCCGCCGCCTTCTTACTGGCGACGGCGTCGATAGTCGCTATGCTCGGCCCTGCGAGGCGTGCGACGCGTGTAGATCCCATGAAAGTATTGCGAGACGAATAGGCGCGGCTGGCGCCAAACCGGTCATGGAGTTCAGCCTCTTCCACTTTTCGAGTAATGACTCCGCCTTTACGTCCGACAAGTATCGGCTCTTTCTGGAGGGCGCCAAGTTTGCCAGCAGACACGGCTTCACGGCTGCCCGGACCCCCGAGCGTCATTTCCATGCTTTTTGCGGCCTTTATTCGAACCCGCCGGCGCCCTGCTCGGCCATCGCCATGGTCACCAAACGAGTGCGGGTGATATCCACGTTGTCTCGAAGAATGCGAGCGACCCCAAACCGGCGAAGTTTCTGGTGTTTTTTGTGAAGGTGAAGGCGCTCCGGCGTCTACCCCGGTTAATTGAAGAGCGTGCGTAATTCCTAAAACGATAATCCTCGAATTTCCGGATTTTTCGGGGTTTTATCTTCCCGCGCCTGGAATATTCCACCCACAGCCTTTCAAGCTATTGATTGCATTCAATTTTAATTTGCACATGCTCCAGTTAACACTGTACCTACCCTGATATGCTTTAGCTCTCGTTTACACCTCACTCGCATTCACCACTCATCGCTTTTCAGTGGCTTAGTCGATCAATCCGTACCGCCAACTATCAGCTTCGGCGTATCGCGCCGGCACTTGTTAGCTTACGAGTATGACCAAAACTGCAAATTCGGGAGGCTTAGATGAGAAATCGTAAGACCAATGGAATTATCTCGACAATCTCCACTTTAGTCACCCTTCTAACGTGTCTTGTTCTGAATGTCTCAATCCTGGCGCAGACGGCCAACACTGGCGTTATTACGGGTGTCGTAAAAGATCAGGCTGGAGCGGTCATTCCCGGCGCCGAGGTTAAAGCGATCAATAAGGCTACGGGTGTTTCGCGGGCAACAACGACTAACGAGAGGGGGGCTTATGAATTAACTCAATTGGTTCCCGGCGAATATCGTCTGGTAGTAAACCGGAGTGGGTTCACTCCATATATCCAGGAATTGGCGACCGTCAATGTCCTCTCTCGTATCACTCTCAATCCTGAGATGAAACCCTTCGGCGTGTCAGAGCAGATGACCATAACGAGCGACACCGTTCCGGTAATCGAGACGACCAGAACCGATGTCAGCGGCGTTATCGGTAAAAAAGAGATGGAAAATTTTCCGGTCAACGGCCGCTCCTTTGCCTCGCTGGCCCAGCTTATTCCTGGCGCGACGCCTCAGCCGTCGTTCGACCCTGTCAAAGCCAGGACCGGGACCTTCTCAATCGGCGGCTCGACGGGCCGGAACCTGAACATTACGGCAGACGGCGGCGATAATAAGGATAACCATGTGGGCGGCGTTTTACAGAACTATCCCATGGAAGGGATCCAGGAATTTGCGCTCACGACCCAGAGATTCTCTGCGTCAAATGGGAGATCGGGCGGCGCGCTCCTTTCCGTCGTGACCAAAAGCGGCTCCAATGAGTTTCACGGCTCGATCTTCGGTTTCTTTCGTGATGATGCGTTTAACACGAATGCGGCGGCGCTCCTCGCCGAGGCAAACCCGAACCTCTTTGAGAAGGACGACGCGATCAAGTCGCCTTTCGACCGCCAGCAGTTTGGCGGATCGATGGGTGGACCGATTGTCAAAGGGAAGTCTTTCTGGTTCGGAGCGATCGAACACACGCGCGAAAGAGGAAATTCTATCATCCCGAGTTTTGCTTTCAATCAGATTGAGGAGTTGGAGCCGCTCGGCTATAAAGCGGCTCGCTTCCTCCAGCAGCCGTTCGATGACACCCAGTACTTCTTGAGGGGCGACTTATACTTACAGAATAATCACTCGTTAATGCTGCGTTATGCGGGCCAGAACAACCATTCGCTCAATGATCAAGCCGGTTACCTGACGGTATTCACTGATCCATCAGGAGGAAACAAGCACAGGAGCAACCTTAACAGCTTACTGGGCTCTTGGATCTGGACCGCGAAACCAAGGGTCATTAACCAGTTCCTCTACCAGTGGTCGACCTTCGATGATGATCTTGCCTCTACGACCAACCTTCCGAAATTGTCATTTCCGGACGGGATCGCGGTCGGCCAGAACGAGCACGTTCCTGAACATACGTTCCAGAGGAAGCATCAATTCCGTAATGACTTGACCTGGAATAAAGGAAATCATGGTCTTAAGTTTGGGGCCGATTTTGTATTTGAGCCTGCGATTGGAGGCTTTGATGCGGCCGAGTCAACGCCGATCTATGAATTCAACTTTACGGTCGATGAGATCGTTCACAATGCGGATCAATTTCCAATGGGGTTCTTCACGAACCAGGTGCGACCAGGCCCGATTACCGGCTCGCCCACTGACGTCGCAGGAGTCGGCGTGGTCGCCAATATTTTGCTGGCCGGAGGGGATCCGCACTTTGATTTGAGAGACGGCGCCAAACAGTTCTCCTGGTACGTCCAGGATGACTGGAGGGTAAATCGAAGGCTCACACTGAACCTCGGCGTCAGATATGATGTGGACATCGGCTTTGTCGACTCCGGGCATCAAAAAGACAACCGGGTCTACAAGCTTTTCCAGATCATCGGACACCCGCTCGGATCTCGGTTGGTCAAGAATGACAAGAACAATTTCTCGCCCAGGGTCGGCTTTGCCTGGGATCTGAAGGGCAATGGGCGATCTGTTCTTCGCGGCGGTTATGGCCTCTACTATGACCAATCGTTCTTGGATGTTCCGCTGCACGCCGTACAGCAGGCGAACCCGGAGATCTATGCTCTCATTGTCAACGACGCCGCCAACCTGAGCCTGGCCACTGCGCCCCCCGTTTTCCCGAGGCCGCTCATCAATCCGCCAATAGGGTTCGGTGAGATTGCGACAGGGACCCTGATCGATCCGAATCTGACCTCGCCTTACACACAGCAAATGAATATCAGCTTTGCCCGGCGGCTCAGAAACGATCTGTCAATTGAGTTCGACTATATACATATTCTCGGACTACACGAATTCACAGAGCTGGATGTTAATCCGAGGATCGGTCCGCTCGTCGGCTCCAGCCGCAAGAGCCCCTTACAGCCAAGGTTGCTGGAACCGGCATTCCAGGCGCAGAGCAGTCAGATCACTGCCGCATTCGGGCAAGCGGTCCCGTTCGGGAGCATTTTTGTTATTCAGTCCGACGGTCGTTCGCGATACGATGCGTTGAATGTGTCGCTCAAGAAGATCTATTCGAACTCGTTTCAATTAAATGCTCACTATACATTATCCAGAGCGGTGGCCTGGTTCGGGCGGATTGCTGACTTCGAGGTCCACCCCCAAAATCCATTCAAGAAATTCGACGCCCAGGCCGACTTCGGTTATCCAGGCGAAGACGAACGGCATCGATTCGTGCTTGCCGGCGTCTTCGATCTCCCGCGGGGTCTTCAGGTCTCCCCGATTCTACAGTTAGCATCGAGCCGGCCATATAGCATCATTCCCGATCCTGGCTCAGGCGCGGGCGGAGATATTAACCGGGATGGCAACCTCAATGATCGCGAGACGCGTGATGGCAATGACCAGCGCCACCGACCGCCCGGGACGGAACGCGGCGACAGTTTCGCGCAAGTCAACCTGCGGGTGTCGAAGTTTTTCAAGCTCCGCGAGAAAAAAAATCTGGCCCTCTTTTTTGAAGCGTTCAATCTCTTCAACACTAAGAATTTCGGCAACTCGTTTGACGGAACGGTCGGCAGCCCAAACTTCAAGAAACCCGTCAATTTCTTCGGCGCGACCGGATTCTCCGAACCATTAGGCATTCCATTTCAGGCTCAATTCGGATTCCGCATCAGCTTCTGAACTATCCAGTTTTCAGTTTTCAGTTTTCCTTACCCTTGTCCCTAGTAAAAAGTCCATCCAGCCATATTCTCCTTGCATTTAGCTGAGGAGGCAGCAATTCTATTCTTTTATCCTTCACCCTCATCATTGGAAATACTACGCTCGACTCTTATGGCCATATTCTCAGCGTTCTTTCTATTTTTCCGGTCTCTGTTCGTTTCCAGACTATCGCTCGCAGCGGAGATCCTTGTCCTCCGGCAACAACTTCTCGTCCTCAACCGCTCGCTCAAGCGGCCGAAACTTCGCCGACGGGATCGCCTCTTTTGGGTCTGCCTCTCAAGGCTCTGGAAGGATTGGCGCGACGCGCTGATCATCATCAAACCTGATACGGTCATCAAATGGCATCGGGAAAGCTTCCGTTGAAACTGAATTCGCCAACAGTATCGAGCAGGTTTGACATTCTGTTATGCGTCGAATCTGTTCGCCGAAGTCTCACCAGCATCTACAGGAGATCAACATCTAATAGGCGCCCCACCGCCGAAGGCTCACAATCTTCAGAATGTGCTCGCCTGAGGATGGCTCTTCCAATGAGTTTGAATTAGCCCTTTAATAACTCACCAGGAGTTCGCCGATGCTTAAATGGTTGTTTCGTTACAAGAAGACCAAGGAGGTACCGCACTATTCGGCATTGAAGGCGACTCCCACCAGGGGCCTACCACCTGAAGTCAGGGAGAACGAGGAAAGTCAGTCTTTCAATGCTCGGCGGGAGGCGCTGGAACGGGCGCTACTCGATCCGGTTCAGCGGCCGCCGATCGAAGCGCCCCTCTTCACTGAGCTGTTGGCCAAGGAAAGAGGTGTCGTGACCTTACCCCTGCCGAACGATGGGGCGCAGTGCGTTCCTGTCTTCAGCACGATGTTTCGCGCGGCCGACTATATTCGTACCCTCCTGAACCAGGGCCCTCGCGCGCATTATCTTTATTCAAGCGCCCTACAGTTCGTCCGTATGCTCCGCGATCTTGAGGAAATCGGTATAGAGCGGTTGACACTTGACCGCTGCCCACGTTGTCCGTCTCTAATTCTCATCGACAGCAGGTCTATCAAAGTTCCGGACGATGCTGTGAGGGTTTGGGCAATCATTAAGTCCGCGGAACTCGCGCGTGCTGAACTCTACTTTACGCACGCCATGGAGTCGGCGCGTACAGGTTTCCTCGAACTGGCGCGGGATGTGGCCCTGGAGGCGGTAGGACATGTGACTATGGAGGACCCGCGCCTGCACCTGCTCCTGGGGCATGTCGCCATCGGACTTGGAGATCGGAGATTGTTAGATGAGGCGAAAGCGTTCCTTGATTTCTTCAACTTCGAGCAGTGGCGACGCAAGCTTGGCCAGGTTGAGGAATCTGGAGAGTTGGACTTCGCGGATCCTTGAGTTAGATTGGTTTGCAATTGCGTGTACGGAGTGTGGCGGTAGTCCGTGTCCTTTCGATGACGAGGATTGTCCCTATCGAAAAGTCCGTCTTTCCTTCTTTTCATACACTTTGAGATGGTCCTATTTTGACGGACAGCAGTGTTGCTTAGAAAATAAGCGACACGACTGTGAAAAAGGAACCATCAGTATCAACACGCAACTCGAAAAACACGACTCTTCGCCGACGCAAATATGACGAAGAGTTCAAACAGCAAGCATTGGCCGCATTACGCAATGGCCAGAGCCCACGTTCAGTTGCCGAAGCTGTCCGTAACGAAAATATCATCTTGGCGATGAAGCGCCCATTCTTCGATGATGCGGCGCCGACCTCTTCTTCGAATTGATGACTCGAACTCAGGTCGAGGGCGAGTAGCTTCGGCGACAATGCGCATCGATCTCAGCCAGCGCCGGCAGTCCCTCCATTGATTTGATCGCTATCACAACAAAGCTAACCCCTGTCGCCAACATTATGCGGCTCGTCGGTAACGATGATGCAACCCGCCTACTTAAGGGATTGCGATGACCTTACCCTTCGCCGGCTGTCCATAGCGAAAATTCCATCTTGGCGATGAAGAGCCCATTCTCCGATGATGCGGCGCCGACCTCTTCTTCGAATTGATGACTCGAACTCACCTCAACGGCGCGTAGCTCTACAACAAGGCGCATCGATCTCGGCCAGCGCCGGCAGTCCCTCCATTGATTTGATCGAAATGACCCCGGAGCTAACCGGATCCCCGACATTATGCGGCTCGTCGGTAACGATGATGCAACCCGCCTACTTGAGGGATTGCGATGACCTTGCCCTTCGCCGGCGATTCGACCTCTCGTGGAGTTGGCGAGTTCCTCTCCAATGCCTGACGCGGTCGTGAGTTGTGATAATAGTCGATGTATTCTCGCAAGATGCGGCGCAAGTGATCTTCACCGATGATGATCAGATGATCGAGACACTCTCGGCGAATCGAGCCGATTACGCGTTCGACGTATCCCGGCCCTACTGCACGGGTCGAAATTTTTCTCGTCATGTCATGTTCTGCGCGGCGTTTGCGCTTTAGAAGGTGAGCGCAGTTGACGCTCGATCAGGAGTGAAGGAAACCAAAACAAAAGGAATGAATATGAATAAGTTCGCGAGAATTTTTTTGTTCTGTCTTTTGATCTGGGCTGTCGCGCTTGTCGCGCAAGCGCAATCCACCACAGCGAACGAACAGGCCGCCGCAACCGACCGGAAAGCGGCCGACTCAGAGACCCTAATCCC
>Ga0075421_100004354_pt1 | contig 17112 bp, 11 predicted proteins | sample SoiMetdeltSBSDD5_FD_75292 | JGI IMG/M metagenome (GOLD analysis project Ga0075421, IMG submission 75292) | Bulk soil microbial communities from a Populus tree surrounding site in Tennessee, USA - Soil MetaG P. deltoides SBSDD5 | ecosystem: Environmental > Terrestrial > Soil > Tree plantation...
TAGAAATGCGCGCAATTTTAATTTCGAAGTCCGTGACCGGCGCGGCGAGATCGTATTGGTTGACGAGTCCGGCCGCGACGGAGCCGTCGTCCGAATCCGCGACAGCAGCGGTGGCGAGGGCCGGTATCACTTCCGCCTTACCTGGGACATCAGCGGCAGTGGTGGCGGTGGTGGAGGCCGCTTCGGCGACTTCGACCGCCCGCGTGGAGGCGGCGGCTCTTTTGGCGGATCAGTCGGCGCAGCTCAAGCAATCAATATCTGCCGCTCCGCTGTTCAGGACAAGATCATCAGCGACTACCGCTTCTCGCGAGTGGACATCCGCAACGCCCGCGCCGACGACCGGCCGGGACGCAATGATTACATCATCGGCGAAGCCATCGGTCGTCGAGGCGGTTCGGCGTCCGAATTCAACTTCGTCTGTAGCGTCGATTTCAATAGCGGCCGCGTTCGTTCCGTCGACGTGAATCGCCGCTAAGCCCCAGTCGCTTTGAGTTGCAATCCGCTTGAGTTTCACCCTAAACTTCTGCATATGCAAGCAGCGCCGCGGCACGAATGCATGATCTATGAAGGCTCTCCCTCGACCCATTTGAGTGGACTGGCCTCGCTCATGATGGTGAAGCTGAAGGCGAACACCCGCTGTCTGTATCTCAATAGTCCCGCCATGGTGGCAGGGATCCGTTCGTATCTGGCAGCGGCCGGGCTTGATGTGGAGCAGGAAATAGCGAAGGGGCGGCTGCTGCTTTCGTCTGACCAGAGCCATCTGACAAATGGATCTTTTGAGGTCGACAAGATGCTCGGCATGCTTAAGGATGCCTTGGACCAGGCGCTGAACGACGGATATAAAGCTCTATGGGCCACTGGCGACATGACCTGGGAATTTGGAAATGAAAACAACTTAGTGAAGCTTCTGGAATATGAATGTGGACTCGAAGAGCTTTTCCGGAAGCATCCGGCTTTGTGCGGTATCTGTCAATATCATAAAGATACCCTGCCCATTGATGTGATCAAGCAAGCGTTATATACGCACGAAGCCGTGTATATAAACGAAACGCTTTCAACGATAAACCCTTATTATGCCCTGCATGAGTCGCGCGATCATCAGCTACAAAATGTATCCACCAGCCAACTGGAAGACATGCTGAATCGCCTCCACCAACCAGCGGACTCCGCCGATTTCGATACAATAGAACCGCGATGATGCTTGGCGCGGTTACGTACAACGTCCTGAAAGACTGGGACCTGGAAACCATCATCAAGAATCTGGAAGCTCTCGGATTCGAAGCCGTCGAGTTGCGCACCGGCCACAAGCACGGCGTTGAGCCATCCCTGACCGCCGCCGAGCGCGTGCGCGTCGCCGAACGATTTGCCAACAGTAAAGTGCGCTTGCTCAGCTTCGGTTCCACCTGCGAATTTCACTCACCAGACCCCGCCGAGCGCCGCCGCCAGATCGACGTCGGCAAGCGCTGGGTCGACCTCGCGCACGATACCGGCGCCTGGGGCGTGAAGGTTCGTCCCAATGGACTCCCCAAAGAAGTTCCTGTCCAAACGACCATCGGGAACATCGCAGCCGCCCTTCGCGAACTCGGCAACTACGGCCAAGGCAAAGGTATCGAGATCTGGGTAGAAGTTCACGGCCCTGAAACACAAAACCCGCCCATGATGGCCGCGATCATGAGAGCCACCGCGCACGACAACGTCGGGGTGTGCTGGAACTCCAATCCCACTGACGTCGTCAACGGCTCCGTCAAGGAAAGCTTCGAGCTGCTCAAGAAGTACATCCGCAACTGCCACATCGTCGAGCTATCGAACGGATACCCGTATCGCGAGCTGTTCACACTTCTGCGGGGAATCAATTACGAGCGCTACACGCTCTGCGAATCGCTGGAGAGCAAGGAACCGGAACGCTACCTACGCAACTACAGGGCCCTGTGGACCGAGCTGAATCGTAAATGCGCTTGAGGTTCTCAAGGGTCCTGCTGTCAGCGGTTCTGGTCGCCGTCTGGCCCATTTGCGCCGCCGTTCCCACCCCTAAAGCCCATTTCGGCCACGACATCGGCGCGGATCGCACTGTCCTCGACTGGGACCGCGTCGTGTCCTACTTCCGCGCGCTCGAAGCAAACAGTCCTCGTATTCGTGTGCAGGAGATTGGCAAGAGCACAGAAGGCAGGCCTCTAGTAGCCGCCATCCTTGCCGCTCCCGAGACTCTGGCGAACCTCGGCCGCTACATCGAAATCCAAAAGAAGCTCGCCGACCCTCGCCTCACTCCACGAGCGGAAGTGGAGGCGCTGTTTGCACAGGGCAAGGCGGTCGTGATGATCACCTGCTCGATTCACGCCACCGAGATAGCCTCCACCCATACCGCCGTCGAGTTCGCCTACAAATTGCTGACCGAGGACAAGCCTCGTTTTCGCGCCATCCTCGACAACACGATATTTATTCTGGTGCCCTCGCTCAATCCGGATGGTGTCGACATCGTGACGCGCTGGTATCGCAAAACCGTTGGCACCCCATTCGAAGGTACCGCTCCGCCGGAGCTTTATCACAAGTACACTGGCCACGATAATAATCGCGATTGGTACATCCTGTCGCAAGTCGAGACCCGCCATGTGATCGGCAAGTTGCATAACGTATGGCGCCCGCAGATCGTCTACGACGTCCACCAGCAAGGACAGAATGCCTCCCGCCTCATGGCGCCGCCATGGCTCGATCCCATCGAGCCCAACGTGGACGCGATTCTGGTCCAGCAGATGAATCTGTTCGGCATGGGGATTGCGTCCGATCTGACGGCCGCGGGGAAAACAGGCGTATCCGTGAACGCCACCTACGATTTTTGGACTCCCGCACGGCATTATCAGTCCTTTCACGGCGGGCTGCGAATTCTGACCGAATCGGCCAGCGTCCGGATAGCCAGCCCCGTCGACATCCGTCGCGAGGATTTAACCGAGACATCTCTGGGTTACAACGCCCAGCAGCGGAGCTGGAACCACATCGAACCCTGGCCGGGTGGTCGATGGAGACTTCGTGACATCATCGATTATCAGTTGATCGCCATGGAGTCCTGTCTGTTTCAGGCGGCGACTCGCCGCGAGGATCTGCTGCGAAACTTCTATAAAGTTGGACAGCGCCAGATCGATCGCCGGACGCCCTACGCGTTCTACATTCCAGCCAAACAGGCCGATCCCGGCGCAACCCGGAAATTGGTCGACACGCTGGTCGCTGGAATGGTGGAAGTCGAGGCCGAATCCGACGGTGGAAGAACGATTCGCATGTCCCAGCCCTACAGCGGCTATGCCAAAGCGTTGCTCGAGCGCCAGAGCTACCCTGATCTCCGGCTGTATCCCGGCGGCCCGCCCAAACGCCCTTATGACGTGACCGCGCATACGCTGCCGATGCTGATGGGTGTCGACGTGCGAACGCTGAGAAGGCCTTTCGCGCCGACCGGTGTCGTGACCGCATCCGTGGAACGTCCTGGCCGGCTTTCGGCCTCCGACACGGACTCCTGGCCAGCCGTGAACCGGATTTGGAAATTAAACGGAGCCGTTTGGCGGGACTCGCTAAGCGGTGATTTCGGCACGGCGTCACAAGGTCCCACTTGGAAAAAACTTCAGCGTCCGCGCATCGGCCTATATAAGAGCTTCATGCCCAGCATGGATGAGGGCTGGACGCGATGGCTGCTCGAGCAGTTCGGATTCGAGTATTCGAGTGTTGGCAATCCCGAGATACTAGCCGATGGACTTCGCCAGCGATTCGACGTGCTCGTGTTTCCCGATCAGAGCGCGACCTCGATCGCTGTCGGCTTCAAGCCCGGGTCGATGCCGCCCGAATTCACCGGCGGTCTCGGAACAAAAGGCGCGGCAGCGCTGCAGGAGTTCGCGACAGCAGGAGGCACGTTGATATTCCTGAATCGCTCGACCGAATATGCGATCGAACAGCTCGGCGTGAAGGCCAAGAACGTGGTGGGCGGCGTCTCCGACAGCAACTTCTACGCGCCCGGCTCGCTGCTCAATGTTCAGTTGGACCAGAAGCATCCGCTCTCCTACGGATTGCCGGCCGAAATTCCCATCTGGTCGGAAGGCAGTCCCGCCTGGGAGACGCAGGAAAAGACCGTCGCCCGTTATCCCGATTCAGCGATCCTCGCGTCGGGATGGCTCCTCGGTGAACCGCTGATAGCCAAGCGATCGGCGTTGGTGGATGCGAAGATCGGCGCCGGACACGTGATACTGTTCGGTATGCGCCCACAGTATCGCGCCCAGAGCTATCGCACCTTCAAGCTATTCTTTAACGCACTTCTGTATCAATGACCAGTCGATCGGGAAGCCATCCGATTTGACTGCAATAATGCAAACATGCGAGCAACGAAGCAACGGCGTCTGGTCGCCTTGAATTCCCGTGTGAATGCGGCGGTCCAGCGAAAACTTGAGATCGCGGTATCTCGCCGTGATATTACGAAGCAAAAGTCGGTCAACGTTCCCGCGCCGAAGGAAGAAAGACGCGCCTCTCATCCGTTCCAGCCGGCCCGACGGAGGGATCGCGCGACGAACAAGCTAAAGCTTGTTCCACAATGTCCAATCATGGAATTGCGACTACTGTGGAACAAGCTTTAGCTTGTTCGTTAAGCTTTTCACACAGACTCGTCGCGGAGCGGTCCATGCGACGTTGTGTATAACTCTTTGGGGAGTCGTCTTGTGAATCGATTGACACTACTGTTCATCACTCTCGCAGCATGCTTGTTCGGCCAAGCGCCAAGCCCGCCGTTAACGCTCGAAGACTGCATCCGCCTGGCCTTGTCCGCTCCCTCCGCGGCGACTACCGCGCGTATCCAAACCGAGATCACCCGGGCGGGTCTGACCCAGGCGCGCGCGAATTTTCTCCCCCAATTCCTAGTAGGCGGCGGTTACATTTACAACAGCCCGCTCGCCGGCACGAAGGATCAGATCAGCTTCATCGCTCTGAACGGTATCCGCGAATACGTCCTCCAGCCGACGTCAAACCTGGAGATCGATACCGCCGGACGCCTGCGTGCGATCCGTGCGCGGGCGCAGGCCGATCAACAAGCGGCCACCGCCAATCTCGGAATTGCGCAACGAGATTTGAAGCGCACTGTCACCGCGAGCTACTACCGCCTCCTTTTGGCCCGGCGCCTCGTCAAGGTCGCCGAGGACACGCTGGCCGAAGCGCAAGTCTTCGACAAGCGCACAAGACTCCTGTTCGATAACGGTGAAGTCGCGCGCGCCGATGTGGCGAGGTCTGCCGCGCAGGTCTCTTTTCTCGAGCAGACGTTGCAAGCTGCTCAGCTGGACACCCGGCTCGCCAATCATGAGCTCGCCTCGTTCTGGACGGCCGACGTCGAAACCACGCTGAACGTAGTCGATACGTTGGAACAAACGCCCGTCGCCCCGGAAGCGCATACAGTCGGAGACACCCCCTTTCTAAAGCGTCCCGAGCTCCAGGTCTTTAACGCGCAGCGACTCGGTTTTCTCGCCGACCGGCGGCGCGCCCGCGCGGATCTGCTGCCTCAGGTCGGCCTGAGCGTCCAGTGGGGCATCGATTCCACGCGCTTCACTTTCAACGATAATCGCGGATACGCAGGGTTCTTGCACCTCAACGTTCCCGTATTCGATTGGTTTCGCGCTAAGAGCGCGATGCGGCAATTCCAATTGCAAGCCGAGCAAGTGGACTCCACGCGCGAAGCGAGCCTGCGAACGTTCTCGAAAGACTACCGGGATGCCCTTGCGCGAGTCGATCTCATCTACTCGCAGATTGCCAGAACAGAGGAGCAGGTGAAGCTGTCCGAAGAGAATCTACGCCTCAGCCGCGTCCGGTACGAGGGCGGGGAAGGATCGAGCCTTGACGTTGTTTCGTCCCAAGGCCAGCTAGCGCAGGCCCGGGCGAACTACTACACAGCCAGGGCGAACTACCTGAACGCTCGAGCAGATCTGGAGGTCGCGAAAGGACAATGAAGCGCCTCTGGCTGTTGTTTGCGATGCTGTTGGTTGGATGCGGCGCCAAAGAGGAGCCGCCAGTCAAAACCGTAGTCGCCGTCAAGCTCGGCCGCTCTGAGCTGGCCGATATCGTCTTAACCGTAAGAGTACCGGCGACGATGTTCCCGAAAGAACAGGCGAATATCTCCGCCCGGATCACCGCTCCGATCCGGACGCTGAACGTTCGCAAAGGCGATAACATCTCGCGGGGGCAGGTGCTCGCGGAGCTTGAGAACCGCGATACCGTCGCGCAAAAGCAGGAGGCCGCCGCCGCTCTGGCCGACGCGCAGGCCAATTTGCAGAAGACACGGGCAGGAACCCTGCCCACCGACATCGAACGCGCTCGCGGGCAGTTCGCTACGGCCGAAGCCGCCCTGAAGCAGGCGCAGAAAATTTATGATCGCCGCAGCGAATTATTCAAACAAGGCGCCATCCCGAATAAGGACCTGCTAACCGCCGAAACCGATTTAGCGCAGGCTAGGACCGCCTACGAAGTCGCCAGGAAATCCTTGGAACTCATACAAAACCAGTCCCAGGGCGATATCACCATCGCCCAAAGCCGTGTCGACCAAGCGAAAGCGCGGCTGGCGCTCGCCGAGGCCCAGCTTCAGTACAGCGATCTGAGGAGCCCCTTCGCCGGAACCGTGACCGAGCAATTCCAGTATCCGGGAGACATGGCCAAGCCCGACACACCGACCTTCACGCTGATGGATCTCTCGACAGTCATCGCCCGTGGACAGGTTCCCGAATCCGAGACTGGCAAATTGAGAGCTGGTCAGCTCTGCTCCTTCGCGCCAACCGACGCAGCCGGGATCGCCGCCTCCGGTCGTGTGACTGTCATCAATAGGGCCGTGGATACAGCGCGGCGGACCGTCGAGGTTTGGTGCGAGATCCCAAATTCCCGAACGAAAATGCGATCGGGCATCTTCGGGACACTTACCGTTTCCATCGGTACCGCCTCTCAAAGTGTCGTTGTCCCGCAATCCGCCGTTCAATTCGATGAGGGCACGCGGAACGGCTTCGTCATGATGGTAGATGACAAGCGCATCGCCCACAAGCGCGAAGTGGAAGGCGGCGAAATCGCAGACGGGAAAGTGCAAATTCTAAGAGGTCTCAAAGCCGGCGAAGTAGTTGTAATCGAGGGCGGCTACGGTCTCCCCGACGGCGCCGAAGTGAAAGCCGTCGAGGCGGCCAAGTGACCTCACGCCTGGCGGAATTCGTCGAAGCGCACGGCAGGGCGATGGCTCTGATTGTCTTGAGCTTCTGCCTTGCCGGCGTCATCTTCATGTTTAGCCTGCCGGTTTCTATCTTTCCGCAGACCGATTTTCCGCGTATCGTGATCGTGGTCGAAAACGGAATCGCCCCCGTGAATGTGCAAATGCTGCAGGTAACGCGTCCTCTCGAGGAGACCATCCGGCTTGTTCCCGGCATCACCACGGTCCAATCGATTACCGCTCGCGGATCGACCGAGATCAACGTCTTCTTTCGCTGGGATGTCGATATCGTCAATGCGCTGCACCTGGTGCAGGGCCGCATTTCCCAGGTCCTGCCTTCACTGCCTGCCGGAGTACGCTTCCAGATAAATCGCGTTACCTTTTCGGCATTTCCGATGCTCGGTTTCAGCATTACGTCCGCCACCAGAACTCAGTCCGACCTGTGGGACATGGCGTACTACAATCTTGCGCCGCGCCTCTATCGATTGCCCGGTGTAGCTGAAACGAAAATCGTCGGCGGCCGGCCCCGCGAGTATCACGTTCTGGTCGACCCAGAACAGCTCAACAGCTATGCGATGTCGCTCACCAAAGTCAGCGACTCCATCCGCAATAGCAATATCATTGCGCCCGCCGGCATGATTCAGGAAAACTACCACCTCTATCTGACGACCGTGACCGGCCTCATGGATTCGGTAGAGCGGATCGAGAACTCGGTCGTCGATGTGGTGAAAGGCACTCCTGTCCTGATCAAGGACCTGGCGCGTGTCGTTCCCGGCGAGCGGCCCATGTACAACATCGTGACCGCCGACGGCCTCCCCGCCGTACTGGTGAATGTCCATCAGCAGCCGGACGGCGATGCCATCCAAATTGCCAACGCCGTCAACGCCGAGCTTCGCGAAATACGTAAAACACTCCCCTCCGATGTCAAAGTGTCGACATTCTACGACGAGTCCATTCTGGTGCGGGATTCGATCGTCGGCGTCGTCGAGAGTATCGTCATCGGCCTGCTGCTTTCGGTCGGCGTGCTGGTCGGCTTTCTCAAGAGCTGGAGAACCACGTTCGTCGCGGCGCTGGTAATTCCGATCGCCATGCTGATCGCGATCGTCTTCATGAAGCTTTTCAACATGAGCTTCAATCTGATGACGCTGGGCGGACTCGCCGCATGCATCGGCGTGGTCATTGACGATGCGATCGTGATGGTGGAGAACATCGTTGTGCATCTGTCGATGGGGCAGTCGCCGGCCGAGGCGTCACGAAGCGCTATCGTCGAGCTGACGCCCGCGCTGATCGGCTCGACGCTGACGCCAATCGTGGTCTTCGTACCGCTGGTATTTCTCGGCGGCATCACGGCGGTCTTCTTCCGCGCGCTGGCGTTGACGATGGTGACGGCGCTGCTGGCGTCGCTCTTTCTGGCGATTCTCTTCACGCCCGTGCTCGCGACTGTCATCTTCCGCCCCCGCAGCGGCCCTGCCGAAACGGACTTGGAGCGGGCCGAGCAGGCCGGTGAAGGCAAGATCGTCCGAGCGGTCACGGCGCGTTATGAGCGTGCTCTTGGTTGGTCGCTCGCCCATACGCGGATGACCCTGCTTGCGGCGGTCGGAGTCCTCGCGGGGACGGTAGTCCTGTATCTGAATTTAGGTAGCGGATTCATGCCCCCAATGGACGAAGGCGCGTTCGTGCTCGACTATATTACGCCCCCGGGAACCTCGCTCGAAGAGACGAATCGCGTTCTGCTCCATATCGAGGAGTTCATCCACGAGACACCTGAAATCGAGAGCTATTCAAGGCGCACCGGGGCGCAGCTTGGACTCGCCATCACGGAACCGAATACCGGCGATTTCCTGATTAAATTGAAACGCGAGCGCGACCGGTCAGCCGAGCAGATCACTTCAGAGCTGCGGAGAAAGATTGTCGGCTCGGAGCCGGCGATCGCCATCGAATTCGTCCACATTCTGGAGGACTTGGTTGGAGACCTTGTCTGGTCGCCAAAGCCGATCGAAATCAAGATCTATCATGAGGATGAAAAAATCTTCAAAAAGGTGGCCCATCAAATTTCCGAATGGCTGCCCAAAGTAAAGGGCGTTGTCGATGTTGTGGACCAGACCATCGTGATCGGGCCGTCCCTGAATTTCCGTGTGGATCAGGAGAACGCTCAGCGCGCCGGTTTCACCGTCCAAAACGTTGCCGATATCGAAACAGCGATTCTCGACGGCGACCTCGCCTCTCAAATGATTCGCGCCGACCGCACCATCGGCATACGGGTGCGGTATCCGCAGGAGTATCGCTCGTCTATTGAGAAGCTGCGGAGTCTGCAACTGACCTCTCCGACTGGCGTGACAGTGCCGCTCTCCACCGTCGCCCACGTCGAAGTGGAAGAGGGTACCACCGAGATTCATCGTGAGAATCTGCGGAACTTGAGCTCGGTGACGGGACAACTCGAAGGCCGCGATCTCGGTTCTGCCATTCAAGAGATCCGTGACCGGCTGTACAAGGAAGTTCCCATGCCGCCCGGCACGGAGATCGAGTTCGGCGGCCTGTATCAGATCCAGCGGGAATCGTTCCTTGGATTGACACAAGTCCTGCTGATGTCGATGCTGCTGATCTTCATCATTCTGGTTTTCGAGTTTCGCTCATTCTCGCATCCGATCGCGATCCTGGTGGCGACGGTTCTTTGCACTTTCGGAGCGCTATTGGCGCTGTTCGTGACCAGGACGACTTTGAACATCTCCTCGTTCATGGGAGCCATCATGGTGGTCGGAATTGTGCACAAAAATGGCATCTTAATGCTTGATTCTGAACGCCATTTCACCTCAATTGGCTTTGCTTTGCGAGATGCGATTTTTCAAGCCGGTCGACGGCGATTGCGCCCCATCCTGATGACCGCGCTCGCCACGATCTTCGGCATGCTTCCGCTGGCTATCGGCATCGGCTCGGGCGCACAACTCTTACGCCCGCTCGCGATCGCTGTTATCGGCGGAGTGACGGTTTCGATGGTTCTCTCGCTCCTGATAACCCCTGCGTTGTTCTTTGTTTTAAGAGAGAAACGCCTTTGAACTACTTTCTCGTCATGCTCGGCGGCGCTCTGGGCTCCTTGCTGCGCTATGTGGTTGGGAACGTCATCATTCGTCACCTTCCGACACGTTTTCCCTTCGCGACACTTGTTGTCAACACGACCGGCTGTTTTCTGATCGGCGTGATCATGCCGATGGTCGCTCATAAACAGAACGGGCGGATGTTGCTGGTCGTCGGATTCCTGGGCGGTTACACTACATTCTCCGCTTTCGCTTACGAGACGTATGTTTCGAGGCCGTGGATCGGGCTTTTGAATATTCTTGCGAGTGTGGCGCTCGGATATTTTGCGGTCTGGCTGGGCGGACGACGTTGATCACAAATCGCGCGATTTGTTTCTTCTTTTCGCCTCAATCACTTGAACTCCTGGCGCCCCGACAGGCGTGTTCCTAAGCTCTAGGATCGAATTAGACGCCGATTATCGCTCAATTCGGCTGCAATAACGTCGCGGTGCGGAATACGCTGGGCTCGACGTCAAAATCAAGACGGATTCGGATTCGCGGATAGGCAATATTTATCTTGGCGGCCCGAGCCTCGACATAGCGACCCTCGCAGGTACGTTGATCAAGTTCAATCCACCCTGCGCCGTGGATTGCCGGATCATTTTTGGATCGTATCGGCGAATGGGTCGAATTCCCTGGTGGTAGCGGACTACTGGCTGGCGGCGTCGGTGGCGGGGGAAGGGGCGCTGATTACGTATTTCCAAGCGTGAGTGACCCTCCGTACCGCTCCGTGCGTAAAAGAAGGAAGTCGGCACAATGCCATCAGAGCCGCGACCGTCAGGAAGCGGAGGGCCGAGGCTAAATATTGGTTGGATCTGATGTCGAGTCGGTGCTTTCGTTGCGGCCCTCCGCTCCCTGACGAGTCTGTGTGAAAAGACGCATCACGAACAAGCTAAAGTTTGTTCCACAATGTCAAATCAAGGCATTTGCAACCACTGTGGAACAAGCTTTAGCTTGTTCGTCGAGCATTTCACACAGGCTCTGACGGTCACGGCTCTGATGCAGCTGAGTCAGGGGCAAGCTCCTGCGTTTACACCCGGCTGCAAAGGGACGGGTTTGCGGTCGAGCTAAGCTATCAACTTCCTGATCCGGACAGGCCGGCGATCCCATGGTAGATCGGCATGAGGTGATCCATCTCCTCGCGGATCTGATCGGCGCTGGTGAAATCGATCGCGTCGCGAGCGGGTGGGGACAGAGCGCGGCGGCCGATCTCGGCCAGGATCTCCCACTCCGAGCGTGTTTCCCCTACCTGCGGGCCGGGAACGTAGGGCGAGTATCGAATGCGCCGCTCGGTGGAGGTCTGCGATCCGCCGCCGCGTTGCTCGTAGCGCGTTTTGGCAGGCAGCAGGATCGTGACCTCTTCTGAATCGGCGAGCATGGAGTGGTTGATGTGGATGTCCTGGTGGCCCCGGCACGGGACGGCCGCCAAGGCATCGCGCATGTGACGGGGGTTAGGCATCGTGTCGAGGAAATTGCCGCCGATCACATAAAAGAGATCGAGGCGTCCTTCGGCGGCCGCTATGACGCGGATGGGGACGACTCCGCAATTGGCGTGTCCGATATGCCACGGGCCAGGGCTGTGTTTACGACAGCCTTCACATTGTCCACGCCGTGCTGTGCTGCGTCAGTCCCATGGACCAGATGAAGATCGCTGAGGCCACGCCCGCATAGATATGGGCGAAGCGCTGCATCTGGTCTCGCGCCGCCCCGGACGCTGCCTCCAGATCAGGCCAGTTCTGTCCTGCCAGAGTGGAGACCCGTTCTTCCCATCCGAAGGTGAGGGCGCCGATGAATTCTCTGTCGATTGCATTCCATTCGATGAGCCACTTCAGAGCCCGTTCAGGAAGGCGACATCGCAGCCGAAGTGACGCGGTGGAAGCCCTTGTCGCTATGACGGCGGACCATGGGCCAAGCCAGACGGCCGAGCTTGCCGAGCTTGGCGCGATCTATGGACTCGAGAGCGGCGACGTCCTGGAAAGCCGGCTCCGGCGCGGCAGGCATGGTATTAAGCCGCAGCAGACGCAAACGAGTGAGGCATAAGTGGACGCCATCGAGAGTATCGTCGCGCAAGCCGCGCGGTCCGAGAGAGCATCCGTCGCAAACGCCGTGGTTCAAGATCCGCCAGGCGTAGGGAAGGTTATCGCGGTTCTCCCAAAAACACGCGCAGCATTTCCAGATAATGATGAGGCTTCTGATATCCAAGGCCAAAGGGGCGGAGACCGGCGATTCGCACTTGTACTTAATCTTACACGTGGTATGGTTGAATACTTAGTACGCAATGCCGAAGAATGGGCGAAAATCGGCCAATAAGGTGAGCCAGGCAAGTCCCCGCGGCGCGAAGCCGAGAATCGCCCAACGCGTAAATGGCGATAATTTCCCCGTCGTTGGAATAGGCGCCTCGGCGGGGGGCTTGGAGGCATTCACCAAGCTACTGCAGAACCTTCCGGCGAACACTGGAATGGCATTCGTGCTGATCCAGCATTTGGATCCCAAGCATGAGAGCATGCTGGCCTCCCTTCTCACCCGCGCGAGCAGTATGCCGGTGCATGAGGTCAGCAACAACATGGAGGTGGAACCGAACTGCGTATATGTGATTCCACCCAAAGTGAACATGACGCTCGACGGTTCAACACTCCACCTCACCGGGCGGCTTGTGCTGCGAGAGCATCACTTGCCGGTCGATCACTTCCTTGAATCTCTAGCACGGTCGAGAAAGCACCGGGCCATCGGTGTGATTCTGTCGGGCACGGCCTCGGACGGCACTGCGGGCCTGCGCGCCATAAAGACGGAGGGTGGGATTACCTTCGCCCAGGATCAAGGAACGGCTAAATACGGCGGGATGCCTCGCAGCGCCACTGCGGCCGGCGTGGTGGACTTTATCCTTCGTCCACAAGACATCGCCCAAGAGCTGGTGAGGATCAGCCGCCATCCCTACATTCTGCTCGATTCTCAAGGGGCCGCTCCCAAGGTCCTGATCGCCGGCAAGGACGATTTGAACAAAGTCTTCAGCTTACTGAAGACTTATACGGGCTGTGACTTTTCGCTGTACAAGCGCGCCACGATTGAGCGGCGTCTTCGGCGGCGCATGGCGCTGGTGAGAACGGAGAACGTCGCCGGCTACATCAAGCTGCTGCAGGAGAATCGCGATGAGGTCAAGGCGCTTTACGAAGATTTCCTGATCAATGTAACTGAATTCTTTCGCGACGGCGGGACCTTCGAAGTATTGAAGAGAATTATCTTCCCGCAAATGATCAAGGGTCGGGAGCCGGACACATCCATTCGCATCTGGTCGCCGGGATGCTCGACCGGCGAGGAGGCGTACTCTCTGGCGATGCTGCTGGTGAGCTGCCTTGCCGAGCACGACGCCCGAAATCCGGTTCAGATTTTCGGAACCGACATCAGTGAAATCGCTGTCGCCAAGGCTCGGGTGGGACTGTACTCGGAGAGCGCGGTATCCAAGGTTCCACAGGAATATTTCCACCGCTTCTTCACGAAAGTGGATCACGGATACCAGATCAGTAAACGAATCCGCGAGGTATGCGTTTTTGCCCGGCACGACCTGGGCAAAGATCCGCCCTTTTCCAGAATGGATCTGATCAGTTGTCGTAATGTTCTGATTTATCTTAGTAACGATCTGCAGAATCGTGTTATCTCGACGTTTCACTACGCTTTGAAAGCGGACGGGTATCTGCTTCTGGGAAATGCGGAAACGGTCGGTGATTCTCAGTTCTTCACGGCAGTCGACAAGAGTCACAAAATCTATTCAAAACAGCCGGGAAACGATCGTGTGGGGATCGATTTCTCTCCGGAGCAATCGAACGATAGCGCTCCGGCTGTTCCCGTTCGAGAGGAGCCCGCCGCACAGTTCGATCTGCAGAAGGAGACTGACCGGCTCGTACTGGCCAAGTACGGTCCGCCTGGCGTGGTTATTAACGAGAAGATGGAGATCCTGCAATTCCGCGGCGACATGAGTCCTTATCTGCGGCCGGCGTCGGGGCCAGCCAGTCTCAATTTTCTGAAGATGCTGCGGGAAGAAATAATCACGGACGTGAGCGCTACAATTGACCTGGCGCGGAGGGGAAGCGCTCCCGTTCGTCGCGAGGGGCTCCGAATTCAGAACGGTGAGCATCATCCGCAAGACCTGAGCGTCGAAATTATTCCCCTCGACGGATCACCTGACCGGGAGCCGCTATTCCTGGTGATGTTCGAGGCTGTCCAGACTCCGGAAGCCGCTCCGGTGGAGGAGATCGCGGAAAAGGAGATGAATCGCCTCCGGGATGACCTGGCTGTGGCGCGAAAGCACCTGCAGTTTCTGATGGACGAGCGTCAGGCTTCGGAGGAGGAGCTGCGGTCGGCCAATGAAGAGATCCTGTCGAGCAACGAGGAGCTGCAGAGTACCAATGAGGAGCTGGAAACCTCGCAGGAAGAGCTGCAATCCGCCAACGAAGAGCTGACGACGGTAAATGACGAGCTTCAACACCGCAACACCGAGCTTTCGCAATTGAGCAACGACTTGAGCAACCTGCTCAATAGCGTGAATATTCCCATCGTCATGCTAGGAAACGATCTCCGGATTCGCCGCTTCACGACAATGGCGGAGAAAGTGCTGAATCTAAGATCTACCGATATCGGACGGCCGATCATGGAGATCCGATCTACCCTGGAGGTGCTGGATCTGGAAGGTGTGCTCTCGGGTGTCATCAACGACCTTGCTCCAAAGGAGATCGAGGCGCAGGACACGAATGGAGCGTGGTACTCGCTGCGTATTCGCCCGTACCGCACCGAAGATAACAAGATTGACGGGGCGGTGATGGCGCTCTACGACATTGATCAGCTCAAGCGCAGCTTGCAGGAAGTGGGGCAGGCGCGAGACTTCTCGCAGGCGGTCGTTGAGACGGTACCTCATCCGCTGGTGGTTCTGGACGCCGACCAGCGAGTGATGATCGCCAATCGATCCTTCTACGAGACATTCGGATTGGACCGGCGGCAGACGGACGGAGGGCTGCTGCATGACCTGTTGCGGGGGAAATGGGATAGGTCCAAGCTGGCCCAAAGTCTGAAACGCGCTCTGCTCAGAAACAAGCCTTTTAAGAACCTGGAAATCGAAGGGGATTTTCGTGGCATTGGGCCCTGTGTTTTTTCGGTGGAGGGGCGTTCTATCAGTTTGGGAGAGGTTCGACGGAAGGTGCTGCTGGTGGCGATTACCGACATTACCGAGCGGGTGCTGGCAGAGAGAGAGTTGAAAACGGCGCATTCGACGCTCGAGAAAAATCTGGAGCATGCCGAGTCGTCATTGCGGGAGAGCGAGGCGGATCTGCGGCAGAATCGAGGCGAATTGCGGGATCTGGCGGCGCGCCTGCTGACGACGCAGGAGGAGGAGCGCCGGCGGGTCTCAAGAGAACTACACGACGATCTCAATCAGAAACTGGCGATGTTGGAAGTGGACGCCGACAGGCTCGGCCGGCTCCCGTCGGCGCCGCCCGCCGTCGTCGAGCAGCTTCAATCGCTGCGCCACCAGGTAGCGGATGTTTCGAACGATATCCGGCGGGTCGCCTATCAGCTCCACCCTTCCGTCCTCGATCATTTGGGACTGGTAGTGGCATTGCGTTCGTACTGCAGCGAGTTTTCGAAGCGCGAAGGAATCGGAATCAGGTTTTCGGCCAAGGACGCGCCCGACAAAATGCCCGAGGAAATATCGCTGTGTCTCTATCGCATCACGCAGGAGAGCTTGCGAAACGTCGCCAAGCACGCGGCGGCAAGAACGACGACCGTAAAGCTGGAATCGGTCGATAAGCGCATTCATCTTTCTATTCGAGATAATGGTATTGGGTTCGATAAGGCCGCTTCCACGCACAAAGGCGGAATCGGTCTGTTGAGCATAAAGGAGCGGGTGCGACTCGTGGACGGCGAGTTTGCCCTGAAATCCTCACCTGGGCAGGGGACGCGCATCGACGTATGGGCTCCGTTGCCGAAAGCAGGTTCAAAACGGTCATGAGAAAACCCCGACTACTGATTGCCGACGATCATACACTGGTCCTGGAAGGTCTGAAGCGAATCCTTGAATCGGAGTTCGAGCTAGCGGGAACTGCTGAAAACGGGCGCGAACTGTTGCGGCTCAGTGAAGAGATGAAGCCGGACGTCGTTCTGATGGATATTTCGATGCCGTTGTTGAACGGAATCGATGCGACCAGGCAATTGTTAAAGATGTTGCCGCAGACCAAGGTGATTTTTGTCACCATGCATGCGGATTCGGATTATGTCGCCGAGGCGTTTCGAGCAGGGGCGTCGGGCTATTTATTGAAACGGTCGGCCGCCTCGGAGCTGGTCAATGCGATCCAGGAAGTGATGAGGGGGCGCTATTACGTGACGCCGCTGGTGACACGGGAGGCGTTGACTCCGCTATTCGGCGGGGCGCCCGAACCGAGGAAGCTCTCGAGCACGCTGACTTCCCGGCAGCGGGAAGTGCTGCAACTCGTCGCCGAAGGACGGTCGGTGAAGGAGATTGCGGCGATCCTGAAGGTTTCGGCGAAGACCGTGGAGTTTCACAAAGCCGCGCTCATGGAGAGGCTGGGGATCCACACAACCGCAGAGCTGACTCGTTATGCGATTGGCCACGGGCTGGTGGCGGTGTAGTCCTTGGTGCGCGGGGCGTCCGTTGCTGAGGAGTCTGTGTGAAAAGTAGAAATGGGCGCCCCGCACACCGATCGATCAGAGCCGCGACTTGTCGCTCGACCATGAGGGAGCGGAGGGCACCGTAGTTAGGGCCTCGATTGGCATCACAGAAAATCAGAATTTTGCATCGGGGCCTCCGCTCCCTCATGGTCGAGCGACAAGTCGCGGCTCTGA
>Ga0075421_100004356_pt1 | contig 17106 bp, 13 predicted proteins | sample SoiMetdeltSBSDD5_FD_75292 | JGI IMG/M metagenome (GOLD analysis project Ga0075421, IMG submission 75292) | Bulk soil microbial communities from a Populus tree surrounding site in Tennessee, USA - Soil MetaG P. deltoides SBSDD5 | ecosystem: Environmental > Terrestrial > Soil > Tree plantation...
GGCCGAACGCTGAACTCACGGCAGGAACCGATACCCGGTCTTCCACACAGTCGTTATGTGCCTTGGCGATGCCGGATTCGGCTCGAGCTTCCGCCTGAGCTCAGCGATGTGCGTGTCGATCGTCCGGCTCACGACCGACGCGTGATAGCCCCAGACCGTCTTCAGGAGCTCGGCGCGCGAGATCACCTGCCCCGGTCGCTGTACCAGCGCGAGAAGGAGCTCGTACTCCTTTGGCGACAGCTCCACGGGACGCCCGTTCCGCCGCACCACTCGAGCAACGGGCTGGATCTCGATCTCGCCGAACCGCGATGCATCGGGCATCGCGCCCTTCGGCAACACGGAGACCGACGCCCGTCGCAACACTGCTTCCACTCGCGCGACGAGCTCCAGCACGCCGAACGGCTTCGTCACGTAGTCGTCCGCGCCAAGCCGAAAGCCCGTCACCTTGTCGGCCTCCTCGCCTCGCGCCGTGAGAATCAGCACCGGTACCTGCGAGCCACTCTCACGAACGGCGCGCAGCACCCGGTAGCCGTCCATCCCCGGCAGCATGAGATCGAGGATGATGAGGTCGGGTGACACCGTCCGCGCTTCCCGCAACCCCGTGGGACCATCGCTCGCGACGATGACCTCGTACGACGCGATCTCCAGACTGTTGCGGAGCCCGAATGCGAGGTCTGCGTTGTCCTCGATGATCAGGATGCGCTTCATTGCACCAACGGCGCGTGCGGAGGCATCGATCCGACAGCGAGCGAAGGCACGACCTCACCCCGAGCGGTCACGCACCGCAACGTCACGAGGAATCGCGCCCCGCCGCCGGGGGCGTCCTGCACGGATACCATGCCTCCCTGCGCCAGCACGAGCTCGCGCACGACAGCGAGTCCGATGCCGTTTCCTGAAATCCCTGCCTCCACAGCCCGGTCCAGACGGCGGAACGGCTCCCAGATTCGCGCCTTGTCGCGCGCGGCGATCCCCACACCTTGATCATCGACCCAGATCTGCGCGCGCCCGTCCGCACCCACACCCGTGCCCGCGGTGATCGTCTGACCGCTCGGGCCATACTTCACGGCGTTGTCGAGGAGATTCAACAGCACCTGTTTGAGTGCGTCGCGATCGGCGAGCGCCAGGGTGCCCTCACGATGAACGGTCTTCACCGTCACGCCGCGCGTCCGCGCGAGCGGCGCAAAGCCGTCGACCACCTCATCCACGAGCGCTCCCAGCTCGAGCGTCTCGAGCGATACCCGCGGTGCCGAACGCTCGGCGCGTGAGAACTGCAGGATGTTTTCCACGAGATGCGTTAGGCGACGCGCCTCCTGGTCGATGATCGCCACCGACCGCTGGCGCTCATCATCGCTCCGGACCCAGCCGAGGCGCAGCATCTCGGCGAACATCCGGATCTGCGCGAGTGGCGTGCGCAGCTCGTGTGACACGCCCGAGACGAGCTCACTCTTCACGCGCGCGAGCTGCCGTTCGCGATGGAGCTGCAGCAGCGACACGATCACGAGCCCCGCGCTCAGGGTGATGAGCGCGAGCACGAGCTGCGATCGATTCCACGTCCAGTTCCCGACGGCGATGCTCGACGCGAACGCCGGGCGCATCGCGACGCGCACCGTGAATCCCTCGAATGCGCCGGTCATGCTCATCCGCGCACCGGGTCGCATCGCCCGCGTGGTGGCCGAGTTGTACACGTCACGGCCGTCCACTCCGCTCACTACCAGCACGAGCGCCGAGTCGACCGGCATGGCACCGACCCCGCCTGGCGGGAGAAGCGGCCGCGTGGCGAGCACGGCGGGGAACACCGCCCTGCCCGACGATGCGGCGTCGAACGCGTAGCCGTACGCCATACGCGGCGTGTCGGCGTCATGTCCCTCGCCGCCATCAGCGAGCATGTACGCGATGGCCATGGAACCGGGCGTCGCGAGGAGAACGACCGTGGGGTCGCCCATGACGACGCCGGCGCCATACCCCTTGCGGACCTGGGCGACGATGGCCTGCTGGATGTCCGCCGTCGGTGTCTCGGGGATCTCGTCGCCTACGGTGCCGACGACGATGCCGCCGCGCTGGAGGTCCACCGCGAACGTGAACCGGACATCCGGCACGGCCACGCACGCGCACTGACGTGCGGCACGAATGCCTTCCGCCACGAGGAACGAAGGCGCGGACGCGGCGGCGCGACCGGTCGTAAGCGCGGCGGTGGGCGCGAGGATGCGGCGCGCCCCGCGCTCGAGCTCCGCACTCGCTTCCCGCGCGAACGTCCAGGCCGCGAACCGCGCGTGGGACGCCAACGCGCGCTGCGCCGCGGACTCCTGCGCACAGACGGCGTTGTAAACCTGATAGCCGGCGATCGACGCGGCGGTGAACGTGCTGACGACCACCGCGATCGTCACCCTGGAGCGGCGGATTCCTGCAAGCACGGGTCGAGTGGCTCGAGTACGGCACGCCGGCGAGCTTCTGCCGACGGTGCTCTATCCAACCGTGAATGTAGCGCCGCGCCGGGCCGTCGTCGCCGTCAGGCCGTCGGGGGCGTATGTCAGAAAACTGTGTGTCGCGACCGGTATCGCCAGAGGCCGGTACTGGTCACATCCGAACGCGATGCAGGGGAGCGACGTCGTCGGGCACCGCGATCATCCCCGCCGACCGGACAATGGGCGTCGCCTTTGCGCTGGGCAACGGCCCGAGGGGAAGCGTGAGCGTGAAGATCGACCCGTGTCCAAGCTCGCTCCGCGCCGTGAGATCCCCGAGCATTGCCCGCGCCAGATGCCGGCTGATCGCGAGCCCCAGCCCGGTCCCTTCCGTAGTTCGCGTGAGGTCCATCTCCACACGCGTGAACGGCTCGAAGATCGAGTCGAGCTTCTCGTGCGGAATCCCGTGACCCGTGTCGCTCACGCGGATTTCCACCCGGCCACTGTGCAACCCGCTCGATAGGCCCACACGGCCGCCGGGTGCTGTGTACTTGATCGCGTTGGACAGCAGGTTCAGCACGATCTGCTCGATCCGCGCCCGGTTCCCGTACGCCACGGGGTCACCGTCCGCCGGGTTGTAGATGTACGTCAGGTTTCGCGCGCGAAGCTGGGGCTCGATCAGCGTCTCCAGGCCGCCAAGCGTCTCGTTCACCGGCACCGGGCCGAGCTCGATGTCCGCCGGTACGCCATGCTCGAGGCGAGAGAGATCGAGCAGGTCTTCGATGATCCCGAGCAGATGCTTCTGGCTGCGGCGGATGCGGCCGAGCTGCTCGCGCTGCATGTCGCTCACCGGACCACTGATTCCCATTTCCATGAGCTCCGTGTAGCCCGCGATCGCGTTCAACGGCGTTCGCAGCTCGTGCGACATCATGGCGAGAAACTCGGTCTTTGCCCGGTTTGCCGCTTCCGCTTCCGCCCGAGCCGACTGCTCCCCGGCGAACAGGCGCGACCGCTCGAGCGCCTGCGCGCACTGTTGCCCGAGGGTTCGAGTGAACGTGACGTCGTTTTCGTCGAAGGCGCGCGGCGCCTTGAAGCTGAAGCTCAGTGAGCCGAGCGGGCGGCCATCGACGACCATCGGGGTGACGACCATGGCGCGGATGTTCACCCGGTCGAGCACAGGCGCGAGCTCCGGATACTGCCGCTCGATCTCGTCAGGCGACGCCAGCAGGACCGGCTCTCGCGTTCTGACCGCATCCGCCAGGGGAACGCGACTCGACACGGGAAACCGCCGCCACGCATCGGCGACTTCGGCCGGGACGCCGCTCACCGCCATCAGATCCAGCACTACGCCGTCGGAGGCGAGCAGCGCAATCTCGCTCGCGCTCGCACCCAACGCCGGGAGCCCTTCCGCGACGATGACGCGAGCCACCTCGATCGGGATCAATGCGCCGGAGAGCGCCTCCGCGGTTCTTCGGAGCCGACCCGTGCGATCGGCTGCCCGCTCCGCCGCGGACCGCGCGGATTCGGCACGCGTGAGGAGGTCGTCACGCTCGGCGTCCGCGGAGCGCACCACGGCCGCGGCACGCATGACGAGCAGAATGCAGGTGATCACCACTGCGCCGACGAACACGCTCACAGCCATGTCCGTGCTGAGCACGCTCTTCTCGCTGACGAGAAGCCAGACGGCGCCGAGCCCGATCGGTACGATGAGGGCTGCGGGAAGGAGCTGTCGCGCCATCGCGCTGCTCGCGTCGGTGCCCGCGATGAGCGCGACCGTACCGCGATCGGGACGGCTGAAGAGAACACCGATGCTCACGACGCAGAGCGTGATGGCGGTCAGCAGCGCCATGCCCGTGCGCGGCCCGAAGCTGTAGAGGCCACGCACGCCATACATGTACCCCACGATCGCGGTGAACGAGATCGCGCCGCCAATGACGCTGAGCAGCTCCGATGGACGCCGGCCGCGGTAGCTGTGTGCGTCCACGAGGATCAGCGCGAGACCGTTCAGCACCATCACGATCGTCGAGTTGATCGCGGGGCGTCCCGGCGGATACCACTCCATGCTGCGCACCTTGTCACCAAAGAGCAGCAGGTCGATGCCAAGGCTGATGTTCGTGACGCGCTCGAAAAAAAACAGCGTACCTAACGTCGCGAGCGCGCCGCCGAGGATGCTGGTCGCGCGACGGAAGCGCTCGTCGTGCTCGCTGTGGATCGCGCAGATGAGCCCGCCGCCGGCAATGACGAAGGCGACGGCCGTGTTGGGGATCGTCGGGATCAGCCCTGGCACCAGCGTGCGAAGGGCGTCGATGTCACGCCACCAACCAATCAGCGTGAGAACGCCGACCAGGATGGCAAATGACCCTGCGATCGCTGGGATCTTCTCGAACGCAGCGACTGCACGCGACTCACGTTGTGGTATTGCTGACATCATGAAACTGTCCACGCCGTGGCGCAGGCGAAGAGGACGATCGCCTCGGCTCGCCAACAGTCGTCACATCGGTGAGCAGGCGCAAGCGTGAGGTTCGTCTCCACCGAGTCACGGCGGAACGGACGGGCTTTGTGAAGTGTGACACAGCGCACACAATGCGGCATCAGGGGCATTGATCATGTACGTCAAACGCCGTCAGCCTTGCGGGCATCGTATTGAGCGAGCTCGGCGCCTTCGCAACCTGCACGACACTCCAGCCCGATGCGACACATGCACTCCGACGTCCGCCTCGCCGTCCTGAATGCACTGACCTGCACTGTATTCCTGACTACGCCCGCCTGCTCGAGCAACGGCGGAGGCCCGATCACGATACCGGGCGAATTGCGCGTCGAAACGGTGGTCAGTGGCCTCGATACACCGTGGGATTTGGCATGGGGGCCCGATGGACACATCTGGGTGAGCGAGCGGGGCGGGCGCATCTCGCGGGTGAACCCCGCCACGGGTCAGCGCACCACCGCGGGCCAGATCCCCGACGTCGCGGAGTCTGGCGAGAGCGGCCTCATGGGTATCGCGTTCCACCCCGACTTCACCTCGCAGCCGTACGTCTACGCGGTACACTCGTACTCGGCGGTCGGCGGGCTACGAAACCGGCTCGTGCGCGTGCGGTGGGACGGTCAGACGTTAGGCGCGCCCGAGGTGCTGCTGTCGGACATCCCGGGGGCCGGCATCCACGACGGGTCCCGGCTGGCGGTGGGTCCCGATCGCCTCCTGTACATGACGACCGGCGACGCTTCGAGCGCCGATCTCGCGCAGGATCGCACGTCGCTCGCCGGCAAGGTGCTGCGCTTGACGCTTGCCGGACAACCCGCGCCCGGGAACCCGTTCAACACGGCGATCTACTCCTTCGGCCATCGGAATCCCCAGGGACTCGTCTTCCACCCGACGAGCGGCGCTCTCTACGCGACCGAGCATGGCCCGGGCGACAACGACGAAGTGAACACCATCGTCGCGGGACGGAACTACGGCTGGCCGACTGTCCATGGCTTCTGCGACAACGACACCGGGAACGAGCGCACGTTCTGTCAGGCCAACAACGTCGTCGAACCACTCGCCGCGTGGACGCCGACCATCGCGCCAGCTGGCGCGGCCATCTACGTCGCCGATCTGATCCCCGAGTGGAAAGGCAGCCTGCTCTTCACGTCGCTCAAAGGGAGCGCGCTCTACCGGCTGGTGCTCGCCCCCAATGGTCTGACCGTCACCTCGCGCGAGACGCTGTTTGAGGGGCAGTTCGGTCGCCTCCGCGACGTGCTCGTCGCCCCCGACGGCGCGGTGTATCTGGCGACGAGCAACCGCGATGGCCGCGGCAACCCGTCCTCCGACGACGACCGGATCCTGCGCATTCGCCCGTAATCACTGGCGGTTTTCCGCAGCCTGCCCTGGCGCGCCCCCGACGCTAGAGCCTCGACTCGGGACTAACGACTCGGATAGGTCACTCTACCCACGCGTCGCGTCTGGGTCGGCCGGATCTTGTGCGCGGGTTTCAGTCGGACGCCAACGGAGCATCGCCATCAATGAACCGCGCGCTATCCCATCGCCAACCGAGCCGGGCTCGCAACGCGATTGTCGTCACCCTCGCAGTGATCGCTGCAGTCGTCACTCCCACCACCGTCGCGTCCGCACAGCTCGGAGGGCTGGTCAAGAAGGCGCGAGACAAGGTCGTCGAGCAGCAGGTCGAGAAGCAAGTCGAGAAGCGTACTGGCGGCTCGACGTCGGCCAGTGCCGACGTGCCACCGAAGTTCGATGACGTCACGCTCGAGCTGACGACCGAGCGCGTCGAGGGTGTGATCCGCGGCCTCACGGCCGGCCGCGCCGTCCTCGACGGCGCACGCGGTGGGCCGAGTCGCGCCGCGCTGGTTGCCCGTCGCGACGAGGCCGCGACCAAGAGCGCCGACCTCTCGTCGCAGAACGCGAAGCTGCTGAACACATTTACTAACAATCGCGACGAGGACCGGCGCTGCCGCATCAAGGCGCGGGACATCTCACGCGAGAAGCGTCAGGAAGAGACGGACAAGCGTACGAAGGAGTATCAGCAGAAGGCGATGGCCGACCCGGCGTTCCGGGAGAAGGCGATGGCCGTCGCGCAGAAGATGGCCGGCGCCCAGCAGCGCGGTGATACGGCGGAGATTCGTCGGCTCGGTGCCGAGCTGGGACTCAACGTCGAGGACGGCGAGAAGGCCGATTCGATTGCCGGCGTCAAAGCCTGCGGCCCCGTGCCCGACGAGCCAGCGGTGCTGGTCCAGATCAAGCAGCTCGATAAGCAGGCGTCCGATCTGACCGAAGAGATCCGCCAGCTCGAGGAGAAGTCCGCCGCCACCGAAGTGAAGGAGAGCGGCTTGAACGAGCGGCAGTTCCACATGGCGCGCGAGCGGATCGAGGCGTACCTCTCGGCGATGAAGTACAAGTCAAAGCCGGGCGCGTTCAGCCCTGCCGAGATCGAAGCGCTCAACGCTCGTCGTGCGGACCTCGAGAAGGTGATGTGATGCGCGTTGGCGCCGTGTCCCGTCTCGTGCAGGTGGCGGCGGTCGTGCTCGTTGCGACCGCCGCCACGCCATCACGTCCGGCGCCGTCCACTCCGTCGCCAAAGACCTCACTCCCCCGCTCGGCGCTGTCGGTCTGGACGGGGCGCGCGTGGCAGCAGTGGTGGCGGTCCGATGCTGCGCCCGATCGCTGGCCGGCGCCGCACGACGCCGTGGCTGACGCGATCGACTGGAGGTCGGCGCACGATGGCGTCGAGTGGGGCGAGCTTCGGCTTGCGGGATCGGGCGAGGCCCGGCGGCTCCGCGCCATCGTCGTGCGCATCGATCCGAGTCGCGTTAGGCTCCGGCTCGACACCGCGTTCACCCGCGGCGGGGAACGTGCCGCGTGGACCGTCGACGAGGCGCGTCCCGACGCGATTGTCGCGGTGAACGTCGGGCAGTTCATCCGGACGCTGCCGTGGGGATGGGTGGTGCTCGACGGGAAGGAGTTCCTGCCACCCGGGCGCGGCCCGCTCTCCACCGCCGTGGCGGTCGACTCCGCTGGCCGTGTGCGTTGGATCGGGCCCGATGCCCTCGCGGATCCGGCGAACCGCCGGGGAGTCGTGGGCGCCTTTCAGTCCTACCCCACGTTGCTCGCCGGTGAAGGCGACGTGCCCGCGGCGTTGCAGGCGCCCGGACGCGGGGTGGATGTCGAGCATCGTGACGCCCGACTCGGGATCGGGGTCCTGGCCGATGGGCGTCTTCTCCTCGTGCTCACCCGATTCGACGCGCTCGGGGAGTCGTTAGGCCTGCTGCCGTTTGGTCCGACGATCCCGGAGTTCGCGGCGCTCATGGGCGCCCTGGGGGCACGCCAGGCCGTTGCCCTGGACGGCGGGATCTCCGGCCAGATGCTGCTGCGCGGCGCGGAGGGGACGACACAGGTCTGGCGGGGGATGCGACGCGTCCCCCTCGCCCTCGTGGCGACCCCTCGATAGCCAGCGATGATCCGGTACGAAGTCGTCGCCGACGTGGCCCCGGAGCTCGTGGACCGCTTCGTCGACTACATGCGAACGACGCATCTCCCCGAGATTCTCGCGACAGGCTGCTTCACGAGCGTCGCGCTCGACCGCGCGTCAGCCACTCGGTACCGGTCGCGCTATGAAGCGCGGACGCGCGCCGACATAGACCGCTACCTCGCCGAACACACGGCGCGCTACCGCGCCGACTTCGCCGCGCACTTCCCGACGGGCGTGACCCTGAGCCGCGAGATCTGGGACGAAATGCCGCCGGAATAGCTGTTCCCGGTTCCCGGTTCCCCGTCCCCGTTCCCGACTTGTCCTGAGCGTCAGCGAAGGACCTTCCCGACCGTCAGTACTTTAGCAGGTAGTTATCGAGCTCCCAGCGCGTCACCTGCGTGATGTACTCACGCCATTCCTGACGCTTCGCTTCGATGAAGTTCGTCGCGATGTGTGGGCCTAACGCGGCCGTGATCACGTCGTCCTTCTCGAGCTCGTCGAGCGCCTCGTGCAGGTCGTGCGGCAGGTCGTCGATCCGCAACCGCCGCTTCTCGCGGTGGCTCATCTCCCAGATGTTCGTGTTCACCGGCTCGCGATGGTCGGCCTGCGTCTCGACGCCGTCGAGCCCCGCCGCCAGCATCACTGCCAGCGCGAGGTACGGGTTCGCAGCGGGGTCGGGCATGCGGAGCTCGACACGCGTTCCGAGTCCTCGGCGATCAGGCACGCGAATGAGCGGCGACCGATTTCGCATCGACCACGCGACGTTCACTGGCGCCTCGTAGCCCGGCACGAGCCGCTTGTACGAGTTCACGAGCGGGTTCGTCACTGCGCACATCCCCCGCGCGTGTCGCAACAGGCCGCCGATATACCGCAACGCCACCGGCGACAGCTCCCACTCGGCATTCTTATCCCAGAACGCGTTCGCGTCCCCGCGAAACAGTGACTGGTGCGTGTGCATCCCGCTGCCGTTCTGCCCAAAGATCGGCTTCGGCATGAACGAGGCGACGAGGCCGAACTGACGCGCGACGTGCTTCACGACGAAGCGGAACGTCGCGATGTTGTCCGCCGTCTTCAGGGCATCGGCATACCGGAAATCGATCTCGTGCTGCCCGTGCGCGACCTCGTGGTGCGCCGCTTCCACCTCGAATCCCATCTGCTCGAGGATGTCCACCATCGCGCGCCGCGCATCCTCGCCGAGGTCCGCCGGCGCGAGGTCGAAGTACCCGCCCACATCGTTCGTGATCGTCGTCCCTTCACCTTCCGTCCCCGGGCGGAACATGAAGAACTCGGCTTCCATCCCCGCGTTCATCGTGTAGCCTAACGACGCCGCCCGCGCGATCTGCCGCTTGAGCGCCGCCCGCGGGTCGCCGTCGAACGGCTGGCCATCGGGCGTGTTGATGTCACAGATGAGGCGGGCAACCCGGTTCTCCGAGTTGCCCCAGGGAAAGAGCTGGAACGTCGAGAGGTCCGGCGCGAGGAGCATGTCCGACTCCTCGATGCGAACGAACCCCTCGATCGACGACCCGTCGAACATGATGTCGCCGTCGAGCGCCTTCTCGAACTGCGACGCCGGAATCTCGACATTCTTGTTCACCCCGAGGATGTCGGTGAACTGGAGTCTCAGAAAGCGCACGTTGCTGTCGCGCGCGAGTCCGAGAATGTCCTTCTTCGTGGCGCCGGTGAGATCGCGCACCGGGGAGCGATGTGGATGAGCCAAGAGCGGGAACGGGGAACTGGGAACGGAAACTCGGGGCGGCCTGACGCGCCGGACGCTGCCCCGCTCACGTCGATCGCGCAACCCCTGCTCGCCTCTTCGTCAAAGAGCCTCGGCACCCTCGCCGTCTCCCGGTTCCCCGTTCCCGGTTTCCTCAGCCCGCCTGCGGCGGGCGATTCCCGATTCCCGAACCGATGATGGCCTGCCCCTTGCCCCTCCTGACCGGCTCGCCAACGCAACACGTGACACGGAGGAAGTGATGAAGGCTCAAGACATCATGTCGCGGAACCCGACCTGCGTGACGCCCGATACGCCGCTCGCTGACGCCGCACGCCTCATGAAGCGCGAGAACATCGGCGTCGTCCCCGTCGTCGAATCCGAGGGCTCTCGCCGCCTCGTCGGTGTGCTCACTGACCGTGACATCGCCATCCGCGCAGTCGCCGAAGGACGCGACGGAGCGACAACGTCCGTCGGGCACGTCATGACATCGGAAGTCCGGTCAGCCTCGCCAAACGACTCGGTCAACGACGTCATGGCGCTGATGGGACGCGAGCAGGTGCGGCGAGTCCCCATCGTCGATGAGCGTGGCGCGCTCGTGGGGATCGTTGCCCAGGCCGACATCGTGCTCGAGGCCAAGGACGACAAGAAGGCCGAACAGACGGTCGAACGCATCTCGAAACCGAGCGGGAAGCACTCGCAGTAACAGCACGCCGGGGCGAGGATGGCGCGCGACGTCGATCGCGACGCCCCTCGCCCGTTCTCGATCGTCCGTCGTATGTTTCGCGCCATGGCATCCGCGCAGACGGACACCGTCACCTGCCCGAATTGTGGGGCGGCCGCCGCTGGCCGCTTTTGCTCCGAATGCGGCGCCGCACTTGGCCAGGCCACCTGCTCCGGATGCCGCTCGCTCCTCACGCCCGGCGCGCGATTCTGCCACCGCTGCGGCACCGCCGCCGGTACGGAACCATCGCTCGCACCGATGAGGGCCGCGGGAGTCGGAGGCGCGAGAACCATCTCCTCCGCGGTGCCGTGGGCCGTCGCTGCCATGGCGTTGCTCGCCCTGATCGCCTTCGTTGCCGGCCAACGATTCGGCGGACAGCGCGCGTCGAGCGGCGTCACTGGCGGCGCCCCGCCGGTGGAAGGACAGCCACCGCAGACGGTCCGCGCTCCTGACATCTCCAACCTGTCGCCTCAAGAGCGCGCCGACCGTCTCTTCGATCGCATCATGCGCTTGAGCGCCGAAGGCAAGCCCGACAGCGTCCAGTTCTTCGCCCCCATGGCCATGTCGGTCTACCAGACACTTGGGCCGCTCAACGCCGACCAACGCTACGACCTCGGTCGCATCGCCGAGACGGCAGGCGCGGTCGAAGTCGCGCGAGCCCAGGCAGACACCATCCTGCGCTCCGACTCCACCCATCTCCTCGGCCTCGTCCTCGGGATCCGCGCCGCTCAGCTCCGCGGCGACACCGTAGCCGCAAGAGGGTTTTCGCGGCGATTGCTTGCCGCAGAGCCGACCGAGTCGGCGAAGCAGCTTCCCGAATACCAACGTCACCAGAGCGACATACTGGACGCACTCGCCGAAGCGCGCCGCCGCTGACATTCTGCTTCGGCCGCGCGGCGCGAGTTGCCGAGCAGCCCTCCAAGTACCCACGGTTATCGTCATGCGTATCCACGTCGCCCATAGCCCCGACTCCGACGACGCGTTCATGTTCTACGCGCTCGCCGACGGTCGCATCGACACCGAAGGCCTCGAGTACGTGCACGAGCTCCAGGACATCGAGTCGCTCAACCAGCGAGCCATGCGCGGCGAGCTCGAAGTCACCGCCGTGTCCATCCACGCGTACGCGTATCTGGCCGACCGCTACGCCTTGCTTCCTCACGGCGCGTCTATGGGTGATCGCTACGGTCCGCGCCTCGTCGCTCGTACGCCACTCGACCGTAGCGACGTGCGCGGTAAGCGCATCGCCATCCCAGGTCCGCTTACCAGCGCATATCTCGCGCTCCGACTCTACGAACCCGATTTCCAACCCATCCCGACCCCCTTCGACGAGATCGAGGACCGCGTCGTCGACGGGAGCGTCGACCTCGGCCTTCTCATCCACGAAGGGCAGCTGACATTCGCCGACCGAGGTCTGCATCTAGTCGCCGACCTCGGCGAATGGTGGTATCAGGAAACCGGGCTGCCCCTCCCGCTGGGCGGAAATGTCGTTCGAAAGGACCTCGGGATTCAGCTCATCGAGAAGATTTCACGACACCTGCGCGCCAGCATTGCGTTTGGCCTGGAACACAGGACGTCCGCGCTCGACCATGCGATGCGCTACGCGCGGGGCCTCGATCGTGGAAAGGCCGACACGTTCGTCGGCATGTACGTCAACGATTGGACGCTGGACTACGGCGAACGCGGGCGGGAGGCTGTGCGCGCCTTCCTTGACCGCGGCGCGAGTGCCGGGATCATCGCCCGGCGTGTCAATGTCGAGTTTGTTGGGGATTGAGCCTACGACCCGCGGTCCGCGTGATACCAGTTATGGTGTTCGCCGACAATACCTTAGAGGATTCCCCTTCGAGCGACGTTGCACCTTAGCGGCTTGATGCGTCAACGCCGTGCGACCCTGTGGTTCCCACGGCGCTGACGGCCGCCCCGCCGTCCCGCCATCCCCTACAAAGCGCCTCGGTCGCCGTCAAACTCGCTTCCGTTGCCGCGTTCCGCCCGCCCGAACCTCGCCCTCGAGAATCCTCGCCGTAGCGGCGGGCCCGCGGTGCATCCCATCGTCGCCGTTGCCGCCATCGGCGACTACCTCGCCGAAGGCGCGATCGCGATCAACGCCCGGCGGGCCGTCACCTACGTCAATCGCATCGCCGTCGGCCTCCTCGGCGCCCCCACCGCCGCACTGACCGGCCGAGACATCCTGACCCTCCTTGGGCCGAGCGGCGATCCCGGGCGACGATTCGAGCGCGCCATTAGCGACGTGCTCCAGCACGGGGTGGAGCAGGTGCTGACAGTGAGTGATGCTGACGCCGGAGCGCCGTTCAACGTCGACTACTTGAGACTCGTCCCCATCGCCGACGGCGGCGCGCTGATCCTCCTCGGCGAGACGATGTCGCCGAGTGTCCCCGAGCAGCTCGCGACGGCTCGTGCGGTCGCGCTCGAAAACGCGCGCCTGGTAAGTGACCTCGAACGCCGCGCCGCCCGACTGTCGGCCGTCGCGAAAGTCCAGCTCGCGATGTCGCGCACGGAGCTGTCCGAGGTCTACGCCGAGGTCTACCGGGCCGTCGTCTCGTCCGTGTCCAACGCGTCGTGCTTCGCCCTCCTGCTCGCCGACCAATCCGCGTCGATGTTCCACCCGCAGCTGGTCGTCGTGGGAGGCGTAGTCACCCGCGCGAGCGCCCTTCCAACCGCGCCGTTCAGCGACTGCGCGGCAACGACGGCCCTGCGCACGGGGCAGCCGGTCGTATCGGACGCGCCCATGCGGGCGTGGGATGCGCTGGTTCCCGGAGCGGCCTCACCCGCTGCTCCTGCCTCCGAGCTCGCCGCGCCGATCGTGCACGGCGACCGCACACTCGGCACGCTGGTCGTGCAATCGACGCATCATGACGTGTTCACCGCCGAGGACGTGGAGCTTCTGTCCATCATCGGTCGTCAGGCGGGAGCCGCAATCGACAACGCCCGCCTCTTCGAGGCACAGCGGAACGAACACGAGATGGCCAACGCCGCGGCTCGCGCCATCCGCGCCGCGCACGAGCGCGAGCGAATGCTCGCCGCCGCGCTGGCGACGATGGATCATCCGGTGTTCGTGTTGTCGCTCGACCGGCGCGTGCTGTATCCCAACGCGGCCGCGGTCCGGGAGTACGGCTACTCGTTCGACGAGCTGACGTCGATGTCGATCGATCGTCTCGTCACGTCGACCGTCCCGATGCGCCCAGGGGACGACGACATCGCCGGGCCGACCGCCAACGTCACGGTCGCCGAGCACGTGCACTGCCGCCGTGATGGCTCGCAGTTCCCGGCTGCTGTCGCGATGAGCGTCATTCGTCAGGATACCGGCGCGGCGATCGGCCACGTTGTCAGCGTTCGCAACCTCACGGACGAGCGTCGCATCGCCGAGCATCTGAGGCAGAGCGAGAAGTTGGCCGCGTTAGGCGAGCTCGTGGCCGGCGTGGCCCACGAGCTCAACAACCCGCTGGCCGGGATCTCGGCGTTCGCGCAGCTGCTGCTCGAGGAACCGCTCGACGACGACCAGCGGGAATCGGCGCGGCTGATCAAGCGCGAAGCCGACCGCGCCGTCAACGTGATTCGGGACCTGCTCCTGTTCTCCCGCAAGGAAAGTCGGGGAAGTGTCGCCGTGGATCTGAACGCGCTCGTGCAGCTGACCCTTCGTCTCCGGGCGTACAGCCTGCGCGCGTTAGGTGTCGAGGTGGACACCTCCCTGGATCCTGACGTGCCGGAAGTCGCCGGTGACGACCAGAAGCTGCAGCAGGTCATCCTCAACCTCGTTGCGAATGCCGAACACGCGATGCGTCAGTCCCCGGCACGCCGGCTCGTGATCCGGACGGCACGAGAGGGCGAGGATATCCTCATCGAAGTGTCAGATACCGGCGCGGGCATGTCCGAGGAAACCCTGAATCGAGCATTCGAGCCGTTCTTCACCACGAAGCCTGCCGGCGAAGGCACCGGGCTCGGATTGAGCGTCAGCTACGGCATCATCGAAGCGCACGGCGGCACGATCAGCGTAGAGAGCAGTGCGGGCCGAGGTACCACCTTCCGCGTTCTCCTGCCTGCCCGTGCGCGAGACGCCGGAGATCCCGAATGACCGACGTCGCACAACCAACCGGTGGACTCACGAATCGCGTGATCGGCGATGGCGGGCCGTGGCGCGTGCTCGTGGTCGACGACGAGGAGACCATACGCCTCGCGCTCACCAAATTCCTTCGCTCGCGCGGCTATAACGTGCAGACGGCGGAGTCGGGCGCCGCTGCGCTCGACCTGCTGCAGCGCGGCAAGTACGTGCTGATGCTCTGCGACGTCCGCATGCCGGGCGGGAGCGGTGTCGACCTCGTCCCACGTGCGCTCGCGATCGACCCCGAGCTGGCCATCGTCATGCTCACGGCGGTGAACGATGCGCCAACGGCCGCGGAGGTGCTGTCCGCCGGTGCGATGGACTATCTGATGAAGCCCATCGAGCTCACCGACCTGCAGCGGGCCATCGAGCGCGTTTTGCATCGGCGTGAACTGTCCATCGAGCAGCGCAACGTCGAGCGGTTGATCCGAGAAGAGGTCGCACTTCGTACGGCCGAGCTGGAGCGCGAGAAGCTCGCCCTGCGCGCCTTGAGCGTCGATGTGGTGGAGGCGCTGATCAATGCGCTCGAGGCGAAGGATGTGTACCTCCGAGGCCACTCGCAGCGGGTCTCACACCTTGCGGCGGCCATCGCGCAGGATATCGGGCTCGATGAGGACGCGGTCGAAGAGGTCCGACTCGCCGGCCGGCTCCATGACGTCGGGAAGATCGGCATTCGGGAATCGGTGCTGAACAAACCCGGACCGCTGACTCCTGAAGAGTTCGACCACGTCCGCGCCCACGTCCGAATTGGCGTCGACATTCTCACCCCACTCCGCCATCTCGGGCATTCCGTCCTCTACGTGCACGACCACCACGAGCACTGGGACGGGTCCGGCTACCCGCGTGGGCTCGCTGGCGAGAACATCTCCCTCGGGGGGCGCATCCTCTGCGCTGCGGACGCGTTCGACGCGCTCACCTCCGCCCGCCCCTACCGCAGCGCCCTCTCTCCCGAGGCGACGATCGAGTACCTCGCGGCCCATAGCGGCGCGTTGATCGATCCGACCGTTTTCGACGTGCTGGCGGCCGTCGTGCGGCGCGGCCGAGCGCTCGTTTTCATCGACGGGGTCTGACCGCCGGACCGCCCGCGGAGAGGCGGAAAGGTTCCTGACACGTGGCCGGTCACTCGGCTTACGGGTACGGGGGTAGATTGTCACTGGATGTGACGTAATCCCATCGATTTCCGCCCCCGACCCGTATTAAGCAGCATGTCGCCTTGTCGGACCGTTTTCCTCCTCTGCATGAGTCTCGCCCAGGCGCTCTCCGCCGCTGGCGCTCAGAGCCGCCGTGGCAGCCTCGCGACGACAGACACACTTCGCTTCGCCATCGAGGACGCCGTTACCCGAGCGGTCCGGCAGGGCGATGAAACCCGCCTGGCGGCTGCGCAGCTGGACGTTACGGAAGCTCAGATCGTTACGGCGCGGGCCGCGGGGTTGCCGCAGCTTCGCCTGAACGGCTCGTACACGCAGGTCATCGAGAACGCCCGCGCAAACATCGTCGGCCAGGTCTTCGGTCAGCCCTTCACGTACAACACCAACGCGAACATCTCGCAGACCATCTTCCAGGGCGGCCGCATCTTCGCCGGCACCCGGGCTGCCGCTGACGCCCGCCGCGCCGCGCGTTTCGACCAGACCGAAGTGCGCGCGCGTATTGCTGTCGATGTGCAGCGCGCATACTTCAACGCCCAACTCGCCGAGCGCCTCCTCGAGATCCGGCTTCGCAACTACGAGCTCGTCGATGCGAGATTGAAGCAGGTAGAGCGGCTTCAGTCGGGTGGACGTGCTTCCAGGTACGAATTGCTCCGCGCTCGCGTCGAGCGAACGAACCAGGAGCCCGGCGTCATCCAGGCACGGAGTGATCGCGAGATCGCGCTGCTCGAGGTGAAGCGCCTGCTCAACGTCCCGGTCGAACAGCCCATGGTGCTGACGAGCGCGCTCGATCCCGACGCGCTGGAGGCGTTCGTCACCAGCGTCGCCAACGATTCGAGTCCCGACCCGGTCCGGGCGGCGGTGCGGTCCGCCGAGTCGTCGCTCGAGGCACGCGAGGAGGGTATCCGGGTCGCTCGGGCTGACATGCTGCCCACGGTGTCCGCCTTCTTCCAAACGGGCTACCTCGCGCTCCCCAGGAACAACGGCCTTCCCACCTTCTGGGGCGATGCGTCGACGTCGCTCTGCCCAACAGGATCCCGACCGGATCTGGTC
>Ga0075421_100004361_pt1 | contig 17099 bp, 18 predicted proteins | sample SoiMetdeltSBSDD5_FD_75292 | JGI IMG/M metagenome (GOLD analysis project Ga0075421, IMG submission 75292) | Bulk soil microbial communities from a Populus tree surrounding site in Tennessee, USA - Soil MetaG P. deltoides SBSDD5 | ecosystem: Environmental > Terrestrial > Soil > Tree plantation...
GCCGGTATCGAGCACCGGCGCGCCGCGCTCGAAGACTTCGATCGATGACCACGGCAGCGAGAAGTCGACGCGGATCTCGCAGAGCAGGACGACCTCGGGCACGCAGACGACGGCGCGGCCCTCCTGGGCGCCGCACGGGGTCATCGAGCCGGTCCGCGCGGCCACGTGATCCCAGCCGTGCGGCCCGTCGAAGGTCGCGATGCGGCGGGCGGCGAGGATGTGCCGCGCCGCCTGCGCAACGGCGTCGTCGAGCGCCTTCCAGATGCGGGCGGACACGGGGGCCGTGTGTCGGCGAAGATAGTCGGTCATCGCGCGCCTCCTCGTAGGGATCCGATCGAGGCGCGAGTGGCGATGCTCGCGCCGCCGCCGTTGCCCTTTTCGACCACGTCCTCGAGCTCCGTGATGGAGCCCTCGGTAAACAGATACGTCCTGAGCACGCCGGAAAAGCCGGCATCGCGACGGCGGATCCACTCGAGCACCATCGCGGCGTGCTCCTTCTCCTCGTCGCGGTTGTGGCGGAGGATCTCCCGCAGCTCGCCGTCCTCGGTGGCATCCATGCGTTGCTGATACCAGTCGATCGCTTCCAGCTCTTCCATCAGGCTGACGATGGCGCGATGCATGTCGCGCGTCACTGGGGACAGCCGCTCCTCCGCCTCGTGAAACGTGGTCGAACCTTGTGGCATCGCAGGCTCCTTTGGTTGTGCAGGTGGTCCCCGGTTCCATGCATCAAGAACCGGGCCGCCGGCCTGGCCTTGACAGCCCGCGGCCAGGCTCGCTACGACAGGACGGCGGAGGTGAGCCATGGGGGGAGAGGGCGTGCAAATCGCACGGGCGGCCGAGATCCCGGCCGGTAGCGGACGGGTGTTCGAAGCCGCCGGCCGGACGGTGGCCGTGTTCAATGTCGACGGGACGTTCTACGCGATCGACAACGAGTGCAGCCATCGCGGCGGGCCGCTGGGGGAGGGCGATCTCGACGGCACGGTCGTCCTGTGCCCGTGGCACGCGTGGCGCTGGGACGTCACCACCGGGGCCAATATCAACAATCCCGCGGTGAAGGTCGCCTGCTACGCGATCACCGAGCGGGACGGCAACCTGTTCGTCGACATCGGCGGTTGAATCGCCCTTCGGCTATACTTCCGTCCGCTCCCACATTCCTCAGGAGGTGCGCGCGATGCAGCGTCTCATCATGGCGGCTGTGGTCGGACTCACGGTGCTGGCCGTCGCCGGAGCGGCAGACGCGTTCCAGTGTCCCAAGCTCATCGCCCAGATCAATGCAGCGGCAGGAAACCGACTCGATGCCGCGGGCTATGAAGCGCGGCAGAAGGCGGCCGAGGCCGATCGACTCCACAAGGAAGGCAAGCACGCGGAATCCGAGAAAGCGGCCAAGGAAGGCCTGGCGAAGCTCGGCATCAACGCGTAACGCGACAAGACGCCGGGGCCCCGCGTCGGCGGGGCCCACGGCGCGATCAGCGGCGGGCGAGGGACCGCAGGCGCTGGCGACCGGCGCGCTCGGCTTCCTCCGGCGACTCGTACGCCATCCACTCCCGAGCCCAGCTGCTCTCGACGACGACATCGCGCTCCGGATCCCGGATCTCCCAGCGCCAGAGACACGGCTCCGACATCAACTCCACTTCCAGTGACAGTCGCTGTGGCGTGTCCATACCCCTCCTCCTGCTAGGCCTGGGAAGAATGGTGCAAGGCATGTGCCCGCGACGAACGCAGCACGGTGACGACGAACTGCGCGTCGTTACACGCCACAACGTCGCTTTGAATCGAGCACTCGGTACTTGCGTTCCAGAATCTTCCCAGGAACGCCGTTCAGGGCTAGAGTGACAGCCGTGGACGGCTGGCCGATCCCGCCGTTGGTGCTCGGAGCCGCGGTGGTCATTGGCGTGGCGCTGGCGTGGGGCCGACGCTTCTACCAGCGCTGTCCTCACTGCGGCCGCCTCGCGTCCCGAGTGTACGTCGGGTGGAAGCGGTGTCGCCACTGCGGCCGCCAATACCGGAAGGGACTACGACTCCGATGAAAGCGCTGCGACGGCTGCTCGGCCTTGCGGAGCATGGCTTCACCCTCGGCGGCTTCGGCGGCAGTACGCCGAGGGCGACGACCGTGATCGGAGACGGCATGCGGTTGAAAGGCGAATTGCACGGGGCGGGGCCGGTCGTGGTCTTCGGGCGGTTCGAAGGCGACATCGTCGTCGAGGGCACGATCACTGTCGGGGAGGGCGGGTACGTCGACGCCAACATCAGCGCGGGCACGATCGTGATCGACGGGGTCGTACGCGGCAATCTTTCCGCGGACACGAACGTGGAGATCGGTCCTACGGGCGCGCTGACCGGCAGCGTCAAGAGTGCGGCGCTCAACGCGAGCAGTGGCGCAACCGTGAAGAGCGAGATCTGGCTCGAGCGTACCGCCAAGCCGGAGCCGACCTCGTGAGCCTGGCATGGCCGGCGCCGCGCACGCTGCTGACGATCGGGCTCGGCCTCGTGCTGGTGGCCGCCATTGCCGTCGGCGGCTGGTACTGGTACGACACGCAGCAACGTCGTGTCGGAGCGGCGTACGCCGAGGTCATGACGCGCGCGTATGCCGCGCAGGCGCCGCAAGCCGCCGGCGCTGAGCGGGCGCGCGTCGCGCGTGACCTGGAGCAGCTGATCGCGCAGCACCCGACCGGGGCGTCGGCGGGCGAGGCGGCGTACGAGCTCGGAAACCTCAGATATGCCGCGCACGAATATGCGGCCGCACGCAGCGCCTACGAGCTGGCCGTCGCGCGCGGCGGCAGTCCGACCGTCCGCACGCTCGCGCGCGTGTCGATCGGCTACACCTGGGAAGCCGAGCGAAACTTTCCCAAGGCCGTCGACGCCTATCAGGCGGTCGCGCAGGATCTCGGCCCGAAGGACTTTCTCTACGAGCAGACGCTGCTCGATCTGGCGCGAGCGCAGGAGCTGGCCGGACGGCGGCCGGATGCGATCGCGACCTATCAGCGCGTGCTGAAGGAGCTGCCGGCCGCCCGCCGCGCCGACGAGGTGCGCGGCCGGCTGACCGCCCTCGGCGCTGCCGCGCCGGCGCCATCGCCGTCGGGACGATGAGGCGCGATGACGGCTTCGCCGACCTCGCCGGTACGAAGATCCTCGTCGTCGAGAACGATCGGGATTACCTCGAGCTCCTGATCACGCTGCTGGGTCACTGCGGCGCGCAGGTTTCCACGGCGCGAACCGTGGCCGAGGCGAAGAACGCGGCGAAGACCATGCCGCCTGATGTGATCCTCTGCGATCTGCGGCTGGACGGCGACTTCGCCGTCGACTTCCTCACGTGGCTGCGCGCGCAACCGGCGCCGCTCAACGACATTCCGGCGGCGGCGATGACCGGCTTCTACGAGGATTTCGCGCGGGCCAAGGGCGAGTCGGTGGCCTTCAAGGCGTTCTTCCGGAAACCGGTCAACCTCGAGCGCTTGTGCTCGACCCTGGCCGCGCTGCGGCGAGGCGACGCCTTCCTCGAAGACGCCGACCGGTACGATTAGCTCGACAGCGGTCGAGGTTTGACCGGTCGAGCACGTGCGGCTGGCTCGAAAGCCGCCACCGGGTACCGCTGCGCCGCATAGAATCAGTCGTTTAGGCGCGACACCGCTCCGGCACAGCGCTTGCTCAACTACCGGCCGTGCTCGACGGAAAGGGCTCGATTCTCATCGTCGACGACGAGGCCGCGGTGGCGGAGATGCTGCGCGATATCTTCGTGGCGCAGGGCTATGCGGTCGACGGCGCCTCCAACGGCGGCGATGCCGTGATGCTGGCCTCGCTGAGTCGCCCGGATGCCGTCATCCTCGATATCAAGCTGCCGGACACGACGGGCGCCGAGGTGCTCGCGCGCCTGCACGACCTCGACGACTCGATCCCGGTGGTGATGCTGAGCGGCAGTGACGACGAGGACATGGCCCGCTCGCTTCTGAAGGCGGGCGCGATGGACTACATCCGCAAGCCCTTCCAGTTCGACCAGCTCTTGCAGGCGGTCGGCCTGGCAGTGGAGGTCGGCAAGGGGCGTCCGCGCCGCGGCGTCGTGCTGCCATTCCATCCTGATCGCCGGCGCCGGCCCGTGCCATCCACGGAGCCCGAGCCACTGCCGGTCGTGCCGCGCCTCGAAGCCCGGGCCGCTCCAGCGCCGCGTCGCTGCTAAGTCCTCATAAGTCCTCAGGTGCCGTTTCCTAACAATTCCGGAACTGCCGATAAGACGCATTATGTAAATTTCATGTCCCGAAGGGACCTGTATAAAAGGACCGGTGGCATGCCGGATCAGGACGCGGGCGCCCGTCCCGTCAGCCCGGGATCTGCGCCTCTTCGGGCAGGTTCTGCCAGACGGGTTTCCACGCGGGCACCTGCAGGCCGAACTTCTCGCAGAGCCCGGCCACTTCGGTGGCGAACGCGGCGCGCACTTCGTCGTTGTCGCGCAGCTTGAGCTTCAGAGCCCGATAAAGCTGATTTTTCGGTGATCCCGGGCGCCCAAAGATGTTCATCGTGCGGACGTACCACTTGTTGAACGTTGCCTGCGCCTCGTCCCGTGTGGCGGGATCCTCGGCGAGCTTCTTCACCCAGTACTCTCCGTGGCGGATGTGGAACTTCTCCTCCTTGAAGATTCCCTCGATGGCCCGCACCCACGGGCCGTACGAGCAGTGACGGACGTCCTCGAGCTGGTGGCCGGCGCCGCGGTCCATGCAGAAGTTGAAGAAGATGAAGTCCTGCCACGTGTCGATCGGGTAGTAAAAGATGTTCACGCGCTTGTCCGCCGTGATCCGCTGCGTGCCGATGTCGGCGGTGGCCTCGATGCGCATCGTGAAGGTGTCGTCATGGCGGCGGACGTGGCTGTCGACGTCGACGCCGAGGTCGGCCAGCAGCCCGTACATGACGGCAGCGTGGCGGAGCTCATCCTTCACGATCTGGGCGACGACGTGCTTTTCCTCGACGGTCGGCGCCTTCGCGATCCACGGCACGTAGCCGTAGCCGCCGGCGAGCTCGGAGTCCGCCTGCATGGTCATGAGGTGAACCAGGTTGTCGCGGTACTCGGGCGTCATCTCGTCGGCGGACTCAAGTCGCGTGCCGCGCTCGATCTTGGCCATCATCTCCCGGTGCTCGCTCATGGCAGGCGCCTCCTCACGTCCAGCATACCGCGGGGCCTCAGGCTTTCTCGACCACCCGCACCGCCTTGCCCTCCGAGCGCGGCACGGAGCGCGGCGGGACCAGCGTCAGCGTCACGCTGAGGCCGATCGCCTTGGACAGGCGCTCGGCGACCCGGCGCTGAAGGTCCACGAGGATCGGATGGGCCGCGTCGAAGCCGTCGCAGCGTGCCACCACCGCGGCGGAGGGCTCGACCTGCACCTCGAGCCGCGCCAGCGTGGTCGACCGATCGACCACGAGCTGGTAATGCGGCACCAGCTCGTCGATGCCGAGCAGTGTCGCCTCGACCTCCGAGGGATAGAGGTTCACGCCCTTGACGATCAGCATGTCGTCGGAGCGGCCCTTCAGCCGGGCGATGCGCGCGGTCGTGCGCCCGCAGCGGCAGGGCCCCGCGTGGAGCGTCGTGATGTCGCCCGTCCGATAGCGGATCATCGGGATGGCGCGCTTGGTGAGCGCCGTGAGCACGAGCTCTCCCTCGCGCCCCGGCGCCAGCACCGTGCCCGTCCGGGGCTCGATCACCTCCGGCAGGAAATGATCGTCGGCGACGTGCAGGCCTTCGCGCGCCTCGCACTCGCCCGCCACGCCAGGTCCGATGATCTCGGACAGGCCGTAGACATCATAGGCCGGACAGCCGAACGCGCGCTCGAGCGCGTTCCGCACACCTTCCGTCCACGGCTCGGCCCCGTACATGCCGTAGCGCAGGCCGAGCGCGCGCGGATCGCCGCCCTGCGCTTCCAGCGTCTCGGCGATGTGGAGTGCGAACGACGGCGTCGCACAGATCCCCGTCGGCCGGAGATCCTGCAGCAGCAGAATGTGCCGGACCGTGTTGCCCGACGACGCGGGCACCACGGTCATGCCGAGCCGCTCCGCGCCGTCGTGGAAACCGAGGCCGCCCGTGAACAGGCCATAGCCGAAGGCGACGTGCAGCGTGTCGCCGCGTCGGCAGCCGGCCGCGGTCATCGCGCGCGCCATCACGTCGCGCCAGACACCGAGATCGTCCGCCGTGTAGCCCACGACCGTCGGCTTGCCCTTGGTGCCGGACGAGGCGTGGATGCGCGCGAGCTCCGCGCGTGGAACGGCGAAGAGACCGAAGGGGTACTGCTCGCGGAGGTCCGTCTTGCGCATGAACGGCAGGCGCGCGAGATCGGTGAGCGTGTCGATCCGCGCATCGCGGAGCCGGTCGCGATGGAAGGCCACGCGCTCCACTGCCCAGGCGATCGTCGCGCGCAGGCGCTCGAGCTGCAAGGCCGCGCGCGCCGAACGCTCGAGCGTCTCGGCCGGCCGATCGAAGATCACGGCCGGCGTGGCGGGCGCGGGTACTGCTGCTCCACCACTCGCTGATCGCGTAACCCGACCGCCTCCCGCTGGATGAGCAGGGCCAGCCGGGCCGCCTCGGCGGCGCGCCAGGCGCGGTCGTATTCCCGCGCCAGGTGCTCGCGCGCGTCGGCCTCGAGCGCGTCCTGCCACGTGCGGGCCAGCGCGCCCACCTCAGCGAGCGCGGCGTCCAGCCGCTCGCCGGCGCGGCCGAGCGCGGCCGCCTTCTCGCGGACGATCTCCTCCTTGATGCGCTCGTGCGCTTCGACGGTGCGGCGGATCACCGGCCGCTCATTCGACGGCGACGGTGGCCACCAGCCACTGCTGACGCTCCAGAAAGCGCACGACCGTGTCGATGGTCCGCGCATCGGCCGTGGCGTCGAGACTGATGCAGTCGGGGCGGATGTGGCGGACCTCGGGATAGCTCACGAGCACCTTGCGGAGCGTGCGCGCCCGCGGATCGGGCGTGAGGAGCCCCTGCCCTTCCGGCAGCGCGAACTCGCGACGGCACTGGACCCGGATGGCGCGGGCCTCGCTCATCGCCGTCGGAGTCGCGCGGTCGCCTCGGCGTAGACGTCCAGCGTCCGTTCGATCTGCAGCCGCACGTCGAACTCCCGCTCGGCGACGTCCCGCGCACGCGCGGCCATGGCGGCGCGGCGCTCGGCGTCCAGCAGCAGTCCGATGGCCGCCTCGGCCAGCGCGGTGTCGTCGCCCTTGGTCAGAAGGCCGGTTTCACCATCGCGCACGACCTCTTCGCAGCCCGACGCATTGATGGCCACCGCCGGCAAGCCGCACGCGGCGGCCTCGGCCAGCACGAGGCCCTGCGTCTCCGTCTCCGAGGCGAACAGGAAGAGGTCGGCCGCCTGGTAGCAGAGCGGCAGCGTGTCGTGCGCGCGTACGCCGAGAAATTGCACGCCGCCGGCGGCGCTCAGCGTCGCCGCCCGGCGGCGCAGCCGCTCGGCCTCCTTGCCGTGGCCGACGAGGACCAGCCGCGCGCGCGGCACGGTGGAGGCCACTCGTTCGAAGGCGAGCAGCACGCGGTCCACCGACTTTTCCCGGTCGAGGCGGCCGACGTAGAGGAGGACGGGGCCGTCGGCGGGCAGGCCGAGCGCGTGACGGGCGCCCACGCGGTCACCCGGGCGAAAGTGTGTGAGGTCGACGCCGGTGGGAATCACCGCCACCGGGCCGCGCACGCCGCGCCGCACCAGCTCGTCGCGCACCACCACGGAGGGGGCGATGACGGCGTCGACGCGCGCGGCGAACCGCGTGCTGAGCCGGATGGCGGCCCTCTCCACCACCGCGCGAGTGAGCGGCACGTAGTGCGCGTACTTCTCGTAGCGCGTGTGATACGTGAACACCACCGGGCGGCCCGCGCGTCGCGCCAGGCGGGCGGCGGCGGGGCCGAGCAGGAACGGATGATGGGCGTGGAAGACGTCGACGTCGAGCGCGCGCACGCGCGCCGTCATCGCCGGCGCGTAGGGAATGGCCAGCGGGAACTCCGGATAGGTCGTGGCCGGAATCGACGGGTACCGCAGCACGCCGGCGGCGCCATCCGGAACCCCCCGGAAGCGCGGGGCCATGACCCACACCTCGTGACCGCGTCCCTGGAGGCCGCGGCGGAGCGTCTCGACCGAGATGGTGACGCCGCCACAGAACGGCAGATAGTTGTTCGTGAAGAGGGCGATGCGCACGCGCGGCTCGTCAGGCCTTGTTGTACTTCTCGAAATCCTCCGGCTTGATGTTCTGCAGCCACTCGCGCAGCTGCTCCGGATCGTCGGGCTTGACCGGCTCCGCTTCCTTGGCGACTTCCATCTTGCCCGCTTTTGGAAAGACCTCTTCCTCGACGTAGATCGGCGCCGCCACGCGGAGGGCCAGCGCGATGGCATCGGAGGGCCGTGAGTCGACCGTATACTCGGCGTCGCCCAGCTTCAGGTGGAGCACGGCGAAGAACGTGTTCTCCTTCAGATCGGTGACCACGATCTTCACGACCTGCGCTTCGAGCGTCTCGAGGATGCTCTTGATGAGGTCATGGGTCATCGGCCGGGGCGTCGCGATCTTCTCGAGCTCGAGCGCGATGGCGTTGGCCTCGAAGATGCCGACCCAGATCGGCAGCGATCGCTTGTCCTCTTCGTCGCGCAGGATGATGATCGGCATGTTCGAGACCGGGTCGAGAGCCAGTCCCCGCACCTTCATCTCGACGAGCATACGGCCTCCTCGGGCACTGTCGTCAGCGTGGCGCGCAGACTGTGCGGCATGACACCGGTGACGCGGACGGTGACGACGTCGCCCACCGTCGTTCCGCCGCCCGCGAAGTTGACGACTCGGTTGCAGCGGGTGCGGCCGGTGAGCTCGCCCGGGTTGCGCTTCGAGATGCCGTCGACGAGCACCTCCACCTCCTGTCCCGCCAGGCGCGCGCTCCGCGCGGCGGTGACGCGGTCGACCACGGCCAGCAGCCGGGCGTTGCGCCGCGCCTTCTCGTCCTCGGTGATCTGCTCGTCCATCGCGGCGGCCGGCGTGCCCGGCCGCCGCGAGTAGCGGAAGGCGAAGACGTTGTCGTACTGGACGCGCTCCACCATCTCGAGTGTCGCTGCGAAGTCCGTCTCCGTCTCGCCGGGAAAGCCGACGATGAGATCCGTCGACAGCGCGACCTCCGGAACGGCGTCACGAAGGGCGGCGACGAGATCGAGGTACTCCGCGCGCGTGTAGCCGCGGTTCATCCGCTGCAGCACGCGATCGGAGCCCGACTGGAGCGGCAGGTGGAACCACTCGCAGACCTTCGGGACGTCCCGCATGGCGGCGATGAGCTTCGGGGTGAGGTTGTAGGGATTCGAGGTCGTGAAGCGGATGCGGGCGAGGCCGTCCACGTCGTTCACGCGCTGGAACAGCTCGGCGAGGTCGGTTGACGGCGTCAGGTCGCGTCCGTAGGCGTTCACGGTCTGCCCGAGCAGCGTGACTTCACGGCAGCCGTCGGCGACGAGTCCTCGCACCTCGGCCACGATGGCCTCGGGCGGATGACTGCGCTCCCGCCCGCGCGTCCGCGGCACGACGCAGAACGTGCAGTGCTTCTCGCAGCCTTCCATCACCGTCACGTAGGCTTTGAGCCGGCTGGCGGACGGCGGACGCGCCGTGATCTTCACCAGCGGCGCCTCGGCCGTGTCCATCAGGGGCCGGCGGTCGCGACGGACGCGCTCGACGAGCTCGCCCACGCGGGCCACCGCCGGCGAGCCGAACACGAGATCGACGTAGGGCGCGCGCTTCTGCACGACTCCCTGCTGCAGCTGCGCCATGCAGCCCATGACGCCGAGCACGAGCTCGGGTCGCTCGATCTTGAGCGCCCGCAGCTCGCCGAGCTTCGAGAACACTTTGTCCTCGGCCTTCTCGCGGATCGCGCAGGTGTTGACGAGGATGAGGTCGGCGTCGGCGGCGTTCTCGGTGAGCTCGTAGCGGTGCTCGCGGAGCAGGCCGGCCACCCGCTCCGAGTCGTACTCGTTCATCTGACAGCCGTAGGTAATGACGTGTAGCTTCGCCATGCTCGTCCGAGAAATCAGGGATTTACGCTGTGGTTGACCGTAGCACCCGCCTTTCGCTAAGTCAAACAAACGACGCGGCTGAAGGGGGAGCGCCTGGATCGCTCCCCCTCCCGGAGGACGCCTCAGTCGATCGCGTCCGGCCGCGCGCCGCTGAGGGCGGCGCCAGCCGACGTCGTCTCCGCGGCGGCGCGGCCGTTGCCACGACCGTTCGTGCCGTTGGTAAAGGTGAGCGGCGGCTTGACCTCGAACTGACGCTCGAGACGCGCGCGACGCTCCTTCCAGCCTTCCTGGTATTCGAGCTCGTCCTCGTGCAGCGTGGCGGGCTGTTTCACGCCGTGCGCGTGCCGGAACTGGATGGCGAGCTGCGAGGCGGTCCGTCGCACCTCGTCCCACGGGGTGCCGAGCGCGAACTGGTCCGAGATGGCGCCGATGCGCCCCGTGTGGATATTGCACGAGAGCGTGATGGCGGACAGGATCGGTCCCGACCAGTACGACGTCTGCGAGTTGATCGGCATGGGAAGGATGTGCAGGTTGTGGCTGCCGCGGCAGTCGCCGGCCACCATCGGCGCCGTGGCCCACGGCGCCGTGATCTCGCCGGGCGCCGGCCAGTCGCCCTGGGCGAAGGCCAGCAGCACCGGATCGTCTTTGCCGCCGTACGTGAAGCCCTTCTTCGTCTTGATGTTGTGCAGCCGCTCCGCCGAGCAGATGTAGCCGAGCTGATCCTTCTCACCACTGGCTTCGCGTGTCCAGATGCGCGCGATGACGAAGCGAGACGACCGGGTCAGCCCCTCGATGTCGTAGAGGTCCTCGGGCGCCCGCAGCGTGATGACTTTCTCCTGCAGTCCCTTGGCGAGATCTTCCATCTTGCCGTCGAGCGCCTTCGGATCGCGGGGGTGCGCGCCCGCCTCGATCGCCTGGGCCTTCGTGTCGAGGTCGACGATCTCGAAGATGTAGCCGCGCTTCATCTTCGACGAGGCGATGATGAGGCCGGTGTTGAAGCGCGGTAGCATGTAGGCGCCGGTGGCGAAGTGGTTGAACGCCATCGGCTCGGTCTTGTCGGCGAAGGACACGAGCACCGTCTGCGACGGATTGTCCTTCCGCACGGGGAACGGCAGCGCCACCGTGGCCGGACCCGCGCCCCGGAGATTGCCGGTGAAGGCATCGGCCACGAGATCCTGACCGGGTCCGTAGAGGCCGAGCTCCGCGGCCTTGGCAGCGCCCTCCTGCAGCGCGTCCCACATCAGCTCGTCCACGACCGACATGTCGACGGACTCGGCCATGATGCCGGTGACGGCGCAGTCGTCGCCGGTATGCGTCACCATCAGCGAGGTGAAGATCGGCTCGCCGCCGTAGCCGTTGTTGTCGAGGACGAACTTCGCGATCACCGATTTCACCTCGTCGGCGGCCACGACGTGGCCCCCGACCCCGCCCACGTCCGCCTTGGTGGCCTTGATGAAGCGCCGCACGAGGGCGGGGTTCCTGGCGAAGATGTACGACCTGTACGAAAAGATGTTCGGCGTGTTCGTGACCGGGATCTTGTCGGCCACGGTCTGCGGGAGGCCCTCCAGCTCATTGCGCGACTGGTGATACGCGTCGAAGGGGACGGGTCGGCCGTCGGACGGTCCATAGCGGCGTGCGCCCATGGTGACCTCCATTCGCCGAGGGTGATGGAATTCCTGACGCCCGGAGAATATCGGGGTAGACTTGGGCGGTCAAGCAAGAACTTGAATGCCATGAAATTAATTTCTCAGCCCTCGCGTGAGGTCCGGCAGATGGTGCAGTGCCTGGAGCTCTATTACCGCCAGGGACGCAGCCAGAAGGACATCGCGACCGCGCTGGGCGTCTCCGCCGCCACCGTCTCGCGTCTGCTCAAGCGCGCCATGGACGAGGGCCTCGTGCGCGTGGAGCTCGATCTTCCCCGCACCGAGGATCTGGAGACGGCGCTCGTGCGGACGTTCGGGCTCCGCGAGGCCGTGGTGGTCGCCTCCGGCGGCCGCGGCGATCTACGCGCCGAGCTCGGCGCCGCCGCCGCCGCCTACTTCGAGAAGGTCGCGGAGAACGGTATGGCGATTGGCCTCTCATGCGGCCTCACCCTGTATCACGCGATCCACGCGCTCCGCGAGCGGCGCCTGCGCGATCTCACGCTCTATCCGCTGTCCGGCGAGAGCACGCTGAAGCTCGTCGACATCTTCTCCAACACGCTGGTCGGGATGATGGCGGCGAAGTACCGCCCGTACGTGCGCGCGTACGCGCTGCCCGTGCAGCATCTGCTCTCGCTTGGCCAGATCGAGCGCGAGCGCCGGCGCCTGCTGCGCGATCCGGAGGTGCGCTCGATCTACGAGGCCGCGCACGACGTCGACATCGCGATCGTGGGCGTCGGCATGATCGCCGAGCAGACGCCGGGGTTCTGCTCGCTGGCGGAGTCCTATGGCGTCAGCGTGAAGCGGCTGCGGCAGCTCGGAGTGGTGGGCGAGATCAACTACCAGCCGTTCGCCGCCGACGGCCGCATCGTGGACCGTCCCGACCTGGCCGCGCTCTCACGCCGGCTGCTGTCGGTCCAGGGTGATCGCCTGCAGGCGCTGTCGCGACGCGACGATCGCACGGTCATCGCGGTCGCCGGCGGCAAGGCCAAGGTGGAGGCGCTGCGCGGCGCCCTGGCCGGGCGGTTCATGAACGTGCTGGTCACCGACGAGGACGCGGCGCTCGGTCTCCTGCGCCGCTGACGCGCTCGAGGTTCAGCGCGGCGCGCCGGCGCTCGTTTCCTCGAAGCGGCCCATGCGCCGGAACTTCTCGTGGCGCTCGCCGATCAGCTCGTCCCGTGACCTCGGTCGCAGTGTCCACAGCTGCTCGCGGAGCGCGACGCGGAGCCCGTTGGCGGCAGCCTCCCAGTCGCGATGGGCGCCGCCGACCGGCTCCGGCACGATGCCGTCGATGATCCCGAGCTGCAGTAGCTCCGGGGCCGTCGTGCGCATGGCCTCCGCCGCCTCCGGCGCCTTGCCCGCGTCTCCCCAGAGAATGGCGGCGCAGCCCTCGGGCGAGATCACGGAGTACACCGCGTACTCGAGCATCAGCACGCGATTGCCCATGCCGATGGCGAGCGCGCCGCCGCTTCCTCCCTCGCCGGTCACGACGACGATCATCGGCACCGGCAGCGAGGCCATGCGCTTGAGGTTGCGCGCGATCGCCTCGGCCTGACCGCGCTCTTCGGCGCCGAGCCCGGGATACGCGCCCGGCGTGTCGATGAAGGTGATCACGGGCTTGCCGAACTTCGCCGCCAGGTCCATCAGGCGGTGGGCCTTGCGATAGCCCTCCGGGTGCGGCATCCCGAAATTCCGGGCGATCTTCTCGCGCGTGTCGCGGCCCTTCTGATGGCCGATGACGACCACCGACTGGCTCTCGAAGCGCGCCAGCCCGCCGACGATGGCGGTGTCGTCGCCGAACACGCGGTCGCCGTGGAGCTCGATGAAGTCGTCCAGCAGCAGCTTGCACCAGTCGCGCGTGTGGGGACGCTTCGGATGGCGCGCGAGCTGCGTGCGTTGCCATGCGGTGAGGCCCGCGTACGTGCGCTGGCGGAGCCGATTGAGGCGCTCCTCGAGCTTGGCGATCTCGTCGGCGCGCGCGGGATCCTCGAGCGCGACCAGCGTGGCGATCCGGAGCTCGAGCTCCAGCAGCGGCTGCTCGAACTCCAGCGCGTCAGGCATAGTCGATGCTGAGCGCGGCCGGTCCCAGCAGCGCTTCGACCTCGCCGGTGAGCGCCGCGGTGGCATCGACGGAGACACCGCGCGACCGCACCACGACCTCGAGGCCCGGGACCAGCACGTGCACGAACACGGGCACTCCCCCCGGATGGCCCTCGCAGAGCTTGCGAAGGGCGGCGAGCTGGGCCGTCGGATCGCCGCTCGTGCGCACGCGGATGCGGCAGGCGCTCGCCTCACCTCCGTTCTTCGGTCGCACGCTCACGGCGCCGAGCGATTGCTCGAGCAGCCGCGCGTCCTCGGCGAGGACCACGCGGCCCTTGTCGCCGTCGTCGACGCGGCCGCGGACGATGAGCGGCTCGCGTCCGCGCAGGAACGGCGCCGCCGCCTTGAAGGGCTCGGGGAACACGGTGACCTCCACCGTCCCCGTCATGTCCTCCAGCGTGAGAAACGCCATCCGGTTGCCGCTCTTGGTCGCCGTCTCCTTCAGCGCCGCCACATGCCCCACCAGCGTCACCTTCGCGCCGTGGCCCTTCGTGGCGAGGTCGGCGGCCGTGGTCACCCCGAGCGACTCCACGAGGCCGGCGTACTGCGCGAGTGGATGCCCGGAGACGTAGAACCCGAGCACCTCCTTCTCGTAGGCGAGCCGCTGATCGTCGGGCCACTCCTCGAGAACGGGCGCCATCGGTTCCGCGCGCGTCTGCCCCGGCGCCTTCGGCAGCAGGTCGTCGAAAAACGAGGCCTGGCCCTCCGCCCGGTCGCGCTGTACGCGCTGGCCCGCCTCGAGCGCGGCGTCCGTCTGAGCGAGCAGGTGCGCGCGCGGCAGCCCCAGCGAATCGAACGCGCCCGCCTTGATCAGGCTCTCGATCACCCGCCGGTTGACCAGCCGCAGGTCGACGCGAACACAGAAGTCGTCGAGCGTCTTGAACGAGCCCTCCTCGGCGCGCGTCCTGAGGATGGACTCCATGGCTGCCTCGCCGACGTTCTTGATCGCGGCCAGGCCGAACCGGATGGTGTCCCCGGCCACGCTGAACTGCACGGCCGAGACGTTGACGTCGGGCGGCGAGACCGTCAGGCCCATCGCGCGGCATTCCTCGATGTACTTGACGATCTTGTCGGTGTCGCCCATTTCCGAGGTGAGCAGCGCGGCCATGAACTCGACCGGATAGTTCGCCTTGAAGAACGCGGTCTGGTAGGCGACCAGCGCGTAGGCCGCCGCGTGCGAGTTGTGGACGACGATGCCGTTCGCGATGAAGCTGTGCGCGCCCGGCACCTCGACGTCGTAGGTCGGCTCCCGCGCGTCGAGCACGAATGCCACCGGCATCGCCCATGCCAGCGGCGTCGGCGCGGCCTGCCGGGGCTGGCCCTGCCGTCGCGCTTCCACGCGCTGGAACGCCGCCGTCGCCGCGTCGAGGACGGCCACCGCGTCGCCGGGCTTGAGCTCCTCGGCGTTGATCCAGCCGCGCTCGGTGAAGACGGGATGATCCGGGGTGCAGCGCACGCTCAGGCCGTTGTCGAGCGTGAGGCGCCCGACTTCTCGCACGCCGCTCGGCCGCACGCGGCACGCCATGTGTGGCCCGTCCTTCGTCTGCACGAGATCGCCGTCGCGGACGGCGGTGATGGGCTTGCGCGAGCCGTCCGCCATCTCGATCCACGTGTCGGCGGTGAGGCACTTGTTGAAGCCGTAGCCGGCGAACTTCTCCATGAGCTCCCAGATACGCTCGGCCTTGGCGGCCGCGGTGCCCTTGTCCGCGCAGCCCGCCACGAACTTCTCGCGCTGCTTGGCCATCAGCTCGCGATCCTTCTTGCCCATGGCGCGCCGGAGGGTGTCGGCCTCACCCATGGTGAAGCCCGCCATCTCGGAGGCGATCTGCATGATCTGCTCTTGGTAGACCATGATCCCGTACGTCTCCCGCGTGAATTTCTCCATGGCGGGATGCTCGTAGGTGACCTTGGCGCGGCCGTGCTTCCTGTTGATGAAGTCCGGGATCAGCTCCATGGGACCCGGCCGGTAGAGCGACACCATCGCGATGACGTCCTCGAGCCGCTCTGGCTTGAGACCGCGGAGCGCCTCCCGCATGCCCGCCGATTCCAGCTGGAAGACGCCGAACGTCTTCGCCTCCGTCAGCAGGGCGTAGGCCCTGGGGTCGTCGAGCGGCAGCGCGTCGAAGTCGATGTCGATGCCGCGCGACTGCTTGATGAGGGCCGCGGTGTTCGCGAGCACGGTCAGGGTGCGGAGACCCAGGAAGTCCATCTTGAGGAGCCCGAGTTTTTCGATCGGCCCCATGGCGTAGCCGGTGATCAGCTCGGGCCGCTTGGGATCCTTGTACAGCGGGACGTAGTCGTCGAGCGGCTCGTCCGCAATGACGACGGCCGAGGCATGCACCGAGGCGTGGCGCGTGCAGCCCTCCAGCGCGCGGGCGATCTCCCAGAGGTCGGCCACGCCCTCCTGCCCCTTCACCATCTCGGCCAGCGGCGGCGACTTCTGATAGGCGTCGTCGAGCGTGATGTTGAGCGGGAAGTTCGGCACCAGCTTGGCGATGCGATCGACGTCGGCGTAGGTCATGCCGAGCACGCGGCCCACATCGCGGATGGCCGCCTTGGCGCCGAGCGTGCCGAAGGTGATGATGTGGGCCACGCGGTCGCGCCCGTACTTGTCGGCGACGTAGCGAATGACCTCATCGCGCCGGTCGTCGGCGAAGTCGATGTCCATATCGGGCATCGAGATCCGCTCGGGGTTCAAGAATCGCTCGAACAGCAGCCCGTATCGGATGGGATCGACGTTGGTGATGCCCAGGCAGTACGCGACGAGCGAGCCTGCCGAAGAGCCACGTCCCGGCCCGACGGCGACGCCGTGCTTCCGCGCGTAGTGGATGAAGTCCCACACGACGAGGAAGTAGCCGGCGAAGCCCATTTTCTCGATGACGGCCAGCTCGTGGGCGAGGCGGTTTTCGATCGCATCGCCCGGGCTCGCGCCGTACCGGCGCTTCAGCCCCTCCCGCGCAAGGTCGGCGAGATAGGTTTCGAGGGTGTGGCCGTCGGGCACGACGTACTTCGGCAGATGGAAGCGACCGAACTCGAGCGTCAAATTGCACCGCTCGGCCACCGCGAGCGTATTGCGGCAGGCCTCCGGAAGGTCCTTGAAGACGACCGCCATCTCTTCGGCCGACTTCACGTAGAACTCCTGCGTCGAGAACTTCCAGCGTGTCGGATCGGCCAGCGTGGAGCCGGTCTGGATGCAGAGGAGCGCCTCGTGCGCGCGCGCGTGGCCAGCGTCGAGGTAGTGCGAATCGTTGGTGCCGCAGACCGGCGCCCCGATCGCCCTGGCGATCCTGAGCGTCTCCGCGGTCACCTTGACCTGCTCGTCCATGCCGTGCGCCTGGACTTCCATGAAGTA
>Ga0075421_100004365_pt1 | contig 17091 bp, 11 predicted proteins | sample SoiMetdeltSBSDD5_FD_75292 | JGI IMG/M metagenome (GOLD analysis project Ga0075421, IMG submission 75292) | Bulk soil microbial communities from a Populus tree surrounding site in Tennessee, USA - Soil MetaG P. deltoides SBSDD5 | ecosystem: Environmental > Terrestrial > Soil > Tree plantation...
GCATGGTCTGGACCAGCTCGACCGGCGCCTCCACGAGGTGCCCGCCGGAGACGACGTTCGGCCGGCTGGAGGGCCCGGTGGACGTCTGGACGGCGAGAGGCACGAAGCCTCCCAGGTCGGACAAGGGGGACGAGAAGACGACCCCGCCGACCTGGTCGTTGATCCCGGTGCCGGCATCGAACTGATCGAAGTCCTCGTGCGTGACTGGAGCCAGCTCACCGAGCGCCCCGAGAAATGACGACAGGTTGTCGTAGGTCGTGACCGCCGCGGTGGCGGTCGAGGTGGCCGCGCCCAGGCAGGCGGCCAGGACCAGGACGGCGATTCGAACGGACCTAGGTGTTGCTGGAATCACGTTTCAACCCTCCCCCCGATGGCTAGAAAGCACACGACTGATGCGGGTTATTCACAATCTAAGCCATGAAATATCTCCGAAGCAGCCCGGTTGTCAACAGGAATCAGGCGGGGAGGGGCTCAGGGCTGAAGGAGGGCGCGGAGCCGATCCGCGTCCTGGGCGCGGTTCGCATTCTGAAACACCGTTCCGGCGTCCCTGGCGAAGGCGGCGGTCAGCGGGCGAGCCAGGAACAGCTTCAGATCGGCGCCTTTCAGGCCCTGGCGCATCTCCTCGAGCACCCCCAGGCTCGCGCTCAGCCTGTCGGCCGCCGCGGCGGCCTGCCCCTGGGCCTTCAGCGACCTGCCGGCCAGGTGGCCGGCCTGGAACTGGACGTCCCGGAGGCGCATTCGAGCGGCCAGCTTCTGCGCCGCCTCCGCCTGCACTCCCGCCTCCTTGGCGCGTCCCGCCGCCAGGTGAACCCGGGCGAGCGCCACGCGCGCCATCACCTCGATGGGGGCCAGCCCGGAGGCCGACGCGCCGGCAACGATCCCCTGGAGATCGGCCGCCGACTCGGCGGCCTCCGCGGCCCGCAGCCGGGAGAGAACGATGAGGCGCTGATCGTGGGTCGCATTGGCCCTTGCGACGGCCTCCTTCGCGACCGACAGCGCCTGGCCCTTCTGGCCCCGCTGTAGAAGCAGCGCCACCTGGCCGGTCAGGGCCTCGGCCTCGAGCGGAGCGTTGTTCATGTCCCGGGCCAGTCGAAGCCCCTCACGCAGCGCCGCCTCGGCGCCGGCGAAATCGCCCAGCTTCACGCGGACGCTGCCGCTGTAGATCAGGCAGTTGGCGCGACGGGTGCTCTCGTTGATCTCCAGCGCCACCCCCCGCGCCTCGTCGAGAAGGGACAGCGCCTGCGAGTACGCCCCCTGGTCCTCGTGGATGTTGGACAGGTTGAGAGTCAGCACGAGGATCTCCGCCTTGTCGCCGACGTCGCGGGCGAGCGTCAGGCCCTCCGTCTCGTACCGGATCGCCTCCTCGTACCGGCCCTGCACCTGCTCGAGGAAGCCCAGGTCGATGAGCGATCGAACCGTCTCGACCTTGTCGCCGATCTCGCGGCGCTTGGCGAGGGCCTCCTTGAGGAAGAAGTACGCTTCGACGTATCGTCCCAGGACGCTGCTGATGTAGCCGACGTTGGCGAGGCTCCTGGACAGGCTCGTCGGGTCGTTGATCTCGCGGACGATCTTGAGGCTTTCCTGGTAGGCCTGAAGGGCCTGCTCGGGCCGGCCGGCGAACTCGTAGATGTCCCCCAGGTTCGAGTAGCCGAGGGCGAGCCCCTGGCGGTCGCCGATCTCGCGGCTGATCGCCAGGGCCTCGTTGGTCGATTCGACCCCTTCGGTGTGGCGTCCCAGCTCCCGCTGGATCATCGCCAGGTTGTACAGGGTGGTGGCGACCCCCCGCCTGTCGCCGATGCGCTTCCTGATCTCGAGAGAGGCCTGGTAGTTCTTGAGCGCCTCCTCGTGCTGGCCCAGCGTCTTGTACGTGTTGCCGAGGCCGTTGAGGACCGTCCCGCGCCCCTCCTGGTTCCCGGTCTCCGTGTGCAGCGCCAGGGCGGCGTTGAAATCCTGCAGCGCTTCGGCCGGCTTCCCCAGCTTGAAACGCACCCGCCCCAGGGCGTAATGCGCGCTCGAGTACTTCGGATCGAGGGCCACGACGCGCTGGAGCGACTTCAGGGCCCCCTCGAGGTCGCCGGCGTCCTCCTGAATCGCCGCCAGGTCGAAGAACGCCTCGGCGCTGTTCGGGGCGATGTCGCACAGGTCCCGGTACGCCTTCAGGGCCTCCTCGGTCTTGCCCGCGAGCCGCGCCTGCACGCCCCGGATCCGCGCGGCCTCGTACGGGGACGCCGACCCCAGCCCCGCCATCGCCTTGCCCGCCTCCGCGACCGCCTTGTCGGAATAACCGAGCCGGTCGTAGGTCTCGGCCAGAAGGGCCTGCGCCACGTGGAACTGCGGGTCCTTCTGGAGCGCGCTCTCCAGACGGCTGGCGGCCTCGATGTCGTTGCCCCCCCGCGCCAGCGCCAGCCCTTCGCTGTAAAGGGAGAGGGCCTCGACCGAGGTCGTGGTGAGCTCGGTCGCTCCGCGACGTTTCTCCAGGAGGCCGCCGGCCACCCCCAGCTGGGTCCGGACGCGCTGCGCCAGATCGTCCACCATCTTGAAGATCGCCCGGTCCCCTTCGCCGTCCACGACGATGGACGTCGTCCCGGGAGTCCCTGCCAACGCCCCCTCCGGAGCCGTGCTCGAGCCGGCGACGCGCAGGCTGGCGTCGATTCGGAGGCGGTCCGCGATCCGGACGAGCCGCCCGGCCAGGACGTTCTCGGCGCCGAGCAGCCCCGCGATACGGAGCGTGTTCGCGGGGGACGGCTCGACGCTGTCGGGGAGCTTGAGGGCCGCGAAGATCTCCTGCGTCCTGCCCTCACCCACCAGCCGGAGCGCCTTTGCCTCGATCAGCTCCGATCGAATGAGGCTCGGCAGCCCCGTGCGAACCCAGTCGAAGCTCGGGTCGCCGGTGGCGTTCTGGAAGGGGAGCAGGGCCAGCGAGGTCCGCGGCGGTGGCGGCGGCGCCTGGCCCCAGGGCGGCCAGGAGAGGAGGGGCAGGACCATCACGACGATCGCGGCCGCCGCGAGCACGGCCGCGGGCACGATGTAGCGCCGCCGCGCGAAGCGCCGCCACGAACGCGAGGCGCGCTGCGTCTCGAGATCGCGCAGCAGGTCGCCGGCGCTCTGGTAGCGATCCTCCGGCTTCCGCTGCATCGTCCGCGCCACGATCGCCGAGAGCCACGGCGGCACTTCGGGCCGCGACAGCCGGACGGTCGGCGCGTCCTCGTGGAGCCGCTTCATCATCACCGACAGGGCGTTCGAGGCCCGAAACGGCAGCGTGCCGGTGAACATCTCGTAGAGAATCACGCCGAAGGAGTAGAGATCGCCCCGGTGATCGGGCGTCTCCCCGCGGGCCTGCTCGGGAGACATGTAGTCGACCGTGCCGAGGATGGTGCCGGTCTCGGTCATCGTCCCGCCCTCCGCCAGGGAGCGGGAGATCCCGAAGTCGGCGATGTAGGCGTTCCCCTCGAGGTCGATCAGGATGTTCTGGGGCTTCAGGTCGCGGTGCACGATGCCGGCGTCGTGCGCCGCCTGCAGCGCGTCGCCGATCTGCCGCGCCAGGGCGAGGCCGCGGTCGAGCGGGAGCGGCCCTTCCTTCTCGAGGAGCGTCTTGAGGTTTCCCCCCTCGACGTAATGCATCGAGATGAACTTGATCTCGCCCGCCTCGCCGAGGTCGTGAATGCGCAGGACGTTCCGGTGGGTCACCTGGCTGGCGAGAAGGATTTCGCGCTTGAAACGCTCCAGGATCTCGGGACGCGAAGCCATCTCGGGACGGATCACCTTGAGCGCCACCAGGCGCCCCAGCTCCCGGTCCTGGGCCTTGTAGACGGTCCCCATCCCCCCTTCGCCGAGGACGGCGAGGATCTCGTAGCGGGTGCCGAGCAGGGTGCCGGACGTCAGGCGGGAGAGCGAATCGCCGCCATAGGACCCGGTGAAGCGGCCGCCCGTCTGGGTCCTCTGGAACGGACCCGAGGTCATGGTGCGATCGCCCGCGAAGGTCGCTCCGCAGGCCGCACACTCGCCGGCGCCATCCGGATTGGGTTGGGCGCAGTGGGGGCAAGTCATAGAAGCGCGTCATCGTAGCACGGACGAGGACCGGGGGCCGGTCCGAGTATTCGGCCGGTCCCAATACTCGGACGGGCTCCTAGGGCGGGGTCGGGCAGGGGCTCGGATTGGGGGTCGGATGATCGACGTCGACGCCGAGCGGCCCCTCGCCGCAGCCCTCTCCGTCCGTCAGGTAATAGAACGCGGTGCCCGCCGGAGGCCCGGAGGGGTCGGTCGAGGTCAGGTCGCCGTCCGCCCGGGCATCGGCGCTCTCGAAGCACACATGGTCGAACACGCTTCCGGGCAGGCGGGTCCCGAGGGGGGCCGTCACCGTGCCCCGGTAGACGTTGTGGACGCGGGCTCCCGGGGCGGCCGTCCATGCGAAGGTCGCCTGCCCCGTGAAGCGGAGGCCGGAGGTGGCGCCGGGCGGAGGATTGGTCGGATCGGCGGGGGCGCAGTCCGCGACGTCGTGGACGCCGTCGAGATCGTGATCCACGGCGATGGGCGGGGCGAACCGGATCCCCTGCTGCTGCACGCGGCCGGAGATGAACAGGACGGTCCCCACCCCGGTCGCCTTGTTGAGGCGCAAGAGCCCGCCGTCCGCCCCGGTCCCGCGGAGCGCGACGCCGTACAGCGTTCCGTCGGGCGCGAAGTCCATACCCGAGAGCGCCACGGCGTTGAAGATCGGCCCGCCGACCAGGGTCTTCGCGGCGTTGGCCGGGTTCACGGTGTACAGCACCGAGGTGGCGACGTACAGCGTGCCGGCCGCGTCGAAGGCCATGGCGCGCGCGTCCGTGAGGCCGAGGTCGCCGAGGAGCGCCGTCGTGGCGCCGGTCACCGGGTCGAGCGTCACCAGCCGGCTGGCGCCCGACGCGTCGACCGCGATGCCGTATAGGACGCCCGTGAGCGGATGGAAGTCGATCGCCGTGATCCCCTGCCAGCCGGCCCAGCCGATGAGCGAGCCGCGGTCCGGCAGCCCCAGCGGCGCCATCTCGACGAGCGCCCCGTTGAAGCCGATCGACAGGTTGATGTTGAACCCGGTGGAGCCGAAGAGCCGCCCGGCCGCGTCGAACGCCAGGTCGCCCAGCTCGTGGAAGCCGGGATCTCCGATCGGCATCACCCTGCCCGTGGTGACGCTCTGCAGGACCAGGCGCGAGCGCTCGTCCACGACCCAGGCGAGCCGGTCGAGCTCGGCCAGGCAGGTCGCCGAGCAGCCGTCCCCCGCGACCACATTGCCGTCGTCGCACTCCTCGTGGCCGGTCGGCTGGACCACGCCGTCGCCGCAGATCTCCGGCCGGCAGGCCTGGGAGCATCCGTCGCCGCTCCGGATGTTGCCGTCGTCGCATCCCTCCCCGGGATCGGGAGCGCCGTTGCCGCACGGCGTCGAGGCGCACCCTCCCGAGCAGGAATCGCCGTCGAGGGTGTTGCCGTCGTCGCACTGCTCGAACGGGTCGAGGGAGCCGTTGCCGCAGGTGTCCGTCGCCAGGTGGGCCGTGAACACGTCGATGTCGTTGTTCCGCCCGTCGGACCAGGTCGGGTGAAAGCCGTTCCCGTCGCTGGCGCACTGGGCGTAATCGCCGAAGTTCGGGGTGAACGTGGCCGGCACGAACCAGGACGAGGGGACGGTGGTGACCCGGAAGTTCGGCCCGAACGTCCGCCCGCCGTCGGTCGATCGGGCCGCGTAGACGTCGGTCGTGCTCATCCCGGCCCAGTTGCGATAGTCGTACCACGTGGTCTCGACGACGCCGCGACCGTTGACCGAGACCCACGGCATCACCTGGTCGTTCCCGGCGCCATCGTTGTTGACCCTCAGCGGCGCCGACCAGGTGGCCCCCCGGTCGACCGAGCGCGCCAGGAAGACGTCGCGCGGGAACGCGTCGGGGGTCTCGCGCTCGACCCAGATGACGTACAGGGCGCCGCGGTCCGGCCCGGTCGAGGTGTCGACCGCCAGGGTGCCGATCTCCAGCGTGTCGTCGCGGTTGTAGCCGACGTTGGCGGGGAAGAACGACGGGGTCATCGTGCGCACGACGACGCGCGGCTCGAACGAGGCCGCCGAGTCGAAGGATCGCCGGAACTCGAGGCGCGTCTCCGTGACGGAGATGTCGTCGACGCCGCGCTCCCACAGGGCGTAGACCTCGCCGTTCGGCCCGATGGTGACGTAGGCGATCTGCACCGATTCGGTGGCGCTGCTCTCGAGGACGAACGGCGCCGACCAGGTGGTCCCCCCGTCGGCCGACTTGATGATCTCGATCTGCAGGGGTCCCGAGAGGCCGATGTTGCCGTTCACGAAGCGGGTGTAGACCATGTACAGGACGTTGGTCGCCCGATCGCAGGTCAGCCATTCCTTGTCGAGGAAATCGTTCGTCGAGACCGCGGCGATCTTCGGGTTCGACCAGGTCAGGGTCGGCCCGGACAGCGTCCCGACGTTGACCGCGACGGCCGCGTCGACGGCGTTCGGGAAGTAGATGCTGGCGTAGTAGAACGTCCCGTTGCCGCACACCGTGACCGACGGATCGCCGAGGAGCTCCTTCGGCAGGGGGCCTCCGGTCGGCAGGCCGCCCCCGTCGGTGAAGGTGAGCCCGCCGTCGATCGACCAGGCGGCGCCGCTGCCCCGGTTGCCGTTGATCTGGTTGAAGCCGACGACCACGGTCGGGCCGAAGACCGCGATGCTGGTTTCGCTCTGCGTGCCGGCGACGCCGTGGCTGGCCTGGACCTCGGGAGACTGGCCCGGAGATCCGTCCGGGAGCGGCTGCGCGCCCACAGACGCCCCGTACGCCGGTCCGAGATCACGGGCGGTCCCGTCGCGCCCCGATCGCCGCGTCGCGAAGCGCACGCCCGCGCGCAGGCGATCGAGCCGCTCCGGACCGGTCTCTCCGCGCGGCGTCGAGGGGAGGAGCAGGCAGGAGACCAGGGCGAGCAGGATTGCCGCGAGGCGTCTCCCCGCCCTGCGAGCGCGCACGGTTGATGTCAAAGTCGGTCCCCGGGAAATCGGCAAGCCTGGAAACTACAGTCGTTCCCGTTCCGAGTCAACCGATTACGGTAGGATCCGCGCCGCATGAGCCTCCGACATGTAGCGGCCGCCATGATTCTCACCCTCGTTTCAACGCGGCAGGCGGCATCCGCCGCCACGGACGATTACCTGCGCGGCTACATCGACTCCTGGCTGGCGACGAACGCGCCGGCGGTCGCCGGCCGCGTGACGGTGAAGGTCAAGTCGGGCGTCGTGACCCTGACCGGGGCCCTCGCCTCTCCCGAAGAGATCGACCGGATCGTCTCGGGGGTCGGCGAGATCGAGGGGGTCGTGACCGTGGTGAACCGGATGTCCGTCGAGCAGGGGGCCGAGAAGCGCCGATGGCGGACGTGGATCGACTGGCTCCGACCGCCCCCCGGGCGCCGCACCGTCCGGTTTCCGGACGGCGACCTGTTTGCCGGCCCCCTGGCCGATCAGAAGCAGCCCCGCTTCCACATGACCTGGCAGAGCTGGCGCAGCGACACGGGACGGTTCAACATCGCCTCGGCGGGCTTCGGGGAGAGCTTCGGCCTGGTGCGATGGCCCCGCGGCCATGAAGGGGACGGCTGGCAGGTGGGGATCAGCGGCGCGGTGTTCGCCGTGTTCAACCTGGACTCGTCGTCGATCGACCTGCTGAACGCCGACTACTTCGCCGCCATCCCGATCTCCTATCGCAGCGGCCCCTGGTCGGGGCGCCTGCGCCTCTTCCACCAGTCGTCGCACCTGGGGGACGAGTTCCTCCTGCAGCTTCAAGATACGCAGCCGGTGCCGCAGTCGGAACGGATCAACCTGAGCTACGAGGCTGCCGAGATCCTCGGCTCGTACGACAGGAGCGGGGCGAGGCTGTACTTCGGGGGGACGCGCATCGTCACCATCGAGCCCCGCGAGCTCGGCCGGCAGCGGCTCCAGCTGGGGGCGGAGTTCCGCGGCAACCCGGTCCACTGGAGGACCTCGCGGATCGTCGCCGGGCTCGACGTGCAGGCATGGAACGAGACCGCCTGGGACCGCGACGTGAGCTTCAAGGCGGGCCTGATGTTCCGCAGCCCCTACGGCGACGCCCGCTCGCTGCAGGCGCTCCTGGAGTACTACAACGGGCACGCCCCGTACGGCCAGTTCTTCACGGTCGAGGTCGAGTACTTCGGGATCGGGGTCGCCTTCGCGTTCTAGGTCACGGCCGGGTTATCATGCCCGGCCATGGAGGCTACGCGCGTCCTCGCGAAATCCGATCCCCGGCTCGGTCGCCTGATCGCGCGCATCGGCCCCTGCCGTCTCACCGTCGAGACGCTGCAGAGCCCGTTCGAGGCGCTGGCCGAGGCGATCGTCTACCAGCAGCTGACCGGCAAGGTGGCCGCCACCATCCTCGGGCGCGTCGTGGGCCTGTACAAGCCGAAGCGCTTCCCGTCGCCCGGGGACATCCTGGGCACCTCGGACGAGCGGCTGCGCGCCGCCGGCCTGTCGCGCGCCAAGGTCGCCGCCTTCAAGGATCTCGCGCGCGCCGCGCTGGACGGCACCGTGCCCCGGCTGTCCGCGTTGAAGAAAATGGATGAGGAGGAGATCGTCGCCCGGCTGACCACCATCCGGGGCATCGGCCGCTGGACGACGGAGATGCTCCTGATCTTCCGCCTCGGCCGTCCCGACGTCCTGCCGGCGGGCGACTACGGCATCCGCAAGGGGTTCGCGCGCACGTTCGAGACCCGCGCCCTCCCGACGCCGGCCCAGGTCCTGCGTCGGGGCGAGAAATGGCGCCCGTACCGCACCGTCGCGAGCTGGTACCTGTGGCGGGCGCTCGATGCCGCTCCCAAGGGCGCGCGGCGCCGGTCCCGGTAGGCACCCGTGGATCGGAATCGATCCCGGTCCTTCTGGGGACGATGCATCCTGCTGCTGGTGGCTCTGGGCGGCGCGTGCGTCGCCTACGGCTACTGGGTCGAGCCCTACTGGCCGGCGGTCACCCGCACGCAGATTGCCTCGGCCAGGCTGCCCGCGGGATCCCCGCCGCTCCGCATCGTCCACATCTCGGACGTCCACAGCGATCCCGCGCCGCGCCTGGAGGAGCGTCTGCCGGGGCTGATCGCCGCCGAGAAGCCGGACGTCATCGTCTACACGGGCGACTCGATCAATTCTCCCGCGGCCCTGCCGGTCTTCAGGCGGCTCATGAAGCGGCTCGCCGGCATCGCCCCGACGTTTGCGGTGCGCGGGAACTGGGACGCGTGGTACTGGCACGACGTGGATCTGTTCGGCGGCACGGGCGTGCACGAGCTGGACGGCCGGGCCGAGAGCGTGCGCTTCGGCGACCGGCGGGTCTGGATGGCGGGAGTGGCCGTGGGGCACGAGGGCCTCGCGGCGGCCGCCCTGGGCGACGTGCCCGCAGGGGATCTCACGATTTTTCTGTATCACTACCCGTATCCGGACGTCGTTCCCGCCGACCGCGCCGCCGCGGTGGATCTTCTCTGCGCGGGACATACGCACGGCGGCCAGGTCGCCCTGCCGCTGTACGGAGCGATCATCACGCTGTCGAAGTACGGCAAGCAATACGAGTCGGGGCTCTACCGGGCCGGCGGGATGTGGATGTACGTCAATCGGGGTATCGGGCTGGAAGGGGGGAGCGCGCCGCGCGTCCGGTTCTGGGCGAGGCCGGAGATTACCGTGATCGATATCGTCCCGGAGCCGGCGCCCTGAAGCCCGGCCGCGGCCGGGCCGTCACTCGACGATCGCGTCCGCGTCGAGCAGCAGATAGGGCTCGCCGAACGGCGCGCGGCCGTCGCGCGGATCGAGGCGCAGGCCCCAGTCCCCCCCGTACACCAGGGTCGCCACGCCCGCGCCCGAGTCCTCGACGCTGACGGCGCGGGCGGGGCAGGGGGTGCCGGCCTTCTCGCTCGACCAGCCGGCGACGTCGCAGAGGATCGTGTCGTCCCCTCCCGTCGAGTAGTGAATCAACGTCACGAGCCGGGACTCGGACGTCGCCTGGAAACGCTGCGAGCAGCCCTCCGGGCAGTTCGGATTCGGCTCGATGAACACGTTGATGATCCGCCCGGCGGCCATATCGGTCCCCGATCCTCCTCCGTAGAGGATACTGAAAATGCCCTACTTCCGTGGAGGTGGATTCTGGTAGGGGTCGACTAACTCCTTGAGTGTCAAGTATATATTCGGTTTGACCAAAGGCTTTTGCCGCAGGAGGACCCCCGCCCCGATCAAAGCCCCCAATTACCGAGGGAGCGCAGCCGGTCCACCTCCACGGTTGTAGGGCATTTTCCGGGAGATACTGGGCTTCCCATGGCCCTGACGGCGACGATCTACAACATGGACACCGAGCTCTCGGACGTCGATCGCGGCACGTACGTCAGCCTGTCCGTGCGCATGGCGCGGCAGCCCTCCGAGACCCTTGAGTTCATGGTGACCCGGTACCTGGCCTTCTGCCTCGAATACGTCCAGGGGATCGAGCTCACCGAAGGGATCGCGGCGGGGGAGAGCCCGGCCATCCTGGTGCGCGATCTGACCGGCCGCATCACGGCCTGGATCGAAGTCGGACTGCCCGACGCGCAGCGGCTGCACCGCGGGAGCAAGCTCGCCGGCCGGGCGGCGGTGTACACCCATCGGGACGTCGTGCAGGTTATGGCGGAGCTGAACGGAAAGAACATCCACCGGGCGGACACGATCCCCGTCCACTCCTTCGGCCGCGGCTTCGTGGAGTCGATCGCCTCGGCGGTGCAGCGCCGGACCCGGATCGCGCTGTCCGTCACGGAGCGACATCTTTACGTGGACGTCGACGGCCGGTCCTTCAGCACCGTGGTGGAGACCCACCGGATTCGCTGACCGTCAGTGCGGGCGCGGCCTCTCGGGCACCTGCACCATGCACTGCGGCAGGCGGCGCAGCGACTCCAGCCCGAACACCAGGCGCTCGCCGTCCTGGTAGCCGTTGTTGTACCGGCTGGCCGCCTCTCCGGTGAACCCGGCCACGGCGACGCGCGCCGGCGCGGGGGGAAGGCTCGAGAAATCCCGGCTCATGAGGTCGCCGCAGCGGCCGAGGTCGACGGCGCGCATCGCCGCGATGCCGGCCGCGAACCCCTTGAGATAGTCGGCGTCCGCCGAGACGCGATCCGTCAGACGGGAGGTTTCGGTCATCGCCTGGTCGATCCGCGCCTGGACGGCGGCGTTCGCCTGCTCGGCCTTCCAGGCCGCATGCTCGGCGAGCGTCCGATCGTAGTCGGCCGGGTAGGCGTCGCGCTTCCTGCGGTTCCACGCCTTGGCCTGCATCGCCTCGTCCTGGCCGGTGTGGCGCTTCAGGATCGGGCGGAGCGCGGTGTCGATGCCGTCCAGATTGGACCCGGACACGACCTCGCGAGGCAGCTCGACCTCCAGCTCCATGAGGCAGCGCGCCTCGTTGTAGAGGGTGAACGGCCCGTCCTGGAACGACGTCAGGATCGGCTCCGGCAGGCTGAGCAGAAGATCGAGACGCGAGCGCTTCAGGTCGACCTTGACGACTTGCGCCATCTCGCCCGGGCGGAACCGCATGCGGCCCCGGCTCGTGACCAGGCTCCCGTTGACCCGGTTGTTGGTGTGGGTCCCGGAGCAATCGGAGTAGGTGTCCACGTTGGTGAGGATCCAGGCCCCGCGCCAGCGCGACTCGACGGAGCGCTCCAGCTCGGAAGCCGCGGCCGGACGGGGCGCCTGCACGATCAGAAGCGCCGACACCGTCGCAACGACGGACAGGACCCACGCGCAATTCGTTCGTGTCATCGGATGCACCTCCCTGGTCGTCACCGGCCTAAACCTAGGTTTCGTGCCGTGCCGAGTCAACGGAACCGGGGGAGGGATCCAAAAAAAGGGCGGCGACCGCTCGTGGCGATCGCCGCCCTTCAGTCCAGCCGGGCAGGGGCCCGGTTCTACGGCTGGGGCTCCGGCTGTGGCTCCCCGCCGCCGACGCGGTCGATCGTGATGACCGGCGAGGTCCAGGTCTCCCAGTGCGCCGGGTTGCTGTCGTCACCGAGCGCCTTCTCGACCGACAGGCGGACGACGTACGTGCCGTTCCCCAGGAAACCGTTGCTGTGCGGGTCGGCGCCGTCCCAGGCGAGAGAGAAGTACTCGTTCGAAGCGGCGTTGCGGCCGACGTAGTTGATCTCGGCCAGCCGGCCTTCCGCGCGCCCGCCGGTCCTGAACACTTCCAGCCGCAGGCGCCGGACCTGGTGATCGAGGTGGACCAGGATGAACGCCGCGTTGCTGTTGGTGATCGTCACCGGGCCGCTCGCCCCCACCGTGTTGGTCAAGCGGAGGAGGGGATTGCCGAACGAGGAGGCGGCCGGATTGAGGACCAGGACCGACTGGTAGTCCCCCTTCAGCCCGGCGTACGGAACGCGCTCGACCTGCCCGCCCCCCTGCGGCGTGATGACGATGAATCCGCCGTACTGGGAGCGCTCCTGGAGGCCGGCCGGCTCGGTGAAGGTGATGTCGACGTCGGCGCTCGATCCGGCGGCGACGGCCACCGGGTTGGCGCTGAAGGCGACGCCGGCGGCGCCCTGGAAGAACTGCGGCGCGAAGGTCCGGTTGCCCGTGGCGAGCGCCGCGACGGTCGACAGGTCATAGGTGACGTCGGCCGCCCCGTTGTTCGCGATGGTGATCGTCCGGGTCACCGGTCCCGCTCCGGTCTCGCCGAGCGACAGCTTGCCCGGGGTCACCTTGGTCGTCGCGTTGATCGCGGCGAGGCTGTTGACCATCCCGGCCCCCTGGCGATGCGTGTTCTCGAGCAGGCCGAGACCGGGGTTGCCGAACCAGAGACGCGGCGACGCGCTGTTCTGCAGGATGTCGCGCACCACCTGGCTGGGCGTGTTCGGATGCGCCTGCAGCAGGAGCGCCGCCGAGCCGGCGACGTGCGGCGAAGCCATCGATGTGCCGCTGTTGACGCCGTATCCGCCCTGGGCCAGCGGGACCGTCGAGAAGATGAGGCCGCCGGGGGCGGCGATGTCGGGCTTGAGCGTCAGGTCGGGGCTCATGCCGAAGGAGCTGAACGACGACACCAGGCCGCCGGTCGGAACCGCCGAGTCGGCGAACAGCGTCGTGTATTCCCCGGTGGTCGGGAGCTGCGACACGATCAGCTGGCCGTCCGCCTGGGAGAGGCCGGAGACCGGCCGGGTCAGGTTCGGCGCACCGGCCAGGGCCACCGTGCCGAAGAAGATCCCCGCGGCGTTGTTGTAGATCAGGACCGACGACGCGCCGGCGTTGAGGGCGTTGATCGCCTTCTCGCGGAAGGTGCAGGTGCCGCGGACGGCGAGCGCGATGTTCCCCGGGACGCCGGCGGGCAGGGGAAGGTCGGCGTTGCAGGCCCGTCCGATGTTCACGATGCCGAAGGTGCCGGAGGTCGGCGCGACCGGCGCGCCGGCCATGGCGGCGTACCCCACGAGGCTGCCGGCGCCGGTGCGCAGGGCCGGCAGGTGCACCTGGTTGTTGTCGATGGCGGCGCTGCCGATCGACTTCTGGCCCACGCCCGGCGCGCTCATCGAGTAGAGGCCGCTGGCGCCGGAATTCCCGGCCGAGCAGACCACCACGACGCCGCGGTTGACCAGGTTGTCGGAGCCGCGCGCCGTCGGATAGTTCGGCCACGCGAACGCCGAGCCGATGCTCATGTTGAGGATCTGATTGCCGTCGGCCAGGACGCGCTCCATGGCCGCAAGCATGATGTCGCTCGTGGTCGAGCCGGCGCAGCCGAACACCCGGTAGGCGTTGAACGTCACGTCCGGGGCGACCCCCACGACGCCGCCGTTCGCGCCGAGAATGCCGGATACGTGGGTTCCGTGGCCGTTGCAGTCCATCGGATCGGAGTCGGGCTGCGGGGTGTTCGAGCCGTTGAAAGCGTCCCCGACGAAGTCGTAGCCGCCGACGACGCGGTATCCCGGACCGAATCCGCCCCCGAGATCGGGGTGGTTGTAGTCGATCCCGGTGTCCATGACGGCCACCTTGATGCCGGCTCCGGTATATCCGGCGACATGGGCCTGGTCGGCGCCGGTCATTCCGATGGCGGTGAACAGCTCGGGGGCGCTCCCGTCGATCGGGATCGCCACGGCCGGATCGGGGGCCTCGACGATGGCGACCGGCCAGATGTTGGCGACACCCGCAACGGTCGACAGCTTCAGCAGATCGGTCGGCTTCACCTCCACCGACAGGCCGTTCCACAGATTCTCGTAGGTGAAGCGTTCCTTGAATTTGACGCCGGCCTGCGCGGCGGCGTTCCGGAAGTCCTGCCGCTCCTTCTGCAAATCAGCGCGATACGCGTTGGTCTGGGCGGCGGAGGCCGAGGAGGAGAGCCCCTCGGACAGGGGGGGGCTGGTCAGCTCGACGAACCACAGGTTCGAGGCGGGGGCCAGAACTCCGGGAGTTCCCTGGCCGACCGGCCCGGAGCTGCCAGGATCGTTCTGTCTGGGCGGGGCCGGGGCCGCCCCCAGGAACCCTGAAACTGCGACGCAGGATACGACGACGAGCAGGAAACGTACGGCGTGTCTCATGACTCTCTCCCTCCGGAGGTAGAGGTTAAGGACGCCTGGACGGTCCAGTGGCCTGAGCAGGGCTGTCGGCAGATTGACAGCCGCATATATGGCGCGATTCCTGGAAAAGTCAATGACCGATCCGGACGAACGGGGGTGCTAGGATGCCCGCGTGACCGACCGGGTCGTCCTCTACACGACCGCCTTCGTCCGGGCCCTGGCCACCGGCATGATCGGCGTCCTCATGGGCGTGTACCTCGCCCAGCTGGAGTTCGATCCGGCGCACATCGGCTACGTGGTCGGCGCGGGCCTGTTCGGGTGCGCCGCCGCCGCGCTGCTCGTGACCCTGTGCGGGGATCGGGCCGGCCGCCGGCGCTCGCTGATCGCCGTGTCGCTGCTGTCGTTCCTCGGGGGATGCGCCTTCGCGCTCACCGGCCATCCCTTCGCGGCCGGAGCGGCCGCCTTCCTCGGGATGGTGAACGGCATGGGGCGCGACCGGGGCGCCGCGCTCATCCTCGACCAGGTGATCCTGCCGGCCACCGTCGGCGACGCGGGGCGCACGCGCGCCTTCGCCTGGTACAACGTCCTGCAGGACATCGGCCACGCCGTCGGCGGGCTGCTGGCGGGGCTGCCGGCGCTGCTGCGCGGCCTGGGCGCGCCGGAGGTCGGCTCGTACCGCGCGAGCGTCGGCTTCTACGCCGTCCTGATGCTGGTCTGCGCCGGGCTGTACCTCCGCCTGTCGCCTCTCGTCGAGCCGTCCCGCGATCACGCGCAGGCGCGCCGCGTCTCGCCGGCGACGCGACGCGTCCTCTGGCGCATCTCGTCGCTCTTCGCGCTCGACAGCCTGGCGGGCGGGTTCCTGACCACGGCGCTCCTGAGCTTCTTCTTCTACGAGCGCTTCGGGGTGGGGGTGGAGGTCCTCGGCCCGCTCTTCTTCGGCGCGCGCCTCCTGAACGCCGTGTCCCACCTCGGAGCGGCGTGGCTGGCCCGCCGCATCGGGCTGGTCAACACGATGGTCTTCACCCACATCCCCTCCAGCCTCCTGATGATCACCGTGGCGTACGCGCCGAGCTTCCCGATCGCCGCCATCCTGTTCCTGCTGCGCGAGGGGCTCGTCGAGATGGACGTGCCGACCCGCCAGTCGTACGTGATGGCGGTCGTGCAGCCGTCGGAGCGCACCGTGGCGTCGGGCGTCACCCACCTCGTCCGCGTCGGCGCCTGGGCCGTCGCCCCGGCGTTCGCCGGGTGGTTCATGGGGGGGCTGTCGCTCATGACCCCGCTGGTGATCGGATCGGCCATGAAGGTCGTCTACGACATCCTGCTGTACGTCGCCTTCCGTGGGACGCGCCCGCCCGAAGAGGTTTGACAGGCCGGACCGCCCGGTCCATACTTGAGACTGAGTTGCAACTAGGAGGCGGCCCAATACTCGGACTGGCTCCTGGACCCGGGGGTGCGGTGAAGGCCATCGATCGGTTCGCCAGGTACCTGTCCCAGCGCCGGCTCAAGATGACCAAGGAGCGGCGCGCCATCCTGGACGACGTGCTGTCCGTGCGCGGCCACTTCGACGTGGACGACCTGCTGGCGCGCCTGCGCCGGTCGGGGCACCACGTGTCGCGCGCCACCCTGTACCGCACCCTGCCGCGGCTGGTCGAGTCGGGGCTGATCCACAAGGTCGAGATGGCCGGCGGCCAGGCCCGGTACGAGCTGATGGTCGGGCGCCACCACCACGATCACATGGTCTGCCTCGGCTGCGGAGACATCCTCGAGTTCGAGAGCGCCGAGGTCGAGCGGATCCAGGAGGAGGTCTGCCGCCGGAAGAAGTTCGTCATGACCGGCCACACGCACCAGATCCGCGGCTTCTGCGCGTCGTGCGCCGGCGAGGGCCGGGCGGGCGCCGCGCCGCGCAAGGTGCACGGGTGATCGAAGCCCTCGTCGTGACGCTCCGTGAGGGGGTCGAGGCGGCCCTGGTGGCCGGCATCATCCTGATCTACCTCCGCAAGACCGGGCGCGCGCCGCTCGCGCGCTGGGTCTACCTGGGCCTCGCGGCCGGCATCGCGGCGAGCGTCGCCTGCGCCGTCGTCTTCGTCCGGATGGAGATCGCGGAGGAGGCGTACGAGGGGTGGCTGATGATCGCGGGGGCGATCCTGGTCACCACGATGGTCGTCTGGATGCTGCGCACCGCGAAGGGGCTGAAGCGGCACATCGAGTCCAAGGTCGAGGCGATCGCCTCCCGGGCCGGCGGCGCGGGGGCGCCGGGTGCTCCGGCCCCGCGAGGGGGGGCCGCCGCGGCCGGCCTGTTCGGCCTCACGTTCGTCCTCATCCTGCGCGAGGGGATCGAGACGGTCCTGTTTCTCGCGGCGGTCAACCTGACGACGGACGCGCTCCTGTCGTTCTTCGGCGGGCTCTTGGGGATCGGCCTGGCGATCCTCTTCGGCGTCGCGTTCGTACGCGGCACGTCGCTCGTCGACCTGCAGCGCTTCTTCACCGTGACGGCCGTCGTCCTGTTCGTGCTGGCGGCGCAGCTCCTGATCGGCGGCCTGCACGAGTTCGGCGAGCGCGGTACCATCCCGATCAGCGCCAGGGAGA
>Ga0075421_100004366_pt1 | contig 17087 bp, 8 predicted proteins | sample SoiMetdeltSBSDD5_FD_75292 | JGI IMG/M metagenome (GOLD analysis project Ga0075421, IMG submission 75292) | Bulk soil microbial communities from a Populus tree surrounding site in Tennessee, USA - Soil MetaG P. deltoides SBSDD5 | ecosystem: Environmental > Terrestrial > Soil > Tree plantation...
CCATCATCCTTTACCCATTTCAATAACGTTACCTCACTGATGGACTCACCTACTGTTGGAACTTTTACATCGATCATAATTCTTATTCTTTCGGACCTCAAATATACCTCTATATATATTATTTTTTAACAGCGTTAAATGCCGAATGCTGTTTCAATTATTTCTTTCTGTTCCTGCGCGTGCACCTTTGCAAATCCGGTCGCCGGAGATGCACTCGGTTGCCTGCTGATCACGCCATAATTGATAGACTTTAGATTCATCTGCAGGAATGATGCCGCACCCATATTCAAGGGTTCTTCCTGAACCCAGAACCACGTGGCTTTGTTATATTTATTGTACAGCTCTTCGAGCTGGGCCGCTGGCAGAGGATAGATCTGTTCAAGGCGTATTATTGCAGTATCCTGGCTGTTATTCTTTTGCTGATATTCCGCAAGATCGAAATATACTTTGCCTGAACAGAAAAGTACTTTCTTAACATTTTCAGGATCCCTAATAAAATTATCATCTATCACTTCTCTGAATTGGCCGGTAGTGAACTCTTTCATTGTTGAATAAGTGCCCGGGTGTCGAAGATTTGCCTTTGGTGAAAATTCGATCAACGGTTTTCTGAACGGCCACGTAAGCTGGCGGCGGAGCGCATGGAACAGGTTAGCAGAGGTAGTGATATTTGTTATAACCATGTTCAGCTCTGCACACATCTGCAAAAATCTTTCCATACGGGCACTGGAGTGTTCGGGGCCCTGACCTTCATAACCATGAGGTAGCAGCATCACGAGTCCGTTCATTCTGTTCCATTTCTGCTCGCCACTGGCCACAAACTGGTCTATGATGATCTGTGCCCCATTAGCGAAGTCGCCGAATTGCGCTTCCCAAAGCACTAACGTGTTGGGTGAAGCCATTGCATAACCGTATTCAAAGCCAAGAACAGCATATTCGCTGAGGAAAGAATTGAATATGCGGAATTTGCCTGTTGCTCCCGGGATATTTCTAAGGCGGCTATGCGACTTATCGGCTACTTCGTCGCGAATGATCGCGTGCCTGTGCGAAAATGTTCCGCGTCGCACATCCTGTCCGCTCATGCGTACATTCTTACCATCCAGTAAAAGGCTTCCATATGCAAGGAGCTCGCCTGTTGCCCAGTCTACCTTTCCTTCATCGTTAAATAACTTTATTTTATCCTGAATGATCTTTTCAACTTTTTTTAGCGGCTTGAAATCCTCAGGCCATTTCATGATTGTGTCGAAAACTTTTTTGAAATTCTCCTCAGATATTGCGGTGCCGGGAGATTTTATGAAATCCTCGGGTGTGGCGCGGCGCAGGCTTTTCCACCAAAGTTCCGGTTGCTGGTACCTGTAAGGAAGCGGATTCTGTTTTATTTCATCGAGTCGTTCCTGCAGATCGTTCCAGAATTTCTTCTCCATTTCTTTCGCGAGTTCCTGCGCATCCGGTTCGCCATTTTCAAGAAGATAGTTGGTATAAACTTCGCGAGGGTTAGCGTGTTTGTCGATAAGCGCATACAGTTTCGGCTGCGTAAATTTCGGATCGTCACCTTCGTTATGGCCATGCCTGCGGTAACATACCATATCGATAAAGATATCCGAATTGAATTCCTGCCTGTATCGTGTTGCTATTTCAGCGCATTTTACAACGGCTTCGGGATCGTCGCCATTCACATGAAGAACCGGCGCCTGGATCATTGCAGCAATAGAGGTGCTGTAGTCGGCGCTGCGTGCATCATCAAAATCGGTGGTGAATCCGATCTGGTTGTTTATCACGAAATGGATCGTACCACCGGTAAAGTACCCACGCAGATTGCTCATTTGCACTACCTCGTAAACAATGCCCTGGCCAGCAATTGATGCGTCGCCATGAATAAGTATAGGAAGAATCTTATCGTACTCACTTTCATACACAACGTCGGCCTTTGCTCTCGAAAAACCTATAACAACCGGGTCAACGGCTTCGAGATGTGAAGGATTAGGCGTAAGCTTGAGATGGACCGTTTTACCACTCGCTGTCTGCACCTCACTTCCGTATCCAAGATGATATTTTACGTCGCCGCTGCCCATGGTCTGATCCATCTTACCGGTGCCTTCAAATTCACTGAATATCTGCTCGTATGTTTTGCCGATGATGTTTGCCAGAACATTAAGCCTTCCCCTGTGCGCCATCCCGATGATCACTTCCTGCACATCGTCATCTGCCGCAGTGTTTATGATAGCATCAAGCGCTGGGATTGTCGTTTCTCCACCCTCAAGCGAGAACCTTTTCTGCCCGATGTATTTTGTATGCAGGAATTTTTCGAACATCACTCCCTGGTTCAGCTTTTCCAGTATGCGTTTCTTTTTATCGAGCGGCAACGGATTCTGAAAATTCTTCTCCATTTCATGCGTAAGCCAGTTTACCTTTTTCTGGTCGCTGATATACTTAAATTCTATACCAACATGGTTAGAATACGTTTGCTTGAGGTGATTCCGTATGCTTTCCAGCGTGGTCGTGCCAAGGCCTATTAAATTTCCTGCGAAGAAATTTTTCTTCAGGTCTTCCTCGGTAAACCCGTAAAAGCCTATATCGATTTGCGCGCCCCGGTCTTTACGCGGGCGGATGGGGTTCGTTTTTGCTTCGAGGTGGCCTTTATTGCGATAGCCAAGTATCATGCGATATGCCCCCAGTTCCTTTTTCCAGTCTACACCATCGGTGGTTTTTGCGCGTGGTTCACCTGTAAGGCTCGCCGGTTGACCGTTTGAACCTCCATTAGCTGCCGCCCTGCCCGAAGAAATGGCAAAATCGAAGCCTTCAAAGAATTTTCTCAGCTCCTGGTCCACCGAATTCGGATCCTTTGTGTAATCCTTGTAGAGGTTTTCGATGAACGATGGATGGGAATTGGTTATATAGCTGAAATCTTTCATAAATTGGTTACTTTGGAGTAAATAAACCGCTAAGGGTCAATGGATTTAAGAATGGCTTACAAATATCGGTTAAAAAAACTTCAATAAAATTCCTACACTATCTTTTTCCTGTTTGGTTTAGATAGTGTACTTTTGCCGTCTTAAAATTTTTGAGCTCAAATGGCAAACCACCAGGCAACCAAAAAAGATGTAAGACAGGCTACCAAGCGCAGGGAAAGAAACAGGTATTATGGTAAAACCACCCGTAATGCAATCCGTGACCTTAAAGATACAAAGGACGCAAATGAGGCTGCAAAGCAGTTGCCTGATGTGATTTCCATGATTGACAAGCTGGCTAAAAAGGGAATTATTCACAAGAATAAGGCTTCTAACCTGAAGAGTAAGCTTACCCGCAAAACCAATGCGGCATCAGCTGCTCCGGCAAAGGCTTAATAATACTTTTTTTCTTTTTTTTTGAGCACCAGAAACCTGGTGCTTTTTTTTATTTCAGCTGCATCCTTTTCGCCAGTCCTCTGCCAAGAAATAAAGTACCAAACACAATCGCCACGCTGAGGTACCCAACCCAGTGATAATGCAATATTCGCCCACGGTCGTCCTGTGTAACTATCAATCCTGCAATGACAGACGCAACGCCAGTGTATAATTGCTGGAACGACGAGTTAAAGCTCATGAACTGGCCACGCTGTGCAGGATTTACAACAGTGGATATCATCGCCTGCGCGGGAATATTTCTGCCGGTTGAAAACGTGAACCAGAATCCGAATATGCATAGCACCGCATAAAAAGGAATAAGCGGCATGTTCGTGATGAAAAATATTGGAATGATTGACAAAACAAGGCAAATGGAAAACACCCTGAACTTGCCATATTTATCGGCCAGCCTTCCAATAATTGAAGACGAAACCAGGGCGCAAACGCCTCCTACCATGTAAATCATCGGTGTATCTGTTCTGCTGAATCCCATATTAAACTCCATGTACGGATTGATGAAAGGGATGATAAGAAAGTGGCCCATCATCAAAAACCCCGACAACAACAAAGCCATGAGCTGGCTCCTGTTGCTGAACATGTCGCTTAATATTCTCCTGACTTCGGGTTTATATCTTCCGCTGTCGTCGTCACGCTCTTCTATATGCGACTGCATAGGCGGCAGATACCTGACGATAAGCGCAATTACCGGCACTCCAAGGATAGCGATAAATAGGAATGGGGCATGCCAGCTGTAAAGGTTTGCAAGGTATAAACTGAAAGGAACGCCGAATACCGACGCAACAGAGAAAGCCATAAAGATGGTTCCCATCGCCCGCCCGCGCTTTTCGTACGGAAAAGTATCGGCGATTATCGATAACACCTGCGCGCCTATGAGCCCTCCAAAAAATCCGGTCAAAATTCTTGCAGCCATAAGGAAATACTGGTCGGGCGCAATACCACAGCAGAAAGTACCGATCAAAAATCCGGAATAAGCAAAAAGTAAAACACGCTTCCTGTCGAACCGGTCCACATAAAATGCAGCTATCAGTCCCGACACACATGCAGTAACGGGATATGACGCAACTATCCAGCTGAAAAATTTTGCGGTGATATGAAAATGAGGCATCAGGTAATTACCTAATGGCATCATGATCATGAAATCGAGTATGTGGGTGAAGTTGAGGCTTGCCAGTATTATCAGGATGATCCGCTCTTTCCAGGTCATAGTATTTATTTATACGTATTTATGGCAAGCGGCGCAAATTTAATCGTTTATCTTAACTGTTCCACCTCCGTTGTATGAATGATACTCTCCGTTATACATTGCCTCTGCTGAAACAGGGCCAATTTTATAATTTCCTTTAGAAACAGCACGTATTGCGTAGTAATAAACCTGCCTGTTATTATTCAGATCAACGAACAGATGTATCCTGTCGTCGCGAACATCAAGCGCTGTAGGAACACCCGCATCTTTTATCCAGTCCATTCCCGGAATTTCTTTGGTTCTCGGATTTTCAATTTCAAAACCAGCAGGAATTATGTCGGTGATAACGATATTTTCAACGTCGGTGCTGAAAGCTCTTTCAATTGACACCTGCACAATCACAAGATCATTCTGACTGAATGAATTCCCGGTTATCATTCTTCCAAACCTGTCGAAGAATTGCCTGCGCACTTTCAAAAAATTGTCTATCTCTTTATACTGGCCACTGATGCTAACTCCTTCACTCTGCCAGTAGTAATACAGTCTGCCATCCCCCTTGGTGATGATCTCCATTTCCTTCGCAGCAGCTTCTTCTGTAGTGTACTTTAATTCCCTGCCGTCAAATTTTGCAACAGCTTTTCCCTTAACCCTTATTTCTGCAGTTGCAGTTGAACTACCTTGCATCTTCGCAAGCTTGCCTAATGCCAGCAAGCTGAATGAAGATTCCTGCGTGCTGTACCATGAGCGGTTCTTAAGCATGTCTGCAACATGCTTCGCCATCACCGGTATCTGACTATTCTGAGGATCCACCTCGATCAGCGCGCTCAATGCAATCGCCTCATCGCGAATAGGCGAATAAAAGCTGCCTCCTGTTTCAGGCTCAGATTCCTCACCCGAAAACGATCCTGGCAGCAACTGTGCAAATTTCTTTTTATCGCCCGCAACAGCGTAAGCTGCACTAAGCAAATATTTGCTGTCGAGACTAAGCATTGCCGGATTTGCCTTGTAATAATTCATCGCTGATATATTCGCGCGCCTCGCAAGTGCCAGTACATACAGGCTGTACGCAACTTCTTTCGGCGCTATCTTCTTTTTCTGGTCGCGGTTGTAATAGTAAGTTATCGTTTGCCTATTTCTGAGTCTGATATTGATGTAATTGAGCATTGTGCCCAGCAATCCATCTTCTACATCAAATCCGGCCTTCTTTGCTTCAATTAAAAAATGCGCAGCATAAATCGTGGTCCACCAATTTTCCGTTCCTTCGTTATCCCACAATGTAACAGCGCCATTATATAGCTGCCTCAATTTTATTTTTCTTATTGCTTCAAGCACATTTCTGTTAGCATTTGCGTTGATGTTTGCATCGGAAAGTTCCTGGGCGAGATCACCATAGTATAGTTGGGGGAATGCTGCTGATACAACCTGTTCAGTACATCCGTATGGATACTGCACCAGGTAACGCATTTGCGAAGCAATTTGCAACGCTGGGTTCCTGCTGACAAGCAATGTATATTTCTGTGACCCCGGCATAAAATCCATCGTCACCATATTTATCTTTCCCGTGTTTCCTCCCTGCATGGTGCCACTGCCCGTTAACACCTGCAACGTTGATGCCGGCCTCACGCCGATGGAAATGTCCTCCGAAAATTTTTCTCCGGCTGTTTGCATATCCACTACTATTCTTGCCGTATCTACAACAGCGGCAGCAGCCACATTGAACATCACCTTGGTTTCGCTGTTGGGTTGCAGCGCCACCTGTTGTGTAGCCGGTCCGTTAACGGCTACCGGTCCAATTGCTCTTATCTGCGCAACACCATTGATAGCCTTTGATGTGGTGTTTGTGAAAGTTACCGGAACTGAAATGGAATCACCCGGACTTAAAAACCTCGGCAACGCAGTGCTGATCACAATAGGGTCGGCAACTTTTATGGTAGACTCGGCTGAGCCAAAAATATCGTCCTTGTATGCCACAGCCATCAGGCGCAACTCGCCACTGAATTTTGGAACGGGAATACTAAATCTGACCTGTCCATCGCCGTTAGTCTTCGTAATGCCGCTCCAGTAAGAAACTATCTGCACACGTTTTGAAGGCATCGGGTTCATTCTCTTTTCCATTTCTGCCTCGTCACTCCCGCCCGAGCTGCTTAATCTTCCTCGTACTTCCGGAAACAAAAGCGGATAAATATTATAGGCGTCCACCTGCAAGGCTCTTGTTGCATAGAAATAGCGATATGGATCGGGCGTTTTAAAATCGGTTACCTGCAATACGCCATTGTCAACAGCAGCAAGTGTTACATAACTTCCTGGTGCGGCTTTTACAGTTACCTGCTGAGTGGAGGCGGACCTGGAAGATTTTGCTGCAATGATTTCTACTTTATTAGTTCTCCCCGCATCCTCAACCTTCAGGTTCTGAAATCCGTGTGCAACAGTCAGCGGTATCTCGCTCATGCCATGAGGCTTGATCAGCGTGGCGGTAACGAAAATATTAGGCAGATGTTCCTGCGATATTTTCAGGTCGACAGAAGCTGACCGCTTGTCCGCATCCACATATTGATATGATATCACCTTATCCTGTTCAACGGTCACCAGTAATTTGCCGTTAAAAGGCGTTTTAAACAACACTTTTGCAACATCTCCCGGATTGTAAACCGACTTGTCGGTCTCTATGTCAATACTTCCTTCAGTATTCACCTCAAATGAATTGTTGTCGCCGCCCCATGAGCCATAGCTGTAAAATTTTTTGCTTACATATCCTGCAGCACCCGGTACGGCTATCCTTAACTCATAATTGCCGGGCGAGCGCGGCACAAACGAGTAATAAGTGTTTTCTCCATTAACAACCACATTCTGTTCCGATATGACCTTATCATTCTCCTGTGATTCGTAGCGGAAATAATTTCCCGACCTGGATAATACAGTCCGGTATTCATGTTTAATAACCTTAATAACTGCAAGCGCTCCCGAAACCACTTTCTCAGATCTGTTTAACGCGATCAGGGGAAACTTGACAGCCTGGTTGAGGGGATAGTACCAATATCCATCATCGGCCACACCAAAAAATACAGACTGTGTATAAACAGGCAGACGATTCACTCGGCTCACTGGCCTTCCGGTTTCGTCGAATACTGTTGTATAAAAAACAGACTCAAGCTGACCAGTATTCTTAAACATGGATGGCACTTCATAGCTTTCCGATGCACTACCGCTTGCATCTGTGTTTCCTTCCCTGAACACCTTGTCGAACGACAATCCCTGGTTCATCACACTGAAATCATACCGGTCATATTTTTTTGGCGTGAAGTTTTGCGGCCGAAGCTGCACTTCCAGCTCATACTTCCTATTGGCGGCGGGAGGGCCGAAGAAATTTACGGCTTTTATATTCACCTTGCCTGTTTGTCCGGGTTCAAAGTACTCACGGTCAAGATCAGCCGAAACTTTGATCCTGTCGGGAACAAATTCCTCGATGCTAAAATTCTGTGTACCCAGCAATATATCGTTCGAAGTGTACAGTTCAAGAATATAAGTTCCTGTAATGGCCGACGATGATATGTCAATCTGGCCTTCAACTGCCCCCTGTTCGTTGAGGCTTTTACGGAATGATCTCAGTTCCTTGCCATTGGGAAGAAGAAATTTGAAATTCACCGGCAGTGTGCCGGGAACTTTCCAGTTTCTGTCGCGAACGATCGCAGAAAAAATGATGCGCTCTCCCGGCCGGTAAATGTCGCGTTCGGAATAAATAAAAGCATCGAGCATCGAACTGTTTATTCTCTTTCCACCCGTTTCAAAACGTGAAGTATTCACCCTGGTACTGCTGAACGGCAGATAGTTGAAGTCGTTCTCTGTCTTAGCGATAATCATTGCCGGCTGGAATCCCGCAAATTCCTTTCTTGTATAAGCAACTTCTGCCACACCATCTTCATTTGTTGTTGCCATTCCGAGCACCTGGTTGTTATTACCATATGCTATGATATTTACGCCGTTTACGGGCGATGCATTTTTGATGGAGTTAGTGAACACGTACAATTTATCACGGCCTTCTTTGGCAATTAAACCGAGGTCGGAAACGGAAATAAAACGGCTGTCACTCACCCAGTAATCCTTTTTCGAGCGGACCTTGATGTGATAAATCCCTTTGAACCCGGGCAGCCTGTCTTCTACATTAAATGAAAATAAGGTGCTGTTTCCGGCTCTTGGCAATGACCGCGTGTCTATTTCCTTTTCGTAAATCACATCTCCGAATGAAACATTGTTATCATAAGACTCCTCGTAATACTCTTCATCGTTGTTTTTGTCGCGCGGATAATATCCGTAGCGCTGTGCTGTCAGCAGGTTGCTTTCATATATTTTGGAAACGGTCACCCTTACTTTTTCAACATTCACAATTCTCATTTCTATCATTCTGTTGCCCTGCGACGACAGGTAAACACTCTTTGCGGTAGTGAACCGAAGGCTTGGTTCAAGTTCACCGAACGTTATATTGTTGTCCGACTGCTCGTGCAGCGTACCGCCAATCAATCCGCGCAAGCCTTTTTTAATGGTAAGCAGGTACGATTTTTCAGCATTAAAATTTTCGCTCTTCAGTGCAAAGCCTTCATCTGTTCTTTCAACACCGAACTTTACTGAGGGCTCTATCTGTATATACGATGAAAGATTCTCGATAGCGATCTGCTGGCTTGCCGCCACATTTATTATACCTGTTAAGCCATCATGCTCTGCCGTTACCGTATTGATCACCAGGTTTGCCGGCGAAGGAACGGTGAAAGTGCCTGTGATGTCTTCTTTCGTGGCGTTCCTTCCACCCGGCGGCACAATACCTTTCTCAATAACCAGGTTTCCTTCAATGTCTTTGTCCTGCTGCTTTATGCCCGACAGCGTGATGGAAATGCGGCTGTCGTCGGAAAGTGTAGAGATATTGTAGGATATGGTATGTCCATCAGCTTTCAGCTGGAGTTTTTCTTTCAACACAGCGGGAGAAACAGGGTAATTAAAGTAAAGATCGGCGCGTGGCACTGCAGTTTTTTCCTGCAATACCCATGACACATACATGTCTTCCAATTTCAGTTGCGGCGTGAAGAAAACAATCTTTGGACTTTTTATACTGTTGAATTCCGAAAAGCGGAGAAGCTCGTCATTCAGATCGGCCTCGAATGTTGTTGATGGAGCAAGCGGTTGTGCTGGCGAAAACACCAGCTCGTCGGGTTGCTCCCACATGAATTTGCCCGGTATCGCCGGCTCAAACGAAATATATTCAGCAGAACTCCACTGGTTAAGCAATGAGTCGGGCACCATCGCATTACTGAACCTGAACGTAAGGTTGCCAAGCCTGGGCACTTCGCCTTTCGCATTGGTATGATCGAGTTTTACAGCGTTGCGATTACAGGAAAACATTAACAGGATGGATAAGGCAAGGAGTAAGGGGCGCATATAAAATTGTTATATTACAAATGTATATTTTAGAGAATGATCAGGGCATTATCTATATCGGCACTTCTTACGCTGCTGATACTGTTTTCACTCAACTACATTTTTCCTGTTACTGATAAGATAGACAAAATTGAATATTCCACAATCATTACAGGTAACAAAGGTGAAGTGATACATGCGTTTCTGACGGCAGATGAAAAATGGCGCATGAAAACATCTCTTGAAGAAATATCTCCCCTTCTGAAAAAAACGATCATTGAAAAAGAAGACAGGTTCTTTTATTACCATGCGGGAGTAAATCCTTTAGCGATGATCCGTGCGTTGTTCAATAATGTTTTGAAAATGAAACGAACTTCCGGCGCTTCAACCATCACTATGCAGGTCGCGCGGGCGCTTGAGCGCAGGCCGAGGAGTTACACCAACAAGTTAATAGAAATTTTCAGAGGATGGCAGCTTGAACTTAATTATAACAAAAATGAAATTCTCAGACTTTACTGCAATCTTTTGCCCTACGGTGGTAACATTGAGGGAGTGAAGTCGGCATCGTTTCTTTATTTCCAAAAAGATCCCGACCATCTTTCGCTTGCAGAAATTACCGCGTTATCGATCATACCTAACAGGCCGTCGTCGCTGGTACCAGGAAAAAACAATGACCTCATTATTCGAGAACGAAACAAGTGGCTGAAGATATTTGCTGCCAAAAAGGTTTTTACCGCGAAACAAATCGTTGACGCGCTGGCAGAGCCCTTTAATGTAAGCCGCGGCTCCGTGCCGCTATTCGCTCCTCATCTTTCACGACTCCTGAAACAGAGCAAAGAACCAGTCGTACACTCTTCGCTCGATATGAATATGCAGTTTAAAACCGAAAAGATCGTAAAAGACTACAGCCGCACGCTATCGCTCAAAAATATCCGCAACGCCGCCATTGTTATTATCGACAACTCAACACACCAGGTGATCACTTATGTGGGATCGGCCAATTTTAACGACACTATCGACGGCGGGCAGGTTGATGGTGCCATAGCGGTGCGCCAACCAGGAAGCACATTGAAACCTTTGTTATACGGTATGTGCATCGATGCCGGACTGATCACCCCGAAATCAATCATTCCCGACGTTAATATTAATTACGGCGGGTACGCTCCTGAGAATTATGATAAAAAGTTCAGTGGCAACGTTTCAATGGAATATGCGCTCGAACATTCCTTAAATATCCCGGCAGTGAAATGCCTGAGGCAACTTGGTACCGATAAATTTATTCATGCTCTGGCATCATGCAACTTTCAACAGATCAGGAAAGATGAAAAGAAACTTGGTCTATCGATGATACTCGGTGGCTGCGGGGCAAACCTTCTTGAACTTACCGCACTTTATTCGGCAATCAGTAACGGCGGTGAATATTCGAAACCTGTGTTTACCACAGATGCAAAGTCTGTACATTCATTTTCAGTGTTAAGTAACGCAGCTGCATTCATGATCAACGAAACACTGTCTAAAGTAAACCGCCCCGATTTTCCGGTAAGCTGGCAAAGCACAGAACGGATGCCAAAAATCGCCTGGAAAACAGGCACCTCATACGGCAGGCGCGACGCCTGGAGCATAGGCTACAATAAGAAATATACTGTTGGAGTTTGGACGGGTAATTTTTCAGGACGGGATATCCGCGAACTCAGTGGTGCTGAAGTTGCCACTCCACTTTTGTTCAGAATTTTCAATACGATTGACTATGATAGCGATGAAGAGTGGTTCACAAAGCCGCCAGAGTGCGATATCAGGGTTGTTTGCGCGGAGACAGGACTTCCTCCCGCCGATTACTGCACTAACCGGGTGACGGACTTTTTTATCCCAATGGTCTCCTCTTCTGAAATCTGTAACAACATGCGTGAAGTGATGATTTCGGCCAACGAGAAGACGTCATACTGCAAAGTGTGCGCACCAGCCACAGGGCATAAAAAGAAAATGTTCAAAGTAGTGTCGCCGGAAATGCAGCAGTATTATGAAGAAAACAATATCGCTTACGTAAAGATTCCTCTTCACAATCCACAATGCGAGCAGGTATTTAAGAACGATAAGCCCCAGATACTCTCCCCGAAAAGTGAATTTGAATACCTGATAAGTAAAAAAGATCCGGAACCGTTGCAACTGCAATGCAAGGCCGGCAATGATGTTAGCAGGATTTACTGGTATATCGACAACCGGTTTTATAAAGCAAGTGACGTAAGATCGCCCGTATATTTCATACCTGGTGAAGGTCCGGTGAAGATCTCATGCACCGACGACAAGGGCAGGAATAAAGACGTGTGGATAAGGGTGAAATATGTGGAAATGTAAATAGCTTAACTTCGCAACCCATGACGGAAAAGATTTTAATACTCGATTTCGGGGGCCAGTACACACAACTGATAGCCAGGGCAGTAAGAGAAGCTAATGTTTACTGCGAGATCATTCCATATCACCAGGAGATTGAATACGACAGGAACCTGAAAGGCATTATCCTTTCCGGATCGCCTTATTCCGTTAACGAGAACAACGCGCCCGATGTTGATATCCTTACCATGCAGCAAAAGCTGCCCGTACTCGGAATTTGTTATGGTGCCCAACTGGCGGCTAAAAAATTTGGGGGTGAAGTTGCAAAGAGTAATAAACGCGAATACGGCCGTGCGTTGATGCGCAAAAAGCAGGAAGACGTGCTGCTTAAAGATGTTATGGACCTGTCGCAGGTGTGGATGAGCCACAGCGATACGATACTCGCTATGCCATCGGGATTTGAAGTGCTTGCAACTACCGAGGATATTCCATTTGCTGCATTCAAAAGAAACGGCACGGGTCATCCGGTTTATGGTGTACAGTTTCATCCCGAAGTATATCATTCCATAGAAGGGAAAAAGATCCTCAAAAACTTTCTTGTAAACATCTGCAAGTGCAAACAGGATTGGACACCGGCCCATTTCATTACCGACACTGTTAAGAATCTAAGGAATGTGATCGGTGAACGAAAAGTTATCATGGCGCTCAGCGGAGGCGTTGATTCAACAGTGGCCGCAACGCTCATTCACCGTGCAATAGGTGACAGGCTTTCGGGAATTTTCGTTGACAACGGCGTGCTCCGTAAAAATGAATTTGAACAAGTGCTGCAAACCTATAATCAGATAGGATTGAATGTGAAAGGCGTTGACGCCAAAGAAGTATTTTATCGTGAGCTGCAGGGAAAAACAGATCCCGAAGCGAAAAGAAAAACCATAGGAAAGCTGTTTATCGATATTTTCCAGGAGGAAGCCAAAAAAATAAAAGACATTGAGCTACTTGGACAAGGCACCATATATCCCGATGTGATCGAAAGCGTTTCAGTACATGGTCCTTCGGTAACAATAAAGTCGCATCATAATGTGGGAGGACTTCCGGCGATCATGCATCTGGGCCTGGTTGAACCATTGAGGTTTCTGTTTAAAGATGAGGTTAGAAAAGTTGGCCATGAGCTAGGCATACCGGATGAACTTTTGCAGCGTCATCCCTTTCCGGGACCAGGCCTGGCCATCAGAATCCTTGGCGAAATAACACCCGAAAAAGTGGCACTGCTGCAGGAAGCCGATCACAGGTACACGAAAGGACTGCGGGATCACAACCTTTATTCACAGGTTTGGCAGGCGGGCGCCATACTGCTTCCTGTAAAAAGCGTAGGAGTGATGGGCGATGAACGAACCTACGAATTCACCGTTGCGCTCCGGGCTGTAACTTCTGTAGACGGCATGACCGCCGACTGGGCACACCTTCCTTACGATTTTCTGGCATACATTTCTAATGACATTATAAATAATGTTAAAGGAATTAACAGAGTTGTGTACGACATTAGCAGCAAACCTCCTGCAACGATTGAATGGGAGTAGCCGTCTAGCAACCATAAACTTCGCCAAAGATTAATGAAAAGAACAACGGGGTTATTTTTCGCTGTTTTATTGAGTGTCGCAGGCTTCAGGGCGATGTCGCAGGATAGCCTCGCAAGATACCAGGTAGCAATTTTCACTCCGCTGTACCTTGATTCGGCATTCGATGAAACAACTTCATACAGGTATGGCAAAGCATTTCCAAAATTCATCAATCCCGGCCTTGAATTCTATGAAGGTGTCGAACTGGCAATAGACTCTCTTAACAGTGAAGGCCTTGCCCTCGATATATTCGTTTACGATTCGCGTTCATCTTCACAAGGCATTGAAGCGACTGTGCAGTCTCCGCAATTCGACAGCATCGACCTGATGATCGGTCATGTAAATGCACGGGAAGCAAAGCTTCTCGCGAATGCCGCCGCAATAAAAAATATCCCGTTCATCAATGCTACCTATCCTAACGATGCGGGTGTGACCAATAATCCGAACTATATCATTCTTAATTCGACGCTGGTTACGCACTTCACAGCAATGTATAAGTTCATTCAGAAAAATTATTCCCCTTCACCTGTGGTTTTTTTCAGGAAAAAAGGTGCACAGGAAGACAAGCTTCAAAGCTATTTCGAAGAGATAACAAAAACTACAGCTTCTGTACCGCTGAAAATAAAATTTGTTACACTTGATGATCTTTTCACTCCTCAGGATATTAAAAAACACCTGAATGCAGATGGTTCAACTGTGTGCATAGCCGGAAGCCTTGATGTGAACTTCGGACAGTTGCTTACATCGCAGCTGGCAAGTTTATATGAAGATCATCCGACAGTTCTTTTTGGAATGCCCACATGGTGGGATATGACCGACTTTACAAAGCCGGAATATAAAAGTGTCGAAGTATTCTTTACCACGCCATTTTATATCTCCGACTCAAATAAACTAATCAACTACGTTCTTGCTGATTACAAAAGCAGGTTTTATTCGCGGCCTACCGATATGTTCTTTCGCGGTTATGAAACCGTTTACCATTTCGCACATCTCCTTCAACTGAATGGTAAGAATATCGGTTCATCGTTGTCGGATAAAAGGTTTAAGATCTTTACCGATTTTGATGTTCAGCCTTACGTGAATCCGAAAACGAATACGCTGGATTACTTCGAAAACAAAAAGATCTACTTCATCAAAAAGGTGAATGGAGCGGAAATTGCGGTGTATTGATGTGAGGCGTGAGGCGTGAGGCGTGAAGCGTGAAGCGTGAAGCGTTATCGCTGCGGGCGAGTAGAGTCGTTAAATGACCGTTTGGTGACTCTGAGGAATTTATGGATGCATGTTGATGTTCATTTGAATAAAATCTGGGCCTTCAAAAATCTCTTTATTTCTCCATCACAAACTTCATTTAAGGAACTAACATGAACATGGCCATATTGACACACACTTGGGAATGATAGATTTCTTTTCGTGCATCAACGAAAGGCAAACTTGAATACTTCTGCCTGCAATATGTTCTGGGAATTAATTGCATTTTTATACATTAAATTTTGATAGAAGTCTACCGATAACGCTGATATCACTAAGCCTCTGAAAGTAATACCAAAGTTGCGTTAATTAATGTTTTTAAGTGTACCCGTTCCATGTTGAAGTATTAATTCCGCAAGTTTTCGGAAGTTTGATGTACATAACGTGGGGTAGTTACAGCTTAAGGAGCGGGGGATACCGCCTCACGCTTCACGCCTCACGAAAAAGAACATGAATGTTAATAGATTTCACCGATAAAGGTCTCTTCTGCTCGCAGGCCGACTTCTACATCGATCCCTGGGCACCGGTTGACAAAGCCATAATAACACATGGCCACAGCGACCATGCCCGGCCCGGAAACAAATCATACTTGTGTCACCATCATACCAAACCCATTCTGCAACTGCGCCTGGGAGAAAATGATTATCAAACGATCGGATGGAACGAAGCGATTGACATGAACGGTGTAAAAGTTTCTCTTCATCCGGCCGGGCACATTATCGGATCATCGCAGGTGAGGCTGGAATACAAAGGAGAGATATGGGTAGTAAGCGGCGATTATAAAACGGAAGACGACGGCATCAGCGGCGCATTTGAGCCTGTAAAATGCCACACCTTCGTTACAGAATCAACTTTCGGACTGCCAATCTATAACTGGAGAAAACAACCCGAAGTGTACACCGATATACGCAACTGGATAAAAAAAAATGAATCTAACGGTAAGGCATCAGTGATAATCGCCTATTCGTTAGGCAAAGCACAGCGCATACTTCAGGCTATAAAAGGCGTAACAGACAAAATTTATGCTCACGGTGCCGTGTATAATATGCATCAGGCATTGTTGAATGCCAACGTTTTTCCGACAGGCACATTGCCAGATATCACACGCGTTGTTCCTGAAATGCCTAAAGAAACATTCCGTAACGCGGTTATCATTGCACCGCCATCGGCAGAATCTTCAACATGGATGCGCAGGTTCACACCTTACAGCCTTGGCATCTGCAGCGGCTGGATGCAGGTTCGCGGAAACCAGCGCAGAAAAAACGCAGATGAAGGTTTTGTGCTTAGTGATCATTGCGACTGGAAAGGCCTGCTGACATCAGTTGAAGCAACGGGCGCGCAAAGGGTTTTTGTTACACATGGCTTTCAGTCGGTATTCTCGAGGTATCTGAACGAAGCAGGCATTGAAGCTGCTGAAATAAAAACGGAATACGGAACTGATGAAGAAGAAACAACCCAGGAACTAACCAACAACACGGCAGAACAGGTGGCAACAGATGAATGAACCAGTTGAACATACCATTACTGAATCCGGAGGCATGCGCTTGTTTGCGGCGCTTGTACATGAGCTGGGTACGCACACAAAAACAAATGAAAAACTCGATGCCCTGGTGAAATATTTTTCATCGGCGTCGGATAAAGATAAAGTATGGATGATAGCACTGTTTAGTGGAAGAAGACCCCGCCGCACCATCAGCCCCGCCAAGCTGTCTGAATGGTGCGCTGAACTTGTTGGCTTGCCACTTTGGCTATTCGCTGAAAGCTATCACACCGTTGGCGATCTTTCCGAAACAATTGCCCTGCTGATCCCGGATGATCCGGAAGTGTTAAAAAATTCTCCTTCGCGATCGCTCTCATGGTACGTTGAAAAATTTCTCGAGCTCGAAAAATCAGACGAAGAAGAAAAAA
>Ga0075421_100004370_pt1 | contig 17081 bp, 14 predicted proteins | sample SoiMetdeltSBSDD5_FD_75292 | JGI IMG/M metagenome (GOLD analysis project Ga0075421, IMG submission 75292) | Bulk soil microbial communities from a Populus tree surrounding site in Tennessee, USA - Soil MetaG P. deltoides SBSDD5 | ecosystem: Environmental > Terrestrial > Soil > Tree plantation...
TCAGGGATACCATCAATCGCCTGAAGGGTTTGCGTCGTGACACCGATCAGCGGACGCGGCATTGAGAAGTCGTTTAATGGAGAGGCGCGGTGTCGGAAGACCTCGACAGCGCCCGTTCACTGCTGTGACTGGTAAACTGTAAGCTACGTCACTGAACTGCCCTCATGAGGCAGTTGCCATGCCGGCCGGCGTGTCGTCCGGAACGACTCCCTCTCGTGACTCCGCGATCAGGTGGTCGACCACCGCTTTGATGTCGCCGGTTTTCTCATACACCGCGATCTGTCGATCGGCGCTCGATCCCTCCTCCAGGATCTTGTACGCGTACTCGACATCCTTCCGGCTCCCCAGCTCGTCCACGACGTCCGCGATGAACCAGTCGATGAGCTCCCGAATGAGCTCACGAGCGGGCAACTCCTGCTGCTTTCCGAAGTCGATCAGCTTCCCGTCGAGACCGTAGCGGACGGCTCGCCACTTGTTCTCATCGATCAGCTCCGACGGGTAAACGCGGAACGTGACGTTGTCGCGCCGCATCTTCCACAGCTTCGCGACGATGGCCTGGAGAATTGCCGCAACGCTGACGGCTTCATCCACGCGCGTGAACACGTCGCAGACGCGGAACTCGAGCGTCGGGTACTTCCAGTGCGGACGCACGTCCCACCAGACCTTTGATCCATCCGGAATGGAGTTCGTCGCGATGAGCGTCTCGAGATAGGTCTCGTAATCGCTCCATCCGCGGAGAATTGGAGTGACACCGGACCGCGGGAACGCGCGGAACACGACACTGCGGTAGGACTTGAGCCCGGTATTGCGCCCGATCCAGAACGGCGAGCTGGTGGAAAGGCAGAGGATATGTGGCAGGAAGTATCGCGCGACGTTCGCCGCGTCGATCAAAAAGTCGCGATCCTCGATGCCGATGTGCACGTGCGTGCCGAAGATCAGGAGTTGGCGCGCGAGGTCCTGCATCGCGTCCTGGGTCCCGATGTACCGCTCGAGCGGCGTGATCTCCTGCGTGGCCCAATGCGAGAACGGATGCGTCCCCGCTGCGGCGATCGAGAGATTCTTGAGCCCCGCGAGGTCCATGACACCGCGCCGAAGGCGCACGAGCTCCTCGCGCACCTCCTGCGGCGTTCGGCAGACCGTGGTGCCGACCTCCACGATCGACTGGTGCAACTCCGGCTTCACCTGGCCGAGGAAGCGGTGGTCGTACTCGAGGAGCTGGGTGATGTACGACTGGAGCTCGCGAGTCTGTGGGTCGATGATCTGGTACTCTTCCTCGACGCCAATCGTTAGGGACGGCGGCTTCATGGTCGGCACACGTTAGGGATGATCTTCCGGGGCGGCAGCGGTCGTTACCGAGGCTCCACGAGAAACGTCGGCACCGTCGACCCGCCCCCCGCCGTCACGTTCAGCAACGCCGCGGTGGAGAGCCGGGTCAGGTAGCCTTCCATGTACTCACCGTAGCTCACGAAGGGTGCCGTGTCGAGCATCCGATCGACGATCTGCACGGTGCCATCTACCAGGCTCGGGTAGGGCTCATACGGAATCCGAACGCGCTCCTGCACGATGTGCGGCGCAGCCAACGCGCGCGCGATGGCCTCCGACCACACCGTGTCGTCCACCGTCCAGCCGAGCGTGATGCCGGCACCGCCGTAGTCGTCGTTCGGCTTGAGCACGAGGCGCTCGCGGTTCGACTGGATGAAGGGCACCAGGTCGACGTCCCTCCCCTCGAACCGCGTTTTCCGCTCCACGACGGTTCGGGTCCACGGCACATGGTCGTCGATCGCGGCCCGCTCGTCGGCGGTGAACAGATGCTCGTTGCGTTCGTCGCTCAGCACCGCGAGGCTCGCCTTCTTGTGCAGCATCTTGCAGCGGAAGCCGTTCGCCATACAGACGGCTCGCTCCCGGACGGCGCGGACCATCGGGCTGTCCAGGCCGCACTGCTCGACGAGCTCGTGGATCAGCACGCGCTTGTAGATGAGGTCCACGGGATCGCCGTCTCCGAACGAGAGACGACCGTTCCGGTACTCCGCCTCCCGTGGGTCGGCGATCACGCACTCGATGCCTCGCGAGTGAAAGTAGTCGCGGTACATCTCGAACTCGGTGACCGTGGGGACGTCGGGCCAGTCGACGATCGCAATTCGCGGGAGCTGTCGACGCCCCAACCACTCCTCGTAGGTCGCCAGGAGGACGTGAAGCACTCCCTGCCGCGAGGGTATGGGCGTGATTTCGTAGTCGCGAGCGAACGCGCGCATGACGGGGAGGTCGATGAACGCATCGGTGAGCGCGTCACCGTACGCCGCGCCGGCGGGCGTCTCGGCGTTGTACTCGGTGAGCTTCATCGCGTCGTCGGCATCGATGATGAACGTGTCCAGCCGCGACGTGGGGCTCGGGTTGCGAATCCCCGGGTCGTCCCCGACGAGCGTCTCCTCCCAGTCAGTCAGCATGAACTGCCGCCGGAACTCGGCGCTGGCTATCGCGGCGGCGTAGGTCTTGGCGAAGACCCGCATCAGGAGACGGACCCGCTGCTGGAGCCACGCGTGGCGCTCGAGATTCGTTAGGCGCGGCCGCAGGACGGTGCAGAGCGCCCGGCCGCCGAAGACCAGCCCATGCCGGGCGAGCTGGTCGTCGAGCATCGCCTGGGAATCGGCGGCGAGCTGGTCGTTGCTCAGGAGATCGTGGTATTCGGAAATCGCGTCAAGCATCCGTTCCCGCCCTGGTTGCGTCGCTCCGACTCAGACAGTCCTCACGCGCGGCCAGCCGTGAACACCGTACTCCACTTGAGGTCCTTCCTCTGCTTCCGAGGTTTCTTGGCCAGGTTGATCGCCATGTCCGCCATGTGCGTCACGACCCACTGGAAATACTCCGGCGTCAGCGAGTTGACATCCATGTCCGGCGCCGGATTCATGAAGTCGATCGCGTACGGGATCCCGTCACGCACCGCAAACTCGATCGAGTTCATATCGTAGCCTAACGCCTTCACGATCGTGGTGGCATCCTTCACGATCCGCGCGCCGAGCGCCGGTGACAGGTGGTCGTGCTCCACGATGTACTTCCGCGCCCGCGGGTCGTATTTCATCGGCAGGATCTCCTCCTGCCCGAGGCACATGCAGCGTACGAAGTGCTCCCACTCGATGAATTCCTGCACGATCATGGTGAGGAGCCCGGACGTGTCGTAGTGATGGATCAACTCATCGAGCGAGCGGCACACGTAGACGTCGCGCCAGCCACCGCCGTGGGCGTCCTTCAAAATGCACGGCAGGCCGATATACTCGACGAGCGCGCGCCATTCGAGGGGAAACTCGAGGTTCCGCAGGCTCTCGTCGTGCTTGATGCCGGGAACGTACTGCTTGTTAGGCAGCACCACCGTCTTCGGGCTCGCCACGCCGAGCTTCGCGATGAGCGACGCGCCGAAGAACTTGTCGTCGGCGGTCCACATGAACGGGTTGTTCACGACCGTCGCGCCGGCAAGCACCGCATGCTTGAGAAACGAACGGTACATCGGCACTTCGTGCGAGATGCGGTCGATGATCACATCGTAGGGAACGTCATCATCGTGGCGCGGCGCACCGATCTTTACGTAGTCCACGGTCACCCCGGCGTCGCGCTTCTGAACCTCTTCGATGAAGGCCGGGGGAAAGGACCACTCGCGGCCTACCATGAGGCCGACTCGGTACGTCCGGGTTGGTTTGGTCTGTTTTGCCATGGATGCCTAACGGGATTGAACGGCGAGAGCCACACTGGTAATAGGTTACTGGACCAGTAACCTATCACCAGTGGTCTTTAGTCGTGTCCACCGATGTATGTGCGGATCATTCTCTCCCAGTACGGCCAATCGTGCGCCCAGCCTTGCCACACACGCAACGCGTTGCCGACTCCCTTGTTCCAAAGGATGCGCGAGAACGCCCGATTGTTCTCGTACATCGGGTCGCCCTCGCCGATCGCGAAGATCAGGTCCTGCGACCGAAACGCGGCCAGCCGCCCGGGATCGTGCTCGTGCTGCATGAAGTCGAACGGGTTGCACGCGTAGACGTTGTCGTCCGAGTAGCCGTTCGTGAACCGCTTGATGTCGTAGTTGCCGCTCATCCCGACGATGCGATTCACGCGCTCGGGATACCGCATGCCGAAGCTTGCGGCATGGTACGCACCGAAGCTTGCGCCCGTGGTGATCACGAACCCGTTGTCGTTCCGGCTCCGAGAAAACGGCAACACTTCTTCGGCGACATAGTTCAGATACTGCAGATGACGCCACGCCATCGCGCCCGGATGCAGATGCTTCGAGTACCAGCTCTCGTCGTGCACCTGGTCGAGGCAGTAGAGCTGGATCCAGCCGTTGTCGAGATGCTCTCGCAGCACTTCGTGCATGCGGCGGTCGGGCCATTCGCTGTGCGTTCCCATCGTCGTCGGGAACACGAGCACGCGGGCGCCCGCGTGACCGAACACCTGCAGGTGCATGTACCTGTTGAGCGACGGGCTATGCCAACCGGCGTGTTCGTGATGCATCGTCGGGAATGGGAAGATCCCTCGCTTACGCTCGGGACAAGTCGGGAATTGGAAAATCGCGAGCGATCGGGCCGCGATTCGTTGCGCTTCAACCAGCAGCCTTCACTTCAACAGGAACGTCACTGCGTCCGTAAATCTGCGCCCCCAGTCTACCTCGTTATGGTGACCTCTGGGATCCTCGACCCAGCGCAACTCTGATCCCGGTACGTAGCCCTTCTCGATGAGCGCATCGCGCAGCCGCCTCGCGTCGTCGAGCGCTCCCCTTCCCTCCCGGGCACCGATGTCCAGGTAGATGCGACCCGGAATGTGCGGCGATGCGGCGAGCGTCGAGAAAATGGAGCGACCGGCAAACCACAGCGAGGGGCTCAGGACCGCGACGAAGCCGAACACCGCGGGATCTCGCAGATAGGCGTAGAGCGTGATCAGGGCGCCCATGGACGAGCCAGCCATCCCCGTGTGCGCGCGATCGGGCCGGGTGCGGAACCGCTCGTCGATGAGCGGCTTCACGGTGCCGATCACCCAGTCGAGATACCGGTCGCCTTTGCCGCCACCGGCCCTCGAGTCCACGAACGGCGAATACTCGTCGATTCGCTGGATGCCCCGATTCGGGATGCCAACGACGATCGCGTCCACCGAACGCTGGGCCGCGCGCTCCATCGCCCTGTCGACGCGCCACGGCTCGGCGTAGCTCGTTCTCGGATCGAACAGGTTCTGACCGTCCTGCATGTAGATCACGGGGTACCGCCGGTCGGAGCGAGCGTAGCTCGGCGGTAGCCAGATCACGAGGTCGCGCCTATTATCGAGCTCGGTGCTCGCCACGTCCGGCAGAGTCACGAGCGTCCCATGCGCGCGGCGGCCGCGGCTGCGCGGCCAGAGGGCAATGCGTCGAGGTGTCACGACGCACAATCTAGTCGAGCACGGCACGGAGGAGATGCGGGCGGAATTCCGCACGGGGAGGCGCCCGTCGGGAGGGCATCCGTGCTCCGCACCGCACCTCCCCGTTATGACCCGTGCCGAGATAGGCGCACCTTGGGACGAGGCACGGAGTGTTCCGACGGCCCGAAACCGGGCTCATCATGCGTTAGGCGCCTCAATTGGCCTTCAACGCCGGTCTTGACGTCCGATGGCCGGCGCACACAAGCGACACGCGTAGCCATGACGCAACAAGCGCCAGTGGCTCACGGCGCACGCCGCCCCCAAATTGCGAGGTCTATCGGCGCTATGTCCCCAGGTTACGTTTCGCCGCCGATGTCGCCGTTTCTCCTGGAGCCCTCGATGGACGCCACAACCACCGATTGCCCTCTCGCTGTGACGCTCGCCGGACGGCTCCGCGAGCAGCGGGACATCCTCACCAGTCGCTGGCTCCTGCGCATCGCCGACCGGGTCTCGCTGACGCCCAATCGGATCTTCCCGTCCGACGACCTCATCGATCACGTCCCGCTGCTGCTTCTCGGCATCGCCGACTACATCGAGGACCCCGCCCGGCCCGTGCTGGCCGAGACGCCTGTGATCGCCAAGGCGATGGAGCTCGGGGCCCTTCGCCATACCCAGGGATTCGATGAGCACCAGCTGCTCAAGGAATACGAGATCCTCGGCGGGATTCTGTTTCAGTTCCTTTCGGAGGCCGTGGGCGAGATCAGCACCGACTGCACGCGCGCCGAGCTGATCGCGTGCGCCGCCCGCGTGTTCCAGGCGATCGCCGTCATCCAGCAGGCCACGACGACCCAGTTCCTCATGCTCGCCCGCGCGCAGGTCGCCGAACGAGAAGAACGACTTCGGACCTTCAATCGCGCGCTCACACACGAGCTGCGCAACCGGATCGGTGCCGCGCTCGGCGCGGCGCAGATCATGGACATGCCGGAGATCGATTCTGCCGAGCGACAACGGCTCAACGACGTCGTGCTCCGCAACGTGGAAAGCATGCGCGTCGTGCTCGACAACCTCCTGGTGCTCACGGGCATCACGCTCGATAGCCGCCAGCAGCGGCACGTGCAGCTTCCGGAAGCCGCACACGAAGCCGCCCGGCAGGTCCGCTCGGCGGCGAAGGCGCGCTCGGTCACGGTGCGGATCGATCCGGCGCTGCCGCCGGTCGAGGTGAGCGCGGCGGCCGTGGAGCTCTGCCTAACGAACCTCCTGGCGAACGCGATCAAGTACTCGGACCCCGCGTCGCACGACCGATGGGTAGAGATTCGCGGCCGCCTCCTCACGCGAGAGGGCGGTAACTGCGAGGTTGTGGTGGAGGTCGTCGACAACGGGGTCGGTGTGCCCGCCGAGGCGCGCTCACGGCTATTCCAGCGGTTCTTCCGTGCGCACGAGGCCTCGATGCCGCACGTCGAGGGGACCGGCCTCGGGCTCAGCATCATCCGCGACACGGTCGGTGGCCTCGGCGGTCGCGCGTGGGCCGAGTTCCCTCCCAATGGATCGGTATTCGCGTTCTCTCTGCCCTCGCGTCGCGAAGCCGACGCCGAAGCGACAGGTCACTGACGACACTGCCGATCGGCGCTCATCCGCGAAGGCGCCGAGGAGCTCAGGGATTCGGGGTTCGGACTCGGCCGGGTTCTGCCGCGCGCTCGTCGCGTCGCACGCGCCACTCCTCCGCCGGCGCGGACCCCCCAGGTAGCGCGGACGCGCCCGATCGGCCGCCATCAACCGAACGGAGCGCGTCAGTGGGACGCTCACGGACGATGAGCCACACGAGCCAGAGCAAGAGCGGCGGCCCGACGACCCACAGCAGCGCCGTCGTCATGGACGTCGCACCCACCCACGTCTTCACGCCGTCCTCGATGACCGTATAGGTCAGCGTTGCGTTGTCGAATCCGGCTGACACACTGCCGTGGCCGTCCGGCAAATGCGTCGCACGCCATGTCGCGGCGATCGCCGGCGAGAGCGTGGCGCCGATTAGGCCGGCCCAGTATGCGGCCCAGCCAAGCAGCAGCTGACTCGGTTTCCACCGACGGAGTGACAGTTCCATCCTGCCTCCCGACGCGCCCGTGGCGCGGGCCGTCGCCTCACGTTGCCCAGCGTACCTCGCGTTCCAGTGCATCAGCTTCGAGGAACGCGAGAAGCTCGTCGCCTTCCTCCTCGAGCGCCACCTTCACGCGCTTCGGGATGCTTCCGAACGGCTCGATCACCAATACCGCCGTGTCGCGCTTTCGTTCCGATTTCCAGGTCCCGGCGACCATGCCGTCCACGAGGAACGTCGCGCGCACCTGCAGGTTTTGAGCGTGACCCGACCCCGATGCGCGTCGGTGATGATCCTCGATCGGTCGTCGTGCGAGAGCACGAGGTTGTCGAAGTCGGGGACGAATCGAACCGGCGCTTCCGTAGCCTCGTCCGGCCTCGGCGCGTCCGGCAGGTCGAACAGCTCGCGCTTTCGCGCATCGCGAAACGTGGCGAGCGACGGGGTTCCCACGGTGGAGACCTTCTTCGACAACCATCGATCCGCGAGCGCGAAGTCGGCGGCCGCCGGGAATGCCCATGGTGCGTCGGTGGGCACTTGTACGAGCGGCACGTGTGTTCTGATCGCGTAGGCCATCGCGCGCTCATCGCTGTCGGGGAACTTCGCCTTGAAGTGATCGCGCAACGCATCGAACGTCGCAGCCGACTTGCCGAAGAACTTGCGCGCCTCGACTTCGATGATTTCCAGGTCGACCGCGGCGCCGCGACCACGGAGGATCGATTCCATGCCCCCCGTAAGCATGGGCTGCATCGCGCCACGCATAGCGATGTAGTCGGTCGTCGTCATCACGTGGAGTGTGGCGCGCATGGCAGTGACCCGAACTGCGCGTCGGTCGCGAAGAGCGGCCACGAGATCGGTGCGCTTGAACTCGCGGAGCCGCGTCCATAGCCCAACAAACGGCGGGCGGGCGACCTGCGCCTGCAGCCCTACGAGTCGCTCGATGGCGTCGACGCAGATACCCGATGACGCTCGAGCAGCATCTGCCGCGCGAGGAACGCGCGGTTGAGCGCACGGGTGGAGATCGTGTTGGCGGCGGCGGCCTTTTTCTCAGCCACGTTTTTCAAGGTTTCAAGGGCTCTGACCCCTTGAAGCTCTCAGAAGTACGTCGCGATCGAGAAGAGAAGAAACGCGTGCTCCGCGAGATTGTTGAACTCGTCCCGCGACCGCCCGCGAACGTAATCGAGCTTCAGCACCGAGTCCTGCGTTGGCCGAAAGTTGGCGCCCAACGTCACCTGGCCGACGCTCTGACCCATTCGCTGCGCATCGAAGTCGACGTAGTCGAATCGCACCTTCGCCGCGAACCTGGACGAGGGCATGGTGCGCACCACGCCGCGCCCGAACGGGCGAACCGCTTCGACGTACGCGCCTCGCTGCCGCGACGCGTAGATCCCCGTCAGGCTCGGCGGGATGTCGATCCCTGCCAGCGCGGCCTCTCCGGCAAACTGTACACCCAGTGCGTGCACTTCGGCATCGAGCACGCCGATCGTGAGGTGGCGCGCGTCATCGATGCGCGTCCCTTCGTCATCGTACACGTTGTACACGCCGTGGTGAATCGAGACGCCGATCTCGACCGGCCGTGCAGGGCTGACCGCAACGCGTCCGACTATGGCCGGCCGGCTGTTGTTGTCTTCGAGGTTCCCGCGCCCGAGCGGAATGCGGGTGCCTTGCTCGGATTCGGTGATGATCCCGTCGTGAAACCCGTTGGTCGCGTACACCTCGTACGTGAGGCGGCCGGTACGCGCGAAGCCGAACTGGCCGAGTGCGCCGAGCCCGGGCTCCGAGAGCGCCACGCCCAGCAGCTCCGTGGATACGAGGGGCCGATCAGTGAACTCGTTCAGCGGACTGTCGTGCGAGAGATTGAACTTGCCTAACGGCGACAGCAGCATGCCGCCGCGGAGCGTCAGCGACGGATGGATGCGAAGGTCGATCGCGGCGTATTCGAGCTTGATCTCGCTGGCGCCATCCTCGAACTCGATCTCCGCCCCGATGCGGACGAAGTCGCTGACACGGGCATTCGTGAAGAGGTTGAACCGCTTGAGCTCGAACCCGGATTCGTCCGGTCGGCCGTCGACTCGTTGCAGCCGCGCCTGGACCTCGGCATACCCACCCAGCGCCGTTCGGCCGCCGAGCCGAGTGAGAAACGGCTTGTCGTAGACGCCACCGCGCACGAACGGCCGGTCTGCCGTGTCCCGCACCGTCGTGTCACGCTGGGCGCCGACAGGCGTGGCTGCGGCCACGACGAGCGTCGCGGCGAGGAAACGATGCGCCCACCTAACGATGTGCCTCATGCGTCCGGTCGCAGGTTGATGACGAGCACGTCATCAGCCGTCACCTCCACGGGATACCGGGCGAGCGGATGTTCGGCCGGCCCGCGCAGCACGCGCCCTTCGCGGTCGTAGTTCGAGCCGTGACAGGGGCACACGAGGCGTGACTCCTCGATCTCGACCGTGCAGCCAAGGTGCGTGCAGATCGGCGACACCGCCGCGAAACGACGGTTCCCGAGGGCAAGTACATAGATCGGGTCCGGTGCACCCTTTGGAATGAGCTTGAGCGACCCGCCATCGGTGGTGAGCTCGGGGTAGTGCACGAGCGCGAGGCGCAGCGCGCCGTCGATCGGCGTGACGGTTCGCGTCATGAGCGAGGCGCAGCCTCCGAGCAGGGACGCGGCGAACACGGCACCTAACGAACGCTCGACGAACTCACGCCGTCCCATGCACCGCGAGTCGGAGACGCCCGCATCCGCGGGCCGATTCGAATGGCCGGTCATCGCGACTCCACGAAGTCGATGACCGCGCGTCGCTGGGCCTCGGTCAGCGTTGCGAACGCGTCACGCGCCTTCTTCGCTTCCCCGTCGTGAATGAGAATGGCGTCCGCAACGCTGCGTGCCCGACCGTCGTGCATCAGGAACGCCTGCCCGTTCAGGAACTGGCGCATCAGCCGCAGCCCCCAGAGCGGCGTCGTTCGCCACTCCCGGCCGGTTGCGCGCCCATCGGGACGATTGTCGGCGAGGGCGTCACCCATGTCGTGCAACAGCAGGTCCGAGTACAGCTCGATCGACTTATTCGACAGCGCAGCGATCTCGCTCGGCCCCGTCTGCAGCGAAGTCACGTGACAGCTCGCGCAGCCCAGTGATGTGAAGAGCGCCCTGCCGTCCCGGCGCAGATCCGTGTCGTCTCCGGGACGAGGAGGCGCGAGCGTGCGAAGGTAGTGGACCACTGCGAGCACCGTCGCGGGTGGAATCTCAGGATCGGTTACCCGGTCAGCGGCGTCCACAGGCACGCTGGAGAGTGGGTTGTGATTCTCGCGCGGCCGGAAATCGGACGTGATGCCCATGTCCTGGTGGTAGGCTTCGACCGTCTGCTCCAGGATCGACGAGGTCTGGGCCTTGCGCCCGAACCGTCCAATGCGCTGGCCGGACGCGTTGGTCGTGACGTTAGGCAGCGCGTAGTCGGCCGGCGTCACCCAGTTTGGCCGACCGGAGATGCCGTCGCCGTCCCGATCATCCGCGTCCGCGAGCGCCAATAGCGTCGCTTCGGGGACTGCGTCGATGAGGCCGGCCCCAAAGACCGGCGGCGGCAGACGGAGCGAAACCGGATGGCCGCTTGGCGCCTGCTCGGCGATCGCGCCCGGGATCGCCTTATCCTGGATCTGGGGGCCACCGAGCGGCCTCAGCATGTCGTTCTCGGGGCTACCGATTCGCTGGAGCGCGTTGCTCAGTCGACCGCGCCCATCCCCGCTGTGGCACGAGGCGCACGAGACATTGTTGAAGATCGGCCCGAGGCCAGTGGCCGGCGCGAACCGGCGCTCGAACTCCGCATCGCCACGAACGAACGCGGTGAGCTCCGCCGATGTCAGGCCGGGGAGGGCGGCGTCCAGCACGTCACCGTGAGCCGGGGCTTCGGTGGCGAGGTCGCCGCAACCCAAGGTCACCGAGAAGAGACAGCCGACCGCGACCCCGCGAAAACCCAGACTGACGAGCATGGCAAATCGGAAGCGAATCGGCGCGAGACCGAGTTAGTTGAATATCATTCGAGATTTAGGAGCGTCTAAATTGGCTGTTCGCGATGGCTAATGTCAAGCCAGAAAAGTGTGGTTCACGACGCCGCCGGCTCCTGGATCCCGAAGCGATTCACCAGCGTCGGACCAGGCCTGCCCCGATGAAGTAGTCGGGCGCAGTGCCGTTCACACCGATTCCGCCTCGCAGGTCGAACTGCAAGTCCGGCGAGATCGCGGCGGTCAGACCGGTGTCCAGATATCCTGTGCGTCTCGCGCCAGAGATCTCCGGCACGAAGCCGAATGCCTCGGCGAAGGCCCCGATGCGCAGCGACAGATCGAATCCGAAGGACGCACTGACCGCGAACTGGGTATAACGCTGGCCGTCGTCACCGACTGGCCTCGCCGCGTCGAGGTTCGCGCCGAGCGCGACGTGACGAGCCAGCGTCCATTCGGTCGCGAGCCCGACCTCGGGCTGCATCCGGTTCTGTCTAAATGCGGCGCTCCCCGTCGGGACGGTCGATTTGAGAATGAGTGACACGGCTGGCAGCGGTGATGGACGCTCACCTTCCGCGTTATGCAGCCGCAGCTTCGTCCCGATTTCGGCGTCGTCGCGACCGCTTTGTTTTCCACTGTCTGACTTGACCCACGCGTACGAGCCCGGCTCCACGCGCAGCTCGGCTCGTCGCATCACACCAATACGGACGAGGAGCTCGCCTGCCGTGCTCGATCTGTCGCCTTCGGTCCGTGAAAACGTGTAGCCTCCCTCGGCCTGAACGTCGCCGCGCTGCACCGTGGAGGTCGACTCGGTGAAATCGGGGCGATCTGAGACGAGCGGCTCACGCGATGGTGTCACGCTCGCGCACGCGGTGAGCGCAACCACGAGCGCGGTGAAGAGCCCCGGGCCGGATCGAACGGCCCTATGCGTTCGTGGGACCGGTGGACGCGAAGCCCAGGCGCAATGCAAGGCTCGATACCTCGGGAGACCGCGGCTCGGCGCCGTGGGCAAGAAACGCGTCGTAGAAGCGTGTCTGCGCATCGAACGGCAGGTGCAGGCGTTCGATCTCGAGCAGGTCCAGCAGAGCGTGCAATCGAGTCGTTAGGTGCTCGCTCGATCCGTCGCGCAGGGCAGAAACCGTGGCGACGACTGCGTCCGACAGGATGTCCGCCGTCGCACGCGACTCGAGTGCGGGACCGTTGTTGCCGAACGCCGTGGTCACCAGCCAATGACGAATGCCATCTTCGACGATCGTCCGCTGGCGCTCGGTCATCTCGGCAAGTGATACGTCCGCCGGCGGCGTCGCGAGACGCGCAGCGATCATCGAGGGTGACCAGGCTGCACCGCCATTCGATCCTGTGCCGCTGGCGCCTGGCACGCCGGTCACCGTCACGGAGTAGGACTGCCGCTCGCCAGTGCGATGTTGACGGATCGTGACCGAGCTGTCGTCCGCTATTACGTCGAGCGCGCGGCTCGTTTCCCGAGGCCGTTGCTCATTGCCGGCGATTGCGCGCGCTACGGCAACCGATCCGGCGAGGCGCGCGAACTGCCCGAGCTTCGGCTTGGCCATCCGTAAGTACACATCTCGGCCGGTCCCGATTACTGGGTCGTTGCTCTCTGCATCGGCGAGGCGCGCAACGAAGGCTTCCTCGAGCCGCGCTCCCGCGGGACCCGCCAGCTCGATCGCTCGCGCTGCATAACGCAGGACTTCGATGGGCTCCAGCCCTCCGATATCGTCGAAGAACCAGGCGCACGACGTGAAGATCCGGAGCGCGCCGCGTTCCATCTCCAGTAGCGACTGGGGACTCGGCGGGGACTGGGGACTGGGGACTGGGGACTCGGCCGGGATGCCTCTCGTGGTTGCCGCGCTCGGCTTCACCTGCTTCGCCACCCAGGACTCGATCATTTCAGGCGTCGCGACCACCTCGCCGTACGCATCGCGAATCGCCCACGGGTCGTCGAAGTATCGCGTCGCCTCGCGCTCGTAGATCTCGTGCAGCCCCTCGGCGAGCGATGCGATCGCATCGCGGAGCGGCGTACGCCACTCCTGGTTCGTGCCGCCACGCATGCGACAGCTGCAGTTCGACCGCCACCGCTCCACGCCGTGCGCGCAGCTCCAGGCGCTCGGGCCGACGATCTCGACGTCCTCGGTTGCGGGATGCTCGGCGAGGAACGACGCAAAGTTCTCGACCTGGACGGAGCGCGTCGCCTGGAGATCGAGCACCAGTCGCGCCAAGGCCATCTCGCCGAATCGGTGGTGGTGGCCGTACGTCTCACCGTCGGTCGCGGCGGACAGCAGCCGGTGGCGTGCCTTGCGAGACGCGAGCTCGCCGGTTGCTGTGAGTGCGTGGAACTCGCCCGTCGTGAGTGGTCGGGTGCCTCCGTCCGTCTCGGGGTCGGGCTCCCAGTGCCCCGCCTCGACCGCGGCGTGCTCAGGGTCGCGTGGGGCGTGGCGCCGCTCGCTGCGCGCGAGCAGGCGCCTGGCCCACACGTGGGCGTCGCGAAGCAGCCCGCCGAACGCGATGCCGTGGGAAATGTCGCCGTCGTAGATGCAGAGCGCGATCGTGCGGCCGTTGGCCGTCGTGTAGCGTCCGGGGTGGCCGTCGTTAGGCACCGACCGGACCTGTCCCGGTGCGACGATCGTGAAGCGCATCCCCTCCTGCGCCAGCACGTCGAGCGTCTCGTCATCGAGGGCCGTCTCGGGCAGCCACATGCCTTCGGGATCGCGGCCGAATCGACGTCGGAAATCGGCGATGCCCCACCGCACCTCGGTGACCTTGTCGCGCCGGCTCGACAGCGGGAGAATCGCGTGGTGATACGGTTGCGCGATGGCGTTGCCGTGCCCGAGACGCGCGATGCTCTTGCGGTCGGCGTCAAGCACGCGGGCATACGTATCGGGCGCCGCAACCTCCAGCCACTCGAGCAACGTGGGTCCGAAGTTGAAGCTGATGTACTCGAGCGTGTTGACGATGCGGCTGATGCGGCCGTCCGGGGCGAGCACGCGCGCCGCCACGACCGGGCGGTAGCACTCCTGCTGAATGCGCGCGTTCCAATCGTGGTGTGGGGCGGCGGAGGCTTCACGCTCGATCTCTTCCAGCCACGGGTTCTCGCGCGGTGGCTGGTAGAAATGACCATGGATGACGATGGAGCGCATAACTACCGGGAGACGGGAGACGGAAACTGCCGGGGACGGGCGGCGGGTGATGGGCGACGGAAAAACCCTCGGGATGGTCAGCTCACTGAGAGAGCCCTCCCGAGGGTTCTCGCTCTCTAGCCGTCGCCCGTCGCCCGTCCCCCGTCCCCGGCAATTCGTCGCCCCTCGCCCGGCGCCCGATTCCCTTCAGTACAGCTCTCACCGAATCCAACACATTTGGAAACAGATCGTCCTGCGCCCGGAGCTCCACGGCGACGTTCGTCGCGCTCGTTAGGTCGCCCGTCGCAAGCCCCGCCTCGATTGCCGTGAAGAGCCGGTCACACGCATCCGCATGACCGTTGAAGCGGCGGATGCCGTAATCCGCGACGGCGCCTGTCGAGATGATGAACTGCCAGTCCGACGACTGCAGCAGCAACAGCTCGCGCGCGGCCTGCGCCAGCGCTTCGTGCGCGGACGGGAACTCGATGGCCTCACGAGCCATCGTCCAGAACCGGTCCTCGACCTTCCACACGGTCGGCCACATCCAGGCGGTCTGCGCGTTCAGCCACATGGTGTAGTCGCCGTTCGCTCCCCACGAGCCGGCAGCGAGGCGAAGACCGTTTCGCGGCCGGTAGGTGTCGAGATGACCGGAGGCTGTCACGGGCCTGACGTGAGGCTGCACCCGAAGCGCCCGATACATGTCGCCAAGAAACTCCGGGCCCTCGTGCCACCAGTGACCAAAGAGCTCGGTGTCGAACGGCGCGACGACGACGCCGCGTCGGTGCGCTGGGTTCGTCGTCGCGATGGTGGCAAGGAGGCTCGCGAAGTGCGCGGCGTGCGCGGACGCCATGGCGCTCGCCGTCGGAGGATCGTATGGCTCCTTCAGCCCCAGGTCGATGTCGTTGGCGGTAACGCGCCAGAGCTTGAGCCCCCCGGGCCAACGGATCTTGTGGAACTCGAGGTAACGGCCGTCGCCAGGATACCCCTGATGGCGACTCCATACCTGCGCGGACGACTCCGGGTCCCGGATGAACGCCGCGACGGTCTCGGTACTGAACGCTGACGTCACCCGGTACGCGCGGTAGGGCGTGCGGGTCGCCTCCCAATGCGCGTCGAGCGATGCGACGTGCTCGAGCTCATTGGCCACGACCTGTCCGTAGAGCCCGAGCGGGCTTCCGGCCCGCGCCATGTGCGCGTCGGCAAAGAAGAAGTGAAACCCCGCCGCGGCGAGAGAGTCCTCGATCCCGGGCCGGGGTCCCGTCTCCGGCGCGTTAGGCAGCGGCTTCCACGGGCCATACGGGCGGTAGGCGCACTCCGGCACCCAGCAACCGCGCGGTGCCCGCCCGAAGAGGCGCCGGTGCTCGCGCTGCCCGACGTCGAGCTGGAGGTCGATGCTTTCGTCGCGCGAGAGGAGTGGCAGGAACGCGTGCGTCGCGGCGGACCCGATCAGCTCGAGACGCCCGCGGTGCTCGAGGTCGCGAAACACGGCAACGATGTCGCCGTCGATCGCCCGGAACAGCGCGCGCAGCCGCGTGAGACGCTCGCGCCAGTAGTCGACGAGCGGGATGAGGTGCGCGTCGCCCGTTTGCGCGAGCGACGCCGGTGCTTCGTCGCAATGCGTTAGGCGCTGCTCGAAGTACAGCTCGAGCTCATCACGGAATGCGTCGCTCGCGAGCTGGTTCGCGAGCACGGGGGTGAACCCGATGGTGACCGGTGCCTTGACCCCCTCGGCGTCGAGCCCGCGCAGCGATTCGATGAGGGGCAGATACGTGTCGATCGCCGCCTCGGTGATCCAATCGCTGCCGTGAGGCCAGCGGCCATGATTCAGGACGTACGGGAGATGACTATGAAGAGTGAGGATGAAGTCCATGTGTCATGCAGAGTAGGCCACGCCTGAACAGCATAGACTGGTGTTCACACCGTCACCGTTACTCCGAGCGCTCTCCGGTAAACATCCCGGTACCGAGATTCCGACCGCTCCCATCCGAAGTCTCGAGACATGGCTTCGCGCATCATGGCGCGCCAGCCCGACGGGTCGTGATACTGGTCGAGTGCCCGCACGGCGGCATTCATGAACTCCTCGGACGTGTAGCCGTCGAACAGGAATCCCGTCACGCCATCCTCGATCGTGTCCGCCAGCCCCCCCACGCGGCGTGCGACGGGGATCGTTCCGTAGCGCTGCGCGCGCATCTGCGTGAGCCCGCACGGCTCGTACTGCGACGGCATGAGGCACATGTCGGCGCCCGCCATCAGGCGATGCTCGAGGCGATCGGTGAAGTTGAACTCGCACGCGATGCGGCCCGGTGCGCGGCCCGCCAGCTCGGTCAGCTCCTCCATGTACCGCGGGTCCCCGGCGCCGAGGAACAGGAACTGTCCGTCGAGCGCGAAGTAGTCGTTGTAGCCGAGGATAAGCTCCAACCCCTTCTGGTACGTCAAGCGCGCGCTCATGGCGAAGATCGGAATGTTCGCCCGCTGTTTGAGCCCGAATACCCGCTGCA
>Ga0075421_100004372_pt1 | contig 17079 bp, 16 predicted proteins | sample SoiMetdeltSBSDD5_FD_75292 | JGI IMG/M metagenome (GOLD analysis project Ga0075421, IMG submission 75292) | Bulk soil microbial communities from a Populus tree surrounding site in Tennessee, USA - Soil MetaG P. deltoides SBSDD5 | ecosystem: Environmental > Terrestrial > Soil > Tree plantation...
TCCAGCCGCTCGAGGTCGGGCATCCGGGCGAGCTCGATCATCTCAGCGTCGTTGATCCAGCATCCGCGGAGATTTACCGCCACGATCCGGCCCGTGGGATCGCGCTCGATCTTCCCGCCCAGTCTGGCGATCCAGTCAGTGTCAGGAGCAACGGCGGCGACTAGCGGCGCAGCCATCAGAACCAGCAGCAATCGGCGTTCTAACATAGGTTCCTCGAAATCTTACGGAGCGCGGCCGGGCCTGCGACTCGGGCCTGATGACTGATCGTCATAGAATATCCGGCACTGCGGTAGGGCGGCCTGCAGGGCTTCGTAGGCCTTCTTGGACACAGGAGTGTGGTAGAGATCAAGCGACTGTAGCGTGGAGATGGACTGTAGTATTCCGGCTCCACGGTCGGTGATATTGGTGTTATCCAAGCTCAATTGCTTGAGTCCCGGCAAGAGCTTCAGACTCTCGAGGAGTTTGTCGGAAATCGGCACATAGTCGAGGGTCAGAGACTGTAAAGTCGGTACTCCCGCCAAAGATTCGAGCGCCTTCTCACTGAGACGGACACGAGTGACCGCGAGACGCTCCAATTTCGGCAGAGTCGCCAGTTGGACCAGCCCCTTATCGGTGAATCTGCCGTCGGCGAGGTTCAGCTCCCGCAAAGTTTTTGCGGCCACCAGCCTGGTAATACCCGGGTCCTTTATGTCAACACCGCGAAGATCGAGGATCGCCAGGTTTGGCAACTTACCCAGCGGCTCCATCCCTTCGTCGGTCACGTCGGTATAGCCCAGCATCAGGCGCTCCAGGGCGACCATCTTCCCAATATGTGGCATGGCCTCGTCGGTTATCTGAGTGGACGTCAGATCGAGTTCCTTGAGCTCGGCCCAGCCGGTCAGGCGCGAAAATCCGGATCCGGTCACTTTGGCGCCGGCGAGCGTCAGCCGGCGGACATTCTTGAGAGGCGCCAGAGACTCGAGGCCACGGTCGGATACGGAGGTGAAGCTCAGGCTAAGATCTCGTAAATTGGCGAGCTTGCCGATTGTTTCGAGACCGAGGTCGCTTACATCGGTTCCATCCAGGTTGAGTTTTTCAAGACCCGTGAGTCTTGCCAGCTGTTTCAATTGGATGTCGTTAAAAGCGACCCTGGTCATGGAGACCGACTGGATTTTGCCTTCGGCCATGCGGACCTGACCGCCGAGGGTTTGAAGCCAATCGGCCATACCTTGTTCATTGGCTCCTGCCGGGGGCGCAAGGTTCTTTGAAATGGAGACTGGCGGGACCGACGCGACGAAGGTGACCTTGCAGTTCGGTACAGCCGCCCGGAAAGCTTGGACGCCCGCGCTGCTTACGCCGCTGTAGCGCAGATCGAGCCTTTCCAGCTTCTTCAGCGTTTGAAGCTTCACCAGGCCTGCGTCGGTGATTTTGCTGCGGTAAAGATTCAAGTCACGCAATTCCTTGAACTGCGAGAGAATCTCCGCGCTCGCGTCGGTGACCTGTCCTCCCAGCATATTCAGCCGCCGCAGGGCGGTCATCTTACCCAGATGCTCCACGCCGGCGTCGGTGATCTTGACGCCATAGAGGTCGAGGTCCTCCATCTGAGTGAGATCCCGCAAGTGCTTGAGTCCTTCATCGGTGACCAAAGTGCCGAGCAGGTTCAGGCGCTTCAGGTTCTTCATGTTCGCTACTGGAGCGAGCGAATAATCCAGCACATAGGCGTCGCCGAGGTCGAGAGACTCCAGATTGACGAGCGCCTCGAAGTCCTTGGGATCCTTGATGGTGGTGTTATTCATCCGGAGATGTTTGAGCTGGGTGAGCGGAGCGAGTCGCTTCACGCCCTCGTCGCCAATATCGAGCCACGCCAGCGTGGTCAGGCCCGCGCTGAATGTCTCCAGTTGCTTCATTCCCTGGTAATACTGAAACGATTCGTCGGAGAAGGGAGCCTTCACATCGCTGACCGGACTCCACACCCGGCCTGGAACGTACAGCTCGCGAACATGTTCGAGCTTGCTGATCGCCTCGAGTTGCTTCGGCTCGATCACGCTGCCGTGCAGATCCACCATGACGATCCGAAAGTCCCGATCAGGCAGATTGAAAGGGTCGCCAATGGGTTTCTCGACCCCGTCCACCATCACTTGACCGCCGCGCCTCAGGATCCACAAGGCGACTTGCCGCTCTTCGGCGAAAGTAATGTCAGCTAGGATAGGTAACGCAAGCAAACCGAGGCTAAAAACAAGGAGGATCAGTTTTCGCATGGTATATATATACGCGCCTCCGTCTGATTATACTCCACCGGAACGACCATCGGCGGCGGCTACAAAAAGGGCGGGCCAAGAATTCAGCCCGCCCTTGAGTTCTGCCGTAGGTTGCTTACCAGCTCAGTCTGCCGCCCAATTGCGTCGTTCTTGCGTTGCTTCCTGAGTTCCGCAGGGAAAGAACGCCGTTCGCGGTCGGGTTCTGGTTATTCGGGTGATTGAAGATATTGAAGAAATCAACGTTTAATCGGAACGTGATCCGTTCGTTGATTCTGATGAATTTGAATAGCGAAGCGTCTTGCCCCCAAGTCCAGGGAGCCCGTTTGTACTGGTTTCGGAACGGATTCAAGTTGTCGTTGAAAGTAGTCTGCTGCACGGTCCCGTTGCTTAAGGGGACCCACACGGTATTTGTATCCCAGAATTGGGAAACAACTGTCCCTGCCGGAGCGTTTGGCGGAAGCGTAGTTTGGCCCTGCGGAATGAGCGGAGCGTTCGACGGTTTGTAGTTCGAGGGCACTCCCATGATGCCGTTCGGCTTTCCGCTGGAATCGACGCTGTTGATCAGGTTGGCCGGAATGTAGCCATTCCAATACAAATAACCGGGGAAGCAGGCGCCGCTAGTGCAATCCTGAATTGGGTATTTCTCGCCATAAATCTCGACGGGGTTACCCGTCGGGTAGTTGTCTGTAGGAAGTTGCCAATACCCCTGCCTGCTGTTGCCGAGTCCGGCAACCTGCCAACCGCCAACCAGCTTGTCCACGACGCCTCTCGAACTGCCGAGAAACTTTTTTCCCCTTCCGAAGGGCAGTTCGACGATGAAGTTCCAGCGAATAAGATGCTTCGGCGTATTGGTGTCCCGCTTGTAATTCAGGAAACGATTCCGCTCATCGAAGTCCGTGGGCACCCTTCCGGGCAGGAACGTGTTGATACTCGCCATGGCGTCGGCGGTCTGGGTATCGTCAGTGTCGCGGTTGACCAGGTAAGTATTGCCGACGTTCCAGAAAATCTGATACGAGAAACCCTTGGCGAAGCGCCGTTCTAATTCGAACTGAGCGCCGTTGAAATTGCCGTAGCCTGAGTTGGTGTAAAGAGTGATGTTCCCGTAGACCTGTTTGTCGTATGGCCGCGTCGCCACGCCGGCGAACGGGCCCGTCGGCACCGGCGTCTTGGTGGTCTGTAACCAGATGTAGTCCGGAGTCGAGTCGTTATAGTGCACCTCCTGCTGCTGCTTATCGCCGTGATTGCCGATGTAGGCAATCCGAACGATCGTGTTATCCATGATCTCTTTCTCGAATGTCAGATTCCAATCCTGAACCCGTGACTCCGTGTGGTAGGGATCGAGTAGACCGACGCTAAAACCGCGCGCCAGCAAGCGGGTGTCATTCGTGTCGATGATCGAGGAGGGTGTATTGACGCCGGCGGTATACACCGGGACCGAGCGCAGCCCGTAGTTCGGCAACCCGTCCGGAGAGAGAGCGGTATTGCTGACCGTGTTCTGGAAGGTGGCCCCGACGGGTATCGAACCCGACTGCGAGCCCACCCAGTCCTGCAGTTTTTGCGGATAGTAGGACATCCGGTAGCCGCCGCGCACTACGAAGGTCTTCTTTCCCTCGAACGCCCGGTAGGCGAATCCCAAGTGCGGGCCGAACTGTTTCCAATTCGTATGTTGCAGCTTCTGGGGAACGCCAGCGTCTTTGTAGCTGATGATATTGCCGCCAAAGCCTCGCAGCGCGGTCAGAATCGAGGGTAATGTCTCGCCGAGCTTTACGAAGTTGTCGACCTCCGTGCCGGTAACCAGGGAGCGTTTGGCAAAATCAAAACCGAGCAGGGTGCCATCCCGGTCGTAAAGCGGTGTGCGGAGCTCGTAGCGGAGTCCCAAGTTCAGGGTAAGGCGGGACGAGACCTTCCAGTTGTCCTGGAAGTAGGGCGTGAACTCACGCCGGCGGAAGTGGAACCAGCGGCGCCGGAACACCGCCTGGTAATTCAGGACGCCCAGTTCCAGATTGGCCAATCCGTGTCCAGTCTGGTTGACCGCTTGGGGGTTGGCGGCTGTCGAGGCGGTGTTATAGAGCGAGGTGGCCAGCGTGTTGGCGCTGAATGCGCCTGCGGTGGAATTGGCGGACTTGTCGATCATCTCGTAGCGCCCGCCGGCGCCGAATTGAAACTCGTGCTTACCGTGAATCTTCGTGGCGTTGTCCTGCACGATCGCGTAATTCGTGATCAGCCAGAACGGGGCCTGACTTCCGAAGGGCCAAGCGGTGCCGGCGCCTACCCCGGCATCGGTCACGCTGGGCCAGTTAGCTGCTCCAAAAGGATTAGGGAGGCCGAGAGCCGAGGCATAGTCCGTGTGGCGATCGCCCGAACCACGCCAGTGGTAATCCCGCGAATAATTCACCAATACCTCGTTGGTCAAGGTCGGAGAGACGGTGCGCACCCAGGTAATCGCCGCGGTAGTATTCGGCCAGTGGCGGTTTGAGGTCACCGTCGGCTGGTAATCGCCGATGCCGCTCTCCAGCATGGGCGTGATATTGAGATGGTGATCGTTTCGGCCGCGAGTGACGCGCCCAAAGATCAGGTCCTTGTCGGAAAAGCGGTGGTCGATGCGGAGGGTGGTTGTATCCTGCGTCGAGGGCGTGGCGACGGGCGTAATCAGGTTGAAATCGAGCAGAGGATTGACATTCGGCAGGTTAGGAAGCGGCGTCATGGCAAAAAGGAATTTCGCCAGCTTCGAAATTCTGTTGGGGTCGATTCTGTTCGTCACACCTTGATATGTTAATGGCTGACGCGACCAGGTCGCGGTTGTGGTCAAAGGATCGTAGAGGGTGATCCGCCGCCCGGCGCTGTCGATCAGGCCAGTGAAGTCTCCGTTCCGCATGGCCTCAGTCGGCACCCTGTATGAGTTGGTGGCGTAGCTGAGACTGCGAACCGCCTCATAGGAGGCAAAGAAGAACGTCCTGTTGCGCCCGTCGTAGACTTTCGGGATATAGATCGGACCGCCGCCGGAAAAACCATATTCGTTGCGGTTATTGTAAGGCGGCTTTGTGAAGAGGTCCTGTCTGCGGCGCGCGACGCCATAGCCGCTGTTTCGATTGGTATAAAACAGAGCGCCGTGAAACTGGTTGGTGCCGCTTTTGCTGGTGAGGAGCACCGTGAGCGGACGGGCGAACTTCGCTGACGAGTTATTCGTTTCGACGTGAATCTCCTGGAGCGAGTCGAGGCCGGGTACGCGGCCGAAATCCCATCCCTCCCAGACTTCATTGATCGGGGCGCCATCGAAAATCGTCGACGAGGTGTTGGTCCGCATGCCATAAGCTTGCGGGATGCCGGTTGAATCGATGCCGGGCACGGTTTGGAAGAACGCCTGGTAGCCTCTCCCGTTAATCGGAAGCTCCTCGATGCGCTTACGCTCCACCGTGTGGGCCTGCGCGGAGTTCGAGACGTTGAGCAGGGGTGTGACATCCAGCACCTCGACCTGTGTGGTGGTCGCGCCCACCTGTAAGGTCACATCGATCACCGCATCCTGCTGCGACTGGACGGTGAAAGTCGCCTCGTATTTCTGCATGCCCGCGAACTCGGCCGATACTTTGTACGGCCCGGGGAAAGTATTCGGAAACACATAGGCGCCGGCGTCATTTGATTCCGTCGTTCGAGCGACGTTAGTGGCGGTGTTGGTTAACGTGATCGTGGCCTTCGGTATCACCGCTTGACCTTGATCGCGAACCGTTCCTCGGACCGTGCTGGTGCTCGCCTGTGGCCAAGCCGCAGTCAGAGTCAGCAGCGCTAGAACAAGATAGATTCCAGTTCGTTTCATTGTGGACTCCCTATCGCTCAGTCCCTAAAGACTTACGAATTTCATAGATTGTACTGGTTGACGCAACCAAATGCAACCCCTCCCGGCCCAAATTTTGGGAACATCGCTCCGGGAATCTTAACATGTATTTCGTTGCAGAATGAATAAGAAAGCGCGTGTTTTTGGAATTAGAGCGGGATTTTGATTGGCCGCCGTGAATCGTGAAGGGCCGCAAAGCGGGCCGTGGAATCGCAAGAACAAGAAAGGTCCCGGTGGGGATTGCTGGCCCCCCGTTTTTGATTCTCTTCGGGTGGTAGAAGACGTTGAAGTACAATGTCTAACGTAGGCGGCGATGAAGTGACTACTCGTTTTCACACCATGACACTACGGGTGCTAGTGAGCGGAGTCATAGCCGCGACCGTTTCCGCCGCTCAAAGTTCCACGTCCCGAAGCCCGGAATATCGGTGCGAAACGTGTCATCCGAACGAGAGCAGGTCGCAGCCGGCCACGGCGATGGCGCAGGCAGCCGCGCGCGCCAACGAGGCGCAGATCCTGAAGGATCACCCCATGATGCGATTTACCAGGAGCGGCTACACGTATGTGATCAACCGCGAGGCCCATGGCGTAACGTATTCGGTGAGCGATGGCAGTAAAACTTTCTCCGCGCCCATCCTTTGGGCATTTGGATTTGGGAGCATAGGGCAGACTTATTTGTACACATATCGGGGCGACCTGTATGAAAGCAAGGTCAGCTTTTACACGCCAATCAACGGTCTCGATATCACGATCGGTCAAGGAAGGTCCAAACCGGCGAGTGCGGAAGAAGCGGCGGGAAGGCTGTTGTTAAAGCCGGAGATGACTCGATGCTTCGAATGCCACACCACGGAAAGCTCCAATCAGACCAGGGCGGGCGTGCAGTGTGAGCGATGTCATAAGAATGCGCAAGTGCACGCCCGCGTCTCCAGCACGCGGACCAGTCCATCAATTACGCCCGTGAAGCTGTCGCAGCTCAGCAAGGATGGGTTGTCGGATTTTTGCGGCGGCTGCCACCGGACCCTTCAGGAAATCGTGGCCAATCGTACGTTTAACATCAACAACGTGAGATCCCAGCCCTACCGTCTAGCGACCAGCAAATGTTATACCGCCACTCAAGACAAACGGATCAGTTGCGTGGCTTGTCACGATCCACATCAGGACATGGTGAAAAGCGCCGGGTACTACGACGGAAAATGCCAGGTTTGTCACCAATCCGGGGCGACAGCGTCCCGCGTCAAAGCATGCCCGGTGGCGGAGCGGAACTGCGTGAGTTGTCACATGCCGAAAGTGGATTTCCCAGATGGACACTCGCGATTCACCGATCATCGGATTCGGGTGGTCCGCCCGGGAGCCGGTTTCCCGGGCTGAGACCGCTCCCAGGCCCGGCGGGCGCGCGGAGCCGGCCGCCACAGCGGAAGCCGCAAAGAATCGAAACCATTTTGATTTTGCTTTCTCTTTTGAGTTAGAGTTGGGTGTTTTAGGAGAACAGCCGGTGAAAGAGTACTCGTCCACGAAGGTAGTGATTGGCTTCGCATCCGCCCGTGGTGTCCTGCTGTCATGGAGCGCGAGTTGCCCCTGCCCGGGTGAAGATCGAATCGAAGAACATCCGAGTGGAGTTCAACGCCAGGTTGTACAGCCACCTGATTGCCAAGTTCGACGGCAAGGAAACCGTGCTGGGTGCGTTCGAGCCATCCGAGTCGGTTACGGCCGACGGAAAGGAGCTTCAGGATTTCACGCTGAGCGACACCGCTGTGGAGAAGGCAGTCGTCGTCACATGGTTCTGGCGTCGATTTCGATGTATTGATGGCGGAGTAACCAATACTTGAGGGAACAATAGGAAACCGGCATGAAGAGCCATTTTCCGATTCTCTTGATCGCAGCCGTGACTTCCGCCGCGGCGTTGCAGAAAACCGGCACCGCGCCCCCTACGCCAGTCTTTGGCGCTTCCACCCGGCTGGTGCAGGTGAATGTCGTCGCCCTCGACAAGAACGCCAAGCCCGTGACGGATCTCCGCAAAGAGGATTTTGCGCTGTTCGAGGACGGCAAGCCGCAGAAGACCGCGATCTTTGTTCCCGAGCAATCGGCGCCAGTCAAGCCGCCCGTTCTGGCGCCGAACGAGTTCAGCAATCAGCTCCCCGGCGTCAGCTCCAATCCGTAAGGGTCGGCCCCAACGGTAGCCGCGAATGTGACCGAGTCGCCCAGCTTCGGCAATCCTACCGCGCAGATCGCCGACGAACTACCCAACGTCAAATCGAGGTCCTCGACCAGAACCTCCCTACGGAACGTCTGATAGTTTCGCAAGATCAGATCCGGATTGAGCTCGCCGGCTATCAGAATTTTCATTTGCCACTCCAGCGGGAGAGTGAATGCGGAATTCACCGACTACCCGGCTGATGACGCCATCCTTGGAGGGCGAGTCCGGTTGCAGACCCTGTTCCCTGCAGCGGTGAAAGCCCAGAATTTGAGAAATCATTACATCGAGGAGCGCCAGACCGCCATCGTCGATACCGGGCCCCGGCGCCTCATAAGTAACTGCGAGATCGGGCCCCTTGCATAACCCCGCGCCCGGGTTGTCCGTGCCGGCTATCAGTTTCCGCGCTCCCAGTTTCTTTGCGTTCAACTCCAGGATCAGATCTCTCTCGTAACACCGGACTAGCGGATCCGACGATAGGAAACACACGAGTAATGTCTGCTCATCGATGAAGGACATCGGACCATGCCGGAGCCCAAGATAGGTTTCCGCCATGGTAGCCACTTTACCGGCCGTCATCTCGAGGAGCTTCAGAGAGGCCTCACGAGCAGCTCCAAAGCGGCATCCGTCGCCCAGGAAGACGATCCGCTTGACGTCACCGGAAACGAAGGCGCCCAAACGGTCCGGCCATTCGGTAAGCAATCGTTGACCCGCATGGCAGAGACGGTCGGCCCTCGACACAAACTCATTGCTTCTGTCCAACCAGCCCAGAAATCCAGTGCTCAGAGCCAAGTTGGTGAAACTGCCGGTCATCACGAGACTGCGGTCATTGACCTGATCGCCCAGCGAGACGACCCGAACCCGCGGGTTCGTGGCAAATTCCAGAGCCAGCCTCCCCGCTGGATTGCAGGTGATGATCAGGTGGCGAGTGTGGGGCTCCGCCTCGAGCAGCGTTTCCACCACTGCCGCGCTCTCCGGGCTGTCGCCGGAGCGGGCCAGTGATACCGCCAGGGTGGGCTCTCCGGCCGCCGACGCGCTCGAACGCAGGAGTATCTCTCCACCACCGGACACAACCACAGGTAGTCGTAAGTCCTTTTGAAGCATCGGGGCGGCGCATTCTCCCACATATTGCGAGCTGCCGGATCCGGTTAACACAATGCGTTTGCAAGAAGCCAAACTCTCGAGGATCGCCGCCCGAAAACCCGTCAGATGACGAGCAGTTTCGGCCCATGTAGCCGGTTGCCTGCAAATCTCCCGAATGGTGTGGTGAAATCCGCCCGTGGAATCGCGCTCCGAAGCTGCCAGCAGAGCCGAAAAATCACTGCGGGTTGCGGTCAATGTCCGAAGCCAGTCAGAGACCAGGGAAGACGACGTTGTCTTTATCGACGCCAAGCAATAAGTATAATAGCGTTTTGGTTTTTTGTGCTTTGCTATGTGTTCGTTTTCTTCAAGGGATCCGCTATCGAAAAGGAACGGGACCCTGGCTCAATCGGTGAGATCTGCGCCGAGAGCAGCCTGGCTGCCCAAAGCTCGCCGGCGTAAACTCAAAGAGCTTCGTTATCTTTGCTTTAGTATCGCGCAGGAATAATCTAGACTAGGGCTGTGGAACGTCCAGTTACCGTGTCGAAGAAATACCAGATGCTGGCGGAACAGAGGCGGCAGAAGATCCAGGAAGTACTGCAAGAGAATGGCAGAGTCACGATCGAAGAAACCTAACTTGAGAAAGAATACTCATCTGCAAAGACGTGCTGTGAACTGATTCTAACATCGCGTCTTCCCAGCCGTTTTGTAGTTTCCGACTGCCAAATTCAGGCTTGACACCAGTTGTTTGCAGGATACATCAGAATCTGAGCAAATCAGTCTCATCGATCGGTACGTGCCCGAGGGCACGCCGAAATCGATTTTGAAATGAATTGAAATGTTTTGAAATGCTTGAGAGAAGCGCTCTGGTTCGTGATTCTATTTAGAATCAGTGGCTTACTTCGCCCGTCGTGAGTCGCACGAGCATCACGAGGTAAGTGAGACGATCCCTGGTCCATCCGCCGAGCCAACAGACCTGCCAATCGTCAAAACGAGAACCGATCGTTACCTGTGTTTTCAGCCGCAGGAACTTCGTTTCAAGGCGCATACTGTGTGACATTCATGGCTCTGGAAAGGCACACAGTCAACCGGCCGACAGGTTAGATCGAAGGCTTAGGCCGGGTGGGGTTTATTTTTTGAAGAGTTGCTCGAGCTTCCACTCATCGATCGTCCGACGAAGGATCGCGCGCACATCATCTGGTGTCAGATCGGTGTCCTGGCCGGTTTGCCGGGCGTCTTCAAGTAGTTCGTCATCGGTGGCTGTTTTCAGGTAAGTCGCCAGACCGTCCATCACATTGCCGAGACCGAGAGATTCCTTCATTCGGATTCGATGGTGAGCAAGCTGTGGCTGGGTCTTAGCGCATGGAGCCAATCGCGTTCGGTCGGACTCGCGAAGTGAGGAACCTGCTCGACGAGGATGATAAAGAGCGTCGATAACCCGTCCCAGTGTTCTGGTTCACCATACTTACCCCGTATCGGCCGCAGAGGTGATCGGGCGCCGAAATCCTGTGGTAACGCGTCACTCTTTCTTGTGTTGCACTTATTGCAGGAAGTTACGAAGTTCGCCTCATTGCAGGCCCCGCCGCGGCTGTGCGCCTGAACGCGATCGATCACTGCGCCCAAGTGATCCAGGAGGGGAGCTTTGTCTCTGCGCCAGCGCGAATCGTGGTAAGCGAGGGCGGCTGTGTCTCGGTGTCTTTTGGCGAATAGCTCTAGATACCTCATCGCAGGAGCGAAAATCACGGGACGTCCACACCAGTGGCACAGCCATCGGCCCCGTCGGAAGATACGTACCTGAAGGTCCTTGGATATTAGACCGCGACGGGCTGTCTTCTGGTCGGTGGCGCGCCGTATTGTGTCAACGGGTGTCATCTCTACGTATAAGTAGTATGTGTTTAAGTAGAGTACCTCCAAACTGCTGTAGGTGCAACGGTCGGAGGTGCAACGGCGTTTGGGCGGGCGTATTCGGGAGCTGCGCCTGAAGAAGGGTTGGAGCCAAGATGTGTTTGCGGACAAAAGCGGGTTTCACCGTGCACAGATCGGAGCATTCGAGCGAGGCGAGATGAATCTGACGTTAGGGAGTTTGCACCTGCTCGCTCAAAGCCTCGGTGTGAGGATCATCGATTTGTTCAGAGGAGTCGAGGACTAAAAGGCGGCGCGGTCGTCTTTGTCAAGTAAATTAATGATTTTTATGAATCAAAATTGCCGCATCAACTCTACGGAGATCAGCGACTTCACTACTACAGTAGTTGTGTCAAACTAGCTGAAACACAAGGTTTTACTGGAACGCCATGCTATTCTCAGATCGGCCGAAGAGCACAGGGTCATCCGGTAACGCTAGAGCAGCATCAAGATTTTCGAAGGGGTGAGAAGCCGAGCATGTTGGTCTCAGGCAGTGCGTCGATTCGATTCAAACGCGGCAACTCGCTTTTGACGCGGTCGCGCAATTATGTCGACACATGAAACACTAGCGCTGGCTTGCCAGCCTCAATTTGACGCCGTTGCGCTCGAAGACGACCACAATAGCTATCCAAAAAGGCTTCCAATACCGAAAGAGCGATTAGCAACTCCGCAACTTGCGACTGCATCGCCTTCTCGGTATATGGAGGTCGGAATGGAGATTATCGAAACTATCCTGCAATGGCGTTCTATGGTAGCAGTTCCTGGATTCGAAAAGGATGAACTCAAAGCGGTGACATGGGTCCGGTTACACGAGCTTGCCCGGATGGAGGATGACCGGCCACGAACTCGGTCCATCCTCATGCTGGAGCTCAAACGGGCCATAGTGAGATTCATAAAGCGGGAGCGCAAGCACGCCAAGCGCTTTGTCGAACTATTTCCGGCTGAAACGGGAGAGGACGGTATTGACGAGATTGACGGTATAGCGAACCCGAAGATTCCGATGCAACACAACTAGGCGCCGTATTCATACGAGGAGCGGCTAAAGAAGTCTGAGGATGAGATGTTTTCTGGGCTAAAAACGTGGAGTTTCTCGCATCTGGACTCAGAATGCCGACCGAGAAAGATGGACGGCATCGACCTCATCCGTGCAGAACTCCATGGCATAGTCGGTTCCCTCGGAATAAAGCCTTTTACGCCCCCCGAAGCAGTCGCTGTCGATAAGCGCGCATGCTGTTCCGCTGTCTAACCTTTCCCTTGATGCAGTGACCGCAGTACTTTTGAGTGACCCGGCCCGAACGAAATTTGCGATCGCATCCAGCGCATGGCCTAAGGGCCATTTTCTGAGTCCCCTGTATCCGTTGAAGGACTTTCAGACCGAGAAATCCTAGCAGGCAGGTTGGTTGGTGCTCGATCGTGAGATGATCGCCGAACCTGTGAATACCGACCTTAATAACGTTTCCTGACCCGCCACATGGAATTGGGGAATTGAGCCACGCTGAAATGCCCCGCGCCAGAAAGAAGTGCTTGACCCCTTTCACGCCATGAAACGTAGTGGATGCGATGCTATCTCCGTCTCCTTCCAGGAGACCCCCAAGGATTTTCTCATCGGCGAGTGAGGGCCGCATTTTTCTGTTCAGCGCATCATTGAAACTGAGGATCGCCTTGGCACGAGCAGCCCAAAGAAGCCACGTGGAGGCACATTCGGATTCAGCGGGATTTGGCTTCCCTAGGGTTCCGAATCTTTCGATGAATGATGGAATATCCTCCGCCGACCGCAAGCGCAAGAATGCTGAAAGCGTTCGATCCGTCCAATTGCAGCGCGTTCTGACTTCGCATACGACCCTCCCTCCTTCGGATTTTCGGTGACTCGCCCAGACGAACACCAAGGCATCACCCTCAAGTCTGCAGGTAACGGGCCTCGTCCGGCTCATGATATCTCTATATGCCATATAAAAAGTTATCGCTAGGTTATCGCAGGGGATCCTTCGTTTCAACTGCAAAATCGCCCTATATGGTCATAGTGGCAATTGAACGACTGTTGATTATCCAAAGATCATGAATAATATTTGCGCTTGGCAAACAACGTTGATGCGAACGGACCGCGGAGCGCCGCGGGCTCTGCTGGCAAACGCCCTGGCTGCCGTCGATTACGAAGGCTATACCGAAGATCGACTGAGAATTCAGGGCGACCGCATGAGCACGGAGCAGTTTCAGCGATTCCTCGAAGACACATTCCGCTCGTATCGCAGGATCGTGAAGTCCGGCGCATCCCTGTACGTTTGCCATTCCTCCTTGTGGCAACGGGAGTTTCAGAACGCGCTGGAAGCGGCAGGTTTCGAGATCCGGTGCCAGATTATCTGGGCAAAGAACACATTCGCTGGGGCTTTGGTCGCTACAAGTTCCAACACGAACCGCTGTATTATGCCCATGTCTCCGGCGAGAGGGATGCCTGGTACGGCGACAGGTCGCAGTCGACTCTCTGGCAAGAGAACAAACCGGTGGCCAATCGCCTGCATCCAACGATGAAGCCGATCGAGCTCATCGAGCGGGCGCTGATGAACAGCAGTAAATCTGGAGACATTGTGGCGGATTTATTCGGCGGCTCGGGCTCAATCCTGATTGCATGCGAGCGACGAAACCGCAAAGCGCGCTTGATGGAAATTGATCCGGCCTACGTGGATGTGATCGTACGACGCTGGCAAGACTACACCGGTAAAGAGGCCACTCTAGAAGGGGATGGCCGCACGTTTAATGAGATAGCGGCAGAGCGCCTGGGCCAGAATGTAGAACGGCCCGCCGCAGAGGCTCGGCGGGCCGAAGCAGAGGAAGAGTCAGAATATCAGCCAGCGATTGAGTAGACCCGCGCTCCATCGTCACGTTTAGCGGACTCGATCGCGAGACCCATCTTCTTGCCGAGAGCGCCCGAAAGAAAGCCGCGGACGCTGTGAGCCTGCCAGCCGGTAGCGGCCATCAGGTCCTGCAGGGTTGCGCCTTCGTCACGCCGGAGCATGGACAGCACCTGGGCTTTCTTGCTCCCGTCGCGGGCTGACGCCGTTTTCTCCTTTTTGTTGGCCCGTCTGGCAGGCCGGCCCCGCTCCGGCCCCACACCGGGCGCCTGTGAGCCGACGTTCGGCTGCAGGCTCTGAATGGCCGCCCAGATTCGGACGACTGCGCTTTTCCGGCTCGTGAACTTCTTAACCGCGGTCACGCCAGGCAGGCCGTTCCAGACTTCCACTAGGCGGCTCGCGGGCCATTTCTTTCCCAGGCGACCCAGCTCCTTGGCGCTTGAGAATCTCTCGGTCATCGGCTGGTTCTTGGCTTCCGTCATGGAGGCGAAAGCGCTCATGTTGTTTTCCTTGTCGATCGTATAGGTCGTCATTCGGCAATCTCCTATCGCGGCCGCTGGCCGTGATCACGACATTCATCACTCCACCGGGCCCGACAAGCAAGAGAAATCTTCACGGTTTTGCGAAACCACCACGAGGTTTGCTATGCGCACAGGTAAAGTGTCAAAGAAAGTTCGCCAAAGGGAGCAGTTGATTCTAGCCCTGCTTCAGCAGTCCAGTATGGAAAAAGCAGCAGCTTCGATCGGGATCTCGACCGTTACCGCCTGGCGCATCTCCAAGACTCGCGAGTTCAAAGACGAATATCGAAAAGCGCGACGGGAGGCATTTTCACAGTCAGTGGCCCGGCTTCAGCAAGCCTCGGGCGCGGCCGTCTCGACGCTTTTGAAAGTCATGGTCGACCAGACCACGCCGCCGGCAAGGCGCGTTCGTGCCGCCGACTGCGTATTAGATCACGCAGCCAAGGCCATGGAGCTGGAGGACATCGAAGCCCGCTTAGGCGAACTTGAGCGGACGGCGGAATCCTCGAAATCGGAAAACCCCGCATGACTTCTCTCCTCGAACCAGAGGTAATGTCGTCATGCGGGAGGAACCTGGAACTGGCACGACGGCGATTACAACAGAAGGGCGACTTGTTCAATCAGGGCGGCATGTGGAAGCTGCGCTGGCACGAGGACAAGATCAGCGCAGACGGCGACGTCACGCGCGGATGGAGCCGGGCGGTGCATATTGGCCCGTCCGCCGGACCGCTCAAGCTCACCGAAAAGGAAGCACGCCGCCTAGGCAGAGAGAACTTCCTTTCCAAGCTCGACGCCGGGGTCTGCGCGCCGCACTCCGCCGTAACGATCTGCAACTTCGTCGAGCAACGGTTCCTCCCCGACCATGTGGCGCTACTTAAGCGAAGCGGAAGGTCTCATTACGAATCGATGCTGAAGCATGTGCCTCCCACGCTGCAGAACCTACGCCTGAAAGACATCACGGCAGCCGACATTCAGAGGCTGGTTTCCTCGATGTTGGCGAAGGATTACAGTGTGCAAACGGTTAAGCACGTGCGCACTGTCGTCAGCGCGATCTTCACACACGCGAAGCGGCTTGGCTGGCACACGGGCGAAAATCCAGCCAAGCTGGTCCGGCTCCCAGAGATGGTTCGGAAGGAATCCCACGCTCTCAGCTTCAACCAGGCGGTCGCGACAATCACGGCGCTGAAAAGTCCTGCCCGTGAGATGGTGCTGTTTGCGATCTTGACCAGCATGAACATCGCTGAGATCTGCGGATTGCAGTGGAAGCGCGTCAATTTGACCGACCAGTTCACAACCGTGGATGGTGAGTCCCTGCCGCCGCTCACGATTGCCGTGCGCGGGCAGTGGTACCGTGGCGAATACGGCAGGGTGAAAGCTAAGAGCCGGCGTCGAAATCTGCCTATACCCACAATCCTCAGAGGCGTCCTCGCGAAAATGAAGGAACGTAAGAAATTCACCGGGGCCGACGATCCGGTATTCGCCGCCAGAACCGGCAAGCCAGTTGACGAGCACAACATCGCGCGCAGGCACCTGAAGCCGGTTGGTGAATCGCTCGCGATGCCGTGGCTCTCGTGGCATTGCTTCCGCAGAACCCACACCACGCTGGCACGAACTCGGAATGGTGTTCACGGACCGCATGGCGATGATGGGTCACAGCGAAGCACGTACGACGGCGCTGTACACGGCCGACGATCTCCAACGGCGGCGCATAGTTCTGGATCAGATGGCGGAGCGGCTTTTGCCCTCTCCGTCCTTTTTAGACGCGGGAAGCGGTGTTCAAAATGCCATTCGCTACCACAATGGACACTGCTAACCCCAATGGACAGAATGGACGCTACGTGGACAAAAAGGACGATAAATGGACAGAAAACGGGGCGAGCAAGGGGTCAAACGGGAAACGGTATTCGGAGCCGCCGCCACATATGTTTGGTTCTAAAAGGAGAGTTGGTACGCCCGAGAGGATTCGAACCTCTGACCTCTTGCTCCGGAGGCAAGCGCTCTATCCAGCTGAGCTACGGGCGCGCATTTTCAATAACCTAGCAAGAACCGCACTTTTTGAGCCTCTGCCATCGAGGAGACTAGAAGCGCAAAGTTCACGCAACAACGAGTATAGCGTTTCGACGAAGGGCACGCACGCAGAGTTCACCGACGGAACTTCCAAGGAGACATCAAGAAGATCGGCAAATGTCGCAGAAGTATTTGCAAAGTTTGGGAATCGAAGATTTACGAGCCGTCCACAATAATTTGTCGTTGCTGAACAAGCGATCTTGAAACCGGTGACCAACTCGGCTCGCTAACCGGCGGACTTGTCGTCCGACCAACGGCCAACGTATTGCGAACCAAAACAGCCACGCGATGGAGAGATCGGCAAGCATAACGCGAGACTCTAACAAGGTTAGCGATAGAAGCCGAGGTGATGTGGGTTTTCGCAGCGCAAAGGTACCAATTGGAGGCGACAAAGGTACTCAAACTGCTAGCC
>Ga0075421_100004377_pt1 | contig 17068 bp, 18 predicted proteins | sample SoiMetdeltSBSDD5_FD_75292 | JGI IMG/M metagenome (GOLD analysis project Ga0075421, IMG submission 75292) | Bulk soil microbial communities from a Populus tree surrounding site in Tennessee, USA - Soil MetaG P. deltoides SBSDD5 | ecosystem: Environmental > Terrestrial > Soil > Tree plantation...
TGCCGACGACGTCGTGTGGCACGTCGCCGGCAGACACGGCCTCAGCGGCGACTACACGGGACGCGCCGACCTGATGGGCTACTTCCGGCGGGTCAAGGAGCAGACCGACGGCACGCTGCGGCTCGAACCCGAGGCGATCCTGGCGAGCGACCGGCATACGTCGATGTACGTCCGCGTCACCGGACCCGCGACGGCAAGTCGCTGGACGTCACGCTCGCCGAGGCGCTGACGGTCGGACCGGACGGCAGGTGGACCGAGTTCTGGTCGCTCGCTGACCACCAGGACGCGGTCGACGCCTTCTGGGACTGAGCGTCGTCCTTCGGAAGGGAGGTTCGATGGAGGAGCACCCGAACGCCGCCAAGATGCGCGAGGCCGCCGCGAAGTTCGTCGCAGGCGATCTCGATGGCTTCATGGCGACGTTCTCCGACGACATCGTGTGGCGGTCGGGGGGCTCGAGTGCCCTCTCGGGCACGTACAAGGCAAGGACGAGGTGGCGGGGTGGTTCGGGAAGATCCGGGAATTCGCCGGCGACACGATCGACGTCGAGCCGGTCGACGTCCTCGCCGACGACGAGCACCTCTCGATCTTCCTGGACATCACCGCCAAACGGGACGACCAGGTGCTCGACGTCGAGGTGGCCAACGCGTTCCGGGTCGACCCGGACGGCCGGTGGAAGGAGTCGTGGTACCTGCCGAACGACCAGGCCGCCTGGGACCGGTTCTTCTCGTAGCCGCTACGACCCGTCGCCGCGAACCTGTCGCGCGTGGCGGTCGAGCGCGTCGTGCAGGTCCTGCGAGACGCGCGCGACCGAGAGATCGCCGCGCGTCTTCTCGATCAGGCTGCGCGCGACGTCCGTCGATCGGCGCAGGTTGCCCGTGATCGCGTCGGGGTAGTCCATCGTCACGAGGACCGCGTACAGGTCGTCCATCGCAGACAGCATCGCCTCGCCGTCCGCCACGCGGCCCTCGCGGAGGAGGTCGAGCGCGTGTCGCCGCCCCTCCCCGATCGCCTCGGCGATCCCGTTCAGGTACGGGGCGTCCTCGACGCCGACCTCGACCGGCGACGGGATCGGCGTGCCGGTCACGACGGCCTCCGTGACGCGTGCCTCCGCGTACTCCTTCTGCGCGTCCTGCAGGTACCCGGCGTAGCGGATCTCCGGCTGGTCGCGCACGGCCTCGAGCCCCTCGTCGATCGCCGCCTTCGCCTCGTCCATCAGCCGGTGCGCCAGGTCGAGCTCGCCGCGGTGGATCGCGCGGATCGCGTTCGCGCACGAGCGGATCGCCGTCCGGGAGGCGGGCAGCGCCCGCTCGCGGGCTCGCATCCGCTCGGCGAAGCGGGCGTGGATGTCCTCGGCGATGCCGTCGAGATCCACCGGCCGCGCCTAGACGCGGGCGACGCCGGGCTCGTCGGCCGGACGGACGACGATGTTCACCAGGTCGTCCCCGAAGGCCGACAGCCCGTTGTAGGCGGGCCGGGCCGTCCGACCGCCGGCGTCGGCCGCGTAGCCCTGCCGCGCCGGCCGGGGGCGCTCGGGCGGCGCAGCGTCACGGGTCCGCTCGATCTGCCGCGCGGTGGCGCTGTTGGAGCGCATCGACACGAGGAGCCAGCAGTACACGCCGAGGAGCACCACGAGCACCGCGGTCGCGTACCACATAGGCCGGAGCGGCGGCACGATCGCGATGAGCCCGGTGAGCACGATGCACTCGATCAGCACCATGAAGACCCGGCGCCGGCGTTCGCGGGCCCTGGCTTGGGCCCGCGCCTTCGGGCCGATGAAGGCCATCCCCTTCTGCGGGGTGACGATCCAGCGCCCGTGTCCGTTCGAATCTGCCAGCAGATCCATGTTCCGTTCGAAGTCCTTCACGCTGTTCCTCGGCGCCTTTCCCCAAGATGGGAGGAGGAAGACGGCCCACAAGGTGACCAGAACCGCGAGCAACAGCCAACCCACGCGCCAGCCCCCTCCAGGTTCGGATCCCCGGTCCGCCACAAGATGTTGGGCTGGGTCGCGAAGCTAGCACCCGAGATATGGTGGTTCAAACACCAACGTTGAGATTCTGAACCGCCGGTCAGCAGGCCCGAGATCACTCGGCGACGTAATCGCCGCTCTTGCCGCCCCGCTTCTCGAGCAGGCGGAGGCCGTCGATCCTCGCGGCCCGGTCGAACGCCTTGGCGGTGTCGTACAGGCTGAGGGCCGCTACCGCCGCGGCCGTGAGGGCCTCCATCTCGACCCCGGTCCGGTCCCGGGCCCGAACCGTGGCCCGGACGACGATCCGCCCCGAGGTCGGATCGGGGTCCACGGACACCTCGGCGCCGGTCACGGCGATCGGATGGCAGAACGGGAGCAGGTCGGGCGTGCGCTTCACGCCCATGATCCCCGCGATCCTCGCCGCCTCGACCGGGTTGCCCTTCGGGGTACCGGCGACGAGCTGCGAGCACGCCTCGGTCGTCATCGTCACGACGCACTCGGCGAGCGCCTCGCGCTCGGTGACCTCCTTGCCACCGACCTCGACGATTCGCGCGACGGGGTCTTCGGACACGGCGCTCACTCGTCCATCGAGCGGAAAAGCATCACGCTCACCCGGCTCCCCGCCGGCGCGGTCTCCACGCCCTCCGGCACGATCGCGAGCCCGTTCGCCCTCGCGACCGTGGCGATGAGATTCGATCCCCGGCCGCCCGTCGGCGTGGCCGACCACCCGTCCTTGGTCCGGCGGACGCGGACACGCGCGAACTGCGTCTTCCCCACCGGCCCGGTCACGTCCTCCTCCAGGCGGGCGGGCACCTCGGGCCGGAAGAGCTGACGCCGGCCCATCATCTTCAGGAGCGCCGGCCGGACGAAGACCTCGAAGCTCACGAACACGCTCACAGGGTTGCCGGGCAATCCGAAGTACGGGGTCCCCTCGATCTCGCCGAACCCCTGGGGCATCCCCGGCTGCATGGCGACCTTGAAGAACTCGACGTCGCCGCGGCGGAAGAACGCGGCCTTCACCACGTCGCGCTCGCCGACCGAGACGCCGCCGGTCGAGATGAACGCGTCCGCCTGCACGAGGTACGAGAGCACAGCCTCGCGGAAGGACTCCACGTCATCGCGCACGATCCCGGCGAGCATCGGCACCGCGCCCGCCTCCCGCAGCGCGCCGAACAGCGTGTACGCGTTCGCGTCGCGGACCTGACCGAACTCGGGACGGCGCGTCGGGGGGACGAGCTCGTCGCCCGTCGACAGCACCACGACGCGCGGACGCGGGTGGACGAGCGGATGCGAGAACCCCGCGGTCGCGAACAGCGCGAGCTCGGGCGCCTGCAGGCGGTGCCCGCCCTGCACGAGCGTCTCCCCCGCGCGAACGTCCTCGCCGCTCGGCCGAACGTGCTTGCCCGACGGCGTGCCGTCGAGGATCCGGACGTGGTCGCCATGCGCCTGCGTGTTCTCGATCGGCACGACGGTGTCGGCGCCGGCCGGGACCGGCGCGCCGGTCGCGATCGCGAACGCCTCCCCCCCGCCCACGGTTCCCTCGGGCCGTTCGCCGATCGCCGCCCTGCCCACGACGCGGAGCTCGACGGGGTCGGAGGGCGTGGCGTCGGCGACCTCGGAGGACCGGACCGCGAACCCGTCCATCGCCGACGAGGCGAAGTCCGGGATGTCGCGTTCGGCGGTCACGCTCGTCGCCAGCACGCAGCCGTACGCCTCGGTGAGCGGGAGCTCGAGCGGCTGGAGCGGCTTGATCCTCGAGAGCACGCGTTCGCGCGCCTCCTCGACGGACAGCAGGCCCTCTGCGCTGTCGTGGTCGTGGACGTGCGGGGAGGTCGCCATCCGAGCCAGTGTATCGGCGGTGTCCGATGAGCTCAGATGAGCTTCTTGCGCTCGGCGAAGTCGCCGAGCCAGGTCCGGAAGTCCGCGCCGATGTCCTCGCGGTCGATCGCGAGCTCGATCGTCGCCTTCAGGTAGTCGAGCTTGTTCCCGACGTCGAACCGGCCCCCCTCGAACACCCACGCGTACACGGCCTGCTCCTTCGCGAGCATGCTGATCGCATCGGTAAGCTGCAGCTCGCCGCCGACACCCGGGTGCGTCCGCCGGAGGCAGTCGAAGATCTCCGGCGTGAGCACGTACCGCCCGATCGCCGCGAGGTTCGACGGCGCGTCGTCGGGCGACGGCTTCTCCACGATCGAACGGACCTGCGCCAGGTGCTCGTTCTCGACGAACTCCGGGTCGATGCATCCGTAGAGCGAGACCTCGTCGCGGCTTACCTCCATCGCCGCCAGCACGCTCCGCCCGTACTTCTCGTGGACGCGCAGCATCTCCTGCAGGAGCGGATTGTTCTCGGCCATGAGGTCGTCGCCGAGCAGCACCGCGAACGGCTCGCCGCCGACGTGGCCCTCGGCGGCCGCGACCGCGTGACCGAGGCCGAGCGGATCCCGCTGGCGGATGTAGTGGATCGTCGCCATGTCCGAGATCTCGCGCACCTGCTTCAGCTCGTCGAACTTCCCCTTCACCTCGAGGAAGTGCTCGAGCTCGAAGGAGCGATCGAAGTGGTCGACGATCGCGTGCTTGCCGCGCCCGGTGATGATCGTGATGTCCGTGAGACCGGCGCGGACGGCCTCCTCGACGACCCACTGGATCGCGGGCTTGTCCAGGAGCGGGAGCATCTCCTTGGGCTGGGCCTTGGTGGCGGGCAGGAACCGGGTGCCGAGCCCGGCCGCCGGGATGACGGCCTTCCTCACCTTCGCCATGGTGCCTCCGCTCCCCCGAGGGCTCCGGAGCATACCCCCTCGGGGCAACCCGCTGCTCTCGTCGCCGATGCTCGGTCGTCCGGTCCCGCCCGTATACCCCGATACACTTCGTCCATGCCCACGTACGAGTACGAATGCACGTCCTGCGGCCAGCACATCGAGGTCTTCCAGCGCATCTCGGAGGACCCGCTCACGACCTGCGGGGTGTGCGGGGGCAAGCTGCGTAAGGTCTTCCACCCGGCCGGGATCGTGTTCAAAGGCTCCGGGTTCTACGCGACGGACAGCCGTTCGGCATCCAAAGGTGGTGCCGGCGAGAGGCAGAAGACCGACGCGACCGCGGGCTCCGGCTCCGGTGACGGCAACTCGTCCAAGGGCTCGGAGGGGAGCTCGGGATCGACGAGCTCGTCCGACGGGAAGTCGTCCTCCTCCTCGAGCTCGGGCTCCGGCTCGGGCTCGGGCTCCGGCTCCGGCTCGAAGAACGAGGCCTCGTCCTCGTGAGCCGGGCCGAGATCGGCGTGTTCGGAGGTTCAGGCTTCTACTCGCTGATCGAGGACGCCGAGACCGTGCACGTCGAGACGCCGTACGGCGACCCGAGCGCGCCGCCGGTCGTCGGCTCGATCGGAGCGAGGAGGGTGGCGTTCATCCCGCGTCACGGGATCAAGCACCAGTTCCCGCCGCACGCCATCAACTACCGGGCGAACCTGTGGGCGATGAAGGAGCTGGGCGTCGAACGGATCGTCGGCCCCTGCGCGGCGGGATCGCTGCAGTCGGGGGTGGGGATCGGCGAGTTCGTCGTGTGCGACCAGATCGTCGACCGGACACGCTCGAGACCCCACACCTTCTACGACGGTCCCGTGACCACGCACATCTCGTTCGCCGACCCGTACTGCGCCACGATGCGCCCGGCGATCGTCGCCAAGGGGCGCGAGCTCGGCATCGGCATGCACGACGGCGGGACGATGGTCGTGATCGAGGGGCCGCGATTCTCCACCCGGGCCGAGTCCGCGTGGTTCCACGAGGTCGGCTGGCACACCCTGAACATGACCGGCTACCCGGAGGTCGTCCTCGCCCGCGAGCTCGAGATGTGCTACGCGAACGTCTCGCTGATCACGGACTACGACGTCGGCGTCCCGGGCGCGCCGGCCGTCACGCACGAAGAGGTGATCCACGCGTTCCAGGCGAACAACGCGAAGCTGCGGGACCTCCTGTTCGCGGTGATCCCGGCGTTCCCCTCCGAACGCGACTGCGAGTGCGCGACCGCGCTCGACAACGCACGGTTCGAGGTGGAGTAGATGGCCGAGAAGGTCCTCGTCAGCATCGAGCTCCGGTTCACGACCGAGGAGGACCCCGGCCAGCTCGGCGACCGGGTCCGCGAGGTCGTCTCGATGGTCGTCGGGCGGGAGGCGCTCGAGGACTTCCGGCTCCGCGTGCTCCCGCTCACCCCGCCCAAGAAGCCGCGCGCAGTGTGACCTCGCTCACGGCGGTGGTCCCTCCCGTCGCGTAACGTCCGGCTCCTTCCCTCGTCGAGCAGGGAGGAGTCCTCGTGGTGTTCCGGCGATGGCCGTTGCGGTCGAAGGCGTTCGCGGTGCTGGCGATCGCGGCGGGGGTGGGATCGTTCACGCTCGTCCGCGGCTACGCCGCCGAGCTCGAGGCATCGCTTCCCGGCGACCCGATCGCGGTCGTGGTGGCGGAGGTGGCGCTCGAGCGAGGCACGGTGCTGACGGAGGACGCGCTACGGGTCGAGCGGGTGCCGAGCAGGTACGCGCCGCCGGGTGTGTTCGGCTCGGTGGCCGGCGCGGCCGGACGAACCCTCGTGGCCGATCTCGCCGAGGGCGAGGCAGTGACGCGCACGCGGGTCGGCGGCGAAGGCGGTCCGGTCGCCGCGCAGCTGGAGAGCGGCCTCCGCGCGTTCGTGGTGAACGCCGCCATCCCGGCCGGCGTCGTCCGCCCCGGCGACCTCGTCGACGTGATCGCGACGTTCGGCGGGCCGCGTCCCTACTCGGACACGGTCGGGAGCGGGCTCGAGGTGCTGTCGATCGTCGATGACGGCGGCGGGACGTTCGAGGCCGGCGGCGCCAGCGGTCCCTCGCTGGTGCTGCTCGTCACGCCCGACGTCGCGGAACGGCTGGCGCACGCCGCGGCGTTCGGCGAGATCTCGGTTTCGGTTGCCCCGCCGGACGCCGGCGTCGTCTGAGCTCCGCGATCACGCGCCGACCCGCCGATAGGATGACCGCGCCTCGAACGCCTCGACGGGAGCCGCCACCTGACCATCCTGCAAGCGATCGTCCTCGGCATCACGCAGGGCGTGACCGAGTTCGCGCCGATCTCCAGCTCCGGGCACCTGATCCTCGTGCCCTGGGCGTTCGATTGGCCGATCCTGACCGACCCGGACCTCAATAAGACGTTCGACGTCGCGCTGCACGTCGGGACGCTCGTGGGAGCGCTCGTGTACTTCCGTCACGACGTCGCGCGGTACGTGGCCGAATGGTTCCGCTCGATCTCGGCGCGCGCGATCGACTCGACCGACCGGCGCATCGCGTGGGCGCTCGTGGTCGGCACGATCCCGGCGGTGATCGTCGGGGCCACGCTCGAGAGGTTCATCCAGGAGGAGCTCGGACAGCCGTGGCTGATCGCGGTGATGCTCGTGGTGTTCGGCGTCGTCCTGTACGTCGTCGACCGGATCGCGGCCAGCCGGAAGCGGATGGACGACCTCGGCGTTCGGGACGGCCTCGTGCTCGGCGTCGCGCAGGCGGTGGCGCTGCAGCCGGGCGTCTCGCGTTCGGGCGTGACGATGACGGCGGCGCGGCTGATGACGTTCGACCGCGAGACGGCCGCCCGGTTCTCGTTCCTGCTCTCGCTGCCGGTGATCACCGGCGCCGCCGTCTACAAAGGCATCGGCGTCGCGGGTGACGGCATCCCGACGGACATGGTCGGGCCGTTCGTCGCGGGCATCGCGGCCTCGGCCGTGAGCGGGTTCCTCGTGATCGCGTTCCTGCTCCGGTACCTGCGCCGCCACGACTTCGCGATCTTCCTGTGGTTCCGGATCGCCGTCGCCGTGCTGGTGTTCGTGCTGATCGCCGCCGACGTCCGGCCGGGCACGATCTGACGCACCTCGTCGGGCCGCGGCGTTCGATGAACCGGACCCGTGGAACGCGGGACGTTGGACCCTTCGGGCACCGGCGCGCGGGTGGTGAGATCCGGGTGGACGGTCCTGAGAGGACGACCAGAGGACGACCCATGAGCAGCGTTCGGGTTCGGTCATCGATCAACCGGACGCCGGGAAGGACGGGCGCGCCCGGAGCACGCGACTCCAGGCTGTCCCGCTACTGCCTGCTGTGGTTCCTGGTGGCACCGTTCGTGGGTTTCGCCCTGGCCGGACGCGTCTTCCGTCTCGGCACCGACGGCGGGGACTGGGAGACCTGGAAGGCCGCGAGCCTCGGAGGGATCCTGGCGGTCCCCTACACGATCGGCGCGTTCCTCGGTCTTCGAGCGGTCCTGAAGGGGTTCCGCGGCGGCTGGGTGGTCCTGGTCGCGAACACGGTCCTCGGCGTGCTCTCGCTCGTCATGCCGATCACGGAGTCGCTGACCTTCTGAGTGGTGCGCCGAGGACTACGTCCCGCCGAGCGTCACCTCGGCGAGCAGGATCGGCGGCGTCCCGACCGACGAGAACCAGCGGATCGTGTCCCCGACCGCCTGGATCCCGCGAAGCATCTCCGGGATCGTGCTCGCGACCGTCATCTCGCGGACCGGCTCGCCCAGCGCGCCGTCGGTGATCCGCAGGCCGGTCGCGCCGACCGAGAACTCGCCGCTGATCGGGTTCGCGCCCGAGTGGACGCCGGTGACGTCCTGGATCAGCACGCCGCCCTCGGCGCGCCGGAGCAGCTCGTCGAACGTCGCGGTCCCCGGCTCGACGAACAGGTTCGTCGTCCCAACCCCCGGCGTCGAGCGGTAGCCGCGCGTCGCGTTGCCGGTCGAGCTCGCGTCCCCGCGCAGCGCCGTGTACGTGTTGTGGAGGAACCCATTCAGCACGCCGTTCGAGATCAGCTCCGTCCGGCCGGTCGGCACGCCCTCCCCGTCGACCGGCGCGGCGGCCGGGCCGTCGAGCAGGCGCCCGTCGTCGACGAGCGTCAGCGCATCGGACGCGACCTGCTCACCCACGAGCGACGCGAACAGCGACCGCTGCTTCTGCACCGCCTCGGCCGAGAGCCCTCCGGACAGAACGCCGAGGAACGCCGACGCCGCCACCGGGTCGAGCACCGCCGGCACGCGCGCGGTCTCGGGCTTCGCGGCGCCGAGGAGGCGCGCGGCCCGCTCGACCGCCTCGAGCGCGACCGCGTCGGGATCGAGCTCCTCGAGCCGGTGCCCCACCTTGTACGAGAACCCCGTCTGCGTGTCGTCATCCTGCTCGGCGAGCGTGACGGCGACGCACCAGCATCCGGTCCCTCGGTCCTCGGCCTCGACGCCCGTCGTCGACGCGATCGCGATCCGTCCCACGACGTCGCCGTACTGGACGGCCTCGGTCTTCGTCACCCGCGGGTCGGTCGAGGTCGCGAGCTGCTCCATCCCCAGCGCGATCGGGACCTTGTCCTCCGTCGACATCGCGGCGAGCGACTCGGAGAACAGCCCGTCGAGATGCTCGAACGGCCGTGCCTCCGGCAGCGCGTTGAAGGGGTCCTCCGACGCGAGCGCAGCGTTCTCCCGGGCGCGGGCCACCGTCTCTCGCGCCTCGTCGAGCGAGGGGTCGGCCGCGTACGCGAACCCCAGCCGCCCGCCGGAGATCACGCGGACCCCCACGCCGCGCGACTCGGCGAACGTGAGCCCCTCGACCTCGCCGCGGAGGGCGTCGACCTCGGTCGTCGTCCGCTCCTCGGCGAAGGCCTCGACCTGCTCGTCGCCCGTCGCCGCCTCTACCGCGGCGCGGCAGAGGTCGCCGAGGTCAGGCACCGGTCCCTCCGATCGTGATGCGCGAGATCCGGAGCGTCGGCGAGCCGCTCCCGACCGGGACGCCCTGGCCGTCCTTCCCGCACACGCCGGGCCAGATGTCGAAGTCGGCGGCGAGCGCGTCGACCTTCGACATCACCGGGATCGCGCGTCCGATCAGGTTCGCGCCCCGCACGGGCTGCCGCACCTCGCCGTGTTCGATCAGGTAGGCCTCCGAGCACCCGAACACGAAGTCGCCGGTCGCCGGGTTCGTCTGCCCGCCGGCGAGCGCGGTCACGTAGACGCCGCGCTCGGTCGCCGACAGGATCTCCTCGGCCGTGGACGTGCCGTTGGTGATGTAGGTGTTCGACATCCGCGGGATCGGCGGGTGCGCGTACGACTGCCGCCGCCCGTTCCCGCTCGAGGGCACGCCCTCCTTCTCCGCTCGGATCCGGTCGAACAGCCATCCGCGCAGCACGCCGTCCTCGAACAGCACGGTGTGTTCGGCCGGCGCTCCCTCGTCGTCGAACGCGAACGAGCCCCACGCGTTCGGCACCGTGGCATCGTCGACGCCGTTCACGATCTCGGACGCGAGGCGCTCGCCGACGCGGCCGCGGTACACGCTCGCCTCCTTGTCGACGATGTCGGCCTCGAGCGGATGTCCCACCGCCTCGTGGAACAGCACGCCGCCCATCCCCGGCGCGAGCACCGCGGTCATCTCGCCGGCCGGGGCGGGCACCGCGTCGAGCATCGTGAGGGCCCGGCGCGCGGCGACCTCGGCCGTCGCGGCGGGCGGGTTCGCCTCGATGAACTCGGTGCCGGCGAGCCCGGCGGGGCCGTGGAACCCCGTCTGGATGGTCCCCTCGCGCGCCGCCACGGCCGTGACGACGAGCCGGATCCTCGGCCGGTCCTCCTCCACCCAACGCCCGTCGCTCGTCGCGATCGCGATGCGCTGCACGGAATCGGAGTAGACGGCCGTGACCTGCGCGATCTCGTCGCCGAGCGACCGCGCGGTGTCGTCGGCCTCCTTGACCCACGCGACCTTGTCGGCGGCCGAGGTCTGCGCCGCGTCCCGAAGCGCGTCGTGGACGACCGGTGGTTCGACCGTCCGGAGGTCGACGACGTCGCCGGGGCCGTCCTCGGTCACCGCGGCCGACGCTGCGGCGGCGGCCTCGAGCAGCGCGTCGCGGTCGAGACGGTTCGAGTACGCGTAGCCGAACGACGAGCCGTGCACGACGCGGACACCGGCCCCGCGGTCGAGACCCCTCGTGACCTCCTCGACCGTCCCGTCATCGAGACGCACGGAGAGCCCGGCCCGCTCCTCGACGTACAGCTCGGCGAACGCGCCGCCTCGCGCGCGGGCGGCTCGGAGTACGTCCGCGGCGAGGTCGCGGTCGAGCACGCGGCGATGCTAACAGCGGCGGGGGGAAGCACCGCCCGTGATAGGTTCGCGCCCCCGGGAGGTGAGGGTCCTGAGACGTGCCATGGTGATCGCGGCGCTGCTCGCGCCGGTGGCGCTCGCGTCGTCGTGCAGCGAGGACGAGCCGCCGTCGACGGTCGAACCGTCGTCGGCGTTCGGCGAGACCGGCGAGACCGGCGCGACGGGAGCCACCGGAGGCCAGAACGGCTCGACCGGCGAGCCGCCGAGCGTTCCGCCACTCCCCACCGGGTCGACCGGCGAGGTCTCGGAGGGCGCGGCCGCGCTCAGCGTGAGCGGCGACATCGTCGCGAGCAAAGCCGTCGGGAACCTCGTCTCGTCGGTCTACGCCCCGCCACCGGGCGGCATGGCGCTCGTGTGGACGGCCGGCGGCACCGACGCCACCACGATCGGGCTCGGCGGCCTGAGCTTCACGGGGTCGCAACGCACCTCGCCGACGCTCTCGCTCACGCTCACGGTGCAGACCGACGACGACATCGCCTCGTTCCAGTCGATGGACGGCGAGTGCTCGATCACGATCGGGGCGGCCGGCGCGAACCAGATCTCAGGCACGTTCACGTGCACTGATCTCGAGGGCAACGGGGGCCGGTTGATCGACGCCACGGGTTCGTTCAACGCCCAGGGGTAGGACGACGCGCTCGCCCGGCGACACGGCGGCGGGAGCGCACGGGAGCGGGTCCACCGCGCGTCGAGACGCGACGCTCCTCGGCGGGCTCGCGCTCGCGCTCCTCCTTTGGTACCTGTGGCCGTTCGTCATCGAGGGCGATCCGTTCCCACTCGGGCCGGACGCCCCGGTCTACCTATGGTGGACACGGCTCGCCGGCGCCGAGGGCCTGTCCGCCGTGGGATCGCGGCCCGGGGTCCCGGCGCTCGCGCTCGTGCTGTCGGGGTCGCTCGGCCTGTCGGTCGTGCAGGTCACGGCCGCGCTCGAGGTCGCGCTCGGGGTCGGGCTCGGGCTCGCGTCGTTCGCGGCGGTGCGGCGGAGCGGGGCGGCCTCCGCGGCGCTCGCCGGGTTGTTGGCGGGGACGTTCGGCGTGCACCTCGCCGCCGGCTACCTATCGAACCTGGCGATGGCGGCCGCCTTCGTCGCCGCGATCGCGCTGCTCGGACGGACGAACCGCGCCGCGGTGGTCGCGGCGCTCATGCTCGCGGGGAGCGGGCTCGCGCATCCGCAGTTCTTCCTCGTCGGAGTGGTGATCCTCGGGGGAGCCGCTGTCGTCACCTGGCGCACCGAGCGAAGCGAGGCCTATCGGATCGCGGGGGCGGCGCTCGGCGGCGGGGCGGTGCTCGGCGCGGGGCTGCTCGCCGTCCAGGTCGGACCGGCACCGCCGGACGTCGATACGTCGCGAGACGCGTTCCTGCGGCGGGCCGGTCTGCTGACAGAGCTCCGGTCCGCGTATCTCGATCGGTTCGTCCACCGTTGGACGAGGTACGTCCAGTGGCTCTCGGTGCCGCTCGCGATCGCGGGGTTCGCGTCGCCCGAAGGAACGGCGGGGCGGGTCCTTCGGTCATGGTTCGTCGTCACGGTCGCCGGGGTCGCGCTCGCGCTCGTCACCGGGTGGCTGCCCGCGGACCGGTTCATCACGTTCGGGTTCGCGATCCCGATCCTGGCGGCGTTCGGCGTGATGCGGGTGTGGCGGTGGCTGCAGCGTCGTCGAGCGCTCGCGGTGGCGGTCACCGCAGCGATGGTCGTCGCGATGCTCGCCGGATCGTGGATCGCGTGGAGCCGGCAGGAGCCGTTCTTCTCGGAGGAGGAGGTCACGGCGCTCCGGGTCGCGAACGACACGATCGCGACGCTCCCGGAACGGACGCCGCTCGTCTTCTGGGTGAACGAACCGGACTCCACGGTCTCGTTCCTCGCGACCCGCGCCGGGAACGTGATCCGCGCCGGGGTCCCGATCGACCGGATCCGCGACGTTGTCGTGGTGGTCCCGCCGGGCGGACCGGAGGATCCGCCCGAGCGACGAGCGTTGGTCCAACTCACGTCCCGCGACATCGAGGCGGCCCAAGACGAGACCGGACAGCAAGCGAAGGTGTTCGTCCTCGAGCCGTTCGATGCGATCGACACGCCGGAGGGTGCGGTGGTGATCGCGTCGACCGTGATGTTCCCAGCCGATCCACTCGAGCCACTCACGCCGCTCGGCATCACGCTCGTGTCGGTCGCGACGCTCATCGTCCTCGGCCTCGCCGGCTACGGGTGGGCGCGCATCGGCATCGACGACGTCGCTACCGCAGCCGCGGTGGCGCCGGCGGTCGGCGTCGGCCTCGTGATCCTCGCCGCGGTGACGCTCGATGTGTTCGCCGTCGCGGTCGGCGAGGCGCCGGGCGCGATCGCCGCCCTAGCGCTGGGCGGCGGCGGCGGGTACGTCGCCCGGTACGTCCTCGAGCGGCGCGCCCGAACGCGACCGGCGCCACAGGTCGAGGAGCAGCCAGCCGAGTAGCGCGATCACCACCGGCGTGATCACCCAGTGCCCGACCCAGAGGTTCGCCTCGTACGCCGCCTCGAACCGAGCGGGCTCCGATGTCCACTGCGAGACGGTGAGCGCGAGCCCCGTCCCGATCAGGACGGACCGGGGCACCCGCGGCAGCAGCCAGCCGAGCGGCAGCGCCCACGTCACGTACCACGGCAGCAGGACCGGCCCGAGCAGCATCAGACAGAGCAGCCCCCACCCCCACGAGGCGCCGACGAGCGGTGGACGGATCGCCGGCGAACGTCGAACGACCGCCCGGGCGATCAGGAACAACGCGCCGAGCAGGAGCGCCGGGAACACCAACCGGGGGACGAACCCGAGCGTATCGCCCGTCAGGGCGTCGAACACGCGATGGAACAGCCTCGAGGGCGCGAGCCAGCCCTCGTGCGACGCCAGCTCGAGCCCGCCGAGCGTCGGGTCGCTCGCGTTCAGGAACGGGAGCGCCGCGAGCAGCCCGAGCGCCGCGGCCGAGCCGACGTGCGGGACGAGCGCGCGCACGCGATGCCCGTGTTCGGCCCGGGCGGCGACCGCGACCCACCACAGGAGCAAGGGGGCGGCCGCCGTCACCTTGACGAGCGCGCCGAGCGCCAACAGCACCGTCGCCCACAGCTCTCTCCCCGAGAACACGAGCGCGAGCGCCGCCGCGATCGCGAGCGCGACGAGCAGGTCGTTGTGACCGCTCGCGGCGCTCTGGAACAGGACGACGGGATTCAGCCCGACGAGCGCGGCCGCGAACGCCTCGCGTTCGGGCCGGACGCCCCGCACCGTCCCCGCCACGACGAACATCGTCGCGAGGCTCGCCGCGATCGCAACGATCCGGAACACCGCGACCTGCGCCGCGACCGAGTCCACGACGCGGACCACGAGCGCCGACGTCTGCGTCCACAGCGGTCCGTAGACGGCCGGCGTGTCGACCCACTTCGGTCCTACGAACGCGGCGAGCGGGTCGGACGGGAACTCGATCGGCGTCGCGACGTACGGGTTCGCGTGATACCTCGATGCGATCCTGCCGTAGTACGCGTACGAGTAGACGTCGCGCGAGAACAGGAGCGGCAGCAGCAACAGGACCACGTGATACGCGATCGCGAGACCGATCACGGTCCGCGGCGCGATCGAGCCCCGCCAGCACTCGAGCAGGACGAACAAGAACGCCGCGGCAGCCAGCGCGACCGCGACGACGCCGACGGCGGCGATCGCGCTCCCGTGCAGCGCATCGAGGCCGACGAGCTCGGCGAGCGCCGTGACGGGACCGGCGGGGGGCGACGGCAGCACCGGCGAGAACGGCGACCCAGGCGTGGCCGCGACGAGCGCGACGAACACGAACGAGACGACCGACGCGCCGATCGCGAAACGGGATCTCGGGCTCATCGGGGCGAGCGTACGCCCGGGCGTGCCGAACCGGCCGGAACGACGCCTAGAGGCCGGGGCCGGTCAGGCGGACGTCGCCGGACGTCGTGCGCACGAAGACCTGCCAGTTGTAGTACGCGTAGAAGGCCTCGCGGTCGCGCTCCATCGCCTTCGCGTACCGCGTGACGGCATCCACGTAGGCGTCGACCGGGTTGTAGTGGTACAGCGCCTCCCGATAGTCGCCGGGGGCGCCGGACGCGCTGAGGTAGTTCGCGGCGCCGATCACCGCGTCGCGCTCGGCCCGGATGTCTCCGCCGAGGCCGTAGGCTGCCCACGTCGACGGCAGGAACTGCATCGGCCCCTGCGCGCCCGCCGAGCTGCTCGAGGCGATCCGTCCCATCCGCGTCTCGATCAGCATCACGGCCGCGAGGTACTCCCATCCGACGCCGAACCGCTCCTCGGCGGCGCGGAAGTAGCCGAGGAGCTCGTCCGCGGGCTCGGGCCGGCGGGTCTCGAAGTCGGGGAGCTCGTCGACCGGCTGGAAGTGGTCGTAGAGGACGGCGCCGGCGGCGACGTTCGCTCGCACCTCGGCGCTCAAGCCTTGCGGCACCCGCCGGAGGACCCGTTCCGCGAGTCGGTCGTACGCGGCGAGGAGCCGGTAGATCCGCTGCTCGTGCAGGACGAGGAGCTCGACCTCGTCCGGGGGTGGCCACTCGCCCGTCCCACCCGACCGGATCCACTCCCGCACGGCGACCCGCCGCGCGAGCGCGGTCGCCTCGAGCTCCGCCACGAGCGCCCGGATGCCGCGCGGGATCCGCGCATCGGCCTCGGGGGGCACGAGCGCCGTCGTCTCGGGGTCGGTCGTCTCGTCCGGCTCGTCCTGCGATGGCGAAGGAGAAGCCGCGACGGTGGGTGACGCCGAGACGGTCGGCTCGGGCGCGGTCGCGGCCGGCGCTCGGGCGTCGCCGCCGTCGCACGCGGCGAGCGCGAGCCCGAGCGCCACGACCACGGCCAGAGCCGAACCGCGCCTCATCCGACCGGCGCGGCGTCCTCGTATGGCGCATCGAGCAGCTCGCGGACCGAGCCGTCGTCGGCGAAGAACAGGAACCGGTCCATCGACCGCATGAACCACCGGTCGTGCGTCACCGCGATCACCGTGCCCTCGTAGCGGTTCACGGCCTCCTGCAGCGCGTCGGCCGAGGCGACGTCGAGGTTGTCGGTCGGCTCGTCGAGCAGCAGCATCGTCGGCGAGTCGACCTCCATCAGCAGGAGCTGGAACCTCGCCTGCTGGCCGCCGGACAGGATCTCGAACGGGTTCCCACTCACCTGCTCGATCTCGTACCGACGCAGCGCCGACATCGACTCGGTCATCGTCATGCCGCGCTTTCGCAGCACCTCGAGGATCGAGAGCCCGGCCACGTCGGGACGGTCGTGCAGCTGCGCGAACAGCGCGGGCTCGACCCGTGCGCCGAGCCTCCACTCCCCCTCGTGCGCGATGTCCTCGCCGGACAGCAGCCGCATGAAGTGCGTCTTGCCGGTGCCGTTCGGCCCGATCACCCCGACGCGCTCGCCGAACCAGATCTCGGCGTCGAACGGCCGCACGATGTCGGCGATCGACAGGCCCTTGATCCGCAGGGCCACCTTGCCCGTCCGCCCGCCCCCGATCCGCATCCGGACGTTCTGCACCGCCGCCTTCTCGGGCGGCGCGTTGCGCTCCTCGAACCGCTCGAGCCGGTGCTCGGCCGAACGCGCCTTCGACGCCCAGCCATCGTTGTAGGCGGCCTTGCGCTTGAACTCCTTCACCATCGCGGCGAGCCGGTCCCGCTCCGCGGCGAACCGCCGGTGTTCGTCGTCGAGGCGTTCGACGCGTGCGTCCCGAGCCTCCATGTACGTGGAGAACGAGCCGTGATGGGTCCACGCCGCCCGTCCCTCCATCGTCACGATGCGGTCGGCCGCGCGTTCGAGCACGGCCCGGTCGTGGCTGACGAACAGGACCGTCTTCGGGCTCGCGGCGATCGACTCCTCGAGCCAGCGCTTGCCCTCGATGTCGAGCGCGTTGTCCGGCTCGTCGAGCAGCACCGTCTCGAACGGCGAGCGCAGGATCACCTCGATCGCGAGCCGCTTGCGCTCGCCGCCCGAGAGCGTCTCGATCCGCCGCGTGGCGCACTCC
>Ga0075421_100004379_pt1 | contig 17064 bp, 15 predicted proteins | sample SoiMetdeltSBSDD5_FD_75292 | JGI IMG/M metagenome (GOLD analysis project Ga0075421, IMG submission 75292) | Bulk soil microbial communities from a Populus tree surrounding site in Tennessee, USA - Soil MetaG P. deltoides SBSDD5 | ecosystem: Environmental > Terrestrial > Soil > Tree plantation...
GGCCCCAGCAGGACGGTGGGCGGAGGTCCGCCCTACCGACCGAGGAAGACGAGCACCAGGGCGATGGTCCAGAGGACCAGGAGCGCCGGCCAGTTCACCGCCGATTGAGGAGCTTCGGACTTCCGCATCGTCGTAAAGGGACGCGCAAAACGGGGGAGCGATCGATCGTGCTTTCTCATCAGAACCTGGCAACAGTGGAGAGCGAGAGCGTGTCGACGAGGTCCGAGGCGTCGAGGGCGACATCCACCTGTGCCCTGCCGAGGACGACGCCGAGGCCGCCGCTCCAGTGGAGCTGGTCCTCGCCGGCGGCGAAGCGGGCGCGCAGCACCGGGTTGCGTCCGCCGTAGCGGAGACGGTGGTCGGGGTCGCGCCAGGCGCCCAGCCGGAACGCCACCGGGACGCGCCAGGCGACCGCCTGGTATTCGGCGCCGAGATGGAGCTCGTCGGCGTCGGCGATTGTAAAGAAGCGCTCCTCGCCGCGGCCGGCGAGCAGGACGTTGACGAGGTCGTCGGCGAGCATCGAGTAGCGCACGCGGTCCCAGTCGAAGGCGATCACCAGGTCGTCGCGCGGCCGCCACGCCACGCCGGCGCCATAGCTGTCCGGCGCGTGGAACACCCCCGCGCCTCCCACCGACGGCTCGACGGCACCGGGATCATCTCCGGCCGGACCCTGCACGAAGCGCGCCTCGAAGCCGAAGTCGCCGCCGCGGCGGTAGACCGCGCCGAAGCTCCACGCGGTGACCGGGCGCCAGAGCACGCCGAGGCTGCCCGTCAAGTCGTCGTCGGTGCCTTCGAGGGTCTGCACGTTGAGCACGTTCTCGGGCAGGAAGTCGGCGGGGCCGAAGAAGCCGCCGGTCAGGCCGTCGACGATCGGGTCGCCCGTGCGCTCGCGCCGGTCGAAGCGATCGGTGTGCGAGCGAAGCCGGAAGCGCTGCCACGAGAGGGCGAGCCCGAGCGAGAGCTCGGCCCGCGGCCGCAGCGCCGCCGCCGCACCCCACGACTCGATGGTGAGGCCGAGGCGGGAGCGCGCGGGCACGGCGCGCGCCGGGGCGTCGCGCGGGCCGGCGAAGGGCCCGTGCGAGACGAGCGACGCCTCGAAGTCGGCCACCTGATGCCGGTAGAGCGCCCAGGCGCCGCGGCGCCCGCCCTGCACGTAGGAGGCGAACGAGACGCCGGCGCTGCGGTCGTGGCGGTCGGCGAGCTGAAGACCGTCGACGGTGTCGACGCCGATCCCCGTCACGCCCGTCGCCGGCTGGTGGCCGCGATCGGCGAAGCGGCTGGTGAAGTCCCAGCTCCGCCCCTCGACCGACAGCTCGGGCCGCTGGAGCTGCGCGAGACCGGCCGGGTTCGCGTAGGCGGCCGTGGCGTCGTCGGCGAGCGCGAGGAAGGCGCCGCCGAGTGCCAGGCTGCGGGCACCCGGGGTCGACAGGTTCCACTGCAGTGCCGACTGGATCTCGTCGTTGCTCTGGCCGCGGGCCGGTGTCGCCGCCACTGCCACGAGGGCAAGGGCGGCGAACAGCGGCGCGCGGCAGACCTGCATGGCCGCGACTATGCCACAAAACCATGACGTGCCGCACCGGCTAGTTGATTGACGGACTGCTGGTCGACGACTGCCGGTTGACGACCGGCGGGTTGACGGCAACCCGCGCGTCCCGCATCCTCACGGCGGACCGCCGCGGTGGCGGCCGCCCGCCAGGCATGCCGACGATCTCCCTCCACGACACCCTGCCGACCGCCCTCGTCGGCCACTCGCCGCGGTTGCAGGACGCGGACCGCCACGCGGCCGTGGCAGTGGTGGCCCGCGAGGACGCCCTCCTGTTCATCCGCCGCGCCGAGCATCCGCTCGACCCCTGGTCGGGGCACATGGCCTTTCCCGGTGGCATGGTCGACCCCGGCGACGCCGATCCGCTCGCCGCGGCCCTGCGCGAGACGCGCGAGGAGCTCGGGCTCGACCTCGCCACCGGCGGCGAGCTGCTCGGGCGCCTGTCGGACGTGAAGCCGCTCTCGCTGCGCTCGTCACTCGCCATCTCCCCGTTCGTCTTCGCCGTTGCCGGCGACGGGCCGCCGCTCGCCCCCAACGAGGAGGTTCAGGAGGCGGTGTGGATTCCGTGGGAGCTCTTCGCCGATTCTCGCAACCGCTCGACCTTCTTCTGGTCGCGCAACGGTGTTCCCGTGCCGATGCCGTGTTACGACTACGAGGGGCGGATCGTCTGGGGCCTCACGCTCCGCATGGTCGACGAGCTCCTCTCCCTCGTCGGCCGCGACGTCGACCGCTGATCGCGACGCCGCGGCGTCGTCACCCGGCCGGGTCGAGCGAGCTTTCGCCCGCCGCGTCGCCCTCGCCGAGCCAGTCGATCGGCACCTTGCACGGAGCGCCCGGTACCTCGCGCACGAGCCGTGGCACGAGGTAACCAGGCAGCTCCGCCATGACCCCTCGCGCGAGCTCGCGGGCACGCGCCGCGGAGACCTCGAAGTGGGCGGCGCCGGCGACCCGGTCGAGGAGATGGAGGTAATACGGCAGGACGCCGGCGCCGAAGAGCGCGCGAGACAGGTCGCAGAGCGCTTCCACGCTGTCGTTGACGCCGGCGAGGAGCACAGCCTGGTTGAGCACCGTCGCTCCGGCGCCGCACAGCCGCTCCACCGCCGCGGCCACCTCGTCGTCCAGCTCCTGAGCGTGGTTGGCGTGGAGCACGACGACCGGCGCGAGGCGCGTGCCGCCGAGCCAGGCGAGGAGCTCGTCGTCGACTCGCTCGGGGAGGACCACCGGCAGCCGCGTGTGCACGCGCAGCCGTGCCAGGTGCGGGATCGCGGAGAGGCCGACGACCAGCTCGCCGAGCCGGTCGTCGCTCGCCGCCAGGGGGTCGCCCCCCGAGAGGATCACCTCGTCGACGCCGGGGTTGGCAGCCAGCCAGTCGAGGGCCCGCCCCCAGCCGTCGCCCCAACGCGCGTGGTCGCCGTAGGGGAAGTGGCGCCGGAAGCAGTAGCGGCAGTGGATGGCGCAGGCGCCGGTGACCATGAGCAGCGCGCGGCCGCGGTACTTGTGGAGGACACCCGGGAGCGGTGCGGCCGCCTCCGGCACGCTCCCGGGAACGCCGCTCACCTCGGCGAGCGGATCGATCGTGTAGCCGGGCGCCGCGTCGAGCTCCGCCACCGTCGGCAGGACCTGCAGCAGGAGCGGGTCGGCCGGGTCGCCGCGCCGCATGCGGGCGACGAACGAGCGAGGGACGCGGAGCGGGAAGTCGCGAGCGGCCTCGTCAGCGGGTCGGAGGTGCGGCGGCAGACGCTCCTCCGCGAGGTCGAGCACGGTCAGGAGCTCGCCGACGCTCGAAACCGCCTCGGCGAGCGCGCGCCGCCATTGACCGGGGGCCGGCGTGGCGACGGCAGCGTTTGACCCTGCCGGGCCCACTCGCGCTATCATGCGCCGACCTTATCCGCCGGGGGGTCGAGCGGCAATTTCCACCGCCGCCGGGTGCTTTTCAGGCCCCCCACCTCCGCCACGACTCCCGGACCGGAACTTCGAGAGAACTTCGAGAGGCACTCTCAGGAGCAGACGATGGCCAGCTTCAGCACCAACCAGTTCCGTCCCGGCCTGAAGATCATGGTCGAGGGCGACCCTTGCAACATCATCGACAACGAGTTCGTGAAGCCCGGCAAGGGGCAGGCGTTCAACCGCGTCAAGTACCGCAACCTGCGCACCGGCCGCGTCAACGAGAAGAACATCCGCTCGGGCGACGTCTTCGAGGGCGCCGACGTCGTCGACACCGACATGCAGTACTTGTACAAGGACGGGTCCGGCTGGCACTTCATGGACCCCGCCTCCTACGAGCAGTACATGGTGAGCGAGGCGGCGATGGGCGACGCGCAGAAGTGGGTGAAGGAGCAGGACATCTGCTCCGTCACCCTCTACAACGGACAGGCGATCTCGGTCACCGCGCCCAACTTCGTCAGCCTCAAGGTGACGGAGACCGATCCCGGGCTGCGCGGCGACACCAGCGGCGGCGGCAGCAAGGCGGCGACGCTCGAGACCGGCGCCGTCGTCCGCGTGCCGCTCTTCATCAACGTCGGCGACCTGCTCAAGGTCGACACCCGCTCCGCCGAATACGTCTCGCGCGCCAAGGAGTGAGCCGGTGAGCGGGCGCGGCGTCGACGGCGACGACCGGCTCGACGGCGACGACGACTGGCGCCCGACGGCGCCGCTCGAGAACCTGAAGCGCCGCGCCGAGCTCGTCGGCGCGGTCCGCCGCTTCTTCGCCGAACGCGGCGTCCTCGAGGTGGAAACGCCGGCGCTCGGCGCCGCCACGGCCACCGACCTCCACCTCGCGAGCCTCGCCACGAGCCTTTCAGCGCCGCTCGCAAGCTGCGCGGCGACACTCTCTGCGCCGCTCGCAAGCGACGCGGCGACGCTTTCGGCACCGGCGGCGGGCGGCGCGCGCAGGCTCTACCTGCAGACCTCGCCGGAGCTGCACATGAAGCGGCTCCTCGCCGCGGGCAGCGGCCCCATCTGGCAGCTCTGCAAGGCGTTCCGCGACGGCGAGGCGGGGCGCCGCCACAACCCCGAGTTCACGATGCTCGAGTGGTACCGGCCGGGCTGGGACCATCACCGACTGATCGGCGAGGTCGACGAGCTCCTGCGCGCGACGCTCCCCGGCATCGTCGGCGGCGGCCCCCGGGAGCAGCTCACGTACCGTGACGCGTTCCTGACCCATGCAGGCATCGACCCCTTCGCGGCCGACGCGCAGACCTTGCGTTCGCGCGCGGCCGAGCTCGGCGTCGACGTCGGCGCGGGCTCCGCATCGTGGTCGCGCGAGGAGTGGCTCCACCTGCTCCTCGCCGCGGTCGTCGAGCCGCGGCTCGGTCGCGGGCGCCCGACGTTCTTGCTCGACTTCCCCGCCAGCGAGGCGGCGCTCGCGCGCGTGCGCGACGGCGACCCTCCCGTGGCCGAGCGCTTCGAGGCGTTCGTCGAGGGCGTCGAGCTTGCCAACGGCTACCACGAGCTGGCGGACGCTCGCGAGCAGGCGCGACGTTTCGCCGCCGACTCGGACGCCCGGCGTCGTGACGGGCTGCCGGCCGCCCCTGCCGACGCGCGCCTCCTCGCCGCCCTCGAGCACGGTCTTCCCGACTGCGCGGGCGTCGCGCTCGGCTTCGACCGGCTGGCGATGCTGGCGCTCGGCGTCGACTCCATCGACCAGGTCATCGCCTTCCCCATCGATCGAGCCTGACAGCAGCGTGCTGGCCGGCCGGGCGGAATTCGGTCGCTCGCCTGGCCGTATTGCATCCCATCAGCGAGGCCCAACGCCCGGAGCTCGTGATGAGGAAACCCAAGGAAATGGAAGACGACCTGGAGCCAACCCCCCGGTTCCGCTTCTTCGCGCCCCTGCTCGCCCGCGTGCGCGTCCGCGCGCTGCGCGCCGGCTGTCTCGTCCTGGTGGCGTTCGTCCCCCTGATCGCCGTCCGCGGCTGCACCATGCGCTACGTCCCCCCCGACCAGATCGGGCTGCGGCAGGTTTCGTACGGCAGCGGTCGCGGGCTGCAGAAGGGCCTGGTGGGTGCCGGCTACAGGCGCGAGATCTCCGGCTACGAGACCATCCACACCTTCCCCCGCGACATCCAGATCGTCGAGTTCACCAACTCGCCGGGCGAGAGCGCGCGCTCGCACCGCACGATGGCGGCGATCAACGTCCCGACGGTCGACGGTTACCCGGTGAGCATCGACGCCACCGTGCTGTATCGCATCGCCGATCCCTTCCTCGTGGTGTCGAAGTTCGGCTTCGGCAACGGCTACGAAGACGGCGTCGTCATCCGCTACACGGATCCACTCGTCAAGCACCACCTCGGCGAGCTCAAGGCGGAGGAGTTCTACCGCGACGCCCGGCTGCGCAAGGTAGCCGACCTCAAGGCCGAGCTCCGCCAACGCCTGGCAGAGAACGGGCTGGCGCTCGACGACATCCTGATCCGCCAATACGACTATCCGCCGACCTTCCAGGAGCTCACCGAGCAGAAGAAGATCCAGGACCAGTCGGTGCTCACCAACATCGCCCTGGCGAAGCAGGCGGAGGTGCAGACCCGCCTCAACCAGGTGAGCTCCGAGGGCCAGAACCTCATCAGCGTCAAGACGGCCGAGTTCCAGGCGCAGATCACCGAGATCAACGCCCAGCGCGACCTCTACGAGCGGCAGCGGCACGCCGAGGCCGACTTGCTGGTCAAGAGCGCCGAGGCCAACGGCACCGAGCTCATCAACCGCGCCATGGAGGGCGCCGGCTCCGACAAGCTGCTGCGCCTGCGCAAGGGCCTGGCGATGCTCAACGGCATCAAGGGCCCGATCTACATCTCGGGCGACCCCACCGACCTCGGCAAGCTCTCCGGGAACCACTGAGGTGAAGTCCGTGAACCACAAGCTCGCTCCGCTGGCTCTGGTTGCTGCCTTCGTCGCCGCCGGCACCGCCACGGGCTGCACTCCCCACCGCACTGGGGCCACCGAGGTGGGGATCCGCTTCAACAAGCTCACCGGCGCCACCGAGCAGATGGGCCCCGGAGCGGTCTACTTCTTCGTGCCGGGCCTCAACGATTGGAAGACGTACGACGTGTCGACGCAGAACCTGGTGATGACGCGCGAGGTCCAGTCGGGCGACCGCCAGGGCAAGGACGACCTCCGATTCAAGACCCGTGACGGCAACGACATCGAGACCGACATCGTCATCCGCTGGCGGATCGAGCCGGCGCGCGCCACCCGTCTGTGGAGGCAGGTCGCGCCCAGCACCGAAGCGTTGAAGGAGCGGCTGGTGCGCCCCGAGGCACGGTCGTACGTGCGCGACGTGCTCAACCGGCTCGACTCCGAGGAGTTCTACAACCCCGACCTCCGCTTCCGTGCCGCCAACGACGCAACCGTGCTGCTCGCCTCGCGGCTACGCCCGTACGGCATCGTCGTCGAGCAGGTGCTCCTGGGTGACTTCTCCTTCAAGGACGACTACCAGCGCCTGATCAACGCCCGCAAGGAGGCGGAGAAGCGAGCCGAGAAGCTGGAGGCCGAGATCCTCGCCACCCAGCAGGGCAACCAGGCGCGACTGCAGGAGACGGTGGCCGAGCTCACCCAGCAGCTCACCATCGCGCGAGGCGGCTACGAGAAGGCCAAGCGCGCCGCCGACGCCTACCTCGTAGGCCGGCAGCAGGGCGCGATGGCGGTCACCGCCGAGCGGGAGGCGGTGGCCACCGGCATCCGCAAGGAGCGGGCAGCGCTCAACGGCAGCGCCGGCGACGCCTACGTCGACTTGCAGCTGATCGACGCGCTACAGAGGAAGGAGATCCGCCAGATCCCCACCCTGCCGAGCGGCAACGTCATCATCGACGGCAACAAGCTGCTGCAGCAGCTCGGCGTCATTCAATACGAGCGGCAGCGCGACGACTCCGGTAACTAGGAGCGGCATCCGGAAACTAGGAGCGCCACGTGCTCAACCTCGCCGGTCAGAAGTTCAACTTCGGCGCCGTCACCTACGCCGTGCTCGACGACTGCGAGCACCGCCGGCGAAGCTGGCCGCCCGCGGGCGCGCCGGCGGCGATGCGGGCCGCCGCCGTCGAAAAGCTCGCCGAGATCCGCGCCGCCTACGACGAAATGAAGGGATCCGCGCTCTACTGGCGGGCCCTCGAACGGGAGGTGCTGGACACCGCGCTGCCCCAGTACCTGCCGGCCGCCATCGAGCAGACACGGCTCGAGTCGACCGGCTACGACGTCTGGCGCGGCGGCGACTTGCTGGCGCGAGTGGCGTTCGCGCTCGCCGCGCTCGCCGTCGGCGGCATCGTCATCGCCACCCCGTTCATCCCCATCGTCGAAGACGGCTTCGCCTTCGCGCTCGCTCTGGCGGCCTGGTTCTACCCCGAGCTGCGACGAGGCCTGGTGACGTTCCGGTATGGCCGGCTGCTCAACCGGCTGGTGAGCGAGGCCGATGCCTACCAGCGCAAGCAGCTCCGGTATCTGACCGCCGGAGAGCTCGAGGAAGAGCTCGTCGAGGGCTGCCGTCCGCTCTGATTCCGCGCAGGGTCTGGCTACTCCCGGAGCGCCTGCATGGGGTCGACGGTGGCGGCGCGCCGCGCCGGCAGCAACGAGGCGAGCACGACCGAAGCGGCGACGAGCAGCGCCACGGCCACGAACGTGAGCGGGTCCCCCGCGCCCACGCCGAAGAACAGCTTGCGTAGCGCCCCGGCGGCGCCGACGGCGCCGAGCGAGCCGAGCACGGTGCCGGCGATCGCCAGGCGCAGGCCCTGCGTGAGCGTCGAGCCGAGCAGCCCCGCCGGGCTCGCGCCGAGGGCCAGGCGGATGCCCATCTCGCGGCGGCGCTCGCCGACGAGGTGCGCCATCACCGAATAGGTCCCCACCGCCGCGAGCGCGAGCGCGACGAGGGCGAAGGCGGCCAGCACGAGCGCGTTCCAGCGGCGGGGCGCGAGCGACGCCGCCTGCATCTCGTCCATCGTCCGCACGTCCGTCAAGGGCATCGCGGGCGCGAGCGACCACACGGCGCGCTCGAGCGCGGGTAGCAAGCTGCGCGGCTCGCCCCGGGTGCGGACGACGACGCTCAGGAAGGGCCACGGGTCCTGGTCCTGCGGCAGGTAGAACTCGGGCTCGGCGGGCGTGTCGAGACCGAACTGGCGGGTGTCGCCGGCGATGCCGACGATCTGGTGCGGCGTGCCGTCGCGGCCGGGAAGGAACCACTGCCCCAGTGCGTCCTTGCCCGGGAAGACACTCCGTGCGAAGGACTCGTTCACCATCGCCACCGGCGGCGCGGTGAGGCCGTCGCTGCTGGCGAACTCGCGGCCGCGCACCGGCACGCGGAGCGTCGCGAACCAGCCGGCGCTGACGGCACGATCCTGCGCCGAGCGCCGGCGCGCGGGATCCGCGGGCTCGCCGGGGAGTCGGAACGAGGAGCTGTGGTCCTCGCCGGAGAGCGGCAGCCGCGAGGCCAGGCCGACCGCGGCCACGCCGGGAACGGCAGCGAGCCGCTCCTGGAGCTGGCGATAGAAGGAGACGACGTAAATCTCGTCCTCCTGCTGCTCGGGCGGCAGGCCGACGTGGAACGTCAGCAGCCGCTCGGTGTCGAGCCCCGAATCGGCCGCGTTCAGCCGCAGCAAGGTGCGGACGAGGAGACCGGCGACGACGAGGAGCGCGACCGCGATCGCCGTCTGCAGGACCACCAGTGCCCGCCGGAGCCGGCCGCGCGACGGGTCCGCGCTGTGGGTGCGCGCGCCCGCCGCGAGCGACCCCGACAGGTGTGGCGACTGCGCGTGCAGCGCCGGCAGGAGCCCCACCAGGAGGCCCGTCGCCACCGCCACGGCGAGCGTGAAGAGCAGCACGCGGCCGTCGAGCGCGATCTCGGCGACGCGCGGGAAGCGGTCCGCTGCCGCGACACGGAAGAGATGGAGACCGGCGTTGGCGAGGACGACGCCGAGGCCACCGCCGAGGAGCGCCAGGGTCAGGCTCTCGGCGAGCAGATGCCGGGCGAGTCGCCCGCGGCCGGCGCCCAGCGCGGAGCGCACCGCGATCTCGCGCTGACGTCGCAGCGCGCGATGCAGCATCAGGTTGGCGATGTTGGCGCAGGCGATGGCAAGCACCGCTGCGACCGCCGCAAAGAGCGCGCGGAGCGCCGGGCGCGAGTCGCCGACGATCCACTCGCGCAACGGGTAGAGCTTGACGCCGAACCCGGCGTAGCTCTCGGGCATGCGCAGGCCCAGCGCGCCTTCCCGTGCCGCGAGCTCGGCGGTCGCCTCCTCGAGGCGCGCCCCCGCGCGGAGACGCGCGATCGCGCTCAGGTGGCGGGCGGCGCGCGCGTCGTGTTCGGGATCGACGGCCGTCGTCACCCAGAACTCCGCGCTCGAAGGGTAGGCGAAGCCTGGGGGCATGACGCCCACGACCTGGAAGGTCTGGCCGGAGAGGTCGAGTGCGCGCCCGAGGATGAGTGGATCGCCGCCGAAGCGGCGCCGCCAGAGCGCGTCGGCGAGCACGATGGCACGCGGGCCGTGCGGCCGCAGCTCCGCGGGCAGGAAGTCGCGGCCGACCGCAGGCGCCACCCCGAAGACGCGGAAGAACTCTCCCGTCACCGCGGCACCCGAGAGCTGCTCCGGCCGTCCCTCGCCCGCGAGATCGACGCTCCAGGGCCCGAAGAGAGCGAGGCGCTCGAAGGGGCGCACGCTCCCCTGCCACTCGGCCAGGGTCGGATGCGCGACGCTGCGCAGCTCGTCGGGCTGCCCCGGCGCCGTCTCGAAGATGCGCACCAGGCGATCGGGCTGCGGGTACGGCAACGGCCGCACGAGGATGCCGTGGACGACGCTGAACACGAGAGTGTTGGCGCCGATGGCGACGGCGAGGGTGAGCACGACGACGGCGCTCGAGCCGGGCGTCCGTAGCGCCGACCGGACTGCGGAGCGGAGGTCGTGAAGGAGCTGGTCCATGGCGGAGCCTCGCTGGCGTGCGGCGTTCGCCTACGCTGCTGGAGCACGAGACGTGCCGGGGCGCGAAGACGTCGCGCAAGCTGCTCCCGGAACGACGCTTGGCGCCGCTCGGCCGCTGCGAGAGCAGCCCCTCCAACCGGCGAGCACTGTTCGCTTGCGCAACCGGCGAGGCCGGAATGGGACGATCGCGAGCTCGCCCCGGCACGCGCTTTTGACGGGTCGCTGCAGCGTGGACTACGCTGCCCGCTGTGTCCCCGCAGCGCGAAGACGAAACCAGCGGCGCGCCGCAGGCGAGCCCGCACGCCGCTCAGCGGCCGGGAGGCTCGGGTGACCAGGAGGCGAGCCTCCTCGGACGCCTCGCCCTCCACTACAAGCTGTTGACCCGCGACCAGCTCGTCGAGTCGCTGCAGCAGCAGGAGCGCGAGGGGCACACCCGCAGGATCGGCGACATCTGGCTCGGCAACGGCTGGATGACACCGCAGCGCTTCGAGCAGCTGCTGCGCGCGCAACACGACTACGAAGAGCGCCTGCGCACCCAGGCCACCTCCGCGGCCGCCCCTCCGACGGCGCCCACCGCCTCGGCCCCCGCTACGCCTCCGGCAACGTCTCCTTCCCCCGCCGGGCCTGGCCTCGGCGCGCTCGCCGAGGGGCCGCCGGCCGGCCTCGACCTGGTGCAGAGCGGCGCGGCCGCGTCGGCGCCCACCGCGGCGCCCCCCACCACCGCGCCGAAGGTTCCCCTTGCGACGCACCCCCCGGCACCGCGCGGCGCGATGGCGCAGCTCCTCGCCTTCGCGACCGAGCAACGGGCAAGCGACCTCCACGTTCACTCCGGCCTTGCGGTGCGGCTCCGCATCCACGGCGACTTCCGGCCGCTCCCCGGCGCCCCCATGAGCGCCACCGAAACGCGCCAGGTGCTCGCCGAGGTGATGACCCCCGAGCAGCGCGAGGCGGTCGAGCGCCACGGCCAGGTCGACTTCGCCTACACCCTCCCCGGCGTCGGGCGGTTCCGCGCCAACGTCTACCGCCAGCAGCGCGGGTACGACGGCGTCTTCCGCGTCATCCCGGCCGAGCCGCCGAGCCTCTCGGACCTCGGGCTGCCCCGCGACCTCGCCCGCTTCGCCAACTTCAACCAGGGTATCGTCCTCATCACCGGCCCCACTGGATCCGGGAAGTCGTCGACTCTCGCCGCCCTCGTGCGGATCATCAACGAGGAGCGCCGCGACCACATCATCACCATCGAGGACCCGGTGGAGTTCGTGCACCGCTCGCAGCGCTGCGTCGTCAACCAGCGCCAGGTGGGCGCGCACACCAAGTCGTTCTCGCGAGCCCTGCGCGCCGCCCTGCGCGAGGACCCCGACGTCATCGTCGTCGGCGAGCTGCGGGACCTCGAGACCATCTCTCTCGCGCTCACCGCCGCCGAGACCGGCCACCTGGTGCTCGCCACGCTGCACACGCAGAACGCCATCAACACCGTCAACCGGCTGATCGGCGTCTTCCCCCCCGAGCAGCAGTCGCAGATCCGCACGATGGTCTCCGAGTCGCTGCGCGTCATCACCTCGCAACGACTGGTGGTGCGCGCCGACGGGCACGGACGGCTGCCGGCGCTCGAGATCATGGTCGCCAACAAGGCGGTGGCGAACTTGATCCGCGAGAACAAGACCTTCCAGCTCCGCTCGGTGCTGCAGACCGGGGGCCAGCAGGGCATGCGGTTCCTCGACCAGTCGCTCGACGAGCTCGTCAAGTCGGGCGCCATCCGCCGCGAGGAGGCGGCGCGCAACGCCGAAGATCCTCGCCGGTTCTCCGACAAGCCCGCAGCCGGCAGCAGCGCCAGCCTCAACGTCGCCGCCGGCGTTGCCGCCGCCGCGCGGACCCCGCCGCGGCCGGCGGGCGGCTGAGCACGACCACCATGGCCCGCCTTCACGAGCTCTTCCGCTACTGCCAGGACAACGGTGCCTCGGACCTCCACCTCGTGGCGCAGCTCGAGCCGCGGGTGCGCCGGCGCGGCCACCTCGAGGCGATCCCCGGCTGGCAGGTGCTCGGCGACGCGGAGCTGCGCGCCATCCTGCGCGAGGTGGTGTCGGACGAGCAGTGGCAGGAGTACGAGCGCGACGGGGACCTCGACTTCGCCTACGGCCTCGAGGGCGTCGCACGCTTCCGCGGCAACTACTTCGTGCAGGAGATGGGGGCCTCGGCGGTGTTCCGCGCCATTCCGCAGGAGATCATCCCGCTCGAGACCCTCAACCTGCCGCTGGCGATCGACCGCCTCGCCGAGCTCCCCCGCGGCCTGGTGCTGGTGACCGGGCCCACCGGCTCCGGCAAGTCGACGACGCTCGCCGCGATCATCGACAGGATCAACCGCACTCATCGCAAGCACGTCGTCACCATCGAGGACCCGGTGGAGTTCGTGCACCAGAACCGTGAGTGCGTCTTCTCGCAGCGCGAGGTGGGCACCGACACCGACGGCTTCAGCGGCGCCTTGCGCGGAGCTCTCCGCGAGGATGCAGACGTCATCCTGGTGGGCGAGATGCGCGACCTCGAGACCATCTCGCTCGCCATCACGGCCGCCGAGATGGGGACGCTGGTCTTCGGCACGCTGCACACCAACGGCACTGCCAACACCATCGACCGGCTGATCGACGCCTTCCCGTCCGACCAGCAGGCGCAAGTGCGCATCACGCTCTCCGAGTCGCTGGCCGCGGTGGTCTCGCAGCTGCTGCTGCCCACCGCCGACGGCACGCGCCGGGTGGCGGTCAACGAGATCCTGCTCAAGACCCAGGGCCTTCCCAACGTCATCCGCGAGGGGAACACGCCGATGATCCGCTCGCTGATCCAGGGCGGCCGCGGCGAAGGCATGCAGATGATGGACGACGCTCTCGCCGCCCTCGTCGACGAGGGCGTCATCACCGGCCGCGACGCCTACCTCAAGGCCAGCGAGAAGGCGCGGTTCGAGCAATACGTGGAGCCATGACCAGCACCGCCAAGCCGTCCACCTCGCGCGAGACCTTCGAGGCCCTGCTCGTCGCCGGCCTCTTCCTGCTGTTCGTCAACACCTGGGTGTTCCGCACCTTCTTCATCCCCAGCGGGTCGATGGAGGAGACCCTCCTCATCGGCGACCACCTCGCAGTGAACCGCTACATCTACGGCGCCGCGCCGAGCCGACTCGACCGGAAGCTCCTGCCGGCGCGAGAGCCGCGGCGCGGCGACATCGTCGTCTTCCGCTCCGTGGTCCGCCCGAGCGAGGACCTCGTCAAGCGCCTCATCGGGCTGCCCGGCGACGTCGTCGAGGTGCGCGACAAGCAGCTCATCCTCAACGGCAGCAAGGTGGTCGAGCCCTACGTGATCCACAAGGACCCCCTCGTCGGCGGCTACACCTCGCTCGACCAGCACCGCATCGGGCGCGACCAGTTCGGCCCCTACCGCGTGCCCGCCGCCTCCTACTTCGTGATGGGCGACAACCGCGACGAGTCGTACGACTCGAGGTTCTGGGGGCCGTTGCCGCGCACCTACCTGAAGGGCCGAGCGAGCGTCGTCTACTGGTCCTTCGGCGGCGAGGCACCTTCCGCGGAGTGGCAGGGGTGGGGCGCACAGCTCCGGCATCTGGCGCGCACGACGGCTGGCTTCGTCACCAAGACCCGCTGGTCTCGCACGTTCCACCTGCCCCGCTGACCTTCGCGAATCCCCCGAGAAGACCGCTGCGGCTCCTGCCGCTGGTGGCATCGCGATTGCTCTAAACCCCCGCCGGGAGGACTGAATATGACCCGCAAGCAATGGGTGGGTGTGGTCGCGCTGCTGGTGATTGCCACGCTTTCGGCCTGCAGCACGTCGAGCACGGTGACTCCGAAGCCTCTGGACAAGGCGGCGATCGAGGCGGACATCCGCTCGCAGATCGCGACGCACTATCCGACGGACACATTCGACCTCGGCATCGAGGTCTCCGACAACGGCACCGTGACGATCAAGGGTACGGTCGACGACAACGACAAGCACACGCGCATCATCAAGATGGCGCGTGGCACCTCGGGTGTGAACCGGGTCGTCGACGAGATCCGCGTCAAGGAGTGACGCGGCGCGGCGGAGTGATCGGGCGCCAGCCCGCCCGCCGCCGCATCATCGAAGCGTCAGGCTGCGGCGGCAGATAAACCCTGCCGCCGCAGCCACTTGCTAGCATGTAACAGTTTCGCCCCGGCAAGGTCATCAGGGTGCTCCCGGGCTTAGGCTCGGGACCCGCGGCGGGTCATGGCGGCCCGCGTCGCGTCCGGAAGGAGCCCTTGATGAGACGCTGGCAGTCAGTTCTCGGGGTGGGTCTGCTGCTCGTGGCAGCGGTGCCGGCGAGCGGCTCGACGTTCATCCACATCAGCCGGGGGGAGCTCGCCAAGCGGGCGAGCGCGGTGGTGGTGGGCAACGTCCTCTCGGTCGAGTCGTTCTGGACCCGGTCGGGGCAGGTCATCGTCACCGAGGCGATGGTCGAGGTCGAAGATGCGGTGCTCGGCGAGGGCCCGTCGGTGGTGCGCGTGCGCACGTTCGGCGGCACCGTCAACGGGTACACCGTCGAAGCCCACGGCTTCCCCACCTTCTCCCAGGGGGAGCGCCTGCTGCTCTTCCTGGAGCCCGACGCGAAGGTGGCGGACGTGTCGCGCGTCCTTGGCTACCAGGAGGGCATGTATCGCGTGGCCACTGACAAGGCGGGACGCGAGATCGCCTATCCGGTCGTCGACGACGGTGCCGCGGTCATCGACGTCACGGGCAAGCCGGTTGCGCCGGCGCGTCCGATCGCGCTCGACGAGCTGCGCCACGAGATCCGCGAGAACGCCCGCCTTGCCGGGCGTCCGGTCAACTGAGCCGTGAGGAGCGCTGAACCATGAAACGGAACCCGATCCTCCGTCACGCCGCCCTCACCGTCGCGGTCATCCTCTCCGCCGCCGCCGGCACTCAGGCCTACGTGCTGCTCTCGCCACGCCGGACCTGGGACTCACCTCCCAACTACCGCGTCGACAACCGCGGGCAGTCCTCGGTCGCCGACGGCGACTTCGGGCGCACGCGCACCCGCAACGCGATCACCTCCAGCAGCGCCTGGAACGGCGCCGGCACCGGCACCCGCATCAACGCCACCGTCGCGTCGATCTCCGGCTTCCGGCTCGGCGACAACATCCCGATGCTCAACTTCCGCGATCCGCTCGGCGCTTGCACGGGCAACTGCCTGGCCGCCACCTTCACCGGCTTCTTCAGCTCGCGGGGCAACGGCACCAACCGGATCAACGACGCCGACATCGTCACCAACACGGCCCACAACTGGGGATCGACGGGCGATCCCTGCTCGGGCCAGGAGTTCTTCATCGAGGGCGTGATGGTGCACGAGATCGGCCACGGCCTCGGCCTCGCGCACACAAACGTCTCCGGCGCGACGATGTTCCCCAGCGTCTCCGCCTGTAACAACGGTCCGGCCACGATCGAGGCCGACGACCGCGCCGCGATCAACGACCTCTACTAGACCCGTTCCTCCGCGGCGCGCGCTCCCGGACGGGCGCGCGCCGCTCTCTCCTCCCGCGGCCGCTTCCGGAACACCGCACCTCGCCGGCGCCCGCTGCGCGCTATGCTCCCCGGCATGAGCGTCCTCGAGACCGCCCGCGCCGCCACCGCCGTGCCCGAGGAGGAGTGGACCCTCGACTCCGCCCGCGAGCTCTATCGCATCGACGACTGGGGCAAGGGGTACTTCGGCATCAACGACAAAGGGCGCGTGACCGTACGGCCGCGCCAGGACGAGAGGTCGCAGGTCGAGCTGCTCGAGCTGGTGCACGGGCTCTCCGCGCGCGGCCTCACGACGCCGCTGCTGCTGCGCTTCCCCGACCTCCTCGAGCACAGGCTGGAGGAGATCTACCAGGCCTTCCAGGACGCCATCGCCGAGAACGGCTACCGCGGCCGCTACCACGCGGTCTACCCCATCAAGGTCAACCAGCAGCGCCACGTGGTCGACGAGGTCTACCGCTACGGCGCCCGCTTCGCCTTCGGTCTCGAGGTGGGCAGCAAGCCCGAGCTGCTCGCCGCCCTCGCCCTCTCGCGCAACGAAGGCGACCGGCCGATCATCTGCAACGGCTTCAAGGACGACGAATACATCGAGAGCGCCGTGCTGGCGCGCAAGCTCGGCCGCAACATCATCCCGGTAGTGGAGAGCTTCCCCGAGCTGCTGCTGATCGCCAAGCAGAGCGAGCGCTACGGCATCGAGCCGCGCTTCGGCGTGCGGGTGAAGCTCGCCGCCTCGGGCGCCGGGCGGTGGAGCGAGTCCGCCGGCTATCGCAGCAAGTTCGGGCTCACCATCCCCGAGGTGATCGACGCCATGAAGTACCTCGAGGAGCGCGGCATGACGCGCGGCCTCGAGCTGCTGCACTGCCACATGGGCAGCCAGATCCACGACATCAAGAACATCAAGGACGGCATCAACGAGCTCGCCCACGTCTACGTCGAGCTCACCCGCATGGGCGCCGGGCTGCGCTACCTCGACGTCGGCGGCGGCCTGGGCGTCGACTACGACGGCAGCCAAAGCAACTTCGAGTCGTCGATGAACTACACGCTGCGCGAGTACGCCGCCGACGTCGTCTACCGGGTGATGAACGTCTGCGACAACGCCGAGGTGGC
>Ga0075421_100004380_pt1 | contig 17062 bp, 14 predicted proteins | sample SoiMetdeltSBSDD5_FD_75292 | JGI IMG/M metagenome (GOLD analysis project Ga0075421, IMG submission 75292) | Bulk soil microbial communities from a Populus tree surrounding site in Tennessee, USA - Soil MetaG P. deltoides SBSDD5 | ecosystem: Environmental > Terrestrial > Soil > Tree plantation...
ACGTTGATGTCGGTTTGCCTGGTCGCTCTGCTGACCGGCACATTCTCGTCGTACTACCTCAAGGCCGAAATCGAGAGGCAATTTCAATTTGCGCTCCAGCGCGCCGAAGGGATGAAAAGCCTGGCGGCCGATGCCGTCGCCCGAAGTATCGAGAACCAGCCCGATCTCCCCGTCGCCGAGGCGCTGGCGAAGGACTCTGATCTGGCGGGTCGGCTGGCGCAGATCATGACCGTTTCGGGCAGCTTAATTGAAATCACGATTTGCGATCCGAAAGACAACAAGGTTCTGGTGAGCACCGACCCATCGCGCCGGATGGGAGATTCATTCCCCGATTATCCCGATTACAGTCAACTGGCGACCAAGTCGGGATTGTTTGAAAAAGTCCAAGTGCTGCGCGCCAAGTCCCCCAAGTTCTATCAACTCTTCGAGGCTTTGGGGACAGAAGGGCAGAGCCCGGTGGTGTTGGTGCGGGTGGTGATCCTGCCGGGTCTGATACGAGACGACATTCTGCCGGAGCTGCAAAAGGCAATCGTGATTTCGCTGCTGGCGATCATCGGATCGATTCTAAGCGCATTGGTCTTCTCTAATTTCGCTTTCCAGCCGTTGAGCAATGTGACCAAGATGCTGGATCATCTGACGCGCGGGGAGTATGAATCGCAGGCGCAGGATTCGCGTTTCCCGGCGAAGGAGGACGAGTTCGGCGCAATGGTGTCCAAGGTGAATCTCCTCGGCCAGCAGCTTGGAAATTTCGAACGGCTGCTCGATCAACTTGAAGAGGCCGTGCTGGTGTTCGGAGCTAACCGGAGCCTGATCGTGGCCTCCGGAGCGCTGGAAAAATTTCTCGGTAAGCGCCGTCTCGAGCTGATGGGCCTCACCATGACGGACATCTTTCCGCCGGACGCTTCGGTAGGGTTCTTTCTCGAGCAGATCCTTGAAACCGGCAGGCCGGTGCGCAATTTTCCAGTGCGGTTGGGGAGCGTCGATGGGGAGGGACGCAATGGCAGCGACAGCAAGCCGAAACTGTCGCACGCACTGCTGTCGGTGGAACTGCTGGAGAGCTTTGCGTCGGGCGCGCGCAAGAATGCCGGTATCATGGTGCGCCTGCGCGACCCCGAGGTGCGTCGCCAGATTAAGGGCCAGCTTCAAACCGCGGAGCGGCTGACGGCGATTAACCGGGTGACCAGCGGTGTCGCCCATGAGGTGAAAAATCCGCTGAATGCGATGCTGATGCATGTTGAGCTGGCGCGGATCAAGCTCGCCAAGGGCGACACAGACGTCAGTCCGCAGATGGAGATTATCGCCAGCGAAATCCTGCGCCTCGACCGTGTGGTGAAGACGTTCCTCGATTTCACTCGTCCGGTGGAGATGAAGACAGCCGAGGTGGCTGTGGACGGATTTGTCTCCGAGCTCGCCGAACTGGCGCGTCCACAGGCGCAGGCGGTCGGCGTCACGGTTTCGGCCGGACTGCATGCCCCGGGCGTTACAATGGTGGTGGACTCGGATTTACTGAAGCAGGCTGCGCTGAATATCGTGGTGAATGCGATCGAAGCAATGCAGCAGGGGGGCGAGTTGCGGTTTGAATCCTCTGTGGAGGGGGAGGAGGTCGAGATTCGAATCTCGGATTCCGGCCCGGGCATCCCGCCGGATAAGAGGGAAAAAATATTCCAGCTCTACTTCACGACGAAGAAGAAGGGCTCAGGTATCGGTCTGGCGATGACGTTTCGAATCGTGCAACTGCACAACGGCAAAATCGACTTCTTCAGCGAACCGGGGAAGGGGACTACGTTCATGCTTCGCTTCCCAGTGGAGGGGGCGCCACAATGAAACCAGGTGTGGCGTTAGGGCCTCCTTGCAGGCAGGCTACCAGCCTGCCCCACCCTTTGGCCACCACTGCTGAATCGTCATGGTGGGGCAGGCTGGTAGCCTGCCGTGCTCTTTTTACGCTCGGTTTAGTCTTATGCTGCGTCTCGATTCTGGCGGCGCCGGGATGCTCGTTGAAGCCTGGCGGCGGGAAGGCGAAGCCTGTGGCCGCTGCTCCTAAACCCGCGGCTCCCGACCCTCCACCGCCCGACCCGGCCGCGGACCTGCCAATTTCTGTCCCCCAAACGCAGGTGACATTGCCCAGTCCACAACCGATCCAGGCGGAGGCATTGGCGACGGTTCGCGCCGAGTCGCAACCCAGTCCCGAGGCGGCCAATCCAGCGGCCAGACCGCCGCGCAGCACGCAGCCCCGGACTGAAGTGCGGCAACAGGCCGTCGCGCCGCCCGCGGTTGCAACGCCACCGCCCGCGGCTCAACCGTCGCGAGTGCGCATCCGGCCCGTGGAATCCGCTGCCGAGCGTCGGCGACTGATGACAGGGATCAACAACCGGAAAAAGCAGGTCCAGGACATTCTCGGGAAGGTCAGGAACCGCCAGTTGACGGAAACGCAAAAGAGCGCCGTGGAACGCATTGAGGCTTTCCTCGAACAGACCGACGCTGCTTTGAAGGATCAGGATCTGCAGCAAGCCGACGCCCTTTCGAACCGGGCCTTGCTTCTGAGCCAGGTTCTGAATTGAACCAGACCGCGCCCATCAGCGAGTTTGAGCAGCGACGCCGTTCCCTCGCGCAGGAACTGACTCCGCTGCCGGTCGACGCGCTGCTGGTGTCGTTCCTCGCCAATGTCCGTTACCTGACTGGCTATATGGGCAGCAACGGGCTGCTCTTGCTGTCTTCGTCGGGCGAGGCGACATTCTTCACCGACCCGCGCTACCGGATTGCCGCCGCGGCCGAGGTGAGCTGCCGGGTAAAGGTGAGCTCCGGACCGATTCTGCCGGACGTGGTGGCCTTGATCGCCCGAAAGAAGTTTCGGCGGATAGGCTTTGAAAAATCAAGGCTGGGCTACGAGCAGTACGAGTTCCTGAGGTCGAAGCTGCCTGTCCGGTGTGTGCTCGAACCGGTCGCCGGGTTGGTGGAGAAGCAGCGGATGGTGAAGTCGGCGAGCGAGATCGAGCTGATTCGCCGGTCGGTGGACGCTAATTCGAAGGCCTTCGAAGCAGCGCTGCGGACGATCCGTCCCGGTAAGTCGCGCGAGGCGGACCTGGCGGCGGAAATCGACTATCGGATGAGAAAACTGGGAGCGGAGCGACCGGCCTTTGAGACGATTGTCGCCAGCGGTCCCCGCTCGGCGATGGTCCACGCGCAGCCGTCGGAGAGAATTCTGAGTAAGAATGAATTAGTATTAATAGACATGGGCGCAACCCTAAAGGGGTATTCGAGCGACATGACGCGAGTCGTTCACATTGGTCGCCCTAGCAGTAGAATTAAAAGGATTTACGGGGCGGTCCTGGAAGCCCAAATGGCGGCTATCGAAGCGGTTCGACCGGGGGTGACGGCGGCCCACATCGACAGGGAAGCGCGGCGACCGCTGAAACGGAAAGGGTTGGAAAAGGCGTTCGTTCATTCTACCGGGCATGGTCTGGGGCTTGAGATTCACGAGCCACCCCGCCTGGGAAAACAAGATAAGACGCGCCTGGAAGAAGGCATGGCCATTACGATCGAACCGGGAGCTTACTTGGAGGGATTCGGTGGTATCCGGATCGAGGATGTTGTGGTGGTAACTCGAACCGGATGTGAGATCTTGACCGGGACGTCGAAGGAGCTGCGGGAACTCTAAAGCGGATCGCATGACAATTGAAGAGATTAGAGAGCTAATCAGTGTCGTAAATGAAAGTGGAATAGCGGAGCTCGAGGTGCAGCGTGGTGAGAATCGCGTGCGCATCCGGCGGACGCAGCGGGAGTCGCGCGTCGGATTCACGACCGTGGATGCCCATCCTGCGGTTGCCGTTCCCCATACTGCTCCTCCCCAGCCGGTCGCGGCAGCTACAAGTTCGGCGGCGGTGTCCCCGGAAGACGAGACCTTGGTCAAGTCGCCGATTGTCGGCACGTTTTATGAAAGCTCTTCGCCGGGTAGTCCACCCTTCGTGCGGGTCGGCGAGACGGTACAGGCCGGAGCGGTGCTCTGCATTATCGAATCGATGAAGCTCATGAATGAAATCGAGGCCGAGGTGGCGGGAGTGGTGACGAGCAAACTGGTCTCCAACGGCCAGCCGGTCGAATACGGGGAGGCGCTGTTTGCTATCCGCCCCCTTTAACAAAATCCTCATAGCCAATCGCGGCGAAATTGCTTTGCGCGTCATTTGCGCCTGCAGAGAGCTGGGAATCGGGACAGTCGCGGTTTACTCCGAAGCCGACCGGGAGAGCTTGCACGTGCGTTTCGCCGATCAGGCGATTTGCATCGGGCCGGCCAAGAGCGCCAAGAGCTATCTGGATATTCCCTCGGTGATTTCGGCGGCCGAGATCACGAACGTCGATGCGATTCATCCGGGGTACGGCTTCCTCAGCGAGAATGCTGGATTCGCCGAAGTCTGCGAGGTCTCCGGCATTAAGTTTATCGGGCCTAAGCCGTCGGTGATCCGCGCCATGGGCGTCAAGGATTGCGCGCGCGGGATTATGCGCGACGCCGGCGTGCCGATCCTGCCGGGTTCGGACGGTGTCCTGGCTAGCGCCGAAGATGCCATCGAGACGGCAGAGCGGATCGGCTATCCGGTGATTGTGAAGGCTTCGGCGGGTGGCGGCGGGCGGGGAATGCGGATCGTGCGGCAGAAGTCCGAGATGGCGTCATCATTCGCGGCGGCGCAGCAGGAGGCCGGAGCCAGCTTTAACTGCTCCGATGTGTACCTCGAAAAGTTCATCGAAGCGCCACGGCATATCGAGTTCCAGGTGCTGGCCGACGAGCATGGGAACGTGGAAATTCTGGGTGAGCGCGAGTGCTCGATTCAGCGGAGGCACCAGAAGCTGATCGAGGAATCGCCGTCGCCGAAAATGACTGAGCAGTTGCGAAGTCGGATATCGAAGCAGCTCAAAGCGGCGATGCAGACCGTCGGATACACCAATGCCGGCACCGTCGAGTTTTTGATGGACGAAAAAGGCGACCTGTACTTCATCGAGGTGAATGCTCGCATCCAGGTGGAGCATCCGGTAACCGAAGCCGTGACCGGGATCGACCTGGTAAAGAGCCAGTTGCGGATCGCCGCGGGAGCACGGTTGCCCGACATTATCGAGACGCCGGTTAAGTTCCGGGGCCACGCGATCGAGTGCCGCATCAACGCGGAGAATCCGGTGACGTTCGCGCCCTCGCCAGGGCGGATTACGGGGCTGAATATACCAGGAGGGATCGGCGTTCGCGTGGATACGGCCGCCTACACGGATTCGGTGATCCCGCCGTACTATGATTCGCTGGTCGCCAAGTTGATTACTCACGGCCGTGACCGAACTGAGGCGATCGCGCGAATGAAAAGAGCGCTGGGGATGTTCGTGGTGGAGGGTATCCACACGTCAATCCCGCTGCAGCAACGCGTCATGCAAGACCCGGATTTTCAGGCAGGGGTGTTCGACACAAACTTCATCAAGAGATTTTCGCCGGCGCCGCGAGACAAGCAGTTGACGGCGGACAAACACAGATAAACTGGGAAATTGCGTTAGTGCTGGGGCGGAAGATTCAATCGCTGCTCGACATCTAGGAGTCGCGCCTCCATTGCCGACATTCGTTCGATCATGGGGAGGATGTTGACCTCGGTGGTCCGCATACGCGTCTCCGTCGATCGCGCCCATTTATAAAACTCACCGACGATCCGCGTTTCAGTGTCGTGGACGTATTCGCGCAGCCGTTCCTCCATCGAGCTCATGTCAGATCGCAGCTCGGATTTCAGCCGCGTCTCCATCGAGATCATGTCGGTCTTCAGCTCGGCGATCGCCCTGAGAATGTCACCGTTGTCCATGTAAATCCATTATCGCGTAATGCCAAGCCGCTTGGCGACGCAGTCGAGCGTAGTCACCAATCGATCGACGTGCGCATCGGTGTGCGCCGCGGTACAGGAAATCCGCAATAGATTGTGCGCCGCCGCTGGACGCAGCACTGGATTGATATAGATACCCTCTTCGAGCAAAGTCTTACACAGATGGCAGAGATCTTCTTCGTTCTCAATCACGACCGGGACAATGGGTGTGATGCCGTCCAGCACCGAGAAACCACGCGACTTCAGTTCGCGCCGCAACTGGCTCGCGACTTTTTCCAGACGCTGCTGGCGTTCGGGCTCGCTGCGCATCACGTCGAGCGCAGCCGCCACCGCCGCGACTGAGGCCGCGGGTAAACTGGCGGAAAACACGAACGGCCGCGCCGTGTGTTTCAAGTAATCGACAACGGCTTTGGGTCCCGCTATAAACCCGCCCACCGACGCCAGCGACTTGCTGAAGGTCCCCATCACGATGTCGACTTTACTCAGCACGCCCAGATGCTCGGCCGCGCCCGCTCCGGTGGCCCCGAGCACTCCAATGCCGTGCGCCTCATCGACATAGGTTCTGGCATGATATTTTTTCGCCAGGGCGACAATACCGGGCAGGTCGGCCAAATCGCCTTCCATGCTGAAAACGCCCTCTGAGACGATCAGAACGCGCTCGTCGGAGGAGCAGTTTTGCAGGCACCGTTCCAGATGCCCCAGGTCGTTATGGCGGAACCGGACAGTGCGCGCAGTGGAGCGCATCGCGCCCTCGAGCAGGCTGGCGTGCAGCGTGTGATCGCACAAAAGCACATCGCCCTTTTCGGCCAGGGCGGAGAGCGCCGCATAATTGGCCTGGAAACCGGTACCGAAGATGATCGCGGAGTCCTTGCAAACTAACGAGGCCAACTCCGCCTCCAGCTTAATGTGCAGATCCAGCGTGCCGTTCAGGAGCCGCGAGCCACTGCAGCCGCTTCCGTACTGGCGCAGAGCGCGCGTGGACGCTTCCAGAACTTTGGGGTGGGTAATCAGGTCCAGGTAATCGTTCGAGCCGAACATCAGCACTTTGCGGTTTCCCATGCGGATTTCGCCGGGGCCGCAGCCTTCGCGCCGGCCGAAGACTTCGAAGTACATGTATAATCCGGCCGCTTGAAGGTCCGCTGGGCGGGTAAAACTACTGCACTTCTCAAACAGATCTTTCGACCTGCCGGTCTTGGCGACGCCAAAGGAGGCGGCCGTAGATCCGCTATGCATAGTGATAAGTCCCCTCGTAAAGGCGGTAAGTTTTGTAACGCCTGGCGCCCAAGCTCTCGATCGAACGATTCATTAGTATATTATCTTCGAGTACCCAGGAAAACTCGCATTCCCCGTAGCCGAGCTTTTGGGCCTGACGAATTAGTGTCGCATAGAATCCTGCGGCGACACCGGTGGTCCGGAATTCCTCAATCACCCCAAGGGCCATCACGCGCAAGGTCTTAATGCGGCGCTTGTGATACAGGATCTTGATCAAACCAAAAGGAAACAGGCTGCCGCCAGCGGCTTTGAGCGCACGGTTGATGTCGGGTAAAGCTAGAGCGAAGCCAATCGGCCGGTCGTCGATTTCGCCGATCAATGCGAATTCAGGGGCGAGTATTTCCTTCATGTCCTTGGCCAGGAGCTGAAATTCCTCCTGCGTCAGGGGTGCGAATCCCCAATTCTGGCTCCAGGCCGAATTGTAGATACTCCATATCGACTCCACTTCCGCTTTAAAGTTCTTCTTATTGACATGGCGGATCTTGACGCCGCTCTTGTCCATCCTATATTTCGCCACTCTCATGGCCCTGTCGCCGTCGGTCGCTGCCGCCGTCGTCAAATAAGCGAGCAGGTCCTTTGCTTTGTTCAGACCGGCGCGCTCGACCAAGCTTGAATAGTAAGGGAAATTGTAGGTCATCATCACGAAGGGGCTTGAATTGAAACCATCAACCAGCAGTCCGCATTCGTAGTTGGTTGACGGATTTACCGGCCCGCGCATCACCTTTGCGCCACGACTGCGCAGCCAGTCCCATGCGGATCGCAACAAGGCGTTGGCGACCGGTCCGGAGTCGATCATCTCGAGAAATCCGAAGAAACCGACGCGATCCTGCGAAAACTGACTCCGGTCCAGGATCGCGGCAACGCGGCCAACCACCTGGGCTCCGTCGACGGCAAGAAAGCACTGCATCTCGGCGTGTTTATAGAAGGGATGCTTACTTTTGTCGAGCAAGTCCCATTGCGCCATTCGAAGCGGCGGCACCCAATAGGGATGCCCGCGGTAATGCTGGTAGGGGAATTCGACGAACTGCTGGAACCTCTTGCCGTCGTCAGCCCCGACTACGGTTACTTCACCCACTAGGCAGCCTCATTGCGCTGTCCACCCAAAGCACGGTAAAGTCGCGGCGCCATCACGATAAGTCCGGCCGCGACGATCGCGCCAGCCGCGACATCAACCGTGTAGTGATAACGTAGGTAAACTGTAGCAAAAACGACACCCAATGTGTAAACGAACATGAGGCGGAACAGGTTCGAGGAAATTGTGCGGGAACCCCACCAGGCGAGGATTGTCATCTCGGTATGGCCGCTCGGAAAACAATCCCAGTGAGCCGACTCGATCCGATCAAGGGTAGCCGTAAGCCAGTGAAACAGCCATAGACCTTCCAGTTCATAGGTTTGTAGACGCCGGAGAACGAACCGGGGTCCCCGCGCGGGAACGAGTAGATACCCGACATATGAAGTTAAGAACCCAAGCGCGATGAGAAAGGCGTAATAGCGGAAGGTATCGAACTGCTGTTTTTTCCACATAATGAAGGCCATCAGCAGAATGCAGGGCACGAAGCCGGAGTAAATGATGACCAGCATTTCGACCAGCACGGGACTGCGCAGCCGCTCCAGCCAAACCGTGGGATTGGCGCCCCAGATCCGCAAGTCGAGCTCGGCCAGCCATGCGTCGGCGTTGGTTGTCCGCAGCGCCGGGATCAGGATGCTCATTTCCTTGTAGCAATAGAAGACGTAGAAAAGCGGATACCAGTAGTGAAAAAAATGCAGCGCTGGGTTGGCGGGGCGCATGACCATTAAGCCGATCAGAAGGATACCGGCTATATGGACCGTCAATAGCTCCATAGGATTCGGGAGCCGCGACCAGAAGGCGAGCTCGATCACCGTCGCTGCGCCGAGATAGCCGAGAATCAGCCTGTCGACCGGCCACAAATCGTAGGCTTTTCTGTTCAGTAATTCAGCCACTGAGCCTCACGATACCATTCGAGAGTCGCGGCCACGCCCTCCCGAAGCGAGGTCTGCGTGTGGAAACCAAGTTCTTCGGCGGCGCGGCCCGGATTGCAGGTCCAGTAGCGCTGGCGCGCGTCCAGGATCTTATCGCGGGACAGGATTCCCGGACGGCCGGTCAGCTTCGAGAGCAGGTCGCCCAAGGATCCGGCGAGGTAGGCGGCCCAGACCGGGAGGATGACAGTGCGCATTTTCTTGACCATCGTTAGCGCGGCGGTGGCCCCGAATTCAGTCCACGAGACCGGATTCGGATTTGCGAGGAAGTAGGCCCTCCCACCGGCCTGGCGTTGCGCGGCGAGGATCAGGCCATCCACGAGATCGGCAACGTAGATAAAACTGAAGTAACTTTCAAGCCGGCCGATCCGAACCTGAGCCCCATTAGCGGCCGCCTTGAACACCTGAAAGACGTCTACGTCACGCGGGCCGTACACTACCGGCGGCCGAATGATGGTCGCTCGTTCAAATACCTCAGATCGGCGCAGAGCCTGCTCGCCTTCGAATTTCGATTTGCCGTAATGGGTCAGCGGATGCGGCTCGGCGTCCTCGCTGAGGGGAACCCCGTCAGGGCTTGGTCCCATGGCGGCGAGGCTGCTAACGTGAACCAGCCGCGCACGGCCACCGGACATGCCCTGTAGTAGCTTCTCCGTTGCCGTGACGTTTCCGAGATAGTAGTCGCCGGCATGCAGCGCCTTGGTAACGCCGGCGAGATGAAAGACGAGATCGGCTCCGTCGAGCGCGGCCTCGACTCCTTCGCCGCTGAGCAGATCGCCGAGAACAGGTTTCGCCTCCGGGGCCGGAAGATGGCGTAACAATCCGCGCGCGCTCACCGGACGCAAGAGACAGCGAACGTGCGCGCCCTCCGCCAGCAAGCGCTCGACCAGGTGGCTACCGATAAAGCCTGTAGCTCCCGTGACCAGGACGGTCGAGCCCCGTAAACTGAAAGCATCCATGGGGAAGAGAATGACTCCCCATCTTACTGCGGTGAGCTCCGAAACGAGATGTCGCCGAAATAGCTTTCGGCCGAAGAACTGGTGTGCTGGGAGTTGATCTGCAGTCGAATCCCCTTGACCCGCGCGGCAGGGCGATCGAAGGCTTTCTGATAGTCCTCCGCCACATTGTGAGTTTCCGGCAGCCACCGATTCAACTCTTCGATGCCGGACCTGCAAACCAGGGCGAAGATGTGAACCAACGGAATGGAACTGGCGCTCTGCCACGAACCCTTGGGAGCGGAGGAGTCCCAGATGTAAGTGAGAATGCGCCGGTCGGCGAAAGCGACGAGTACCTGGGCCGCCTGGTCGTCGGTCGAGGAGCGGCGGAAGTCTCCTCCTTTCGGCAGTTCGCTCACTTTCCAATTCCAACTGAGATAGGGAAACTGTGCGATGTCGATGTCGACACCGCGCTCGAGCGCAAACGAGGATTTACGGCTCTTGAAGCGAAGGACTCGATTGCTCGAATCGCCGATTATGGTGATATCGGGCGTGCCGCGATTTACTTTCAGTTGCCAGCCCTCCGGCAGCCGTCCCGGAGGCGTGGCCGTCGGATTTAAAATAACCAAAGCCAAAGGAGCGGAGGCCGCCATAGCGCTCATCGCCACGCAGACCACCGCCAGCTTCCATTTGCGATATCTCAGAACTCTCCCCTTCTTTTTTATTCTTGCAGTATTTTAGGTTGATTGCTGTAGTGCAAAGACCCTATTGGCTAGGTCATTTTGGACTTGATCACGTCGACCAGTTCCTTGACAGCGTCGGCGCTCTTTTTCAACATGGCTTGCTCTTCAACAGTGAGCTTGATCTGATAAATCTGCTCGATGCCGCGTGCGCCGAGCTTCACGGGAACGCCGACGAACAGCCCACTAATGCCGTACTCCCCTTCGAGATAAGCGGCGCAAGGCAGGACCTTCTTCTTGTCCTTGAGGATGGATTCCACCATCTCGACGGTCGCCGCCGATGGCGCATAGTAGGCGCTGCCGGTCTTGAGATACTTCACGATCTCGGCGCCCCCATTGCGAGCCCGATCGACCAGGCGGTCAAGCGTGGCCTGGTCGAGAAGCTCGGTGAGAGGGATGCCGGCGACGTTGCTCAGTCGCACCAGCGGCACCATCGTGTCGCCATGTCCGCCCATCACGACGCCGGTGACGTTTTCCACGGAAACGTTCAGCTCCTGAGCGATGAAGGTGCGGAATCGCGCTGTATCGAGAACGCCCGCCATTCCGATGACGCGATTCTTGGTGAACTTCGACACGTTGAATGCAGCCTGGCACATTGCGTCGAGCGGGTTGGTGACAACTATGAGAATGGAATTCGGCGAATACTTCACCGCCTGCTCGGTCGCGGTCCTGACAACTTCGTAGTTGGCCAGCAGTAGATCGTCTCGCGACATCCCAGGCTTGCGCGGGAACCCGGCCGTGATGACGACGATATCGGAGTTGGCGGTCGTCTCGTAATCGTTGGCTCCGGTCACGAGGACGTCGTAGCCCTGCACCGGGCCGGACTCCAGCAAGTCGAGCGCTTTGCCCTGGGGGACTCCTTCGACGACGTCGACGAGCACGACGTCGGCCAGTTCCTTATCGGCGATACGCAGCGCGCAATTCGCGCCGACATTGCCGGCGCCCACAACTGTTACTTTCTTTCGCACTAAAGTTGTTCCTTTTGAAGTGGATTGGTGTGAAGCGAATCTTCAATTATAGCGCCTAACACCATGTTGGCCACAGATGAATACAGATAAACACAGATAAGAAAAAGTGCGTTTTCTCTTATCTGTGTTTACCTGTGTTCATCTGTGGCTCATTGGGGTTTTCTAATAGCGAGCCCCAACTCTCGTAGCTGCCGCTCCGGCACGGTGGACGGCGCGTCGCACATCAGATCGGTCCCGCGCGCTGTCTTGGGGAAGGGGATTACGTCTCGTATGGAAGTTTCCCCAGCCAGGATCATGACCAGGCGGTCGAGGCCCAATGCGATCCCACCGTGCGGCGGCGCGCCGTATTCGAGCGCGTCCAGCAGGAAGCCGAAGCGGCGATGCGCTTCCTCTTCGGTGAATCCGAGGGCGGCGAAGACTCTTGTTTGCACGTCACGGCGATGAATACGGATCGATCCCGATCCCAGCTCGACTCCGTTCAGCACGAGGTCGTACGACTTGGCGCGGCATCGCGCCGGATCGGCGGTCAGCTTTTCCAGATCGTCGTCATGCACCGACGTGAAGGGATGGTGCGCGGCGTTCCAGCGATTCTCCTCTTCGTCCCATTCGAACATCGGAAAATCCATCACCCACAGGAATTCGAATTTCTTGGGATCGAGCAGCTTGTGGCGATCGTTGTACTTCTGCGCCGCGAGCAGACGAAGCTGGCCGCACGCCTGATAGACGGTCTCCTCGGGCCGATGCCCTTTCGGTTCACCTGCCCACGCCGCGATCAGCAACAGGTCGTCCTCCGCGGCGGCGATCCGCTGGCGTATTTTGACCATGGCCTCCGGGTAGTCACGATCGAGACGCTTGGGATCGTCGAAAACGCGCAATCCTCGCTCTGTTCCGAGTGCTTTCAGCTCGTCGCGCTCTTTGCGGCTCAGCGCGCCCGTCTTCGGGACGTGGATCGCCATCAGCGGCAGGCCATTCGCGGTCAGCTCTGGTAGCAGGTCTTCGACCGGATACATCGGCGGCACACGGCGATCCGGCTTGTCGCTGCCGTAGCTGCGCATCGCCTGCGCGTAGCTGAGGCGCGGAAGCGGCGTCGCAATTTCGAAACCCGCGATCTGACAGACGCGTTTGATCAGCGGCTCAATTACCGCGAAGATCTGCTCTTCCTGTGGGAAGGACATCTCGAGGTCGATCTGCGTAAACTCAGCCTGACGGTCCGCCCGGAAGTCCTCGTCGCGGAAGCAGCGCACGATTTGGAAGTACTTGTCGAATCCGCTGACCATCAGAAGCTGCTTGAAGATCTGCGGCGATTGCGGCAGCGCGTAGAAAAGTCCGGGCTGGACGCGGCTCGGGACCAGGTAGTCGCGCGCGCCTTCGGGAGTCGATCGCGTCATGAACGGTGTCTCGATCTCCAGGAATCCCAGGCCGTAGAGCACTTCGCGAACGGCGAAAGAAATCTGCGACCTGAGAATGATGTTGCGCTGCATGCGCGGACGGCGCAGATCGACGTAGCGATGCTTCAAGCGCGCGTCCTCGCTGACGTCCACCGCGTCCTCCATCGGGAATGGCGGCGTGCGCGACTCATTCAGTATCCAGATCTTCTCGGCGACGATCTCCACTTCACCTGTCGGGATATTCGGATTAATCGTCTCAGGCGTGCGCAGCGCGACCCGGCCCTCGACGGCGACCACGTACTCGGAGCGAAGCAACTCCGCCTTCGCATGAACGGCCGGGTCCGTGTCGGTATGGAAGACAGCTTGCATCACGCCGTTGCGATCGCGCACGTGGATGAAGATGACTCCTCCCAGATCGCGCCGCCGATGCACCCATCCCATAATGAGCGCAGTTTTGCCGTTGTCGGACGCGCGGAGTTGACCGCACGTATGCGTACGCTTCAGATCGCCGAGAAAATCTAGTGGGACGCTTGATTGCATATTGATTTTTTGAGGTCGGATGCCGTGACAGACTGCTGCTCGCCGCTTTGCATATTTTTGAGAGTGTATTTTCCAGTGGCAATTTCGTCGTCGCCAACGATGAGCGCGTATCGAGCGCCCAATTTATTGGCAAGCTCCATCGCGCGCGTGAGTTTTCTTACCATCGCTAATTCCACACTCAGCCCGTCGCGACGCAGATCGCGTGCGAGAATGCCCACATGATGGAGCGCAGCGTCGCCGAGCGGCACGACGAATAGATCGAGCCGCGCCGGTGATTGCGATTCTTCTACAGCCATCACCAGCCGGTCCTCGCCGATCGAGAATCCGATTCCGGGCGCAGGGACTTTCGATCCCAGCATCTCGGCGAGCCCGTCGTAGCGTCCACCGCCGAGCACCGAATTCTGGGCGCCGAGTGAGCCGTGCACGACTTCGAACGTCGTGCGCATGTAGTAGTCGAGCCCGCGAACGAGGCGCGGCTTGATCTGGTAGCTGATCCCCCGCTCGGTCAAAAACTGCTGGACCGCCGCAAAGTGTGGACGGCAAATCTCACACAAGTAATCCAGGATCGAGGGCAGCTTGTCGATGATCGGCTGGTCGGCTTCCACCTTGCAGTCGAGCACCCGCAGCGGGTTGGTCACCGCCCGGCGCTGGCAATCGCTGCACAGTTTATCCGACACACCGGCCAGCGCTTCGCGCAGCTTGGCGATGAATATCGGGCGGCAGTTCTGGCACCCCACCGAATTCAGCAGCACCGAGAAATCCTTGAGCCCGGCGCGCGCGAAAATCTCGACAACCATCTCGATCACTTCGGCGTCGACCGCCGGCGATTCCGAACCGATCGCCTCCGCGCCGATCTGGTAGAACTGCCGGTAGCGCCCCTTCTGCGGACGCTCGCGGCGGAACATCGGTCCCATGTAGTACAGCTTCTGCACTCCGGGACGTTGATCCAGCCGGTGCTCGATGTAGGCGCGAATTACTGAAGCGGTGTTCTCGGGACGCAGCGTCAGAGATGTCCCATGGTCGTCGAAGGTGTACATCTCCTTGGTGACGATGTCGGTCTCCTCGCCGACGCCGCGCGCGAAAAGCTGTGTCTCCTCGAGAATCGGCGTGCGAATTTCGTGATAGTTGTACGTGTGGAACACACTCCGAGCCACGGATTCGACATGATCCCAGACGGCTGTCGACGGAGGGAGCAGGTCCCTTGTTCCCTTTACTGCGCGAATCACTATGCGCGGACCTCGTCGTCGAGATAAATCTGGCGATACATGATGTAGCTGTCGGCGTGCTTCTGAATGCGCTTGCGATCGTCTTCGGTCGCCTCGCGGCGCACCTTGCCCGGCATTCCCATGACGACGCTTCCGGGGGGCACGCTCATTCCTTCGGTTACTAGCGCTCCCGCCGCGACAATCGATCCAGTTCCGACACGCGCGCCATTCAGCACGATCGCGCCCATGCCGATCAGGCACTCGTCCTCGATCACACAGCCGTGCAGGGTAACCGAGTGCGCGATGCTCACCCTATTCCCGAGGATTAGAGGGAACTCGTCGCGCTGGACGTGAAGGCAGCAGTTGTCCTGCACGTTCGTCTCGTCGCCGATGCGAATGTAGTTCACATCGCCGCGGACGGTCGTGTTGGGCCAGACGCTGGACCGCTCGCCTACTACCACATCACCAATCACTTGAGCGCTGGGATCGATATAGGCGGTCGCGGCGATTTTCGGCGTAATGCCGCGATAGCCACGAATCGACATGCTGATCTGTTCATCCTAGCATGCCGAGTTACAATCGTGAATATGCGCCGTGCCGCCCCCCTGTGTCTCCTGTTTTGTTCTCTCCTCAGCGCGCAAAAGCTTCCGTTCGATGCGCAGGCGCTGATGCAACTGGCGCGAATCAGCGACCCCCAAATCTCACCGGACGGCCGCACCGTCGCCTTCACTGTCCAGACTGTTGACCTTGAGGGCAACAAGAAACCGAGGCAGATTTACACCGTGCCGGTCGATGGCGGGGCTCCGCGCCAGATCACCGACGCCGGTGGCGCCAATGAGCGCGCGCGATGGTCGCCGGACTCGAAGCGCCTCGCCTTCATCTCCGATCGGGGCGGGTCCTCTCAAATCTGGATCATGAACGCGGATGGAAGCAACGCTACTCAAGTCACGCGTCTTTCCACAGAGGCTGGCGGCGTGATGTTCTCACCAGATGGTAAGAATTTACTATTCACGAGCGACGTCTATCCGGATTGTCCCGACGACGCCTGCAACAAAACCAGGCTTGATGACGAAGCCAAGAGTAAAGTAAAGGCGCGGATTTACACGTCGCTGTTGTATCGGCATTGGGATCATTGGCAAGGCAAGCGTCGCACGCATCTGTTGGTCACAACGCCTGCCGGAGCGCCTCCCAAGGACCTGACACCCGGCGCTCGCGATGTGCCTCCCTTCTCACTCGGCGGTCCGGATGATTACGCGATCTCACCGAATAGCGCGGAGGTCTGCTACGTATCAAATCCGGATGATTCACCAGCTACCAGCACGAACTCGGAACTGTACGTAGTCCCGATCGCCGGCGGGCAGGCCACCAAGATAACGATCAATCCCGGCGCCGACAACTCGCCGCAGTATTCGCCCGACGGGAAGTTCATCGCCTACCGCGGGCAGTTTCGCGCTGGATACGAGAGTGATCGCTGGCGGCTCCTTCTGCTCGAGCGCGCCTCGGGCCGCGTCATCAATCTCACTGAGAATCTGGACCGCTGGGTGAACAGCTTCACTTGGGCGCCGGACTCCACGCGGCTGTTCTACACCACGGAAGACCGCGGCCGCCAATCGATCGAGTTCATCAACGTGACTGGCGGCGGCACACGCATCGCCGTCAGTGGGGAAAGCCATCTCGATGACATGCAGTTTAGTCCGGATGGCAAGATCATGATTTACACGGAGCAGAATGGGTCGAGGCCGGTTGAGATTTTCAGGGCGCTTCAAGCAGGCGGCGCCGCCGTACCGCTGACCCGCTTGAACGACCGCCTGCTCGGGGAGCGCCAATTGACTGCGCTCGAGCCGTTCTGGGTCGATAGCGCGGATAAGGCGCGTGTGCAGGGCTTCATCGTCAAGCCGCCGGATTTCGATCCATCCAAAAAGTATCCGGCGCTAATGCTCATCCACGGCGGACCGCAGGGAGCTTGGGGAGAGAGCTGGAGCTATCGCTGGAACGCGCAGGTTTTCGCCGCCGCCGGGTACGTGGTCGTCATGCCGAATCCTCGCGGATCGACTGGCTACGGTCAGAAATTCATCGACGAAATCAATGGCGACTGGGGTGGGCGCGCCTACGACGACCTGATGGCCGCTGCCGATTACACGGAGAAACTGCCTTACGTCGACGCCAATCGCATCGCGGCGGC
>Ga0075421_100004381_pt1 | contig 17058 bp, 17 predicted proteins | sample SoiMetdeltSBSDD5_FD_75292 | JGI IMG/M metagenome (GOLD analysis project Ga0075421, IMG submission 75292) | Bulk soil microbial communities from a Populus tree surrounding site in Tennessee, USA - Soil MetaG P. deltoides SBSDD5 | ecosystem: Environmental > Terrestrial > Soil > Tree plantation...
GCCGTTTCGGCGTACACCCGCGATCACGGGGATAACCTCGGCGGAATGCGGGGGATCGCGCGCGGGCCCGTGCTCGCCGTCCTGATCGTCGCCTTGGTCGGGCTGACGGCCGGACCCGCCGTGGCCGCGCGCCGCGGTGACGTCCCGGCCGCACGTCGGGCGGGTCCCACGGTCGGCGATGACACCTCCGCCGTCTGCGCCGCGACCGCCAGGACGGTGTCGGAGGGGCTCGACAAGTTCGTCGCGGCGATGCAGGCCGTCAGCACGGCGGCCGGGCAGGGCGACCTGGTTGCCGCCGAGCGGGCGGTCCGTTCGGGCGGCGTCAACCTGGTCGACATCGCGGTCAAGCTCCGCAAGGACGGGGCGAACGCCGACGACGCTCAGCTCAAGCGCACGGTCGCTGATCTCGCCGCCGAGTTCGAGCGCCTGGGCCGCTCGCTGACGACACTCACCGCGCTGCAGACGTTCGACACGACCGCGCTCGACGGCCTGGCCGGCCGGATGGGCGACCTCTGTGGCGGCGTGACCGCGCCAACCCCGGGACCCGGCGAACCGAGCGCTGCCCCGACCGCCGGGCCGCAGCCGTACCCGACCGGGTCGCCAGCGACCCCGGCGCCGCGCGAGACCCGGGTGCACGACTGGTGAGGGCGGGCCCGCCCGATCCATGGCCCCGGTTTTCAGCCGGCGTCCTGATGGCGTACCCTTGCCAACGGCGCACCGTCGTGCGCCAAGTTGTTGCGTGCCCAGATGCGGTCGTCACCAGCCGGCCGGACCGGGGCGCGTCGCAGGTCAAGTTGTCCGCTCATGACAGGAGTCCGCGTCCGATGTACGCGATCGTCAAGACCGGCGGCAAGCAGTACAAGGTCGCCGAGGGCGACGTCATCGAGGTCGAGAAGCTCGCCGGTGGGCCCGGCGACCAGGTGACGCTGTCCGCCGTCCTTCTCGTCGACGGCGACAACCTCGTGACGGACGCGGCGCAGCTTGCCGGGGTCGCGGTGACCGGTGAGGTCGTCGCGCACACCAAGGGCCCCAAGATCAAGATCCACAAGTTCAAGAACAAGACCGGCTACCACAAGCGGCAGGGCCACCGGCAGCCGCTGACCCAGGTCAAGGTCGTCGGCATCTCGAGCGGGAAGTAGGCGCGCAATGGCACACAAGAAGGGTGCGTCCAGCTCGCGCAACGGTCGTGACTCCTCGGCGCAGCGCCTGGGTGTGAAGCGGTACGGCGGGCAGGTCGTCAACGCGGGCGAGATCCTCGTCCGGCAGCGAGGCACGAAGTTCCACCCGGGCGACCTCGTCGGTCGGGGCGGAGACGACACGCTGTTCGCGCTCGCGTCCGGCTCGGTGCAGTTCGGCGTCCGGCGCGGCCGCAAGGTCGTCAGCATCGTGCTGTCCGAGGTCTGAGCCGGCATATACACGCCAACGTCGCGGCGGGTCGGGGCGCGGGCCCCGGCCCGCCGTCGCGTCCGCGGAGGCTTTTGGACCTCTGCGATCTTGGATGATTTCGGGGCCTATTGGCCCGGGAATCATCCAAGATCTGGAAGGGGCGGGCCGTGGTCGTGGAGGGATCGAGGTGACCAGCTTCGTCGACCGGGTGGTGCTGCACGTGCGCGCCGGGGACGGCGGCCACGGCTGCGTGTCGATCCACCGGGAGAAGTTCAAGCCGTTCGGGGGGCCCGACGGAGGCAACGGCGGGCACGGCGGCAGCGTGCGGCTGCTGGTCGACCCGGGCGTACACACGCTGCTCGACTTCCACTTCCGGCCGCACGTACGAGCTGAGAACGGCAAGGGCGGCGCGGGCTCGAACCGGCACGGGGCCAACGGCGCCGACCTGGTGCTGCGCGTACCCGACGGCACGGTCGTGCAGGACGCGGCGGGCGAGGTGATCGCCGACCTGGTCGGCGCCGGGACCGCCGTGGAGGCCGCCCGCGGGGGTCGCGGTGGACGGGGCAACGCCTCTCTGGCGAGCACCCGGCGCAAGGCTCCCGGCTTCGCCGAGCTGGGCGAGCCGGGCGACCAGCTCGACGTCGTGCTGGAGCTCAAGAGCGTGGCCGACGTGGGGCTGGTGGGCTTTCCGTCGGCCGGGAAGTCATCGCTCATCGCGGCGATCTCGGCCGCCCGCCCGAAGATCGCCGACTACCCCTTCACCACGCTCGTGCCCAACCTCGGTGTCGTGCAGGCCGGCGATGACTCGTTCGTCGTCGCGGATGTGCCCGGCCTGATCCCCGGCGCCGCCACCGGCAAAGGGTTGGGTCTGGAGTTCCTGCGCCACATCGAGCGCTGCGCCGTGCTCGCCCACGTCGTCGACTGCGCCACCCTGGACCCCGGACGCGACCCGGTCGCCGACATCGACGCCATCGAGGCCGAGCTCACCGCGTACGGGGGCCTCGAGGACCGACCCCGCATCGTCGTGCTGAACAAGATCGACGTGCCGGACGCGCGCGACCTGGCCGAGATCGTGCGCCCCGACCTGGACGCGCGTGGCTGGCCCGTGTTCGAGGTCAGCGCCGCCACCCACGAGGGTCTGCGCCCGCTCATCTTCGCCCTCGCCGAACAGGTGGCGGCGCACCGCGCGGCGGCCCCGCCGGCCGAGCCGACCCGGATCGTCCTCCGGCCGACACCGGTCGACGACGCCGGGTTCACGATCGAGGCGCAGCCCGACGGGGCGTTCGTCGTGCGCGGCCTTCGACCCGAGCGGTGGGTGCGGCAGACCAACTTCGACAACGACGAGGCGGTCGGCTACCTCGCGGATCGGCTCGCCCGGCTCGGGGTCGAGCAGGCCCTGGCCAAGGCCGGGGCGGAGCCGGGGTGTCTCGTCCGGATCGGCGCGCACGAGTTCGACTGGCAGCCGACCGTCTACGCCGGTCTCGAGTTCATGCCCGGCTCGCGCGGCGCGGACCACCGCCTCGACGATCCGTCCGGGCGCCCCACGGCCTCCCAGCGCCTCGGCGCCCGCAAGGCGCGTCGTCAGCGGCCGGCCGACGAGTCCGACGAGTCCGATGAGGCTGATGACGCTGACGACTCCGATGTGGACGGTATGGGCGGTCCGTCCTCCAATGTGGACGAAGATGAAGACGGCTGGTGATCCGCCGCCGGCACCGGCTCACGTCGCACGAACAGAACCGCCAGCGCGGCCAGCGCCAGCGCCGACAGCGGCAGGATGAGCGTTGTGCGCATCGCGTCGGTGTACGCCTCGTGGAACGTCTTCGCCGCGTACTGCAGGATCGCGGGCCGAACCGACTCCGGTATCTCTGGTGGGAGGTGGACGCCGGTCGAGCGCACGCCGATCTGCAGGCCCTTCGACGCCGCCTGCGCGAAGCCGTCGATGAACCGGGGCCGGAAGCTCTGGGGCAGCCCGATCGCGTTGGCCTGAGCCGACTCCAGCAGCCGGGCGGCGAGCTGTGACTGCAGCAGCGCCCCCACCGCCGCGGAGCCGATGACCGCACCGAGCTGCCGGCTCGTGTTGATGACACCGGCCGCCGCGCCGGCCAGCCGGGGCGCCACGTTCCGCATGGCGATCGCTTGCAGCGGCGCGAACGTCATGCCCAGGCCGAAGCCGGCGACGACGAGCCCGGTGATGAGCTCCTTGCGGTCGTAGAACACGCGCGCCGACGAGACCACGATGGCCATGCCGAACGCCCACACGACGAGGCCGGAGATGAGCAGGCCCTTGCCGCCGTACTTGTCGGTGAGCCGGCCGGCGACGGGTGCCGAGGCGACCGAGGCGACCGACATCGGCGCGAGCACGAAGCCCGCCTGGACCGCGGACAGACCCAGCACCGACTGCAGGAAAATGACCAACGGGAAGAACAGCCCCAGCATGCCGAACGAGATCGCGGCGACCACCACGCTCATCACCGCGAAGTTACGGTCGGCAAAGATGCCCCGGGGCACCAGCGGCTCACGGTCGCGGTGGGCGTGCTGCTGCCAGACGAACAGCGCGAGCACGCCGAGCCCGCCGCCGACGATCATCGGGATTGTGATCGGCCCCCACACCCGACCCCAGTGGTGGGACTGACCCTCGATGAGGCCGAAACACAGCAGGAACAGCCCGCCCGAGGCGAGCAGCGTGCCCAGCCAGTCGAGCCGGTGCTCACGGTTGAGACGCAGGTCGGGCAGGATCACGGCGGCGAGAATGAGGGTGACGACGCCGATCGGCAGGTTGACGTAGAAGATCCAGCGCCAGCTCCAGGTCGTGACGAGCCACCCGCCGAGCGTCGGGCCGGCGACGGTCGCGAGCCCGGCGACGGCGCCCCACACGCCGAACGCGGCCCCGCGCCGGGACGCCGGGAAGATGGCCGTCAGCACGGCGAGGGTCTGCGGTGTCAGCAGCGCGCCGCCGACGCCCTGCGCCGCCCGGGCGGCGATGAGCTGGCCGGGGCTCTGGGCGAAGCCGCAGGCGGCCGACGCGGCGATAAACAGCGCCATGCCGAGCAGGAACAGGCGCTTCTGCCCGTACAGATCGCCCAGCCGGCCGCCCGTGATGAGCAGCACCGCGTAGACCAGGATGTACGCGTTGAGAATCCACAACACCTGGTCGAGCGGGGCGTCGAGGCTGTCGACGAGGTTGGGCACGGCGATGTTCACGATCGTGGTGTCGAGCAGGGTCATGAAGAAGCCCAGGCACAGAACGGCGAGCACGAGCCAGGGGCTGAACCTGGTCGAAACCGCGCGGCGGTCGACAACCGTAGATGTGTCCATCGTCCGCAGCCTAGCGACTCGGGCGTCCGCCGGGCAGGCCTCGGAGGGGACCTGTGGATAACGCAGAGGTGCAGTCTGTGGATGACGAAAGCGGGCGGGGTCGCGCCGGTGCCAGCATGTCCGGCTGTGACCGCACCGTTGCCACCGAACGAAATGAACCCGCAACCCAGCGTGCATCTCGCCGGGCCCGACGCGATCCGCGACCATCTCACGGCGGCGATCTCGCCACTGGAACGGGCGATGCGCACCGTACGCTTCGTCCTCTGTGACGCCACGAACCGGGTGATGCTGCACTGCCCGGTGCACGGTGAGGGGCCGCCGCGCACCGAGGAGCAGTGCGCACACGTCGTCTCCCTGTTCGCCAGCACCGTCGCCCACGCCGACGCGGCGTTGGTGGTGGCGGTGACCCGCCCCGGTCCGGACACCGTCACCGAGTGGGAGCGCCTGTGGTTTCGGGCCGCGCACACCGCCTGCGCCGAGCACGGCGTGCGGCTGCTCGGCGTACATCTGCTCACACCGACCGGCCAGCGGGAGGTCCATCACGACGATGTGTAATGTTCGCGCTCGCGCCGCCCGCGCGGGCCCGGGCCGTGGCCCGAGAAGTGCTAGCGTGCCGGCCCATGGGACTGCTCGACCGGCTGCGTGGCCGCCCGGAGGACCGTTTCGCCCGCGAGGTGCTCGCGGCGGTCCGGGCGCGTGGGGTCGAGGCGTGGTACGACCGCGACGAGTTCGTCGTCGGCTACCGCCAGGCGCCGGGGGACAGCCAGGGCCTGCTCTACCTGCGCAACACGTTCCTCGAGTCACGGGGCGAGGCGGCGAGGGAGCGGGCCGAACGCATCGCGAAGCTGGTGAACAACGCGATGGTGGAGGAGGGCCTGCCCGGCTGGGCGGAGGTCGTTGCGCTGCTGCGCCCCGTCCTGCGGGGCGTGACCTTCCACATCGGCGCGCCGGACGGTGCGCCGCCGCTGCTCTCGCGGCCCGGCCTGCCGTTCCTCAACGAGCTCGTGGTGGTCGACCGGCCGACCACGATGGCGTACGTCACGACCGACCAGGTCCGGACTTGGGGCGTGCGGCCCGACGAGGTGTTCGCGGCCGCGCGGGCCAACCTCGCGCGGCTGGCCGGGCAGGCCCTGGAGGGCTTCGCCGGACCGGACGGGCCCGCGATGCTGCGGTTCCTGGATAGCGGCGATGAGTACATCATCGGGCGGCTGCTGCTCAACGGGTGGCTCGCCCGCCTGGCCGACCACGTGGGCGGCCGCCCGGTCGCGTTCGCGCCCGACACCCAGACCCTCGTCGTGGTCCGCGACGACCCGGCGCTGCTCGCCGAGGTTCTGCCGCAGATCGAGGAGGAGTACACCGAGGCGCCCCGCTCCCTCACACCAGCGGCCTACACCGTCGACGCGTCCGGGGCGGTCGTCCCCTACGCCGCCGTCGAACCGGTCGAGCTCGCGAACCTCGTGCACCGCGCCGAGAGCATCCTCGCTCAGGCCGAGTACGCCGCCCAGAAGGATTGGCTCGACGCCAGCCACGAGAAGCACTCCATCGACGTGTACGTCGCGCAGCTCATGATGTTCCGTCGGCCGGACGGCTCCGTGTTCACCGCGACCACCTGGACCGACGGCGCCGAGGCCCTGCTGCCCCGGGCCGACGTGGTGGGCTTCGCCACCCACGACGGCTCGCAGGAGCCGTTCTTCGTGCCGTGGCCGGTAGTGGAGGCGGAGACCGGGCTCGCCCCCGATGTCGGCACCGCGCCGCCCCGCTACAGCGTGACGGCCTGGCCGGCCGAGCCCGTTCTCTCCCGCCTGCGGGCCGCGGCGATCTAGTCGAGCAGACCGATCGCGCGCTTGGCCCGGCGGACGGTCGCGGCCGTGCGTTCCCGAGCCCGGATCGCACCCTCGCGCCGTACCCGATCGAGCTGCTCCGGGGCCTCCATGAGCTCGGCGTAGCGCCGCTGCACCGGCCGCAGCGCGGCTGTGACCGCCTCGGCCGTCGCCTCCTTCAACTTGCGGTAGTTGGCGAACCGCTCGGCGTGCGCGTCCGGAGTCCCGCCCTCGCAGGCGGCAAGGATCTCGAGCAGGTTCGCCACCCCCGCCTTCCGCTCCGGTTCGTAGCGGACGTCGGCGCCGGCATCGGTGACGGCACGGGCGAACTTGCGCGCGACCACGTCCGGCGGGTCAAGCAGGAACACGACACCAGCGTCCGAAGTGGACGTCTTGCCCATCTTCGCGGTCGGGTCGGCGAGGTCCATGACCCGGGCAGCCAGGTCCTGCTTGACCGCCCGCGGCACCGCGAACGTGTGCCCGTAGCGCGTGTTGAACCGGTTGGCGATGTCGCGGGCGAGCTCCAGGTGCTGCGTCTGGTCGTCGCCGACCGGTACCTCGTCGGCGTCGTGCAGCAGGATGTCCGCCGCCATCAGCACCGGGTACGTGAGAAGCGACAGCCGCACCTGCTTCTGGCCCGCCGACTTCTCCTTGAACTGGATCATCCGAGCCGCCTCGCCGTACCCAGTGGTGCACTCGAGCAGGTAATGCAGTTCGGCGTGCTCGGGTACGTCCGACTGGACGTAGCACAGGGTGTGGTCGGGGTCGACGCCGGCGGCGAGCACGGTAGCGAGCACCTCGGTCACCAGGCGCCGCAACAGCTGCGGATCGTGCTCGACCGTGAGCGCGTGCAGGTCGACGATCGTCACCACCGAGTCGGTGGTGTGCTGCGCCTGCACCATCGGCCGGATCGCGCCGAGGTAGTTGCCCAGCTGCTGCGCGCCGGTCGGTTTGAAGCCGGACAACCGTCGCCGCGTGGTCGCGGGCGCGGCGGCGGCTTCGGTCCGGACGGTGGACGTGAGCGTGGTGGTCATCTCCGGTCTCCTTCGGTCGGGCCGCCACGACCGGAGGGGACGTCGCACACGCGAAACGGCCGCCCGGTCGGGGCGGCCGCATGATCTGGGTACGCGACTTTGCTAGCTGTTTAGCTTGCAAGCTGCGCGAACGAGGGGTGGCCGCCCGTCAGGGGCGCCACCAGCCGAGCGTGGGCTGACCTGTTCGCATGAAACCACGGTAGCAGGCCGGCCTCACGGCGAGAACTGCCTTACGAACCAGTACAGGTCGTCGCGACGGGTCGCCTCGCCCACGTCGTCGCGGAGCAGGTTGGCGGCGAACGTGGTGATGTCCTCCAGGCGGCGCACGCAGCGGTAGAACTCCAGCGCCACCGGATCGACCTCGTGCGGGCCGTAGCCGCGCCAGAACAGCGCGATCTGCTCGGCGGTCGCCGGGTGCTCGCCGGAGAGGCCGCTCAGCACGAGCACGAGATCCTTCTCGGCGGGCGCCCGCAGCGGGGCGTCCCAGTCGACCACGGACAGCCCGCCCGATCGGTCGACGAGAACGTTGCCGAGATGGATGTCGGCGTGGCACAGCACGGTGGGTAGGCCCCGCGTCTGTGCCAGTGCGCCCAGCCGACCCGTGCGCTCGGCCAGCTCGGCGATCTCGTCACGGTGACGGCGCCAGTGCTCGGCGAACTCCCGCTGCCAACGGTCAGTAAATCCAGCGACACGTACGCGCTCCGCCAGGGTCGCGGCCTCCGTGACCGCATCGCACACGAACGTCTCCGCCGGCACCAAGCGGGCAACGTCGGGCGGCAGGTCGACTCGGTGCAGGCCGCCGAGTAACTCGCCGTACGTGATCCACTGCGCGTCGGTGAGCCCGGGTTGCCAGGCCGTGGTGCCGTCGACGTACGGGTAGACGCCCAACTGCAGTGCGGTGCTGACCTGAGCCGCTCCGTCCTCGCCGCTCGTTCCTCGCGGCTCGGCTTCCACGGCGGTGCTGACCTGAGCCGCTCCGTCCTCGCCGCTCGTTCCTCGCGGCTCGGCCTCCACGGCGGTGCTGACCTGAGCCGCTCCGTCCTCGCCGCTCGTTCCTCGCGGCTCGGCCTCCACGGCGGTGCTGACCTGAGCCTCCACGGCGGTGACCGGCCACCACGGTTGCCCGTCGAGCGTGGGCAGCGGCGCGACGACCTGACGGAGCCCGCGTTCGCGCAGCAACCGGGGCACGACCGCCGGGGCGGCGCTGGCGGGCCGGGTCCGCACCTTGACGAAGTAGCGCCGGCCGGGCTCCTCGCACACGTCGTAGGCCCAGGCCGAGGCGTCATGACCCACCGGAAGGAACGTGATCGCCCCGGGCAGGAGGCCCCAGCCCGCGCGCAGGTGCTCGGCCAGCGCGGCGTGGTCGAGCTCCGGTTCCTCTAGCACGCCGATCACCTTCGCACCCGCAGGTCGCTCCGGCCAGCCGATTTGCGCCGGATTCCGCGGCCTGCGCGTAGGGTCGGCACAGGGTTTGCCCCTGCGTTTGACCCGCGGTCGGACTGCCGGCCGGTCGATCTCGTACGCTCGCAGCATGTCGAGCCTGACCCGCGACGAGGCGGTCGCCCGAGCCGAGCTGCTGCGCGTCCTCGCGTACGATATCGATCTTGACTTGTCGGCCGCGGGTGAGTCGGGTGAGTTCGACTCGACCACGACGGTTCGCTTCGCCACCGAACGTCCCGGCGCGGAGACCTTCATCGAGCTGCGGCCCGCGCGGCTGCACGAGGTCACGCTCAACGGTGCCCCGATCGACCCGGCTGACCTGGAGGACAATCGGTTGCGGTTGTCGAACCTTGCGGCCACGAACGAGTTGACCGTACTGGCGACGATGGCGTACTCGATCACCGGCGAGGGTCTGCACCGGTTCACCGATCCTGAGGACGGCGCGGTCTACCTCTACGCGCAGACGTTCCTGGACGAGGCGCAGCGCGTGTTCGCGTGCTTCGACCAACCCGACCTCAAGGCGCCGGTGACGCTGAAGGTCACCGCCCCGGTCGGGTGGGAGGTCGCGAGCAACGGCGCCGGCACGCAGGTGAGCCCGGGCCGATGGGAGTTCGCCACGACCCAGCCGCTCGCCACCTACTTCGTGACGGTGCTCGCCGGTCCTTACCACGTCTTGCGCGACGAGCACGACGGCTTCGCGCTGGGGCTCTACTGTAGACGATCACTCGCCGCTCACCTCGACAAGGACGAGGAGGAGGTCTTCGGCCTGACCAAGGCGTGCCTGGACCGCTTCCATCAGCTCTTCGGTGTGCGTTACCCGTTCGGCAAGTATGACCAGGCGTTCGTACCGGAGTTCAACGCGGGGGCGATGGAGAACCCCGGCCTCGTCACGATCCGCGACGAGTTTGTCTTCCGGTCCGCCGTGACCGACGCCGACCGCGAGGTGCGCTCGGTCGTCATCGCGCACGAGATGGCGCACATGTGGTTTGGCGACCTGGTGACCATGCGGTGGTGGGACGACCTCTGGCTGAACGAGTCGTTCGCGGAGTACATGGGCTACCGCATCACGGCGGAGGCCACCCGGTTCACCAACGCCTGGACGAGCTTCGCGGCTGGCCGTAAGAGCTGGGGGTACGCGGCCGACCAGAGCCCGTCCACCCACCCCGTCGCACCCGAGGACGTGCCCGACGCCGCGATGGCGCTGCTCAACTTCGACGGCATCTCTTACGCCAAGGGGGCCGCGGTACTGCGGCAGCTGGTGGCCTGGGTCGGCGATGAGGCCTTCCTCGCTGCCCTGCACCGGCACTTCACCACGCACGCCTTCGGCAACGCGACCCTCGCGGACCTGCTCGACGCGCTGTCCACCGCGAGCGGACGCGACCTGCAGGGCTGGGCCGAAGTGTGGCTGCGCCGTCCACAGGTGAACACGTTGCGACCCGTGGTGACCGTGGCCGACGGCCGATACTCCACTGTGGAGATCCTGCAGACGGCGCCCCCGGCGTACCCGACGATGCGCCCCCACCGGATCGGAATCGGCGTCTACCGCGGTGACCCCGATCCCGGTGCGCTCGTGCGGCTGCAACAGCGCGTCGAGGTCGACCTCGATCCCGCAGTCGACAATGGACGATCTTCCGTCGCCGAACTGGCCGGTTCGGCGGTCGGCGACCTGCTGCTGCTCAACGACGGCGATCTGACGTTCGCGAAGATCCGGTTCGACGAGGCCAGCCGGGCCGCCCTGCCGCGGGTGCTGCCCCGCCTGGCCGACCCGCTGGCGCGCGCGCTCGTGTGGGCGGCCACCGGCGACGCCACCCGCGACGCGGAGCTGCCGGCGCGCGAGTTCGTGGCGCTGTGCACGGCCGGGCTGCCGATGGAGACCGAGGTCGCGCTCTTCGAGGACGTGGCCCAGTTCACGAGGATCCGTGCGATCGGGCGCTACCTGGCTCCCGACGCCCAACCGGCGGCCCGGGCCTCGCTCGCCACGGCGTGCCGCATCGCGATGGAGGCGGCCACGCCGGGCGAGGGGGAGCAGCTCGCCGCGGCGCGTTGGTTCGCCCGATTCGCCGGCCCTCGCGAGGCCGAGGTGCTGCGCGCGTGGCTCGAGGGCGAGCGGGTGCCCGAGGGCCTCAAGCTCGATCCCGAGCTGCGGTGGAACGTGCTGCACCGCCTCGTGGTGCTGGGCGTCGCCGATGAATCCGACATCGACGCCGAATACGAACGGGACCACACGGCACTCGGCGCGGAGTACGCCGCGCGCGCCCGGGCCGCCCGACCCGACGCGGAGGCGAAGGCGCGCGCCTGGCAGCTCATGCTGGACGACACCGAGCTGTCCAACCGCCACCTCGCCGCGACGGCGGAGGGCTTCTGGCAGCCGGAGCAGATCGACCTCACCCGGTCGTACGTCGAGCGCTACTTCGCGGAGATGCCGGAGATGGCCCGGCGGCGCAGCCCGCAGATGGTCTTCCAGATCGCGGCGAACGCCTACCCGGGTTACGTGGTCGAGCCGGAGACGCTCGCCGCCGCGGAGAGATTCCTCGCCGCCCCGGATGTGAACCCGATGCTGCGCCGGATCGTGGTCGACCAGACCGACGAGCTCCGGCGCGCGCTCGCCGCCCGTACTCTCACCTGAGCCGGACCACGACGGACCATGCCCAAAGCCGCAGCGCCGCAACCGCCGGGCGAGCCGCGGTCAAGACGGGTCGGCATCATGGGCGGCACCTTCGACCCGATCCACAATGGACACTTGGTGGCGGCGAGCGAGGTGGCGACGAGGTTCGGGCTGGACGAGGTCGTGTTCGTGCCAACCGGACAGCCGTGGCAGAAGGGTGATATCGCGGTGAGCCCGGCCGAGGACCGATATCTCATGACGGTCATCGCGACCGCGTCGAACCCGCGCTTTGGCGTCAGCCGCGTGGACATCGAGCGTGACGGCCCAACGTACACAGTGGACACCCTGCGAGACCTGCGGGCCGAGCTCGGCGAGGGCGTGGAGCTGTTCTTCATCACCGGCGCCGACGCCCTCGATCGAATTCTGTCGTGGAAGGACACGGACAGCCTCTTCAAGCTTGCCCATTTCGTCGGCGTGACCCGGCCCGGCTTCGTGCTCTCCGACGCCCACCTGCCGGCCGAAACCGTGAGCCTCGTCCAGGTGCCGGCGATGGCGATCTCGTCCACAGACTGCCGGGCGCGGGTCGCGGCCGGCCTGCCGGTCTGGTACCTGGTGCCCGACGGTGTGGTGCAGTACATCGCCAAGCGACATTTGTACCGATAACGGCGCGCCACGGCGCACCGGTGATGCAAACTGCGCGGACCTTCGTCGACCCGCCGTGAGAGGCTTAGGCGATAGCACGACGAAGGGAGACCGGTGCCCGCATCCGAGCGAGCGCATGAGCTGGCGCTGGCGGCAGCCCAGGCCGCGGCTGACAAGAAGGCCCAGGACATCATGATCCTCGACGTGGCCGACCAGCTCGTGATCACCGACGCGTTCCTCATCGCCTCTGCCCCCAACGAGCGCCAGGTGCTCGCGATCGTCGACGCGATCGAGGAGCGCCTGTTGGAGCTGTCCGAGAAGGCCAAACCCGTTCGGCGTGAGGGCGAGCGGGCCGGGCGGTGGGTGCTGCTCGACTACGTCGACATCGTGGTGCACGTGCAGCACTCGGAGGAGCGCGAGTTCTACTCTCTCGACCGGCTGTGGAAGGACTGCGCCCGCATCCCGTTCGTCGACCGTGACCTCGCCGACGACGGAACGGTCCGCCGCGCGTCATGACCCGCCTGCTCGTCTTGCGCCACGGCCAGACCGCGTGGAACGCGGAGGAGCGCATCCAGGGACAGAGCGATATCGATCTCGATGAGGCCGGGGCCGCGCAGGCGGCCGAGGCGGCCAAGCACATCGCGACGTTCCAACCCGTCCTGCTCGTCTCCAGCGACCTGCGCCGAGCGGCCAACACCGCCACCGCGCTCGCCGCCGTCACTGGGCTCGACATCTCCTACGATCCGCGGCTCCGCGAGCGTGACTACGGGTCCTGGCAGGGCCTGTCGGTGCGCGAGATCGAGGAGCGCTACCCGGCCGACTTCGCCCGGTGGCGCGCTGGTTCGCCGCTGACCGATCTCGGCTTCGAGTCCGTCGACGAGGTCGCGAAGCGCGCCACCGCCGCCATGCGGGAAGCCGCCGACCGGACCGAGGGTGGCTGTGCCGTCGTGGTCACCCACGGGCACTCAGGCAAGGCGGGCCTGGTGGGCATGCTCGGGTGGCCGCAGTCCGTCGCGTACGCCCTCGGCGGCCTCGAGAACTGCCACTACGCCGAGCTGCGCCAGACGTCGGCACGCGGTTGGCAGCTGCGCGCGTACAACGTCGGCCCCTGCTGACTGTCCAGCGGCCCGCTCGGCTCGGTGAAGATCGCGGTTTTCCGTACGTATGTGCAGTGGCGCTGCGCGGTTGCACGGAAAATCGCGATCTTGGCGGGCTGAGGCGGCGCCGGGAAGCTGACTTGCGCACGTTCTCGTCGAGGCGCTATGGTTCACTACACAAGTAATGAACCAGCAAACCAACGAGGTTGCGCGCATGTTCGATGACCGCAGTCCGATCTACCAGCAGATTGCCGAGAAGATCAAGGACGACATCGTGCGCGGGGTCCTCGGGGAGGACGAGCAGGTGATGTCCACCAACCAGTACGCGGCGTTCTACCGGATCAACCCCGCGACCGCGGCTAAGGGCTTCCACGAGTTGATCTCGGAGGGCGTCCTTTACAAGCGCCGGGGGATCGGGATGTTCGTGAGCCCCGATGCCCGCGAGCGGCTGCGGGCACAGCGGCGCGAGCGCTTCTTCGACGAGGTGGTCGACCCGATGGTCGCGCAGGCGCGGGTGCTCGGCATCCCCCTCGAGGACGTGGTCGCCCGGATCACCGTGATCCCCACCAACCCCGACGCCGGGAGCGCGGCATGAGCCCCGGCATCGAGGTGCGCGACCTGCGGTTGCGCTACGGCCGCACGGTCGCGCTCGACGGGCTCACGTTCCGTCTCGACGGGGGCAAGGTCTACGGCCTGCTCGGGCGCAACGGCTCGGGCAAGACCAGCCTTCTGTCGGTGCTGGCGGCATTCCGCAAGGCATCCGGGGGCGAGGTGCTCGTCGGTGGCCAGAACCCGTTCGAGAACGCGGCCGTCGTGCGCGACATCTGCTTCATCCGCGACCGGGTCGACGTGAGCGACGACGAGAGGGTCAGCGCGGCGCTCGCCTACGCCCGCGACGTGCGGCCCAACTGGGACGCCGCCTACGCCGACAAGCTCGTCAACCTGTTCCGCCTTCCGCTGCGCAAGTCGGTCTCGGCCCTCGCGCGCGGCCAGCGGTCGGCGCTCGGCATCACGCTCGGCCTCGCCACCCGGGCCCCGTTGACCATCTTCGACGAGTCCTACCTCGGGATGGACGCCCCCTCGCGGTACGCGTTCTATGACGAGCTGCTCAATGACTACCTGGCGAACCCGCGCACGATCATCGTCTCGACGCACCTCATCGAGGAGGTGGGTTCGCTGTTCGAGGAGGTCGTCATCATCGACGAAGGCCGACTCGTGGTGCACGAGCAGGCCGACGGGCTGCGGGCCCGCGGCGCCTCGGTGACCGGGCCGGCCGCCGACGTCGATCGTCTCGTCGGGGAGTTGCGGACCGGCCGTGACCTTGTCGTCCTCGGCGAGCAGCAACTGGGCGGTACCAAGTCCACCACCGTGTTCGGTCACCTCGACGAGAGCGCGCGGGCCCGCGTCCGGGCCTCCGGGCTGGAGCTCGGCCCGGTCGCACTGCAGGACCTCTTCGTTCACCTCACCAAGAAGCCGGAGAACCTGGAGAACTCACGATGACCACGTCCAACGCCTCCGCCGCCGGAAAGATCGCGCGCCTGCTCGGTCGCGGCCACCTGAAGGTCCTGGTCGGGTTCTGGGTGGTCGTGCTCGTGGGCTGGGCCGGCACGGTCGCCACGATCGAGACGTTCGTCGGCCTCAAGACCAGCACGTGGTGGTGGTTCACCCGTTCGGCGCCGAAGTACTTCCTGCTCGTGCTGGGGATCCTGGCCGCCTCGGTGTACCTTCCGCGATTCATCGCGTACGGCTTCACCCGCCGCGACGTCCGGGTGGGCACGGGCGCGCTCGCCGGCGTCCTGGCCCTGGCCTTCGGGGCGCTGGTCCTGGTCGGCTTCGGCATCGAGTCGGTTGTGTTCTCAGCGACCGGCATCTCCGACCGGCTCACCGACCCGTACCCGATCTCCTCCGTCGGCGACGCCGTCGGCATCGCGGTCCGCATGATCCTGCTGTGCCTGGTCTACCCGTGCACGGGCTGGGTGCTCGGCGCGGGCTACTACCGGCTCGGTGTCTGGCGCGGCAGCCTGTTCCTCATCCCCGGCATCGCGCCGGTCTTCCTGGCCGAGACGGCGCTGGACGCGGGTTGGCTCGCGTCGCGGTTCGCGCTCGGGGCGGCCGGGGCAGCCGCGGCGGCGGCCTGTGTCGCGGCGTCGGCCGTCCTCGCGCACTTCGTGACCCGCGACCTGCCGATCCGATCCACGTCGGGCTGACTGGGCTGACTGGGCTAATTGGGCTGGCTGGGCGGCTCGCTAGCTCGCCGCCTCGGGCTGGCTGGGCGGAACCGCATTCGCGGAGGTAGCGTCCTAGGGTCATGGGTAAGCGAAGCCGCCTGGCCGCGGCCATCAGCGGGACCCTGCTCGGGCTGGTCATGGTGGCCGGTTGCGCGCAGGCCCCGGGCTCGTCGGCCGGTGCGAGTGCCAGTGGGTCGCCGGGAGGAACCGTGACGCCTCAACCCAGTGCGAGCGAACCCCGTCCGACTCCCTCGCGCACGCCGCGCCTGGAGCCCTTCCCGACCGGCAAGCCCAGCCCCGGCACGACCAGCTCGATCCAGCTGACCGGCCGGCTCGAGGAGGGCGTCGAGCGGTGCACGATCCTGCGCACCGACGACGGCCAGAGCTACGAGATGATGGGCGGCCAGACCGCCCTGCCACCGATCGGTACCCGCGTCCGCGTCAAGGGCGTCGTCCGCAACGACATGATGAGCTTCTGCATGCAGGGCCCGATCGTGCAGGTCCTGGAGATCGAACCGGTCTGAGGGTGTCTCGGGCGCGGATGAGTTACCGTGCCCGCATGCCCGTCATGGTCGTGACCGACTCCACCGCGTACCTGCCCGTGGACGTCGCCGCGACCCACCCGGTCACGATCGTTCCGCTGACCGTCACGATCTCGGGACGCGACGGCTCCGAGGGGCTCGACGTTACCCCGACAGATGTCGCGAAGGCGCTCTCGGAGCGGCGCGCGTCGGTCACCACGTCGCGGCCGGCGCCGGCGCAGTTCGCCGCCGTGTACCGGAAGCTTCTCGACGACGGCGCCCTCGGGGTGCTGTCGGTCCACCTGTCGGCCCGGCTCTCCGGCACCTACTCCTCGGCCGTCGCCGCCGCCGAAGAGTTCGGCGACCTCGTATCGGTGGTGGACTCCGCTTCGACCGGAATGGGTCTGGGATTCCCGGCGCTCGCGGCCGTCGAGACCGCCGTCGCGGGCCAGGATCTGGCGACCGTACGCGCAGCCGCCATCGCGGCCGCTGAACGGACGACCACCCTCTTCTACGTCGACACGCTGGAGTTCCTGCGTCGCGGCGGCCGCATCGGTGCGGCCTCGGCCCTGCTCGGCACCGCGCTGGCCGTCAAGCCGATCCTGCACGTCACCGAGGGCGAGGTGCGGCTGCGCGAGAAGGTCCGAACCGCGAGCCGGGCGCTCGCGCGCATGGTCGAACTCGCCGCCGAGGCCGCTGGAGACTCCACAGTGGACGTAGCCGTCCACCACCTCGGCGCACCCGAACGAGCCGACGCCCTCGAGGCGGAAGTCGGCCGGCGCCTCGGCGACCGCATCCGCCACAGGTACCGCTCCGAGGTCGGCGCCGCCGTCGCCGCCCACGTCGGGCCCGGCATGGCCTGCGTCGTCGTGAACCGTCTCGCCTGACACGTCCCGCCGCCGTGGTTGCCCATCCCCGCGATCTTGGATGATCTGTGTCGCTATAGCAGCACAGATCATCCAAGATCTGC
>Ga0075421_100004382_pt1 | contig 17057 bp, 12 predicted proteins | sample SoiMetdeltSBSDD5_FD_75292 | JGI IMG/M metagenome (GOLD analysis project Ga0075421, IMG submission 75292) | Bulk soil microbial communities from a Populus tree surrounding site in Tennessee, USA - Soil MetaG P. deltoides SBSDD5 | ecosystem: Environmental > Terrestrial > Soil > Tree plantation...
GGGCATGGCCACACCTGCGGCGACGCGGTGCTCGCGGCGGTCGGACAGCGCATCCGCCAGGTTCTGCGCCGCAGCGACGTGCGTTGCCGGTACGGCGGCGACGAGTTTCTCGTCGTGCTGCCGGAGACGGGTGAAGCCGGCGCGCTTCGCGTTGGCGAGTGGCTGCGCACCGAGATCGAGCAGATCCAGGTGCACTCTCCCGATCGCGTGAGCCCGACGATCAGCGTTGGCGTCGCCACCGCGCACGCCGGCGAGATGACCGGCGCGGCGCTGGTCGATCGCGCGGATCGCGCGCTGTACGAAGCGAAGGCCGCGGGCCGCAACTGCGTCCGCGCGGCGGCGCCGGGCAGCCGCACCATCGCGGCGATGCCGTCGCTCGCGCCGCGCAACTTCATCGCGCACTAGCAAGGTCGGGTCGCCGGTTTCGAGTAGAATTTCCGCGGATGGCGACTCCGCACGGCTCCGCCGCGGTTCAGCCGCGGCGCCCCCGCATTACCCTTACCCAGCAAATCCTCATCGGCCTGGTCCTCGGAGTACTCGCGGGGTGGCTCGTCAGCAGATTCCATCCCGAATGGGCGATCTACTTCCGGCCGTTCAGCCAGATTTTCCTGCGGATGATCAAGATGATCATCGCGCCGTTGATCTTCGCCACGCTGGTTGCCGGCATCGCCGGCGCCGGGCACGTGAAGGTCGTCGGCCGCATGGGCGTGCGCGCCATCATCTACTTCGAGATCGTGACGACGCTGGCGCTCGTCATCGGCCTGGTCGCGGTCAACCTGACCAAGCCGGGCGTCGGCGTGAACCTGCCCATGGGGCAGCAGAGCGAGATCACCGCCAAACCGCAAACCTGGGATCAGATTCTCCTGCACATCGTCCCCGAATCGGTGATTGACGCGATGGCGCGCGGCGACGTGCTGCAGATTGTCATCTTCAGCATCGTCTTCGCTATCGGGCTGGGCATGATTGGCGAGCGCGGCCGTCCCGTCGTCGCGTGGTGCGAGGCGGTTGCCGAGACGATGTTCAAGGTTACGAACATCGTGATGCACTACGCGCCGATCGGCGTCGGCGCGGCGATCGCCTACACCGTCGGCCACGGCGGCCTTGGCGTGCTCTACAACCTGGCCTGGCTGGTGGCCACGCTCTACATGGCGCTCGCCTTCCTCTTCATCGGCGTCATGCTGCCGATCGCCCTGCTTTTCAGAGTGCCGATCAGGAAATTCATCAAGGCCGTGAAGGAACCGGCGATCATCGCGTTCTCGACCACGTCGAGCGAGGCGGCATTGCCGCGGGCGATGGAAGTCCTGGAGCGGCTTGGCGTGCCGCGACGGATCGTGTCGTTCGTCCTGCCGTTGGGTTATAGCTTCAACCTGGACGGCTCGACGCTGTACTTATCGCTGGCCGCGGTGTTCGTCGCCCAGGCCGCCGGCGTCCAGCTCACCGTGGGACAGCAGATCACGATGCTGTTGACCCTGATGCTGACGAGCAAAGGGGTCGCCGGCGTCCCGCGCGCGTCGCTCGTCATCCTCGCCGGCACGCTGGCAAGCTACGGCCTGCCGCTCGAAGGAGTGACGCTGATCCTCGGGGTGGACGAGCTGATGGACATGGCGCGAACGATGACGAACGTAGTCGGCAACTGCCTCGCAACCGTCGTGATCGCCAAGTGGGAAGGGGAGTTCGTCGAAGCCTCCGATCGGGAGCTCGATCTGGCGGCGGCGCGCGGCGAAATCTGAACTATGTCGCTTAGCCTGTCGGATCGGCAGCGGCGCCGATTCAAGGTCTGGTTTCTCGAAGGCGTCCAGGAACCCGAGGGACCGTTCACCGCGCCCGATCGTGCCCACCAGCATCCGTGGTGGCAGGTCATGTGCCTCACCGGCGTCGACTACTTCTCGACGCTTGGTTACCAGCCTGGCATCGCGTTTCTCGCCGCGGGCCTGCTCTCGCCGCTGGCGACGCTGGTCCTCGTCCTCCTCACCCTGTTCGGCGCGCTGCCGATGTACAACCGCATTGCGGAGCTGAGCCCGCACGGCCAGGGCAGCATCTCGGTTCTCGAAGAGCTGCTGCCGCGGTGGCGCGGGAAGGCACTCGTGCTGTGCCTGCTCGGGTTCGCGGCGACCGGATTCATCATCACGATCACGATGTCCGCCGCCGATGCGACGGAACACGTCGTTCACAATCCGCTGGCGCCGGTCTGGCTAAATCGCCCGGTGCTGTTGACACTGGTGCTGCTCGCCGCCCTTGGCGCCGTTTTCCTGAAAGGGTTTCGCGAAGCGGTCGGGATTGCGGTGCCGATCGTCGTGCTCTACCTGCTCCTCAACCTCGTCGTTGTGGGCTGGGGTCTGGTCTACGTCGCCACTCACCCGGCGCTGCTGTCCGACTGGACGAGCTCGCTGTTGACGCTCGGCAGCCCGCTTCAAACGACCGCCTTCGTCCTGCTGCTGTTTCCCAAGCTGGCGCTGGGACTCTCGGGTTTCGAAACCGGCGTGGCCGTCATGCCGCTCGTCAAGGGGGAGCCTGGAGATGACCCCCACCGCCCGGCGGGACGGATTCTCAACACGAAGAAGCTGCTGACCACGGCCGCGCTCATCATGAGCGTATTGCTCGTCGGCAGCAGCATTGTCACGACGCTGCTGATTCCGCGGGAGGCGTTCCAGTCTGGCGGCCAGGCTTACGGCCGCGCGCTCGCGTACATCGCGCACGAGCGTCTCGGCCACGTGTTCGGAACGTTCTACGACTTGAGCACGGTGACGATCCTGTGGTTCGCCGGCGCCTCGGCGATGGTCGGGTTGCTCAACCTCGTCCCGCGGTATCTGCCGCGGTACGGCATGGCGCCCGAATGGACGAAGGCGAACCGGCCGCTGGTCGTGATTTTCACGGCGATCACGTTTCTGGTCACCGTCCTGTTCAGGGCTGACGTCACCGCGCAGGGCGGTGCGTACGCGACCGGGGTGCTGGTGCTGATGGGATCCGCGGCGCTTGCCGTGACGCTGCACGGCTGGAAGCTGGGCCGCCGGCCGGTCGGGTACCTGTTCCTGACGCTGATCTTCGCCTACACGACGCTGGTGAACATCCGGGAACGGCCCGAGGGCATCAAGATCGCGTCCTTCTTCATCCTCGCAATCGTCATCACGTCCATGATCTCACGCGTGCTGCGATCCACGGAGTTGCGCGTGCACGCGGTCGAGCCTGACGAGATGGTGAAGGCGTTCCTGCGCGAGGTGGGCGGTTCCCCGGTGCGGATCATCGCCAACCGGCCGGACACCGGCGACGTCGCCGAGTACGAGCACAAGCTGCGCGAGGCGCGCGACTCGCATCATCTGCCGCCTGAAGAACGCGTGTTGTTCGTCGAGGTGCGCCCGGGAGATGCCTCCGCCTTCAGCGATCGCCTGACCGTCACCGGCGCCGACATCGGCGGGCATCACGTGCTTCGCTGCGTCAGCCCGGCGATCCCGAATGCGATTGCCGCGCTGCTCCTGTTCATCCGCGACCACACCGGGATGATTCCGCACGCGTATTTCGGCTGGACCGAGGGCAACCCCATCGCATATTTGTTGAAATTCCTCGCGTTCGGTGAAGGGGATACCGCCCCGGTGACGCGGGAGGTGCTCAGGCAAACCGAGCCGAATCCGATGCGCCGGCCGCGCATCCACGTCGGCTAGCTGACGAGCGTGACCGCCGCTTCCTCGACGCCATGTCCCTTGGTGGCAGTGACCTCGAATTGCAGGCGCTCGAAACGGACGCGGTCGCGGACGGCGGCGGGACGGCCGAGCAGCATCAGGATCAAGCCGCTCACGCTGTCGACGTCCTGGTGCTCGAGTTCCAGATCGAACAACGCCCCCGCTTCATCCACTCTCATCGTTCCCGGAACGCGCAAGCGTCCCTGGCGATCGCGGTAGACCTGCCGCGGCCCTGCCGGGCTCTCGTCGATGTCGCCGACGACCTCCTCGAACAGATCTTCGAGCGTGACGACGCCGGCCGTCCCGCCGTGTTCGTCGATGACGACCACCATCTGCGTGCGTTCGCGGCGCATGACGCCAAGCACCGTGTCGATCGGCGCCGTCTCCGGCACGACCGGAACCGGCCGCGCGTGCAGCGCGTCCACCACTTCGTTTTCGAGCAGCAGCCGCAGCAGATCCTTGATGTGGATGATGCCGACGATGTGATCGAGGTCCCCCTCGTAAATGGGATAACGCGTGTGGGCGGTGCGTCCGAGCAGCTCGCGGACGCGTTCGGGGGCCGTTCCGATGGGGATGCCGGAGATCTTCACGCGCGGCACCATCACCTGGCCGGCAGTCAGATCGCCGAACTCGAAAAGCTCCTGGAGCACCTGACCGGATTCAGCGCGCAGCGCGCCAAGCTCCTCGCTCTCCTGGACGATGATCTGCAGCTCCTCCGGGGTGTAGTAGTGGTCGGCGTTCTGCGCCCGCCGATCCACGCCGAAGATCTTCAACACCAGGTTGCCCAGGCCGTTCAGCGCCACGATGAAGGGATAGAGGATGTTCTTGATCCACAGCATCGGCGGCGTGATCCAGAGCACCAGCCGCTCCGCCTTCTGCAAGGCGAGCGTTTTCGGGACCATCTCGCCGACGACGATGTGGAAGTAGGTGAGGATCCCGATTGCGAGGCCGCTGGCGACGCCGTGCGAGGCGAGCAAGGCAGGCAACCCGCTGCCGCCGATCCAGCCGTAGATCGCCTCCGCCACCACGTGCTCCCCGTACATGCCGAGCCCGAGGCTGGCGAGCGTGATCCCCAGCTGCGCGGTTGCGATGTAGCGATCCTGCTTCTGCGAGTCCCGCAGGACGCTCTGTACGAGCCGGGCCAGCCGATCGCCGCGCCCCGCCCGCGCATCGATCGCCGAGCGCGGCGCGCCGACGATGGCGAACTCGGCGGCCACGAACAGCCCGTTCAGCAGGATCAGCACGGTGATGATCGTGACCTCGATCACGACGCGTCGTCCTCACGCAGCCGCGGCGCGCGGACTTTCACGCTCTTGAATTCGTCGGCGACCCCGCCGAGCAGCTCTGCCAGCACGTCTTCGAGCGTAATGAGGCCGGCGACGGTTCCCTGCTCGCTCACGACCAGCGCCTGGTGGCTGCGCCGCTCGCGCAGGAACGTCAGCAGCCGATCCGCCGGCATGCTGTCGCGCACCCGCACGATGGGGCGCAGCAGCGCCGTCAGCGAGTTGCGGCCGCCCTGTACGAATCCGGTGACGACGTCCTTCGTGTGCAGGATGCCGATGATGTCATCGAGGGTGCGCCTGAAAACCGGGAGGCGGCTGTAGGGACTCGAGGCGACGACGCGGAGCACGTGATCGAACGGCATCTCGACGTCGATGGCCGCCAGCCGATCCCGCGGCACCATGAGCTGCCGCGCGGTTCTCAGCCCAAGCCGCAGGGCACGGTGGAGCCGGACCTGTTCTTCCGGCTCGAGCAAGCCGCCGTCGCGGCTTTCGGCGATCAGCAGCTCGATCTCTTCGGGCGAGTGCACGTGGCGGTGGCCCGTGGACGGCACGCGCAGCAGCCTCATGAGGAGGAGCCCGCTCCCGTTGAGCAGGTCGATCGACCAGGAGAAGATGCGCTGCGACCACTGCATCGGCAGCACCGTCGCAATGGCGACACGGGTCGGGTCCTGCAGCGCCAGGGACTTCGGCACCAGTTCGCCGAGGATCATGGCCAGAGCAGTCAGAACCAGGAGGACGGCGACCGCGGCCGTGGACAGCGCGCTCTCGCGGTCGAGCGTGAACAGCCGCTCGAACAGCGGCGCGAGCCGCGGCGCGAGGGTGGCCTGCCCGTAGGCGCCGAGAATCAGGCTGGAGAGGGTAATGCCGATTTGCGAGACCGCAATGTAGCGGTCGAGCTCGCGGGGATCCTCGACGACCGGGAGTATCCGCGCCGCCAGCGAGTGCCCATCCTCAGCCAGCCGCCGCAGCCTGCTCCGCCGCACGCCGACCGCCGCGAACTCGGCGGCAACGTAAAGAGCGGTCAGGAGGATCAGCAGGACGATGATCGTCCCGGCAACGAGCATGCGCGGCGATCGTACCTCAAGTACGCCGCGCGGAACCGCAGAGCTAGTCGGCCCGCAGCGCGACGACCGGATCGACTCCGGCGGCGCGTCGGCCCGGCAGGTAGCTTGCTGCCGCCGCCACCGCCGCCAGGACCGCTGCAACCGCGACGAACGTCAGCGGGTCGCCCGGCTCGACGTCGAACAGCAAACCGCGCATGAGCCGCGTCAGCAGCACGCCGCCGGCCGCGCCGATCGCGATACCGGCTACCGCGAGGATCATGGCCTGTCCGACCACCATCCGCAGGACGTCCGCCTGCCTGGCGCCGAGCGCCATCCTGATGCCGATCTCCTGCGTCCGCTGAGAGACGCTGTAGGCGATCACCCCGTAGATCCCGACCGCGGCCAGCAGCAACGCGGCAGCGGCGAACACCGCGAGCATCATCATCGTCAGGCGCCGTTCGGCGACCGATTCGGAGACGATCTCCTTCATTGTCTGCACGTCGGCGACAGCAAGCGCGGGATCCTGTTCGCGGACGATGGCGATGACGGAGTTTGCGGTGTTCCCCGGATCGCCGGACGTCCGCAACGCCAGCGTCATGGAACCGTAGGAGAACCGGCCGTACGGCCAGTACGTCGTCGGGCGCGCCGGCTCGTGAAGTCCCGCATGCCTGACGTCGCCGACGACGCCGACGATCTCGTCGTCGCGGGTGTCGTTCCAGGTGATCCTCACCTTCTGCCCGATCGGATCGATGCCGGGAAAGTACGTCCTGGCCAGCGTCTCGTTGACGATCACGCGGTTCTTGAGATCCGTGGCGTCCCCTTCGTTGAACAGCCGTCCTTTGAGCAGCGGAACGCCCATCGCGGTGAAATACCGATCGGCGATCACGCGGACGTCGGCCACCGGTTCCTGGCCGAGCGGCGGCGCCGGTTTGCCCACCACCTCGAAGCTCGTGGCGGCCCCCCCGCCGGCCATCGGAATCCAGCTGTTCGCGCCGGCCGCTTCCACGCCCGGCAACTGGTTCACCCGATCGAACAGGCGCTGGAAGAACTGGATGCGCTGCGATGGTTCCGGATACTGCGCGCCCGGCAGCGATACCCTCATGGTGATGGTGTGCTCCGCGTCGAAGCCCGGGTCGACGTTCATCAGCTGCACGAAGCTGCGGACGAGGAGCCCCGCGCCCGCGAGAAGGATCAGGGCGAGGGCGATTTCCGCGACGACGAACGTGTTTCGCGCCCGGCCGCCGCGGCTGCCAGTGCCGGTGCGCCCACCTTCTTTCAGGGCCTCGTTCAATCCGATCGCGGACGCCGTCAGCGCGGGGATCACGCCAAAGAACAGCCCGCTCAGCAGCGACGTCACCAGCGTGAACGCCAGCACCCAACCATCGATGCCGACCATCTCGAGGCGTTGAATCGGCAGTTGCTCGGCCACCACCGCGCGCAACACGCTCAGCGCCCACCACGCGAGGAGTAGTGCCGCGGCACCGCCGGCAATCGCCAGAATCAGGCTTTCGGCCATGAGCTGCCGGATGATGCGTCCCCGTCCGGCGCCGAGCGCCGCGCGCACCGCGAGCTCGCGGTACCGGCCGGTGGCGCGCGACAGCAGGAGGTTGGCGACGTTGGCGCATGCGATCAGGAGCACGAACGCCACCGCCCCGAGCAGGATGAAAAGTGCCGGCCGGACGTCTCCGGTCAACTGCTCGCGCAGCGGCACTACTCGAGCGGTCCACCCGGTGTTGAAATCGGGGAAGAGGCGGCCCAGCTCGGCGTGCACGCGCTCCATGTCCTGTTGCGCCTGCCCGAACGTCACCCCGGGCTTGAGCCGTCCCATGCCGCTCAGCCACCGGCCGCGCGGCGTGCGCTGTTCGGCCGAGAAGCCGATCGGCAGCCAGAGGTCCACCGTCTTGTGGAGGTACGAAAATCCGGGCGGCATCACGCCGACGACGGCGTACGGGTTTCCGCCGAGCGCGATGGTTTTATCGAGGATGGCGGGATCCGCGTTGAACCGCCGCTTCCAGAGGCGATCGCTGATGACGACGACGCGGGATTGGGGCCTGTCCTCTTCGGTGGTGAACGGACGTCCGAGAGCGGGCCTGGCGCCCAGCAGGGGAAAGAACGAGGCGTTTACCGACTGGAGCCGGACTTCTTCCGGCTCCCCCGATCCGGTGAGCGTGGTGGTGAACGGGCCGGCCACCGCTGACAGGTCCACGAAGCTGCCTTGCATCTCGCGCCAGTGGATGAAGTTGCCAGGGCCGGTGACGTTGTTCTTGCCATTGCGCACGAGGTTGCGCTCCCAGATGACGGCGAGATCGTCGGGGCGCTCGTACGGCAGCGGCCGCAGCAGAAGAGTGTTGACGACGCTGAAGATCGCGGTGTTTGCGCCGATGCCGATCGCCAGGGCCACGATCGACACAAGTGTGAATCCAGGCGATCGAAGGAGCAGGCGGGCTCCGTAGCGAAGATCCTGCAGCATTTACTTGCCGATTGCGCCCAGTGCCCAGGCCGCTTGCCGCCGTACGCCGGCGTCGGCGTCTTTGAGTGCGCCGATGAGACCGGCGGTCGCACGCGAGTCGCCGATCGCGCCGAGCGCCCACGCGGCCTGCCGCCGCACGCGGGGATCGTCGTCTTTGAGCACCGACGCCAGCCGATCCATCGCCGCCTGATCGTCGAGCGCACCCAACGCCCACGCGGCCTGAGCCCGGACATCGGGTTCGCGGTCGCCGAGCGCATTCAGCAGCGGTTTGAGCGCCCGCGAATCGTCGAGAGCCCCCAGCGCCCACGCCGCGTTACGGCGCGCGACCCATTGCGGACTCTGCAGCGCGGCGAGGACCGGCTCGAAGGCGCGGCTGCCGAGCGCCACCAGCGCCGCCGCCGCCTGCTCGCCGGGTGTGGTCAGGAGGTCCGAGTTGCGCCACCAGTGCTGGCGGCAGACGGTCCGCTCGACCGGCGCGGCGTCGCCGAGGAGGCGGACCAGCGGCCCGATCGCATCGACCGCCATGTCGCCTTCGTCTTTCAACGCGCACGCCGCTTCCGTGCGGGTTGCCGCGTCGTCGGATGAGAGCGCCTGGATGAGATCCTTGACGCTCGGCGTCTGCGCTCCCGGCGTGGCGCAACAAGCGATCGAGAGCCAGGCGCAGAGCACCTGCGCCGTGCGCGAGGGTGCGGCGGCCATGGTCAGCGCACGCCGGCAATCACCGGTCTCGGCCGGGGGTTGGGTCGCGGACGCGGATTCGGGCGCGGGTTGCTGAAGTGCACCCGCGAACCGTGCTCGTCGCCGTCGCCGATCTCGGCGATCGCCTGGATCGCCTCACGCCGGACGCCGGCGTCCTCGTCCTTCAGGGCTGTCGTCAGGGCCGGAAGCGCCCGTTCGTCGCCAATCTCGCCGAGCGCATTGACGACGCGGCGGCGGACTTCGACGCTCGAGTCGCGGATGGCGGCAATCAACGCATCGACCGCGCTCTTGTCGCCGATTTCCGACAACGCGCTGGCCGCCCGGGCGCGGACGCGCGGGTCGGTGTCCTTGAGCGCGCCGGCAATCGCCGCAGCGGCCCGCGCATCGCCGATTTCGCCGAGCGCCGTCATCGCGCGCTGGCGCACTTCGACATCCGTGTCCTTGAGCGCCTCGATGAGCGCGGGGACCGCTTGCGCGCTGCGCAGCTCGCCGAGCGCGTACGCCGCCTGGCGGCGCACGCCGGCGTCGCTGTCCTTGAGCACGCCGATCAGCGCATTGATCGCCATCTCCCGCGGCGCCTGCTGCGCGGTGAGGCCGCGCGCGGTGCCGGCGGACCAGTCGAGCGACGGGTGGAGGAAGATGACACCGGCGCCGAGGAAGATAGCGCTCGACTTCATCAACGTTCGGAAGAACACGGCGATGGGACTCATGAGCGACTCCTGCTAGAAAACTAGCATTACCAGCCAGGCCGCCGGCCGCGCGGCTCGCATCGCTGCAAGCCGCCGGCGGGCGGGGACGTTATCGAGCGAGTTGACCGAGCGCGAATGCCGCCTGTTGCCGGACGGCGGCCTGCGGATCCTTCAATGCAGTTGTCAGACCCTCGATGGCGCGCGGATCGCGGATCTGTCCGAGCGCAAACGCGGCCTGCTCACGAACGCTGGCGCCGGAATCCTTGAGCGCGATGACCAGCGCCTCGACCGCGCCGCGGTCGCGCAGCTGCCCGAGGGCGAATGCGGCTTGCTCGCGGACGTCGGCGTCGCTGTCCTTCAGCGCGGAAATGAGCGGCTCGAGGCCGCGGCGATCGCGGACCTGGCCGAGCGCGAACGCCGCCTTTTCGCGGACGTCGGCGTTCGAGTCGCGCAGCGCCATGATGAACGCGTCCAGCGTCGCCGGATCGCGGAACTGGCTGAGCGCAAAGAGCACGTGCTCGCGGACGTCGGCGTCCGGATCCTTCAGCGCCGCCGTCAGCGCGGGAATTGCGCTGCGGTCGCGGATCTGGCTGAGCGCGAACGCGGCCTGCTCGCGCACGTCGGCGTTCTCGTCCTTCAACGCCGCCGACAGCGGCTCGACCGCGCGGCGATCGCGCAGCTGTCCGAGGCCGAAGGCCGCCTGCTCGCGCACGTCCGGTACGGAGTCTTTCAGCGCCTGCACCAGCGGATCGAAGATCGCCGGATCGCGCATCTGGGCCAGCGCGTGCATCGCCGTCTCGCGAACTTCTTTGTCGCTGTCCTTGAGCGCGGCGGTGAGCGCCGCCACCATCCGCGGATCCGCCTTGGACGTGGCGGCCTTAGGCTCCTGATCGGTGTCGTGATCCTTTTCGTCGACCTCGGTTTCGGCCTTGTGCGGCGTGTCCGCATGGGCCTGCGCGGCGCCCAGGGCGGCCTGCACGCCTTGCACTCCCTGGGCGGTGCCCGCCCGCGATGCGTCGGCGATCGCGCCAGCGGCTTCAGTCGCCGGCGCAGGAACCGGAGCAGGTTGCGGCGCGGGTGCGGGCGCCGGCGGCGCCGGCACGGTCTGCACTGCCGGCTGCACGACGGCCGCGACCGGCGCGGTCGGCGTCTCCAGCGTCCACGGCTGCAGGGCGGCGAGCGGCACCACCGCTGCACAGCAGACGGTCGTCGCGGCGGCGGCGCGCAGACGGGTGAGCGCCGCGTGCGGAACGCGCGGATCCAGGATGGCCATCAGACGTCCCTCGAGCTGCGAGCGGTGAGCCATCGCCAGGCTCGCACCGCCGAGCAGCGCGGGGTACCGGTCGGCGCGCATGGCGCGGGCGATTTCCAGCAGCTGATCGGCGTAGTCGGGGCCGTGGGTGCCGGCCGCCAGCACGAGGTCGTCGCACGCGCGCTCGCGCTCGGTGCGGACCTGACGCGCGGCGATCCATGCCAGCGGGTTGAACCAGTGCAGCGCGCACGCCAGCTGCGCGACGAGGTGAGTGAGGCAGTCGCGGCGCCTGACGTGGGCCAGTTCGTGGAGCAGGACGATCCGCAGCCGGTCCGCCGGCCACGCGTCCGCTTCGGCCGGCATCATCACCGCCGGCCGGAGCACGCCGCACGCCATCGGCATGCTCGCCCGGCGGCTGCGCAAGAACGTGATGTTCGACGAGACACCGACTTCGGAGGCCAGCGCGACGGCGGTCTTCATCCAGGGCGCGTCGAGCACGCGCTGACCCGTGTGCGCCATCCACTGCACGGCGATCAGCCCCACCAGCACGCGTCCCACGATCAGCAGCACGCCGAGCGCCCATACCGTAAACAGCGCGGTCGGCCAGTCGATTGCCCGCACGCGATCGAAGAACGACACCCGCGGTGATTCGGCGGGTCCGGCCGATGCGGGAGTCGGCGCCGGCTCAGACGGGCCGGCGGTTGCCGTGGCGTTCGATCGCAGCGGCGGCGCGACAGCGTCGTCGGCGACGGTGGCCGCGGCGGTGCTGCCAGCGGATGTCAGCGTCACGATTGGCAGTTGCCAGCGCGGCAGGCCGAGCGCGAGGACCGGCATCAACATCGCGCTGACGAGCGCGAGGGTCCAAATGAGGTGCCGCAGTGCCGCCGATGCGCGCCGCAGCGCGTGCGTCGCGGCGGCCGCGGCCGCCAGGACGACGGTGGCCTTGAGCACGCTGTCGAACAACGGCAGCCAGCCGGCGGGGAAATCAGAGAAAGTCATCGTTATGCTCCCGTCCGGCGGGCTTGATCGATCATGCGAGCCAGTCTGTCCAGCTCGCGGTCAGACAGACGCGTGGAAGAATCGTCGAGCAGGGCCGAAATCGCCTGCTCGGCGGAGCCGTCGAAAAAGGTGCGCAGCATGTGGCGCAGCGCCGAGCGCTTCGCGTTGTCGCGCGCGACCGTCGGCCGGTACACGTACCGGGGGCCGTCCTGCTCGTGCGCGACGTGTCCTTTCTCTTCAAGGATGCGCAGCATCGCCCGCACGGCGGAGTAGCTGGGGGGATCGGGCAGCGCGGCCTGGACTTCCGCCGCGGTCGCGCGCCCCTGCGCGTAAAGGATATCGACGATCTGCCGCTCGCGGCGGCTGAGGTCGCTGTGGGTTTCGTTGGCCATTTTGTCTCTCGGGTCTTAGACGGCCGGAGGCCGAAAAAGGTGCTATGAAAATAGCATAGCGCGAGAAAAATAGCACCCGCTCGACAGCCCTCGACAGTGCTGGCACTCTCCCCGAAAGGTGCTGGCCACTCTTTCTGGACCTCTTGGGAAAGATCTGCGGCCCTAACTCGAGCCGGTTCAGCTGCTTACTGGAGCTCTGGCGTTTGTCACGCGACTGGCGTAGGATGCCCCGGCCGGCCAGGGACGGGAGGACGACATGCTGAAGGAATTCCGCGAGTTTGCCGCGCGGGGCAACGTAATCGACCTGGCGGTTGGCCTCATCATCGGCGCCGCTTTTGGCAAGATCGTCACCTCGCTCGTCAACGACATCCTCATGCCGCCGATCGGCATGGCGCTCGGGCGCGTGAACTTCGCCGATCTGTTCATCACGCTCGACGGCAGCGCGCATCCGTCGGTCGAAGCGGCCAAAGCCGCCGGCTCCCCCACCATCAATTACGGCCTCTTCCTGAACACCGTCCTCGAGTTCGTCATCGTCGCCTTCGCGGTGTTCCTGCTCGTCCGGCAGATCAACCGCATGCGGGGACCGGCGCCGGTGCCGGTGGACGAATCGCGCGACTGCCCCTTCTGCCTGTCGCGGATCCCGCGCAAGGCGACGAAGTGCGCTCATTGCGCGTCAGCCGTGCAGCCGGTCAGCGCCTGACAGCGCTGCGCCGTTCACGGCGCATCCTTTCTTGATCCCGCGCACGCCGCCAGGAAATCCCCCTCGGTGCCGCGGCGGAGCTTGTAGATGACCTGCGGCGGAGCCGCCGGACCCGACGATCGCGTCGCCGTTGCCGTGGCGACGCGGCTGTGCGAGAGCATGATGCCCGCGGCGCGGATCTCGTCACCTTGCCATTCACCGTGCAGTTCTCCGGGGGAGACGCCAGAGTCCCGGTCCGCGACGCTGCTCAGCGAGAGATAGAAGCGCGACCCGCGCCAGTTCTCCGGGTGACCGGAGATGGTGTAGTCCCTGATTTCCCCGCGCTCGTCGCACCACCGTGCCTTCCCTGAGATGTGTGAAGAGCGACGGCGGACGACGCCGCCGAGTTCGAGGTAGATCGCGGTGACGGGACCGTCGGCGGTTCCGAGCTGCCCATGCCAGTGGCCCGTCAACGTCGGCCAGAGTCCGAACGATCGCAGCCACGGGGCTCGTGGCGCGTCGAGCGCCAGCGATCCGAAGAACATCACGGCGAACAGGCCCACGAACAACGCCGCTGCCCGGATGAGCGCCTTCCGATTCTGGACGACGAGAAACCAGAGCAGGCTGGCGTTGCTCGGCGGTGACTCCATGGGCCTCGTTATAGTGCAACGGGGCGCCACCGGTGCGGATTATTGGTGCCTGAGGGCCAACAGGGGATTCACTCGCGTGGCCCACCGCGCTGGGAGCAGGGCCGCCACGAAGACGACCGCGCCCATGAACCCTGCGACGCCGGCGAAGACGGCGGGATCGGTGGGACTGACGCCATAGAGCTGGCTCGCGATTACTTTCTGCAGCGCGAGCGCGCCGCCGATGCCGAGAACGATGCCCAGGAGAGCGGTCCTCGCGGCAGCACCGAGCACGAGCTGGACGACGTCGGCACGCTGCGCGCCGAGTGCCATCCGGACGCCGATCTCGAAGGTGCGGACGCCAACCCAGTGGCGGGTGACGCCATAAACTCCCACGGCCGAGAGCAGCAGTCCAATGGCGGCGAAGAATCCGATGATCGACGTCGTGAACTGCTGCGGCGACACGTAGCTGCGCACGGCTCGCTGCAGATCGGCGACCCGCACTTCGGAACCCTTCGGATTGATCGCGCGGACTTCGCGGCGGACAGCGTCGACGATCGCCAGCGGATCTCCGGCGGTGCGGATCATCAGTACGGGCGCAGCGTCCGGCCGTTGTGCATAAGGCCGGTACGCGGTTGGCTGCGCCTGCGTGCCGACTGGGTTTCGCACGTTGCCGACCACGCCGACCACCGTTACCCACGGGCTGCTTGGATCTTCAGATTGCAGGCGAATCTGGCTGCCGAGCGGATCGCGCTCACCCCAGTAGCGCGTCGCCACGATCTCGCTGAGCAGCGCCACCGGTGTCGAGGCGGCCGTGTCCCGGTCGGTGAAAAGCCGTCCCTTCAGAAGAGGAATGCGGACCGCACGGAAGTACGCGGGATTGGCGACGTAAACCTCCGCACGCGCGCTGTCGTCCGCTCGTCCCTGGATCGTGAACAGGGCGCCGCGCACGGCGGGGCCGCCGAACGGAAAGATCTGCGGCGCGATGGCGCCGACCTGTTCGACACCCGGCAGGCGCTCGACGCGATCGATGATCTCGGTGTAGGCGGCGACGCGCTGCTCGGTGCTCGTGAACGCCGGCCGCTGCAACTCGAACATCGTCCGCAGGACGTGGTCCGGGCTGAACCCGAGGTCCGCCCGCTGCAGTCCGACGAGGCTCTTGAACGTGAGGCCGGCGCCAACCAGGAGCATCAACGCGAGGGCGACTTCGCCCGCCAGCAACGCCTGCCCGAAGCGTTGCCGGCGCGGCGTCGATCCGGTCGCTTCGCGCAGCACCGCGATGACGTCTGTTCGAAGCGACGTGAGCGCCGGCGCCAGTCCGAAGAGGATGGTGGACAGCACAGCGATGCCGGCGGTGAACGCCAGCACCGTTCCGTCGATCGACAGACCTTCCGGACCGCGGAGACGGCGTCCGAGGTTGGCGGGAAGCTGCGTCTCCAGCCAGTTGAGACTCCAGCTGGCGAGTAGCAGCCCGACCGCCGTCCCCATGATTGCCAGTAGCGCGTTCTCGGTCATGAGCTGCCAGAACAGCCGCGCGCGGCCGGCACCGATTGCCGTGCGGATTGCAATTTCCTTCCGCCGCGCCGACGCGCGGACGAGCAGCAGATTGCCGACGTTTGCGCACGTGATCAGGAGCACCATCGTGACGGCAGCCTGAAGCAGGAGCACGACGTTCGCGTCGGTGTTCCGGAACGCCCGCGACAACGGCGTGACGCGCGTGCGGTCGATGGCCGCAGGTGTCTGCGTTTCGAAGCCGCGCATGATACCAACGAGCTCTGCCTGCGCCTGCTGTGTCGACGCACCCGGCGCCAGCCGGCCGACGATGCGGCCGTCCGGCCCGGTTCCGGGGACGAAGACGTTGCCGTCGCGAACCGAAAGCGAGAAACCCGCGGGCAGCACGCCGACAATCGTGTGCGGCTGGCCCGAGATCGTCAGCGTCTGCCCGATGACGTTTGGATCTCCGAAGGTCCGCCGCCAGTAGTCGTAGCCAAGCATGACGACGCCTTGCGTCTCGTCTGAAGAGAAGATGCGGCCGACGGCGGCGTTCACCCCGAGCACGGCGAAGAGGTTGGGTGACACGAAGAACCCGTAGACGTTGGTTGTCCCCTGCGGCCCTTGAACGCTGTGACCCCACGTCACGAATTGAGCGACGCCGGCGAACGACTGGGCGGTCTGAAACGCCTCGAGCGGCGGGCGGCGTTGCGGCACCTCGAGCTCGACCAGCTCGGCCGTGTTCCGGTAGGGCAGCGGGCGCAGCAGCAGGCTGTTGACGACCGTGAACAGGGCGCAGTTGGCGCCGATCCCCAACCCGAGCGCGAGCACCACCATCGCGGTGAACCCCGGCTGTGCCTTCAGGATCCGCGTTCCGTGCCGGAGGGAATGGAAGAGTGTGTGCATGACGCTCCTATCGCTGCTCCACCCGTAAAGACGATAGGCGCCGGTGAATTGTTAGCGGAACCCGCCGTGACCTTTGACAGAACGCCTTCGAGGATTGGCGTCATGATCGGCAGCTGCCGCGCGCGAATGACGACGTCCCAGAGCGGCTCGAACTTCTTCCAGCCTGCCGCATAGAAGAAGTGCTTCGCCTGGTGCTTGATCGACCCGTGCGACAGGGCGCCACGGGCGATCGAGGGCCAGCGGTAGAACTCCCGATAGGCCCAGTCGTAGCCGCGCTTCAGCTGTTCCGGCGTGAGGCGCTCCGGACGGTAGACCACGTGCCTGGTGTCATAGAGATCCCAGTCGCGCGTCAGGATCCGCCCGGCGGCGTCGGTGCGCGCAAACAGCCGCGTGCCCGGGTACGGCGTCTGGATGTGAAACGTCGCCGTCGTGATGCCGTGCTCGATCGCCCAGTCCACCGTCCGCCTGAACACGCTCTCGTCGTCGTCGTCCATGCCGAACACGAAGCTGCCGTTGATCATGATGCCGTGGTCGTGCAGGCGCTGAGCGACCGCGGCGTAGTCGCGCCCCAGGTTCTGGCGCTTGTTGCTGAGCGCGAGATTGCTCGGAGCGAGCGTCTCGAAGCCGACGAAGAGGCTGCGCAGGCCGGCGTCCGCCGCCCGCTTGACCAGGTTGCCGCGCAGGATCGAGTCAACCGTGGCGGCGCCCTGGAAGAGCCGCCCCATGCCGCGCATGCCGTCGAACAGCGCGGCGGCAAAGCGCGAATCGCCGAACAGGTGGTCGTCGAGGAAATAGAGATGCCGGCCGGGCAGCCGGTCGATCTCGGCCAGCGCCGCGTCGACCGTCTGCGTGTA
>Ga0075421_100004383_pt1 | contig 17051 bp, 8 predicted proteins | sample SoiMetdeltSBSDD5_FD_75292 | JGI IMG/M metagenome (GOLD analysis project Ga0075421, IMG submission 75292) | Bulk soil microbial communities from a Populus tree surrounding site in Tennessee, USA - Soil MetaG P. deltoides SBSDD5 | ecosystem: Environmental > Terrestrial > Soil > Tree plantation...
AGGACCGACGACTGCGGTCCAATAGGTGATGAGCACCGGGATGCGGCGCGCCAAGGTCACGTGCTGGGTCCGGCCGGTGCCGATGGCTGCCATCATCTTCTCCTTCGACCATTTCTTGGGATCGTCGGTGACGAGAACGGCGAGGTCGAGGATATCCTCGACGCGGATGCAGCCGCTGCTGAAGGACCGCGCTTCGCTCGTGAACAGGTTTCGTTGCGGCGTGTCGTGCAGGTAGACGAAGTGTGAATTCGGAAACATGAGCTTGATGCGACCGAGCGCGTTGTTCGGCCCGGGCGGTTGCACGACCTGACCGCCGATCTGTTGGAACCCCTTCTTCTTCAGGTAGTCCGGGTCGCGTCGCATCCCCGGGATGACTTCGCGCTGCATGATCCCCGGCGGAATGGTCCAGGAAGGGTTGAGCACGAGGTACGTCATCTCCGCGCGAAAGATCGGCGTCTTGGTGAACGGCTTGCCGACGATCACTTTCGACGCGAAGCGGGCGCTATTCTCGTCGACGTAAAGGGCCCGGAAGGCCGGGATGTTGACTAGCACGAATCGCGCCGGCAGGTCGTGGAGAAGCACCCTGCCCCGCTCGAGCGAGAGTCGCAGCTGGGAGATCCGTGTTGCGACCGGCACGTTGAGGGCACGCAAACTGCCCTTGCCGACGATGCCGTCAGGGTGCAGGCCGTGTCTTTCCTGGAAGCGTCGCATGGCGGTCACGAGCACCGAATCGTAGACGGCGATGGAGTCACCCGGTTGCGCCCGCAGGTCGCCCTCGACCGCGAGCCGCTGTCGCAGCGCTGGCAGGCGCGTGTCCGATGTACCCGGCCGGAGCGTCGGCCCTTCGGGAAGACTGCGCCAGCCGCCGGCCGATTCGATGTCGCGGTAGGTGGCGAGAGCGCGCCGGAGAGCGGCGTACATCCAGTGTGACGGCCGCAGGTCGTCGAGCCCGGCGGCGAAAGAGCGCTTCTCGATCATTTCCTGCAGCACGAGCGCCGGAGGCTCGCTGATCGCTGCTTCGATGTTGAGGTCGAAGTTCCAGTCCGGGTCGATGGTGGCGACATCCACCTTGCCGAAGCGCAAATGATAGGCGAGCCGGATGACGCCGTCGGTCGCCAGCATGTCCAGGTCTGCATCGATCTCGGGGCTACGAGGTTCGTCGGCCAGCTTTTCGAGCGCCGCGACGTGGTAGTCGCGCGGCTCGAGCCCGTCGCCCACGCTCGCGCGCAATGCATCGAGAAGCTCGCTGCGCAGTTGCGTCTCGACCCAAGCCAGTTGGTACGCGCGCCGTTCATAGAAGTCGGGGAGGACCACCATCGAGGCGAGAGTCTCGCCTGCGACCTGCACCGTGGCGCCGTTGCGCATCTGATCGATCCGGGATTGGAGGATCGGTGACGGACCCTCGTCTGGAGGCAGGGACGTGGATTCAGGGGAAGTGCGGCCATCTCGAGCACGGGCCGGCGCAACGGCCAACGCCGCAAAGATCACCGCATGCGCGAGGCCGCGGATGGCATGAGAGAAGTCCATGCGCTGAATTGCGAAGCCTCCGCGTTGCATTGGGAACGTGCTTCCCAAGGGCCCGGGATTCTGACAGCCGAACTCGATGGATGCAACAGGCACTGTCGGCGCTCACGGCGGCACAAGGGGCGTGGGAGCTGGCCAGTCGAACTCCTGCCGGCGGGCGCGGTAGGTTTCAGCCAGCACGGGATTGTTTCGGGCGTTCCAGAACTTTTCGATCTTGCCCAGCAAGCGTGTGTTGTCGGGGTGCAGCGACAGCGCCTCGTCGTAGCTCCGCGCAGCACTGTCGAAATCGCCTTGCCGGGCCTGCCAATCGGCGCGCGCTTCGAAAGCCACGGAGTAGTTCGGCAGCCGCTGCACCATCTCCGCCAGCAAGCGGCCGATGGATGCCTCGTCCCCATTCTGGCGCGTGATCTCGAGCAGGCCCTTCCATGCGTTCAGCTCCTGCGCATCGAGGTCGATGGCGCGCCGGTAGTCGTGCGCCGCACGTGCATTGACCTTGCGCTGGCGCTCGATGTCGCCGGCGCGCGACAGTAGGAAAGCCCGCGTCCGCAACCCCAAGTTGCGCATCCCACGCCGCAAGTGTCCTTGGAAGGAGGCGTAGGCGTCGGGGGGATCGAGGCGCTCGAGCAGAGCGGTGTCGTAGTAGCGATCGAAGAGATCCCAGTGGAGGCGGAACACCGCCGCCTCCGAACCGCCGATGATCGTCGCGTGGTCGATGTAGAGATGATGCAAGGGCTGCATGAGCGCAGGCCGCGTCACCCAGTCTGGGAACCACGAGGTGAAGAGGATGCCGAGCTCGGGGTGCAAGGATCTCAACGCGATGAGAGTGCGCAGCCGGCGCGGCGACCAGTATGGCGTCAGCTCGGGGGTGGCGAGCCCAATCGCGTCGACGATGTGTCGCTCGCCGAAGTAGGCGATGGCGCCGATGTCGTTCACCGTCACGCTCACGTCGCCCGGCACGTTCTCGCGCACCCAGCGTCCCAGGGTGACATCCATGACATGGATGTCGCGCACGTTGTTGGCGTATTGCGCCGGCAGCCCGCGCAGGAACTGCGCTTGCAACAAAAGGGCGCCGACAGCGAGGCCCAGGCCGACGAGGCGGCGCGGCCGAGACCCGAGCACTCCCAATAGAAGGACGGCGGCCGGTGCGAGCGCGGCCAAGAAGAGCCCCCGCCTCTCGGCGGTGAGTGTGCCGTCGAGGACGTCCGTGAGCCGGCCGCGACCCCAGAGGATGTCCACCACATTAGAGAGTGACTCACCCACGTGGGGCACACGCAGCTCCAGGCGCACCCAGGCCATGACAACCAACAGCAGCGCCGCGCCCGGCAGCAAACGCGTCTTTCGCGCCCGGAACGGCAGCGAGCTCCGCAAGAGCGCGAGCAAACCGCTCGCGGCGCAGATGTAGAAGAGTGGAAGCAGGACGCCGACGTAGCGTCCTTGATGCACGGTGGGAAGCACATGTGGCGCCACCATCCCACGCAGTGCGGGCAGCGCGGCGAGCAGAATGACCGCACTGACCGCTGGCTGTGAACTCCGCGCCACCACCCAGGCTCCGATCGGCGCCACGAGCCACAAGGCCGCGTTGACGGAGCCCCAGAACGAAACGGTGTGCACGCTCCAGGCATACGGGTAGAGGCTCATGGAAAGCAGGACTTCAAGGACGTCGCCGCGCCGCAGGGCGCTCGCCAAGCCGGTGTCGCCGGCTTTGGCGGCGAAAGTCGTGGGAAACAGCGATCCCGACAGATGCACGTTGAGCAGGAAGTAAGGCAACAGCACCAGGCCTGCGATACAGGCGGCGAAAGCGAAATCCCGCCAGGAGCTCGCAGGCACGACCGCGCTTTGACGGTTCCTCCAACGGCGCTCGAGCAACAGCAGCGGCAAGAGCACGAGCGTCTCGGGCCGCGTCATGACGGCGAGCGCTGCGAGCACGGCCCAGATGAAACGGCGGCGCCCACTCGTCCAACCCTGGAAGGCGGCGAGCGTGCCCAGCACGAGTACCGCGGCCAGCGCCGTCTCCATCCCAGAGAGACTGTGCCACGCGAGCGTCTTCGATGTTGCAATGAGGAATGCAGAAGCCAGCGCGCAGCCGCGGTCGCCCGTCCATCGCTGGGCCAAGCGGAAAGCGAGAACGATGCAGGCGAGGAAACACAACACGCCGAGAATCTTCGGTACCCACAGGCTCGCACCAAAAATGACGAACCCGATTGCCACGAGCGCCGTCCATAGCGGTCCCGACGAATTCTGCACCGGGACGCCGGGGTTGAACGACCATCCGTGACCGTCGGCGAGATTGCGCGCGATCTGACAATGGATCCAGGAATCGTCGAGCGGGAAACCCCACGTACCGATCCGCGCCAGCTCGGCGCGCCAAGAGAAAACACACACCACCAAGGCGATGGCACAAGCGGCTGCGAGACCGACGGGGACGAGCCATCGTTTCGGCGGCCGGTTGCCGGTGCTGCGGCCGGAGGGCTTCGACCTGGGAGGGGCGACTGCTCGTGAACGCGCGACCATGGTGTAGTAGAGCAATTCGCCATGCCCCTTGTCACGCACCAGGGGCGGTCGGTTGAGTCACTACCGGGTGGTCAGACCGGACGGCAATCCCACAGCGTCATTGTCTCCTACTCTTGCGGGCCAGGGTCAGAATGGCCGCGGCATCATCGGCGCCGAGCGTGCGAAAGCGATCTGCATCGAGCGTGTACTACCATGACGCACCGCTTTGCCCCCTTGACGTCTTAGTACTGCATGCTGTTGTTAGGCAGCTCGCGCGACAAGGTAGCACCTGCGGCTAGGATACTCGGCTCCGTCATAAGGCTCGCGATGAACCTGCTCGATGACCACGAGATTGGCCGACTGGAGAGCCTTGGCGACGTTCTCAGGAGTGTGACACCGAAAGTCCAGCGAGACCCGAGCACCGAATAGCTCGTCCCTATGGACGACCTGCTCGCCAATATGAAACGCGACAAGTGCCAAGCCACCAGGCACGAGGACCCGTCGCGCTTCCCGAAAGACTGGCGGGAGTTCGGTCACGTCGAAGTGCACGATGGAATAGAACAGTACCACTCCGGCGAGACTTGCGTCGCTCGCCTTGAGCTGCCTCATGTCTTCGACGCGAAAGTCGAGATCGGGATTCATGCTTTGGGCCACCGCGACCATCTTCGGTGAAAAGTCGACCCCAAAGATTGTAATGCCTTGTTGGCTCAGATACCGGGCAACATGCCCAGGCCCACAGCCGAGATCGGCGACAAGACCGCGGCCACGAGTCTCTTCTGCAAATCGATTCAGGAGATGCCGGTCGAGTGGCTTGCGCGCGAGCTCGTCTGATAGGTGTTCAGCATACGCCGCCGCCGCCGAGTCGTAGCTTTCGCGAATGTCCATCGACCCCTCCTGGCTGCCTAACGCTGATTGGCAGTGCCTCTGTCGGACATGGAGTCATCGGGCGGTGTCGTGCGTCTTCGACTGGAGCGATGCCGACCAGTTCAACCTGACGGCGATCTCGCGCATTTCGTTCGTTTCGCCCGCGGCCACCGTGACCAGGAACTTCTCGCCGGATGGGTGGATGTCGAGTTGGCGCAAGGCGGAGTCACCGCTCCTCATCGGCAAGTCGAACAGGCGCCGGGTCGAATCGACGAGCACCACGTCGCCCCGGATCACGAGGGTGGCCGCGGACACACCGCGTCCGGAGACGTAAAAGAGCTCGCGGCCATCGGGAGCCCAAAGCGGCAACACTCCGCCGTTCGGCGAGATTTGGACCCGGCCCCCGGCGCGCCCCATGGGTCGCACACAGATCTCGCGCACACCGGTTTCGTCGCTCGCGTAGGCGATCCAGCGTCCGTCCGGTGACAGGACGCCCTGCACTTGTGCGAGCGGCTCCTGCACGATCGGTCGAGCGGGTCCGCTCCCATCGGTCGGAACCATCATCACGTCGGATTCGACATTGCCATACTCGGTGAACAAGAGTGCGCTCCCATCCGCCACGACGTCGCTGATGGCCAAGGGCAAGTTGGACCGCGCCAGCACGCGCGCCGAGTCGTCGCCGGACAGGCTACGGATCACGATGACCTCGCCACCCGAGCCGTCGCTCTGGGACCAAGCGATGTGTTGGTTGTCCGGCATCCATTGTGCTGTGCCACTGCGGCCGCCGAACGAGACCTGGCTCACGCTTCCGCGCGCGAGGTCGACGACATACACGTCGCCGTTGCCGCCTCCGGGACCGATCTGTGCGAGCGCACGAGTTCCGTCCGGGGACACATCGAGCTGTGTGTAGTTGCGCGGCACTCCCGGTAGCAATGTCGTGGTCCCGAAGCGACCCACCCATGCGAGACGAGATTCCATGCGCGCTTCGCGTCCCGGGACCATCGCCAAGGTGCCGTCGCGCGCGATGTCGAAGAAGGCGATCCCGCTGGTCTTGGCACCCAACACGCCATCCAGGACCGGAACCGCAGTGGCCCCGCCGCGCGGGTTCCGAGGATCGATCGGCATGGCATACAGCGATCCACTGCGAGCGAAGACGAGTTGCTTGCCCGGCGCATAGCGCGCGCAGGAACCTTGGGCGAGGACACGACGCTCGCCGGTCCGCAGCGAGACGGCCTCGATGCTCGCGTCGTCATAGCCACCTGGACTGTTGACCACTCCCACCGTGAACACCACCCATTCGCCACCGGGAAGCCCGCACGGCCACCGATGCGTGCGCTCGCTGCGCGTCGAATCGACCCTGGTGATCGGCAATGGGCGACCGCCGTTGACACTGATCCTGAAGAGCGGCCCGGCGAACATGGGTGCGAACACGATCGAGCCGTCCTCGAGCCATGCACCGCCACGGTCCGTCCCAGCCTCGGCAAGCTCGACCGGAGTCCCGCCACGCACCGAGGCCTTGAGCAGATGGCGGCCCGCGAAGAAGCCGACCCACTCGCCATCGGGGGAGAAGAATGGATTGCGCGCCTCGTTCGTGCCCGGCATCTCGACGATTTCGGGGCGATCGAGCCGGCGGAGGGACAACCGCGGCGCGCCGTCTCCTAGCGAAGCATAGACGAGCGAACCCCCATCGGGTGCGATGGCGAGCACGTTGTTCTCGAGACCGGCCTCGAGCATTTCGCCGCGCGGCAGGATCACGCTCAATGCGACGGGCTGGGGTATGGGCGCGCGCGAAGCGAACCGGGTCGCGATGACGGCGAGAAACGCCGTGAAAGCGGCCAAGCCAATCTGGAACGCGAGCGACGACTTGCGCGGCGGCTTGGCTTTGACGTCTTCTGTGTCGGCGGCGGGCGTTCCCTTCGACATCTCTTCGAGCGCAATGCGTGCATCGCCGATGTCGCGCAAGCGCTCGCGCGCGTCCTTGCGTAGGCAACGCTGCAGCAGCTCGCGCAAGCGAAGCGTGGTCGCTGCCGGCAGCGCCGACCAATCGGGCTCACGCTCGAGGATGCGTGCGATCAGGTCCGAGACCGTCTCACCTGCGAATGCCTGTCGGCCCGTGAGGCATTCGTAGAGCACGCAACCGAACGACCAGATGTCGGTGCGCCGATCGACGTGCCGGCCGCGCGCCTGCTCCGGGCTCATGTACGCCGCGGTTCCGAGAATGACGCCGACCCGTGTGGGCGCGAAGCTCATCGTGGGGGATGCAGCCAGATTCGTAGCCGAGCTTGCGCGGTCGGCCGCACCCGACTTGGCGAGTCCGAAGTCGAGCACCTTCACCCCGCCCATCGGCGTCAGCATCGCGTTCCCAGGTTTGAGATCCCGATGCACGACGCCGTTTTCGTGTGCTGCCTCCACACCCGCGGCGATCTGCTTGGCGACATCGATGGCTTCGTCGATCGGCAGCGCGCCGCGCACGAGGCGTGCGCCCAAGGTTTCGCCCTCGACGAACTCGAGCACCAGGTAGCGCGCGCCCGCCACTTCCTCGAGCCCGTAAATGCTCGCGATGTTCGGGTGCGACAAGGTCGCCAGCAGCTTGGCCTCGCGCTCGAAACGCGCCAGGCGCTCGGGATCCTGGGAGAATTCGGCGGGCAGTGCCTTGATGGCGACATCGCGCCCGAGCCGCGTATCCCGTGCGCGATACACCTCGCCCATCCCGCCCGCGCCGAGTGAGGCCAGGATCTCGTAAGCGCCGAGCCGGATGCCGGGAGCAAGTGTCATCGAAGGATCAGATTAGTGCATGCGCGCGGGTGCAGGCGACCCCACGCCGACGGGGAATTTCTCGACCATGTCCGTACCGTCAACATCAAGAGCAGGCGTCTATTGGGTGTGCGGTGCGCCCGAGGGGAATTCGAAGATTCGGTCCGTATACAGTGATTTAAAGGGGCGAACTGGGCTCGGATCGAGTGGTCCGGCCCGTGGGAATCGTCACCGGCACCCTGGGTGGCCTAGCCACTCCGAGCCTGGAGGTCGAGATGAAAAAGCAGGTGGTGCGGCGCGGAGAAGAGACGAAGAAACTCGTGTTCCGGCGCGAAGAGCTTCGTTACCTCGTGCCCCCGACGCTCGAGGACGAGGATCTGGACAAAGTCGTGGGAGGGACGCAGCCTGGGCCGCCTCGCGACAGCGATCCGGACATTCCGATGACTTGATGCTGCCCGTCGCTCCTTCCCCCCTGGGCCGGCAGGCCTTTCAAGCTCACCGGTGCCGGGCGTGGCAGACGGCCGATGAAAGCGCCCGGCCGCGCTTTCGCATGCGCGGCCGGGCAGCCGCACGTCTCGCCCGGCCCCGGCCCTGGCGCTGCACTTCGAGGACCTGCGATGCGTCTGACGAAGCCTTCGATCCCGCTTCCCCGGCAGGCACCGCCGGTTGCTGCGGTCTCGGAGAGCGATACCGGATTCGAGCCCGACCAGCGTTTGTTCCGTGAAGAAGCCCTTCGTGCGCACGCAGATCCGCGCGCCGAAGGCGATGTCGTGCGCATTTCGCCGCGTTGGGCTGCGGCGACGTTCTGGTTCCTGGTGGTCATGGCCGCGGCTGGCGTGCTGTTCGCCGTCATTGGCCATGTGCGCGAATACGCCACCGGCCCTGCCGTCGTCCGCGTGAGCGGCCACACGGAGCTGACTGCAGCTGCGCCCGGAGTGGTCGAGGCCGTCGACGTCTCCACTGGGGATCCGGTTCGACGCGGCCAGGTGCTGGTGCGTTTTCAATCTGTGGAAGAACACAATCTAGCGTCGAAGCTGCAGCTCGAGTTCGAGCATGAGCTCGTCGCGCTGCTGCGGAACCCCGAGGATGCGGCGGCGCGTGACGCGGCTGGGCGACTTCGCGCCGAGCTCGAGCTGGCGCGATCGCGTCTCGACCAGAGACTGCTGCGAGCCCCGGCGGATGGCACGGTCTACGACCTGCGCGTTCGCGCTGGTCAACGCGTCGAAAGCGGCGAGCCAGTCGCCGCAGTGGCGCCGGCGGAACGCCGTCACGAGCTCGTCGCCTTGGTTCCAGGTCGCTACGGACCGCTGCTCGAGGTGGGGCAAAAGTTGCGGCTGCGACTCGATGGTTACTCGCACGCGTACGTGGATCTTTCGGTCGAGGGTCTGGGGGACGGGGTCGTTGGCCCGAGCGAGGTGCGGCACTTCCTCGGACCGGGGCTCGGCGACGCCGTCGCGGTGACGCAGCCCGTGATCCTGGTGCGAGCTTCGCTCCCGGGACCGACGTTCGAGTCCGACGGCAAGTCCCATCCCTACTGCAGCGGCCTGCAAGGAACCGCCGAGGTCTGGGTCGCCGACGAACGCATTCTTTTCAGCTTGCTTCCTTGGGCCAAGAGTCTGAGGGAGAAATGGCATGGCTGAAGCTCGAAAGGCTGGAGTGGCCGGTTCCAGTCTCCGGGAACGTTTTCCGGCAATCGAACGCCTCGAGCGCCGGGTGGCGCGACGCCATGTCCCGCTCGTGCAACAAATGCAAGCGACCGATTGCGGCGCCGCATGCTTGACGATGGTGCTGCGCTACTTCGGGATGAATGCGCGTCTCGAGGACGTGAGAGTGCGGCTGGGGATCGGGAGAGACGGCACCACGGCGCACGCAATCGTCGATGCCGCCCGGGCGTACGGGCTGCGGGCGCGCGCCGTCCGGCTCGAGATGCAGGACCTGGACTTCCTGGAGCGCGGAGCCGTTCTCCACTGGCGCATGCGCCACTACGTCGTCCTCGATCGGATCCGGCGGCGCCATGTCGACGTCGTCGACCCGGCCAACGGGCGCCGGCAAGTGTCGATCGCCGATTTCGGGAAATGCTTCACGGGCGTAGCCCTGTTGTTCGAGCCCTCGGAGTCGTTCCGGCCCGGCCCCAAGGGCGAATCGCCGGTCTGGGAGTACGTCCGGAAAATGGTGCGCCAATCGCGGTTGCTCGGGCGCATCGTCGTCCTGTCGCTCATGGCGCAAGTGATCGGGCTGGCGCTGCCGCTCGTCACTGGGGCGATCGTCGACCGAGTCGTACCCCGCGGCGACGTGAACCTCCTCGGCGTGCTCGTGGCCGGCACCGTGGTCCTCGTCGGGTTCAGCTTCGCGAACTCACTGCTCCGGGCGCAGCTGCTGCTTCACCTGCAAACCAATCTCGACCTCAGGCTGACGCTCGATTTCCTGGACCACATGATGAGGTTGCCATTCACCTTCTTCCAGAACCGCGGCGTCGGCGATCTGATGATGCGACTGAACAGCAATGCGGCCATTCGCGAGATCCTCACATCCACCACATTGAGTGCGCTGCTCGATGGTGTGCTGGTGTGTTCTTATCTCGTCCTGCTGCTCGCGACCCATTGGACGTTGGGCCTCCTCATCCTCGCCCTCGGCCTGATGCGGATCACGGTCTTCCTGGCGGCGCGCTCTCGTGTACAGGATCTCATGTCGCGAGGACTGCAGACGCAAGCCGACTCGTCGGACTACCAGGTGCAGATGCTGGCGGGAATCGAGACGCTCAAAGCGGCAGGCGCCGAACGCGTCGCGACTGCGCACTGGTCGAATCTGCTCGTCGACACCATGAACGTGTCGCTCGAGCGCGGCCGGCTGAACGCGCTGGTGCAATCGCTGCTGGGGGCGCTGGGGACCGCTTCATCTCTGCTGCTGCTGTGCTACGGCGCCCACCTCGTCCTGCGTGGCGATTTGTCGCTGGGAACGATGCTGGCCATGACCGCCCTGGCCGCGGGTTTCCTCGTGCCGCTGTCGTCGCTGGTCACGACGGCTCTCAGCCTACAAACCCTGGGGAGCTACATCGAGCGCGTCGAGGACGTGCTCGCGACCCCGCTCGAACAGGAAGACGGGTCGCGTGAGCACGCTCCCCGCCTGACGGGCCGGGTCGAGCTCAAAGACGTGTCGTTCAGGTACCACGACGCTGCGGCGCTCGTGGTGAACGGTGTTTCGGTCGACATCGAGGCCGGCATGAAGATCGGGATCGCAGGTCGAAGCGGGTCCGGGAAATCGACCCTGGCGCGATTGCTCGTCGGGCTGTTGCCGCCCACGTCCGGTGAGATTCTCTACGATGGCCGGTCGATCTCCGGTCTGGATCTTCCGTCGTTGCGCCGGCAGATCGGCTTCGTTCCCCAGAACCCCTACATCTTCGGCGCGTCGTTGCGGCAGAACATCGCGCTCACATTCCCGGACCTTCAGCTCGCTGAGATCGAGCACGCGGCAGAGTTGGCGCACATTCATCACGAGATCGCGGCGATGCCGCTCGAATACGACACACCGGTGTCGGTCGGCGGCGCGTCGCTGTCAGGCGGTCAGTGCCAGCGCGTGGCACTGGCCCGCGCTCTCGCCGGTCACCCAGCGATCCTGGTCCTGGACGAGGGCACGAGCCACCTCGATACGCTGTCCGAATCGCGGGTCCACGCCAACTTGAGGGACATCCGTTGCACCCGCATCGTGATCGCTCATCGTCTCAGCACGATCGTCGACTCCGATCTGATCCTGGTGTTGGAAGCGGGCCGGATCGTCGAGCGCGGGACGCATGCAGATCTGATGGCGGGGGCGGGTGTGTACGCCCAACTCTTCGCGGCACAGGCACGGGAGGTCGGTCGTTCTCATGTCGACTCGTGACGAGTTCCGCTCCTCGGGATTCTTCGCGATCCGGACGCCGCTACTGCCGTTCGCTGCCTGGGAGGAACTTGCCGCCGGAGCGCGCGCCCCGCGCTGCACGTCCGACGAGGAGCTGCCGGCAGCACTGCAGGAGGACTGCGAACTCATTCGCGCCAGGCTACGCGATTGGCTCCAAGACGCCGCGGTGCGCGATGCCCTGTTCGTCGCCTCCCCGAGCCTCGACCAGGACATGCGTCACTGGCTCGAAGCTCCTGCGAGCGAGAAGGGGCTCAAAGCCGAACGGCCAATCGTCAAATACTTCGGCCGCATGGCTTGCCGCAGCACCCCCTTCGGTCTGTTCTCCGGATGCTCGACCGGGGTGGTAAGTGCGGAAACCAGGCTGCAGCTCGCAGAGCGGGTGCGATACGAGCGGCACACGCGCCCTGACATGGACTTTTTGGCGGGGCTCGTCGACGGGCTGAACCGTGATCCGGAGCTGCGGCGCGAACTGCGCTACCGCCCGAACTCGAGCCTGTACCGCATCGGCGACCGGGCGCAGCACGTCGAGGCCAGGCTCGCTGGCCGGCAGCGCAACTACTACTTGGTCACGGTGACGCTCGACGAAGCGCTCGTCGCGACGCTCGAGCGGGCGGCACAGGGCGCGACGATGGAGGAGCTCGCAGCTGTGCTCATGGGGCCAGAGATTCAGCAGGACGAAGCACTGACCTACCTCCACCAGTTGATCGACGGCCAGGTGTTGGTCCCTGAGCTCGCTCCGTCGGTCACCGGTCCCGAATCCCTCGACGACCTTCTGGACCAACTGCACGGCAAGCGGCCGGCTGACGTGGCTCACGATCGCCTGCTGCAGCTGCGAGCCGCGCTCGCCGACGTCGACTCGGGCGGGCTGGGTGCACGGCCAGCCCGCTATCGGGAGATTGCGGCGGCACTCGGCGGCTTACCGGTCGATACCAACATGGCGCGGCTCTTCCAGGTAGACATGATCAAACCGGCAGCAGCCATGGAGCTTGGAGAGGCCGTCGTCGAGGACGTTCTGTTCGGAGTGCAGGTCCTCCACGACCTGTTCGGCAGCACGGGAAAGGATGGACTCGAAGACTTCCGCAACGCATTTCGCGATCGCTACGAGGATCGAGAGGTGCCGCTCACGGAAGTGCTGGACGAGGAGGTCGGGATCGGATTCCGGTCGGCGCTGGCGCCTGGCAACGAGACGTCGCCGCTGCTCGCTGGGATCCAATTCCCGCGTCGCCCGGTGGACCGCACCGTTCCCGTCACGGCGACGACACAGCTCGTCGAGCGCAAGCTGGTCGAAACACTCGCTGCGGGACTCGACGAGATGGAGCTGACCAGCGACGACATCGCGGGAGCGATCCGTCCGCAGACACGGCACCTCCCCGATGCTTTCGAAGTGATGTGCCGCATCTTGCCCTCCGCCGAGGGCAGCGATGCACGTCCCAACGTCATGGTGGACTGGATGTCCGGACCCTCTGGCGCCAGGCTGCTCGGCCGTTTTTGTCACGCGGACGCGGAGCTGCGGCGCCAGGTGGTGCAACATCTGACCGACGAGGAGGCGCTGCAACCGGAATCGACATTCTTCGAGATCGTCCACTTGCCCGAGGGCCGAATCGGCAACGTCATTGCTCGCCCCGTCCTGCGACGATACGAGCTGGCTTACCTTGGACGATCCGGCGCGGAACGCGATCGACAGCTGTCGCTCGGCGACCTCTTCGTCAGCATGCAAGGAGAGCGCATCGTCCTGCGGTCCAGGTCGCTCGGACGAGAGGTCATCCCTCGACTCACGACGGCGCACAACACGGAGCGTCGCACGGTCGGGGTCTACCGTTTCCTCGCCGCGCTGCAGGGTCAAGGGGTCTCTCCATGGCTGACCTGGAGCTGGGGCGCATCGGAACATCTGCCCTTCCTGCCGCGCGTCCGCTGTGGCCGAGCCGTTCTGGCGGTGCGCACATGGAACGCGGTGAAGAAGGACATCCGGTTTTTCTCGGATGGGGATTCGGTGCGCCGATTCCAGCGGGTCCAGGCCTGGAGGCGCGAGCGAGGTTTGCCTCGCCACGTCGGGCTCGTGGATGGTGACAACGTGCTCCCCGTGGATTTCGACAATTGCGCCAGCGTCGATGCATTCGTCGACTTGGTGGCGAAGCGAACGCAGCTCCAGCTGCGCGAGATGCTTCCCGATCCGAGCCGTCTGGCGGTCACCGGGCCCGAAGGTCGCTTCTGCCACGAGATCATCGTGCCGTTCGTTCGCAAGTCCCGGCGCGAGAACGTGCAGAGCACTCCGGCCTGGGTGACAGCCTCCGCTTCGGGAAACGGGTCCAGCGGCGCGCCCTTCGTAGCGCGCCAGCGTCCGCCCGGCTCGGACTGGCTCTACGTCAAGGTCTACTGCGGCCCAGCGACGGCCGACCGTGTGCTGCTTCAAGTGATCGCTCCGCTGGTCGACGAGTTCGTGCCAAACGAGGATGTGAAGTCTTGGTTCTTCGTGCGCTACGCCGATCCAGCCACCCACCTACGTGTGCGGTTTCAAGGCGAATCGACCACGTTGGTCGCACACGTGCTCCCGGCTTTCGAAGCGCGCCTCCGGCCGCACCTCGAGTCCGGGCTCGTCTGGCGAATGCAGGTCGACACCTACGAGCGCGAGCTGCGTCGCTACGGTGGACCCTGGGGGATGGAGCTTTGCGAATCCTTGTTCCACGCCGACAGCGATGCCGTGCTCGACATCGTGCGCGGGCTCGACGGAGACGCGACGGCCGAAATGCGCTGGCATCTCGCGCTGCGCGGCGTCGACCGAATCCTGGAAGACTTCGAGCTCGACCTGCCGCGCAAGTTCGCTCTCATGCACGAGAGCGCCAAATTCGCGGCGCTCGAGTTCGGACTGGCCGGGGCATACAAGGAGCGCGTGCTGGACAAGTACCGGAAGGAACGGCAGTCGATCGAGCGCGTGCTCACGGGGTTCGGTGACGCGTTCCGAAGCCGGTCGGAGCGTTGGCGGCCGATCGCGACGCGGCTCGGACAGCTGAGCGCAGACGGCAAGCTGCCCATCCCCGTGCACGAGATCGTCCGCAGCCTGGTGCACATGCACACGAACCGCATGCTTCGGGCCAGCAACCGCGCGCAGGAAACAATTCTCTATCAGTTCCTGGATCGACACTACGATTCGCAGCTCGCGCGGTTGGGGAACAAAGGCAAGCAACGCGACGCGATTCGGTTCGATGCAGGCGACGTCAGCGCGGTTGCAGAGTGACGCGCACCGTGGTTCCGGCCGCGAACGTCAACCGGCCGTCCGCGACCAGCGACGCCTCGGTGAAGATCATGCCGGTCGCGGCGTCGACCTCGGGCGAAATGTGTTGGATCGCGCCGTCGAGCAGTGCCGCTGCGCCGTCGAGGGTCACTGCGATTCTGCGGCCGACTTCGAGGCCGTCGCGTTCGGCGGCGGGAACGGCGAATCGGACCCATAGATCTCCTGTCGTCGCGATCCGCACCACGGGCCGTCCGGCGGCGAGGAATTCCCCCTGGCTGCCGAGGCAGGCTGTCACCTGGCCGGCGAATGGGGCGCGCACGGTGAGGGACCTGCGACGTTCCTCCAGCACTTTCAGCGTCGCGGTGCGCTCGGCGATCCGGGCCTGGGCCGACTCGAGCCCGGCGGCGGCACTCGCCTTGCGAGTCGCGAAGTCTTCCATCTCTTCCTTCGTGAACACGTCGGACGCCTTCTCGCGTCTCTCGAAGATGGCGGATGCCTGCGCGAGCTCGGCCGCGGCGCGAGTCGAATCCGCGCGCGACGCCCAAAGCTCGGCACGCGCGCGTGCGATCTCCTGATCCAGCTCCGGGGATTCGAGGACGGCGAGGAGCTGACCGGGTACGACCGCATCGCCAACCCGCACTCGGACGTCACGAACGGTGGCAGGGGCGCTCGGTGCGAGGTCGGCCGAGTGACGCGGAACGACGACCCCGAGATAGCCGTGAGTGGCGGGCTCGTTCGGAGCTGGCGACGCTTGAGCGAGCGCGACGCTCACGAAGCAAGGAATCCAAAAGTGCGACATCGAAGCCTCCGACCTACTTTGCAACGGGCCGGTGTTCCGACTCGGCCTGGACCAGCGTCTGCACTTGCGGCAGCTGGGAGATCGTCACGGCGAACCCGGCCCAGAAGTGCGGATCGGGCTTCTCCGCGGCAAGCGCTCGGCGCGCGCGGCCCAGCGCACCGATCGGATCGTTCTCGCCGGCTACGTAGTTTCGGACGAACTCCCGCATGAAGTGCGCCGCGGTGTCGTCCCGCACCGCCCACGACGTGCTCACCACTGCGCTGGCGCCGGCATCAGCGAAAACGTCGGCCAAGCTCGGGGCTACCAGGGGACCGTTGACATAGGGTGCGCCGCTCGCGCAGCCCGAAAGCACGACCAGCCGGCAGCGCGACAAGTCCGTGCTCCGAACATCGGCGACCTCGAGATACGCTGCGTCCGCGTGACTCTTGGGGTCCTCCGACATCGGAATGAACATCATATACGGGAGCTCCGGATCCTGCACGAAGTGTCCCGCGATGTAGACGATCCGCGCTCGTTGCCACCGATCGACGAGGTTCTGCTTCGTGGCATCGGCGCCACGGAGTGCGGTCGAACGGGGCAAGAGCTGCACGACGTCGGCAGCTTCCAGTGCGCTCGACGGCAACGTCTCGTTCAGGATCGAGTGGCGTCGCCGCAGGCTGGCGGGATACAGCGGCTCGTAGACTACCAACGCGGAGTCCCCAGGAGTCGACTCGACGTTGTTCCAGTAGCGAACCCATGCGAAATCGGTGGTCGCTGCGAGTGGGGAATAGCCATTGGTTCCCACATCGAGCGTCTCGAACGGGAACCCCGCGAGGCAATCGGTGGCCGTCACCAGGAAGAGACGCGCCGGGTCCGAACTGCGGATCGACGCCGGCAGGAGCGATTCCGACAGCTGGCGCAAGTCCCCGGCCGGATCGATCTCGTTGCCATTGGCCGCGGGCTGGCTCGACGCCGACCAGGCTCGGCGTACTCTCGAACGCAGGTCTACCTTTTCGTAATCGAGGCGATCCTTCACGATGCCTTCGCCGCTGGCGGTGAAGCGGACGATCTCATCGTCCCGAACGTCGAAGACGCAGTGGATCGCGTCCCGCGTCGCCAACGCCGTAACGGTCCGCCGCGCATCGGCGACGAGCTCGGCGACGAAGGCGGCCTCCGAGATCGGCAGCGCCGCGCGTCGTTTCAATGGCGTGCGCCACCACATCTCGAAGCCGTAACCGGCCTCGGGAGAGTGGTCCAAGATCTCGTGTGCAGCGCGGCGCAAGTCGTCGTTGTTGGTGAGCGTAAAGTAGCCCTCTGCAGAAGAACCGGTCTTCATTTCGAGCCACGCAAGCTGTTGCAGCGCCGCTCGCAGACGATCGAACATGAGGGCACGATCGCCTCGCACCATGCTCACCCGAAGCGCCAGGAGGCTGTGTCTGACTGCCAGCGCCACGCCATCTGGAGGCGTGTACCGATCGAGCAACTCCGCCGCAGCGTCCAGCTCCCCACGTGCAAGCA
>Ga0075421_100004385_pt1 | contig 17051 bp, 15 predicted proteins | sample SoiMetdeltSBSDD5_FD_75292 | JGI IMG/M metagenome (GOLD analysis project Ga0075421, IMG submission 75292) | Bulk soil microbial communities from a Populus tree surrounding site in Tennessee, USA - Soil MetaG P. deltoides SBSDD5 | ecosystem: Environmental > Terrestrial > Soil > Tree plantation...
GTGAAGTAGAGCGTTCGATTCCGCGCGAAGTCGGGATCGAGCACGACGTCGTGCAGTCCCTGCGCGGCGGTGGCCTTCACACCGGGCACACCGGCCAGCGGCGCCGACACTGAGCCGTTGTCGGGACGGACGACGCGCATCGTGCCGCTGTTCTGCGTCACGAGCAGCGCGCCACTGGGAAGGATCGCAAACGCCCACGCACCGGTGAGTCCAGTGGCCACCGTCTGCACGGCGATCGGCGGTGAGGGTTTTGCCGGGGCCGGCGCATCGGTCTGACCCGTAAATCCTGGTTTCGGCTCTGGCGGCGACTGCGCGTTCAGGACGTCGTCGAGGCGAGTGTTCACACCCGCCTTGCCCAAGAGCATCACGGCGACGATTGCGGCCAATGCACCTGCTGTTATGCCTGCCATCTTCATGCCGAGATGATTGCGGCCATCAGCGTGTGATGTCAACGAGCTGGTACAATGGAGAGTTCATGATCTTTACAAGCGGCGTCTCCATGCGGTTCGGCTCCAAGGTCCTGTTCGAGGACGTCTCCACGACGTTCTCTGCGGGAAGACGTTACGGTCTGACCGGGCCGAACGGGTCTGGCAAGTCCACGTTCATGAAGCTGTTGACGGGTGAGTCGGAGCCCCAGAGGGGAACCGTCGGCCGTCCGCGCAAGGTGGGTGTGCTTCGCCAGGACCAGTACGCATTCGATACGTATCGCGTCATCGACACGGTGGTCATGGGCAACAAGCGGCTGTGGAATGCGCTCGCAGAGCGTGACGCCTTGTATGCGCGACCCGATATGTCCAACGAGGACGGCATGCGCCTCGGCGAGCTCGAGGGGATCGTCGGCGAAGAGGACGGCTACTCGGCTGAGAGCGATGCGGCAGTGCTGCTGCAGGGGCTCGACATCCCTGACGCGCTTCACGAACGGACGATGGCCGAACTGCAGGGTGGTCAGAAGGTCCGCGTGCTGCTGGCGCAGGCGCTCTTTGGTCATCCGGAGGCGCTGCTGCTCGACGAGCCCACCAACCACCTCGACCTGGACTCGATTCACTGGCTCGAGGAGTTTCTCACCCGCTACGAAGGGACGTTGATCGTCATCTCACACGACCGGCATTTCTTCAATCGGGTGTGCACCCACATCGCTGACATCGACTACGAGACGATCATCACCTACACCGGCGGCTACGACGACATGGTCGTCGCCAAGACCCAGATTCGGACGAAGATCGAGGCCGAGAACGCACAGCGGGAAAAGAAGATCGCGCAACTCAACGACTTCATCGCGCGATTCGGCGCCGGCACGCGCGCCAGCCAGACGACGTCGCGGCGCAAGGAAGTCGAGCGGCTGCAGACGACGGAGCTGGCGCGCTCGAACATCCAGCGTCCTTACATCAGGTTCACCACGCGACGGCCGTCAGGAAAAGTGCCGCTCGAATTCGACGGCGTGAGCAAGGCGCACGGCGGTCTCCACATCGTCCCCGGCTTCAGCGCGGTGATCAATCGCGGCGAGAAGATCGTCATCACCGGCCGCAACGGCGTCGGCAAGACAACGCTGCTCAAGGCGCTGCTCGCGGACGCGCCAGACCAGCCGCGCAACCCCGCGGACATCGACCGCGGTACGCTGCGATGGGGCCACGAGGTATCTGTCGGCTATCTGCCACAGGATCACACCGGGGCTATCGAGAAGGGGATGACGGCGGTCGAATGGCTGCACCGCTTCGACCCGGACGCGTCGAGGCAGGAGATCCACGGGCTCCTCGGGCAGATGCTGTTCAGCGGCGAGGAAGGGCTGAAGCCCACTCACGCACTCTCCGGTGGAGAGACCGCCCGCCTGCTGTTCTGCCGCCTGATGCTGTTGAAGCCGAATGTGCTCGTCCTCGACGAGCCGACCAACCACCTGGACCTCGAAGCGATCAATGCGCTGAATATCGCGCTCCAGAAGTACGAGGGGACGGTGCTGCTCGTGACGCACGACGAGGATCTGCTGGAAGAAGTTGGCACTCGCGTCTGGCAGTTCGAACGCGGCCGCATCGTCGACTTCAAGGGCACCTACGAAGAGTTGACCTCCTCGCACGTCTGAGACTGGAAGGTCTTGCTACTTACGGCGCTGCCCGCCAGGGATTTGCGCGCCGAAAGACATCATGGACGTGCATTTTCCGCTGGAGGGGATCGATCCGCTCGGATTCATAGACTCTGACGTTTCTATCGGATGGCGGCTGAGCTTGCGGTGCGCAGATTCGAGGTTCAATCTTGCGCGGACGGGCATAGGATTCTGCCGACGGAGGCCCTGTCGAGATGTTTATCGACTCACCTTGGCTCAACGTCGCGTCGGTCTTAGTTGAGATACTGGCGCACTTGACGGAAATCAAGAAGACCTCCGGTGAGTTGCTCAAGTCGAAGCCTTTGATCCGGCCACTGGAGCTTATTCGGTTGCGCATGCATCTATCCGAACTCAACGACGTGACACGGGAACTCGCAACAGAGACCCACTCTGGCGAGCTGTCGCCCCGATACCACGAGCTCCGCAACAAGTGGTTACAACTGTTTGCTCCGGCTCATACGGTCCTCCACAACATTGATCCGACAGCGCTGGCGCCCCTAAAGATCTACTCGCCTGGCTTGGCAGATCTTCTGGAGCGGAGGCTTCGTGTCACAGAAGGGGCGCTGGCTGATGCACTGAAAGCAGAGCAGCAGGAAATCTCATACGACACCGACAGTCATCTCTGCACGCTGTGCCTGCAAATGGTTCGGAGTTGGTCGAAAGCACATACGATGGCTGGTGGCCTCTCCGAACTTACGATGGAGCTATCTGCCACCATTGTTTGTCTCGATCAGTTCGTCAAATCGAATTGGAGCGCGAGCGAGGTTGCGGCAATGAGCGCCCGCTGACTGTGGGCGTGACCGGCAGCTGGTTACAACTATCTCTACACGAGGTTTGCTGCGGCCTCGGGATCCCACTTTTTGAACGCGAGCGCGAGCGAGGGCGCACTGAGGCCGATGCCGCGCGCTCTTGGGAGTAGGCTGCTTCCTGCGAAGCAGAGACGGTCGTTGCCGTGGAAGCCCGACCCTGCCAATTGGCTGTCGTGGCGGCGCACGCTCGATGGGTGGGCTACAGTCCGCTCGATCAGTTCGATCGCAACAACGTGTCGCGCCTGAAGATGATCTGGACGCGCGGCCTTGGCAAGGCACGGTCGAAGCGACGCCGCTCGTCTACAACGGCGTGATGTACGTGCCGGGGCCCGGCGACGTGATTGCGGCCATTGACGCGAAGACCGGCGATCTGGTGTGGGAGCATCGCCGGAAACTGCCCGAAGGCGTCAACGGCGGAACCAACCGCAACATCGCGATCTGGGGCAGCACGCTGATCGACGGCAGTGCCGACAATCAGATCTACGCCGTGGACGTCCACACCGGCAACATGGTGTGGGAAACCGCGGTGATGGAAGCAAAGAAGCGGGCGCGCTCGAGCGCCGGACCGATCATCGCGAACGGGAAAGTGATCACCGGACGGCAGTGCCAGCCCGATGCCGGCAACGACGCGTGCATCATCACGGCGCACGATGCGCAGACGGGCAAAGAGGTGTGGCGGACGCGGACGATTCCGCTGCCGGGTGAGCCGGGCTATGAGACGTGGGGTGACGTGCCGATGAACGAACGGCGGCACGTCGGCACGTGGATGGTGCCCAGCTACGATCCGGAGTTGAACCGGGATCTTCGTTGGCACGTCGGTCACGATTCCCGCGCCGAAGTTCCTGCTCGCAGGCAACAACCGCACGTATCTCTACCACAACTCGACACTAGCGCTCGATGCGGACACCGGCAAGATCGTCTGGCACTACCAGCATCTCGTCGATCACTGGGACCTCGATCATCCCTTCGAGCGCTTGCTGGTCGAGACAGCAATCGCTCCTGATCCGAAAGAAGTCGCGTGGATTAATCCGAAGGTCAAACCCGGCGAGCGCCGCAAGGTGGTCACGGGCATTCCCGGCAAGACCGGCGTTGTCTACACACTGGATCGGGCGACTGGCGAGTTCCTGTGGGCGCGGCCGACGATCATGCAGAACGTCATCACGAGCATCGACGGTGCGACGGGCAAGGTGACGGTCAATCCCGAAGCCACCTTCGCGAAGATGGGTGACACGAAGCTGATTTGTCCTGGTGCGCAGGGTGGCAAGAACTGGCCCGCCGGTGCGCTACAACCCGCACGAACGTGATGTACATGCCGATGCAGAACCTGTGCGGCAACTTCACGGTCAACACCGACAAGCGCGATCTGTCGAAGGTGTATGGGCTGGACTTCCCGACGATCATCGCGCCGGGCACCGACAAGGTCGGCGCGGTCTGGGCAATCTCGGCGGAGACGGGAAAGACGTTGTGGAAGTACGAGCAGCGGGCCGGTGTGTTTTCACTCGTCTCAACCGGTGGTGGCCTGGTGTTCGGCGGCGATGCCAACGGCCGGTTCCCCGCGTTCGATGAGCGGACCGGTAACGTGTTGTGGGAAACGAATCTCGCTGCGCCGGTGAGCGGCTATCCGATCACGTTCTCGGTGGACGGGAAACAATACCTCTCGGTCGCGATGGGACCCTCGGGAGTCGCGAACTCGACGCTTCGCGTCACGCCGGAGCTCAAGCCGAGCACAACCGGACAGGTCTTCGTGTTCGCGTTGCCGTAGAGAGCGAAAGTATCGGAGGCGACGGAGGGAACGGGTTTAGACGAAACGGAGTTCGGGTATTTCGGCGTAACATGAGCGCCGTCCGGCAGCGCCGGAACTCACGGACATGAGCCTCGAAGGCCGACAGATCTCCCACTACCGCATCCTGCACCGTGTAGGCTCCGGAGGCATGGGCGTCGTCTATGAGGCCGAGGACCTGACGCTCGGCCGCCACGTCGCGCTGAAGTTCCTGCCGCACGACCTGCAGCGCAATCCGCAGGCCCCCGAGCGATTCAGGCTCGAGGCGCGTACGGCCTCTGCCCTCAACCATCCGAACATCTGCACGATTCACGAAGTTGGCGAAGAGAACGGCGAGTCGTTCATCGCCATGGAGCTGCTCCAAGGCGAGCCGCTCGACACCTTCCTGTTGCATCACCGACTGACGATGACCGAGATCGTGAACATCGCGATCGGGATCGCCGACGGACTCGATGCGGCGCACCGCGCCGGCATCGTCCACCGCGACATCAAGCCAGGAAACATCTTCATGACCAGCCGGGGCGAGCCGAAGATTCTCGACTTCGGTCTGGCCAAGGCTACCGTCGATCGAACGGCGCGGCATCATGTCGCCGGCGCCAGCGAGGCGCTCACTGTCGCGCCGGAGCATCTCACCAGCCCGGGCACCGCAATGGGCACCGTCGCCTTCATGTCCCCGGAACAGGCGCGCGGGCAGGAGCTCGATGCGCGCAGCGATCTGTTCTCGCTCGGCGCGCTGCTCTATCAGATGGTCACCGGCCGCGTGCCGTTCGAGGGCGAGACGCCGGCGGTGATCTTCGACGGCATTCTCAATCACGATCCTGTCCCGGTGGTCGCGCGCGCGGCTGATGTCCCGCCACGGTTGCAGGACGTCATCAGCAAGGCGCTCGAGAAGGATCGCGATCTGCGGTTCCAGAGCGCGGCGGAGATCCGCGCCGAGCTGAGGCGGATCAAACGCGACGCGGGCTCGGGGAGGGCTGCCGCGAGTTCGGGTCCAGCGGCCGCGCAGGCATCGTCGGCGTCCCGTCAGATCGCGTCGTCTGCCCTTCACAGCGCTGTTGTCACGCCGGTACCGACGAAGGGGCGCCGCGCACTGTGGTCGTTGGGACTGGTGGCGATGCTGGCACTGCTGGCGGCGGGCGGCTTCTGGGGCTACCGCCGATTCGCGAGCGGCGCGAGTCGTCCACTGGACGTCACGTCTATGACGGTGACTCGCTTGACACAAAGCGGCACCGCGTTCGCGGTGGCGATGTCTCCTGACGGACGCTACGTCATTTACGCGATGCGCGACAACGAGAAGCAGAGTCTTTGGGTCCGGCAAGTCGCGACGCGCAGCGATGTTCAGGTGCTCGCGGCGGAGGTCGCCAACTACCGCGGTCTCTCGTTCACGCCAGACGGTAACTACGTCTACTTCGTGCGCAACGACGCGGAATCCAATACGTACGCGTCCGCGTATTCGATGCCCGTGCTGGGCGGAACGCCTCGCCAGTTGCTGCGTGATGTCGATACAGCGGTGACGTTTTCGCCCGATGGCAAGCGGCTCGCGTTCGTGCGCGGCGTCCCCGACGCTGGCAAGGCCAGGCTAGTCATGGCCAACGTCGATGGCACCGGCGAGCAGACGCTCTGGGATGTGGACGCCGAGGTGAACAACCGCGGAATTCTGGCTCCGGATTGGTCTCCAGACGGTCGGTCGATTGCGATGTCCTCATCGATCCGGGGCCTCAGCACGGTGACCATTGTCAACGTCGCGGACAAGACGATACAGCCGCTGTATCGTCATCGAGGCGTTATCGGCCGCCCTCGCTGGACCCCTGATGGAACGGGCCTGCTCGTGCCGCTGGACACGTTGATCGCCGATCGCGCGCAGATCTGGCACATCAGCTACCCGGGTGGCTCGGCCAGCCGCTTTACCAATGACCTCACGGATTACAGCCGTTTTCATTTCGATCGCACAGCGGATGGCAAGACACTCGCGATCGTCTCCGAGTCGCCGGTCTTCAACATCGAGGTGATCGATCCGGCCGGCGGCGCGTCCCGCCCGCTCACCACGGGAGGACTGGGAGGAGGAGCCCGGACGATGACGTGGGGTGGTGGGAGCACACTGTTCTACGGCCTCGGACAGAACATCTTCCGCCGCGACCTGCAGGACAGCATGGCGCGTCAGCTCACGACCGAGGGCACGGTGAACCTCAACCCCTCGGCGTGTGGCGACGGCTCGCTCGTCTATCAGACGTTCACGGACGACCGCACGGCGATCTGGAGAATGGACGCGGACGGATCGAATCCGCGCATGATCGTCGGCGACGGCAATCCCGTCAGTCCGGAGTGTTCGCCGGACAGCGCGTGGATCGCCTACGTGCATCGCCGCGCCGATCAGCAGCTGGCTGCCGTTCGCGCGCCAATTGGCGGCGGTGCACCCACCGAGCTCATCGGGAATCTGTCTCGCGACAAGGTGCACATCTCACCAGACGGTTCGCTCGTCGAGTCCATCGTCTGGGACACGGCATCGAACGGTACCTCGGTGGTCGTCGCGCCCGCCACTGGAGGCCCGGCTCGTTACACGCTGAAGGTTCCGGCCGCGGCTAGCGAGCCAATGTGGTCGCCCGACGGGAAGTCGCTTCAGTACTTGTTGTTCCGTGGCGGCACGCTCGCCCTGTTTGAACAGCCGCTGACTGGAGGTTCTCCACGGCAGGTGATGTCGTTTGCCGATCGACAGACCACACAATTTGCATGGTCGCGTGACGGGAAGCAGCTCGCTGTCCTCCGCGGCATCAATGCGTTCGACATCGTCTTGATGAGCAACTTCAACTGAGGGTACCTTGCGCATCATTCTTTCGTTCATTGCTATCGCCGCCGTCGCGCTCGCGTGGTCGGCTCAGGCGCAGACGACGAAATCCATTCCGCGGCCGCCAGCGCAGAAACCTGGCGCGCCGCCAGACGGTTCAGCGGCGCCCGATGGCTATTCGCCGATTCCCGAATGGGCCGGGCAGACACACGCGCCGCGCGTCGCGGTGAGCGTGCCGTATGCCGTCGAGACCGTCGCCACCGGAATCGCCAACGGCTACTCGATCGAGTTCATGCCGGACGGCCGCATGCTGCTCGTCGAGCGGCCAGGGCGGCTGAAGATCATCGACAAGACCGGGCAGGTATCGGCTCCCGTCGCGGGATTGCCACAGATCTTTGCCGGCGGTCCTCAAGGCCTGGTCGGTGCGATTGCCGATAAGGACTTTGCGACCAACCGCACGATCTACATCGCCTACACTGCCCCCGACCCGAACACTCCAACGCCAGCGCCGCGACTCGCGGGTGTGCTGACGATCGCTCGCGCGAGGCTCTCAGCTGATTCCACGACGCTCGAGGACGTGAAGGTGCTGCTCAACGCCGAGGGGATTGGCGGAAAGATCACCCAGGCGCGCGACGGCACGCTGCTGATCTCCTCGTCGATTCCGGCCGGTGTCGGGATCCTGTCCGGGGATTGGCCGCAGCCGCAGCAGCTCGATAGCCTTATGGGCAAGGTGCTGCGCATCAACACTGACGGCACGGTGCCGAAAGACAACCCGTTCGTCGGGCGGTCCGACGCCCGCGGCGAGATCTTCGCGCTCGGCATTCGCGACGATCAGGGCCTCGCCTTCCATCCGCGCACCGGCCGCCTCTGGGCCAGCGAGCACGGACCGCGCGGCGGCGACGAGATCAACGTGATTCAGAAGGGGAAGAACTACGGGTTCCCGGTGGTCGGCTACGGCCACGACTACAACGGCGCCTCGATCAACAAGGATCGAACCTCGCAGGAAGGCATGGAGCAGCCCGCGTACTTCTGGACGCCCGACATCGCGCCGGGCGGCATCAGCTTCTACAACGGCAAGCTCTTCCCGGCGTGGCAGGGTGACCTGTTCGTCGCCGCGCTGGCCGGCAAGCACCTCGCGCGGCTCGTGCTTCAGGGCGAGCGCGTGATCGGCGAAGAGCGTCTTCTCGCCGAGCTCGACACGCGCATCCGCGACGTCAAGGAAGGACCCGACGGTGCGCTGTACGTGCTGACCGATCGCGATGGCGGCCGCGTGATCAAGCTGGTGCCGCCGAAAGAATCATCGTCGAAAGGATCGCGGTAGACTGAAGTCCACCTCATCCTCGCGGCCAGCGTGATGGTGATAGCCTTGGCGGCCTCGAAGGAAGGCCCCAATGCCAGAGTTCGTAATCGAGCGACACATTCCCGGCGCGCACCTGATGACTGAGGAGCAGGTCCGCGAAGCTACCCTGGGATCGTTAGAGGTGCTTCGCGAGCTTGGTCCTGAGATCCAGTGGGTTCGCAGTTACATTACCGAGGACAAGGTGTATTGCGTCTTCATCGCGCCGAACGAAACGCTCATTCACGCGCACGCGCGGCGATTGGGGGTACCAGTGGATCGCGTTTCGGCGGTTCGGCGAATGATGGGTCCCCAGTATCTGCAGTAGGATTGGTCGCCGGGCGGATCGTCGCCAGGGCGTACTCGACAGTCGTCGCGAGCGGAGCCGACCACCCTTCTGTCCAGAATGTGGTCGCGCGATTTTCGGCACGTTCCCGACTCTTGGTGACCACCCTCTGAAGTTCCACGGCATCGCCCGGGTGGCGCAGCTCGAGCCGATCGTAACGGCCGAACTTGTGCCTGATTGCGGCGGCGGCGCCAGCCAGCCGTAGAGTGCCCTGAGGATCGTCCCGATACGACGCGTTCCGCGCCAGCGTCTCCAGGACACGAGCGATTTCCCGACTGTGCCCTGTGGTACTCAATAACCGGAGCGCGTCCAGCGCGTACCGTTCCGACACGTGCGGATCCTTGTCGACCCATATCGTCGCGAGGTCAGCGAGGCAATTGGCAACGCCCCCATCGTCGCCGACGGCCCGAAATCGGCCGAGCGCTGACTGCAGCAGCGCATGCGCGGACTCGAGATCACCCGCCCATCGAGCCGCATCGGCTTCGTGGTTGAGAGACCACGCGACTCCCTCCATGAGACCGTTTTTTTCGAACAGCTCCCGCGCGCGTTGGAATAGCTCGCGCGATCGAGTGGTGTCGCCACTGATCTTCGCCAGCGTCGCCAGATTCGACAGGGCCCCGGCTTCTCCCCGCGCGTCGCCGCCGGCCTGGCGCCAAAGTGCGAGGCCCTCCTCAACTTGAGCACGGGCTTCATCGTGCTGGCCAATCTGAGCGAAGACGACGCCGTAACTGACCTTCGCCAGGGCGAGAGACCGAAGGTCGTCCAGTTGGCTGAAGGCGTCGAGCATTTCGGCATTTCGCGGCATCCACGCCGCGATATCGCCCTGCAGATGAATGAGATAGCAGCTGTTACTCAGAGCCCTCGCTCGCCACTCGGGCGGCTGCACCGCGTGCGGCAGAAGCAGCAAGCGGTTGATCCAGTCGAGCCCCTCGGCCAGCAGTTCTCCTCCCTCCCAGAACGGCATCAACGCCGACGTGAGCCGAACGCCCCACTCAAACTTATGGTTCCCGAGGAGCCATTCGTAAGCGCTGCGGAAATTCGCGTACTCCACCTCGGATCGACGCATCCAGTGCGACTGCTCCAATCCGCGCAAGCCATATCCTTCTTCGGCGAGTATCAGGTAGTAGGCGGCGTGCGCGTGTTGAGCAAGCGTGCGCTCCTGACAGGCCGCGAGCCGCTCCTGCGCATACTCCCGGATCGTTTCCAACTGCGTGACGCGCAGGGGGTCGGCATCATTCGTTCGAACGACCATATTCTTCTCGATGAGGCCACCCAGCAGATCTTCTATGTTCCCGGTCAGATCCTGACGCACGTTGCACACGGCCTCGATCGCCTCCGATGTGCACCCGCCAGAAAAGACTGACATCCGACGAAAGACCATTTGCTCCGAGGGCTCGAGCAACTCTTCGCTCCACGCGAGAGCCGCCCGGAATGACTGCTGACGTTGTGGAGCGTCCCGGGGACCTCCGGTCAGGATGTCCAGGCGATGTTCAAGCCTCGACAGGATTGTCGCCGGTGACAACAGTCGAATGCGCGCTGCTGCGAGCTCGATCGCGAGCGGCAGCCCGTCGAGCCGTTCGCATATGCGCGCGATGGCCAGGGCATTGTCCTCGGCAAGCAGAAAATCCGACCTGGCGGCGGTGGCACGTTGAACGAAGAGTGCGACCGCCGCTGCACCCGAGAGCTGTTCCAGCTTCGCATGACGTGCATCCGGCAGGGCGAGCGGAGGCACATTCACGTCGTGCTCACCAGCGAGCCTCAACGCGGCGCGACTGGTTGCGAGGACCGTGATGGATTTCGACGCCGCCAGCAGATCACCCACGAGTGGCGCCGCGCCCAGGACGTGCTCGAAATTGTCGATGACGAGGAAGAGTGGCGAATGTTGTCGTTCGCGACTCCATCGCACGAGAGCCGACCTCGCATCGGGCTCAGCCGCGGCACGTACACCAAGTGCGTTCGCGATGGCTTTTGCTGCGTCACCGGCATCTCGGATCGGCGACAAATCGACGAAGAACACCCGACCGCCGAAGCGCCCGCCGAGCGTCGTGGCGAGCTCGAGCGCGAGTCGCGTCTTCCCGACGCCGCCCGGACCGGTCAGCGTCACGAGTCGGGCGCCGTTCTCGAGCACCAGCCGCGCGGCCGTCGCCAACTCTTTCGCCCGACCGATGATGGCTGTCCGAGGAATCGGCACGGGGGCCACTTGGTCGGTCGGCATCACTTCGAACAGCCGCGTGCGCAACATGGCGAGCTCGCGATACAGGTCGGCGGTCGCTGCGTAGCGCCGCTCTGGCTCGCGTGCCAGACACCGCTCGATAATCCATCGTAGCGGGTCAGGCATACTTGGGCAGAGTTCGTTCAACGGCCGCGCCGCCGCGCGCAGCACCCGCGCCAGCGTCTGCGCGTGATTCGCGCTGCGGAACGGATGGATTGTGCTCGCGGCTTCGTACAGGATCGATCCGAGTGAAAACTGATCAGATCTGAAGTCGGTCTGCTCGCCCGCAGCCTGCTCGGGCGACATGTAGCTCACGGTCCCAACGATCGCACCCTGCGCTGGCGGTTCAAGATCGAAGCCTGACTCGGTCCGTGCGTGAGCGGCGATGCCGAAATCAAGAAGCTTCACGTCACCTGCGGACCCGAGCATCACGTTCTCTGGCTTCAAATCGCGATGCACGACGCCGCGGGCGTGCGCCGCGGCAAGCGCGTCGGCCGTTTGAACAGCCACGGTCAACAACTCATCGAGCTCCAGTGCTCCTAAAACCAGGCGTTCACGCAGGGTCGTTCCCTCGACGTACTCCATGACGATGAAATCGTGGCCGTCGCGATCGCGCTCAATCGAATGCACAGTCACGATGTGGCGGTGATTGAGTGACGACGCCGTGCGGGCTTCGCGGAGCAGGCGTGCACGCGCATCGGCGGAGTCTGAGACAGCACTCAACAACTTGATCGCGACGTGCCGGCCGAGCGTCAGGTCCTCGGCTTCGTAGACCTCGCCCATCCCGCCACGTCCGAGGGGGCGCACGACGCGATAGTTGCCGATCCCGGTTCCGGCGCTGAATTCGAACTGTCGCTGTCGCTTCGTCCGCTCCCGGTCCGACGACGAATGGCTGCCGTCGGCGAGCCCACCAATGACAGGTGACGCGAGAGTCACGGGAGTGCTCAAGAAACCCGTGGCCTGCTCGTCACTCTCGAGGAGAGCCTCAACCTCAATCCGTAGTGACGGGTGTCCCTCGCAGGCGCGATTGAGGAAGTCCGCGCGCTCCTGTCCGGTGCGTTTCAGCGCTTCGTGAAACAGCTGTTCGACACGATGCCACGAATGACTCACGGCGTCGTGTCCCTTCCGGTCAAGCGTTGAAACAACCAGGCGCGCGCCAGCCGCCAATCGCGCAGCACGGTATCTGTCGAGATGACGAGGACGGCCGCGGTCTCGTCGTTCGTCAACCCGCCGAAGAACCGAAGTTCGACGACCTGCGCCTTGCGAGCGTCGACTTGGGCGAGCGCAACCAGTGCTTCGTCCAGGGCGAGGAGATCGACGGAGGGATTGATCGGCACTGCCAACGATGTGTCGAGAGGAATATGCTCGGCCCCACTGCCGCGCTTCGACGCCCCACGCGCTCGTGCCAGATCCACCAGCACACGACGCATGGCGCGCGCGGCGACAGCCAGAAAGTGCACACGATGCTGCCAGTCTGGACATTCCGCTGCCGCCAGACGGAGAAACACCTCATGAACGAGCGCCGTCGTTTGTAGCGGGTGCGCCGCGCCCTCGCGCCGCATGCAGGCACGAGCCTGCCGCCGCAGTTCCTCATAGAGGACTGCGTACACCTCGGCCTGAGCGTTCTGGTCGCCTTCGCGCCACAGTCTCAGCAGCCTCGTGACCTCGCCACCCGTCGCCTTCTCCATCGCCAACGGTCGCCATTTTACGGGCATGCGGTGTTTCTGCCGTTCTTGACGCTTGTCTTTGGTAGAGGGCGTCGTCACGGCGCCGAGGAGGGCAGATGAAAGCCAGACTTTGTATCTCATCCATCCGACTTGTAGGCGCGTTGGTCGCATCCGCGTGCTGGAGCGAGTCGGCGCTCGCGCAAGACAAGCTCACCGCAGCGACCCACCAGGAACTTGCTGCCGCCCGGGCGGCAACCGCCAGATATCACGACGTCGCACAAGCGGAGGCAGATGGTTACGTCAACATCAACCTGTATGAGTCACAGGAGGGCTTCCATTGGGTGAACATGTCGTTGATCGACGCCGAGTTCGACCCCGCGCATCCGGAAGTGCTGCTGTACGCGCCCGTACCGGGAGAGCAACGCTTGCAGCTTGTCGGAGTCGAATATCTAGTGCCGCTTGACCTATCCGCGACGGCACCCGCCGGGTTTACCGGTGGCAGTGATCGATGGCGAAGGGACTCGGAGGGGTTCGGACTGTGGGAGCTGGCCGCCTGGATTTGGGAACACAACCCGAACGGTGTGTTCACCTTCCTGAATCCGCGCGTACCCTGACTGCGCAGCTGAAGGGAGTACGTACCAATATGCGCGCGACGATGTTGTCTCTCATATTCGCTGGAGCCGGGTTGTTCGTGCAGACACTGTACGCCGTTCGGGCAAGCGATTTGCTCGATACCGAACTCGAGACCGTGCTTGCACAACACGGCTTCACCGGCCGAATCGAATCCACGCTGGAGCAGCGGCTGGGGCGACGCATCGATCGTCAGCTCGCGAACACCGGCCGCCTGCTCTTCTTCGACACGGTTGCTGGGCTCAACAACGACAACAACTGTTCCGGGTGCCACTCTCCGACGAACGGATTCGGCGATACGCAATCCATCGCGATCGGAATCGAGAACAACGGCGTTGTGGGGCCGGGAAGGACCGGGCCGCGGAATCAACGCCGTAGTCCGATGATCGCTAACACGGCGTTCTTTCCGAATCTGATGTGGAACTCGCGCTTCGCCGCCCTGTCAGATGATCCGTTCGATAATTCGGCTGGCTTCCTGTTTCCGGAACCTGAGGGCTTTTCGCTGTCGAATCAGCCGCATCTGCTCACGGCCCAGGCGTTCATTCCGCCAACCGAGCGAGTGGAAGTCGCCGGGTTCGACTTCCCGGGTGGAAACTTCGACATCCGCGATGAGGTACTCAGACGAATCAACGACGTGGCCGAATACCGTGCCCGATTTGCGAAGAGCTTTCCTGCCGTGCAGCAGGGCGGACCGATCACCTTCGACATGTTCGGTCGCGCCATCGCCGAATTCGAATTTACTCTGGTCTTCGCCGACGCCCCTATCGACCGATTTGCACGAGGGATGAAACACGCGCTGACGGACAGCCAGAAATCAGGGGCGCTGCTGTTTTTCGGTGCGGCGAGATGCGTGGAGTGCCACCGCGTATCGGGACCGTCGAACGAGATGTTCAGTGACTTTGCCGCGCACGCCATTGGCGTTCCGCAGATTGCGCCGCTGGCCGGTAATGTGGCGTTCGACGGCCCGGCTGCCAACGAAGACTTCGGCCTGGAACAAATCACCGCGAATCCGGATGACCGTTACAAGTTTCGGACCTCGCCGATCCGAAATGTTGCTCTGCAGACAGCGTTCTTTCATAACGGCGCGTTCACGAGACTGGAGGACGCGATCGTTCACCACCTCGACGTGTTCACGTCCCTGCGTCGATACAGTGCAGCAGCGGCGGGCGTGGCTGACGATTTGCGCGCGCTGATGGGTCCCGTGGAGCCTGTGCTCGCCCGAATCGATCCGATTCTGGCAACGCCCATTCAGCTGTCCGATGAAGAGATCCGCGATCTCGTCGAGTTCGTTCGGCTGGGATTGCTCGATCGACGGGCGATGCCAGATAACCTGATGAAGCTCATCCCGCGAGAGCTCCCAAGCGGTTTTCCTGTCCTCCACTTTCAGTAGAGAAGAAAGCCCGCCGCCGTCAGTTCGCCGACGGCGGGAATCTGTCGAACCCCTTGAAGATCGAACATCATGTGATACAGCGGATGCGTGGTCCCCGGTGTGTAGAACTCGTACCGCTGATGGACCGCGTTGAGGGCATCGTGAATGGCCGCGTGCAGCGTCGCGTAGGTTCGCGACTGATTCAGTGGATCGCTGCCCTGCGGCAGGAAGGCCCTGCGGCCACCCGCGTGAGCCGATCCCTTCACCTACATTCACCACTGTGCGGAGACGGCGTCGGAAATGGGCACGCCGCGGATAGAATGCGCGCGTGTCCGTGCACTCGACCAACCCGACAGAACTGCTGATTGCGTGGGGAAGGGGGAGAGCGAGGCGCGCGATCGACTGAGCGCTGGCCGCGCAGATGATGCGACGCCTGCTGGTGGACTCGGCCAGGGCTCGTGACAACGTCAAACGGGGCGGCCGCTTCCGCAGACTCGTGACTCCGGTACGAGTTGCGCCCTTGACAGGTCTGGAGAATCTTGATGTGGATACGCGTGAAGCAGTGGCTGCCGTATATCGGCTGGCTCTTTTCGCTTGGCGCCGTGTCGATTCTTTTGATGAGCGCGCGGTGGAAGCTGACGTCCACGCCGTTCTACGTCAAGGAGTGGGGACGAATCGGCTGGGACCCCGGCATGCTGCCGATCATCGCGACCGTCCAGCTCACGTGCGTCGTGTTGTATCTCGTGCCGCCGACGTCCGTGCTCGGCCTGGTGCTGATGACGGGATACCTCGGCGGAGCGATCTCGCAGTACGCACGGATGCAGGAGCCGTATCCGATCCTGGTGCCTTTGACCACGTGCCTGTTCGCGTGGGCGGGACTCTATTTGCGCGAGCCGCGCCTCTGGTTGCTCCTTCCGTTTCGTAGAAAGTGAACCTGCTTACGTTTGAAACACGCGTGAAAGCTGAATAACGAGGCCCGGAAGCAGAGGCATCGTCAAAGAGTCGCCGGCATTGGCGGACAACTCGGTGACTCGCGCAAACCTGTCGCCATCGCGCCGATAGACGCGTATCGCATCGAGCTCCGGATCGACGACCCAGTACTCGGCGACCCCGGCTCGTTCGTAGAGTCGGCGCTTGATGGTCTCGTCACGCTTTCGTGTGCCTGGCGAGCCGATCTCGATGACGAGCTCGGGTACACCGCGCACGTGTTGCGCAGTCAACGCCTCGGTTGCTCGTGCATTCGAGAGGTACAGCAGGTCGGGTTCGACCACGTCGAAATTCGAGAACACAACATCGAACGGCGCGTGAAATAGACGGCCGAGAGGATGGCGTTCCAGCCAACTGCCAATCAAGACAGTCAGGTTGATCGATACGGTTTGGTGCTTTGTGTTGGGCGAGGGCGTCACGTAGTGCTCCCCGTCGATCAGCTCGTGGCGCTGCCCATCGTCGGGAAACTGCACGAAGTCGTCGTAGGTGAGCTTCACGCCCGGGGAGGAAGGTCTCATCGGATCGCTCCCGGCCACCCCTCGACGTTGCTCGGGGTGCCCTGAGCGAGAGTCGAAGGGCATGCGCTCATTCTAGGTCCCTGTGCGGGAACCAGCCACTGGCCGAGCCCATCGCGACGAAGTGATTCTGCTCGCAATATTTGAGCGGGGTGCCCCTTGAGAACTCGAGTACGCAACTTCCGCCACCCTAGAGCGTCGGAGATTTGCGATTCTTGAGACCGGTGCAATGTCCAGGCGCGCTGGGATTCTGCGTGTTATCAACTCAGTCCTGCCGCAGCAGCGGCGCCGGGTCGATTCTGAGCACGCGACGTGCCGGCAGATAGCACGCCGCCATCGCGACCAGGGCTAAGCCGACCAACGCGGCGACGAGCGTCGGGCCGTCCCAGGGCGAGATGTCGACCAGCAGGCCGCGAAACATGCCGCCGACGGCGAGCGCGCCCGGCACCCCGAGCACCAGCCCGATGCCGACGAGCAGCGCTCCCTCGCTGAGCAGCAGCCGCACCATCCGGCCGTGCGTGGC
>Ga0075421_100004387_pt1 | contig 17044 bp, 20 predicted proteins | sample SoiMetdeltSBSDD5_FD_75292 | JGI IMG/M metagenome (GOLD analysis project Ga0075421, IMG submission 75292) | Bulk soil microbial communities from a Populus tree surrounding site in Tennessee, USA - Soil MetaG P. deltoides SBSDD5 | ecosystem: Environmental > Terrestrial > Soil > Tree plantation...
GCACATCTCCGGGTGGACGGAGGGCATGCTGGAGGCGCGGGCGACGCTGATCGCCGGCAACATCGCCCGCGCCGCGCGCGGTGAGCCGCCGCTGAACCTGATCGACTGACTCCGTCTACTCGGCGAGCACCGTCTTGATGTCGTTGATCAGCACCTGCGGGACCAGAAACCCGGCGCTGTAGACGTTCCGGATCTGCGCGGACGGATCGACGAGAAAGACCTTCAGCACGTGACGGTAGCGCCCCGTGAAGCGACCACGCTCGTCGTAGACGGGCGCGCGATCCTGGCCATAGCTGCGGAGGAGGACGTCCAGGGTCGACGGCGACGATGGCGCCAGGAATTGCCACAGCGCGGGATCGGCGTCGAGCGCGCGCGCATAGGTGGCCAGGCGCGCGGGTGTGTCGCGAGCCGCGTCGAAGCTGATCGTCATCAAAACCGCTCGGTCGGCCAGGTCCGCCGCGCGCAGGCGCTGCTGCACGTCGCGCAGGACGGCGCTCGCGAGCGGGCAGCCGAGGCGGTCGGAGCAGGCGGTGTAGACGAAGCTCACCACGGCCGCCTTGCCGCGCATGATGGCGGCCGTGCTGACTCGCCGGCCGTCGGCGTCGCGCAGCACGAACGATCCGACCTTGCCGAGCACCGGCAGGTCGTAGCTCCCGGGGGGCGGCGGAACGAAGCTCGGATTGAACGCGCCCTTGATGAACTCCTCCTCGGCGGGGCGGGGCGTCTCGTGGGCCAGGACGGGCGCGCTCACCAGAAGGCCGGCGAGGGCGAGCGGCGCGAGCCGCCCGCCCCACGTGCGCATCATCGAGGCCCGAACGACTTCGCGCCGAAGTTCATGATGTGCGCGCGCCCCACGCCGCTGAAGTCCGTGGTGAACTTCTCGACGAGCTGGTTGCCTTCCCAGGCGAATCCCTTGAGCCAGTGGTCGCCGGGCTTGTCCCACTTCGACAGCAGCGAGCTGGTCGAGTACACGCGCAGGCCATCCCACGACGTCGACACCATGTTGGCCTGCTCGCCGAGCTTGACCTGGTGGATCAGCTTGCCTTCGAACGGATTGCTCACGTCGTAGACGCGCAGGGTGCCGTCGCCATAGGAGTTCACGTAGATCTTGCTGTCGTCGGGCGCGATGCTGATGTCGACCGGGATCGTGTTGCCGATCTCGGCGATGTTCTTGGTCGCCCAGCTCCCGTCGTCCTGGCGGTAGATCAGCACGAGCTGCCCCGTGAGCGCGGTGGAGGTGAACGCGTAGTGGTGATTCGGCAGCAGCGCCCACCGCAGCTCGAGGGGCGCGCCCGGCACGCGCAGCACCTGCAGCGGCTTGCGCGCATGGAAGTCCCAGACCACGACGGAGTCGCCGAACTGCTTCATCGCCTCGCCGTCCTTGAGCAGCTCGCCCACCGGCCGCATGTAGTTCTTCTTGCCGGCGAAGGAGGAGGTGAGCATGCGGTTCAGATTGATGTTGACCCGCACGTCGTAGCCGTACGGCGCCTCTTTCGGCATCGGGATCGTCCGGATGAACTTGCCGTCGTTGGTGTACTCGGCCATGCCGGTGCGCCCGCCGCCGTCCTTGTTGTTCGACAGCGCGGTGATGAGCATCCGGCCCGGCAGCGAGTAGAACGTGTGGGGGCCAACCAGCCCGCCGGTGTCCTTCTCGAACGAGGTGATGGTCTTGACGAGCTTTGGCCGGGCCGGATCGGTGGCAACGTCGAAGATGAAGATCCGGCTGGTGTCGAGGCCGCCCGCCCACAGCTGCCGGCGGTCGTCGGTGAAGCCCGCGTGGTGCGCCTCGTGCTGCCCGGGCACCGGCGCGCGGTGGATGATCTTGCCGTAGTTGCTCGACTTCGGATTCGCGTCCACCGTGACCATGCTGTCGTTGCCATCGGCGACGCCCTTGACGCCGAGCGTCCACACGTAGATGTAGTCTTCCTGGCCGGTGACCTTCGGCAGGAACGGCGACTGGCACGTCTCATCGGCGAACGCTGACCCGACGGCCATGACCATCACCGCCAGGAAGGCGAGTGTCAGGAGCCGCAGTGCCTCATGAACGCTCATGGATGCCTCCTCGTTCTCCGGCTACTTCAGAGAGATCGTTTCCACGCGCAGGTCGAAGCTCGGGTGGAGCTTGAAGCCCTGGACTCGCCTCGCCACGGCCGCGATCTGGATCTCGTGATCGACAAAGATCCACGGGGCGTCGTCCACGAGGATCCGCTGCGCCTCCTTATATAAGGACGCGCGCCTGGCCTGGTCCGTGGTCAGCCGGGCTTGCTGGAGCAGATCGTCGAACTTCGGGTTCTTGTAGAGGGCGCGGTTCGGGCCGTTCGGCGTCCACTGGCTCGAGTGGAGCAGCGGGTACATGACCATGTCGGGGTCCTCGGTGCCCGCCATCCAGGACAGCGCGAACAGCTCCTGCTCCTTGGTGCGCAGCTTCGCCAGGAAGGCGCCCCACTCCATCGTCTGTAGTACGACGTTGACGCCGACCGCCTTGAGGTTGGACTGCATCATTCGTCCGGGAAGGTGACGAGCGTCTCGACCACGCGCCGTCCCGCGCGATTGGAGTTGAGATCCGTGACCTGCGCGGGGTCCAGGTTCACCGGCTCGGCCACGAGGCCGACCACGAGCGTCCCCGCCGGCTGGGCGGCGGCCGGCGCCGCGAGCGCGAGCATCACAGCGACAATCAGAAATGCCATCACCGCCTCCTGGGCGTCCGTCTGACGTCGCGATAGTAAAGCAGCTCGCCCGCCGACGCATCGGAACCCACCCTCGCCCCGCGACTGTCGTGGGTCCTGCCTTTGACGACGACGCGCGATGCCTGCACGGCGGCTGCCACCTTGCGGCTGGGTGATTGCCGCCTATTCGAGTGAATCGTCAACGCGGCGGAGGCATAACGCCGCGATCCACGGAACGGCGCGGGCGTTGTGCCCGGACCCCGCAACGTCGGGCGAGCACGCTTAGCGGACCAGACCGGCCCGGCGCGGCAGGAACAGGGTGATCTCGGGCCAGACGATCAGGATCACGAGTCCGATCAGCAGCGCCGTGAGATACGGCCAGTACGCCTTGAAGTGCTGACCCACGGAGATGTTGCCGAAGCGAAGAGCCATCAGGAGACCGACGCCGATGGGCGGCAGGAAGAGCCCGATGCCCACGGCCGCCGTCAGCACGATGTTGAAATGGATGGGATGGATCCCGATCTGCTTGGCGATGGGGAACACGACAGGCACGAGCACCACCGCCGCCGGCAGCCCCTCGAGAACCATGCCGAAGAAGATGACGATCACCGACACGGCGAGCAGGAAGAGCCACGGCGTCGTCTGAAGCGGGAGCAGGATCTCGCCGAGGAGCGCCGGGACGCCGAGCATCCCCATCAGGAACTGGTAGACGCTGGCCACCGCGAGCAGGAACACCACGGCCGCCGTCAGGAGCGCGCTGTCGTACACGAGCTTCACCATCTCGCGGGCGCTGACGTTGCGGTAATAGAGGACGGCGGCGGCGACGGCGTACGCGGCCACCAGCGCGCCGGCCTCGGTCGCGGTGAAGACACCGAAATAGAAGCCCAGCACGATCACGATGGGCACCACGAGCGGCACCAGGGCCGCTTTCGTGGCGGCGCGGAACTCCGTCCTCGTCGGCCGGCGATCCTTCGGCCATTGCAGCCGATGCGCCTGCCCGAACACGACAACCATCAGGCACAGCGCGGTGACGGCGGCCGGGAAGAAACCGCCCAGGAAGATGCCGACCACGGATGTGTCGGTCACCTGGCCCAGGACGATCATGAAGATGGCGGGCGGCACCAGGATCCCCATGGCGCTGGCCGAGGCGACGAGCGAGACGGCGTGCTCGCGCTTGTAGCCGGCGCGCAGCATCGGCGGGGTGAGCATGGAGCCGATGGCGGAGACGTCGGCGATGGTGGAGCCGGAGATGCCGGAGAAGAAGTACTCGGCGAGGACCACCGACATGCCGAGCCCGCCGCGAACCCAGCCGATCAGCGCGCGCGCCAGATCCACCAGCGCGTATGACATCCCGCACCGCTCCATCAGGTTGCCCGCGAAGATGAAGGTCGGGATGGCCAGCAGCACCCAGCTCTGGGATCCCGCCACCAGGCTCGAGGGAAGCTTCTGCAGCGAGAAGTCGCCGACGAGCAGGCCGGCGAAGCCCGCGATGCCGAGGGCGAAGACGATCGGCAGGGAAAGGATCGTCAACGCGCCGAAGGTCACCACGACGGTGGCGATGAGCATCGGCTAGGGCTCCGGCGCGCCGGCACGCGTCTCGCCACGCACCGTCTCGGCGAGCGAGGCCAGGCTGTAGATGACGATGAGGACTCCGCCCACCACGGCCGAGAGGTAGAGCCAGCGGAGGTTCAGGTCGAGCGCGGGCGAGTACGACTGGCTGTTCAGCTCGCTGACCTGCCACCCGTAGATGGCGAGCAGTCCGCCGAACACGACCAGCAGGATGTAATGGGTCACCGTGATCGCGCGACGAAGGCCCGGCGGCAGACGGTCGGTGAGGATGTGCACCGCGAAGTGGGTGCCGCGGCGGATGCCGATGGCGGCGCCGATGAAGGTGAGCCAGGCGAGCGCGTACTCGCCGATCTCCTCGACCCAGAAGAAGCGAATGGACGGCAGGTCGAAAGCCGCCGAGACCCAGGTCATGACGTAGCGGAGGAACACGCCGGCCAGCATGTCGACCATCGCCACCAGCATCAGCGCCGTGACCGCGACCGGGGGCAGCCACGCAACGGCGCGGAGGACGGAGCTCACCGCGGCGAACGTAGCCGCTGCATCGAGTCTTGTCAACGCGCGCTTGACAAGCGCGGACGATCGCGGCAACGTCGCCCCCCAACGGGAGGCCTCCATGAGCCGAGTGCAGCGCAGTGTCGCATGCATCGTCGCCGCCGCCGCTCTGATGGTCCTGGTCGGCAATCAACCCGCGCCCGGCCAGTCGAAGCCCGGCGCGCGCAAGCTCGACCTGGCACACATCATCCCGCCCCCGGAGTCCGGCGCCATCGGCTTCAAGCACCTCGCCGACGAGGTCACCAGGCGCTCCAACGGCGCTCTGGACGTGCGGTTCCACGGCGGCACGCTGCTCGGCAAGGAGCTCGAGATCATGGACGCGGTGAAATCGGGCAACATCGCGCTCGGCACGCCGGTGGGCGCCGCCTGCACGGTCTTCCCCGAGATGTGCGTCTTCCTGACGCCGTATCTCGTGCGCGACTACAACCACGCCTACGCGATGTTCAACGGTGAGATCGGCAAGAGCCTCGACGAGACGTTCCAGAAGAAGTACAAGGTCAAGATCATCTACTTCTACGACTACGGTTTCCGTCACTTCTGGAACAACCGCAAGCCCATCAACACGCCGAACGATCTCAAGGGGCTCAAGATGCGCGTCCAGCAGGGCCGCGTCTTCGCCGACACCGTCAACGGTCTCGGCGCCAGCGCGGTGCCCATGCCATGGGGCGAGGTCATCGCGGCCGCCCAGCAGGGCGTCATCGACGGCGCGGATCTGCCCATTTACAACATCAACGCGCTCAAGGTCTACGAGGTCTCGAAGTACGTCTCGATGACCTTCCACAATTACGGGCCGACCCTGCTCGTGATGAACCTGAACGTCTGGAACAGCCTCACCCCCGAGCAGCAGAAGCTGTTCATGGACGTCGGGCGCGAAGCGCAGAAGAAGGTCCGCGAGCTGACGGAGAGCGTCGACAACGTCGCCAAGGCGAAGGAGATCCTGGAGGCGCGCGGGATGAAGGTGAACGCGGCGGACGTCGCCTCCTTCCGGAAGATCGCCGAGGAAAAGATCTGGCCCCCGTACAAGCAGCAGTACGGCGAGCTCTGGGATCGCGTGGCGGCCACCAAGTGAAGAAGGCGGGACGACCATGAAGATCGGCTTCATCGGACTCGGGCTCATGGGCAACAGCATGGCGCTCAACGCGCGGGCGGGCGGCCACGAGCTCACCGTCCACGATCTCCGCCGCGATGCCGCCGCCCCGCACCTGGCCGCCGGCGCCAAGTGGGCCGACACGCCGCGGCTGGCCGTCGAAGGCGCCGAGGTCGTCTTCACGTCCTTGCCCGGCCCGCGCGAGGTCGAGAGCGTCGCGCTCGCCGACGACGGTCTGCTCGCCGGCATGCACCAGGGGGCTGCGTGGTTCGATCTGACGACGAACTCGCCGTCGTTGATCCGGCGACTGCACGAGAAGTTCACCGCGCGCGGTCTCCACCTGCTGGACGCACCGGTCAGCGGCGGGCCCCTCGGCGCCAAGACGCGCAAGCTCGCCCTCTGGGTCGGCGGGGACCGCGCCGTCTTCGACCGCCACAAGGCTGTGCTCGACGCCATCGGCGACCAGGCAATGTACGTCGGTCCGATCGGTGCCGGCTCGGTCGCCAAGCTCGTCCATAATTGCGCTGGCTACGCGATCCAGGCGGCGCTGGCCGAGGTCTTCACGCTCGGCGTGAAGGGAGGCGTGGAGCCCCTGGCGCTGTGGCAGGCCGTCCGCCAGGGCGCGCTTGGCCGGCGGCGCACGTTCGATCGGCTCGCCGACCAGTTTCTGCCCAACAGCTACGAGCCGCCGCAGTTCACCCTCCGTCTGGCCCACAAGGACATGACGCTGGCCACCGAGCTCGGTCGTGAGCTCGGAGTGCCGATGCGCGTGGCGAACCTGGCGCTGGCCGAGATGACCGAGGCCATGAACCGCGGCTGGTCCGAGCGGGACTCGCGCGTGTCCATGGTGCTGCAGAACGAGCGCGCGGGGGTGGAGATCGCGGTGCCGAAGGCGAAGATTCGCGAGGCGCAGGAGCGCGACGACTGAGCGCAGGTCGCGAAGACGATCAACGTCCCATCATCTGCCGCGGCAGCCAGAGCGCGAGCTCGGGGACGAGGAAGAGCAGCGCGACCAGGACGATCATCATGAGCACGTAGGGCGTCGTCCCGACCATCATGTCGCGCGCGGTGGCGCCGGGCGTCAGGCCCTGGATGACGAAGAGGTTCAGCCCGACCGGTGGCGTGATGAAGCCGATTTCCAGCCAGACGATCATGATGATGCCGAACCAGATGGGATCGAAGCCGAGCCCGGTGATGAGCGGGAACAGGATCGGCAGCATGATGATCATCACCGACAGCTCTTCCAGCGCGTAGGCGATCACCAGCAGGAACGCGAAGACGGCCGCGAAGACGGCCCAGCGCGGCAGGTCGAGGCCGACCACGGTGTCGAGCAGCGCTCGCGGCGCGCCGATCAGCGCGATCACGTGCGAGAACACCGAGGCGAAGATGATGATCAGCATGACCATCGACGTCGTGCGCACGGTGGACTGGAACGCGTCGTGCAGCGTCTTCCAGGTGAGCCGGCGCGCGAGGGCGGCCAGGACGAGGCTGACGGAGGAGCCCAGCGCGGCCGCCTCCGTCGGTGTCACGATCCCGACGTACATCGAGCCCAGCACCACGATGATCAGCAGGGCCACCGGCGCCACCTCGTAGAACGACCGCAGCTTGGTGAGGAAGCCGCCCTGGTCCTCTGCCACGCGCGGCGCGCGGTGGGGCCAGATCATGGCGTAGCCGACGACGAACGCGGCAAACAGCACCGCGAGCACGATGCCGGGTACGATGCCTGCCATGTAGAGGTGCCCGATGGACGTCTCCGTCATCACGCCGTAGATGATCATCGGGATCGACGGTGGAATCAGGATGCCGAGCGTGCCGCCTGCCGCCAGCGAGCCGCAGATGAGCGGCCGGTGGTAGCCGCGGCGCTCCATCTCCGGGATGGCGATCATGCCGATGGTGGCGGCGGTGGCCACGCTCGACCCGGAGATCGCGGCGAAGATGGCGCACGAGAAGATCGACGCCACCGCCAGTCCGCCCGGCAGGAACGACACCCACCGGGCCACCGCCGTGTAGAGGCCGCGTCCGATGCCGGAGTGCAGGAGGATCCCGCTCATGAACACGAACAGCGGCACCGCCACGAAGGAGAAGCTGGTGGCGTTGGTCCACGCGATGGAGCCCACGACGCCGAGCCCGATCGTCCAGCCCTTGAGGTAGAGCAGCCCGAGGATCCCGACCATGCCGAGGGCGAGCGCGATCTCCACGCCCATCGCGAACAGCAGGAACATCCCGGCGATGAGGAGCGTCCCGAGCAGCGCTTCGTTCACGCCGACGTCTCCGGCGGCGGCACCTCGTCGGGGCGCGGACGGCCGAGCGCGCGCACCTGGTCGACGAGCGCCATCAGCATGACCGCGGCCAGGAGCGCGAGCCCGAGGGGGATGGCCAGCATCGGCCACCACAGCGGATAGAGCATCACCGTCGACACACGGCCGTAGCGGTAGGCCGTCAGCGCCGACTGCGTGGTGGTCCACATCACGATCCCCAGGAACGCGAGCGAGGCCAGCAGGGCAACGGCGCGAAGCCAGGCACGAACACGCGGCGGCAGGCGGGTGGTCACGAGGTCCACGCGGACGTGACCGCCCGTCCGGAACGTGTAAGCGAGACCGCCGAATATGACGACGATCTGGAGGAAGCTCGCGAGCTCGTCGACGAAGAGCTGCGGCTCGTTGAAGAAGTACCGCAGGACCACGTCGTACGTGATCAGCGCCACGATGACGAGGACGGCCAGCCCCGCCAGCGTGGACGCCGATCGCGCGATGCGCCGGATCACGCGGCCGGGCCGGCTATCGACCGAGGGCTTTGAGGGCGAGATCCAGTCCGCGCTTGCCGTCGGCTCCCGTGCGCCCGAGCCAGGTCTGCCACGCGCCCTTGGCGAGTGCGCGCGCTTTCTCGATCTCCTCCTTCGGCGGATCGACGATCGTCATCCCGAGCTCCGGTAGCCGCTTGCGGATGCGGGAGTCGAAGCCGATGGCGTCGACCCACTCCTTGTCCTCGAGATTGGATTCCGTCACGGCGTCGAGCACGGCCTGCTGCAAATCCTTGGGCAGCGCGTCCCAGGCCTTCTGGTTGGCCACCAGCCATTCCTGTGACGCGCCGGCGATGTACCAGTAGTTGATGAACTTGGCGACCTCGAAGAACTTCATCGGCTCGGCGTTGGTGGCCGAGGTCATGGCGCCGTCCACCGTGCGCTTCTCCAGCGCCGTGTACACGTCACCGAACGCGATGTTCACGGGCGCTCCGCCGAGGAGGCGCGTGATGTTGGCCGTGTCGGCGCCGTACACGCGGATCTTCTTGCCCTTCCAGTCGGCCACCGTGCGGATCGGCGCCGTCGAGAACATCTGCTGTGACGGCCAGGTGTTGATCGACAGCAGCTTCAGCCCTTTCTTGGCCAGCATCTCCGTGTAGAAGGGCCGCAGCGCCATGGCCGCCTTCTTGTGCTCGACCATGTTCGACGTCATGAACGGCAGCTCGAGCGGCCCCATCTCGAGCAGCACGTCGGTCAGGTAGGCCGCCAGCACGGTGCCGACCTCGCTGCGCCCGTCGAGCACGGCCGGGAGCAGCTCCGGCCCCGGGTAGAGCGACGACGCCGGATGCACGCGCACTTCCATCCGGCCGCCCGACTTCTCCTTCACCTTGGCCGCCCATGTCTGGTAGTTGACGGTGTGGTAGTACGTCGGCGCCGCGATGTGCGGCAGGTTCCACACGATCGGCTTGGCCTGCGCCGTCGCCGGCGCCGGGTCGAACGCGGCGCCGCCGGCGAGGAGAGCGACCGCGACGAGCAACGAGGTGACCCGCGTGAGCGTCTTCATCGACTCTCCTTTGGTTCTATAGCGGCTGCACCAGCTGGTTAATGATGGCGGGCAGCGCGTGCTCGGCCTTGCGGCGCTGATCGTCGGCCGTCTCGCCGCCCTTGCGATGCGGAATGACGGCCAGCGCCAGGTCCGCGCAATCTTGCAGCCGCGCCTGCATCAGCGCTGCGTTCTGGAAGTTGTCCCAGACGATGGTCACCGTGTGGATCCCTCGCTTCTCCAGCGCCGCCGCGTCGAGCACACTGCCCGACGTGCATGACCCTCAGAGCCCGATCCCGACCACGGCCACGTCGCTGGTGGCCGCCTCGTCGATGAGGCTGGCCGGCGACGGCGCCGTGCCGGACGGCTTCACCAGCCGGCGGACCTTCGCGCCCGTCCGCTCGGTCAGGAGCGTCTCCAGGTGGGTGGTGAACGGAATGTCGAGGTTGTCGTCGACGAGCGCGATACGGACGCCGCTCAGCGTGGTCGGCCGTGTCTTGGCGGGGCGGGGGGTCGTGGTGACCGGCCACACGGGACTCAGGAGCTCCATTCGATCCTCCGGGTGACGGCGAAGCCGCCGAAGCCACCCCAGCCGGGTAGCACGGCCGCGAAGTAGCTGCGGCCGCCGGCGACCACGACGTGGATGTCGTCCGGCGTGGCCGTCACGGGCAGACGGGTGGTGGGGTTCTCGACATCGTAGCGATGCGGATAGCGACCGGCGTCGCGCTCCATCTGGCGGAACTGCTCGTGGACGACGCCGCACGCGCGCACATCGCCAAGGCGGCGCCGCGCGTGCTCCCACAGATACTGGCGGAGATCGGCCTTCGACCAGCCTCGCCTGGCGAACTCTTCGGCGTTGAGCGGGTTGAGGGTCACCAGCGTCTGGCCGAGCACGTGGACGTTGTTGTTGCCGAGCGAGCACATCGAGTCGGTGAGCACGTGGAGCATCTCCTCCGGCGTGCCGTAGCAGAAGACGCTGTGGGGCGCCTCGCACGCGAAGACGGTGACCGCGTCGGATCCCTCCGGACAGCCGCGCTCGACGTGAAGCGGCCGCCACGGGTTGTCCTCCTCTTCCTCCGCGATGCAGAAGGCGTACTCGCCGGGGTGGGACAGCGTCGACTTGTCGGTGTCCCAGGGGAAGGCTCCGCCGAGATTCCACAGCCCGAGCCGCACGGCGCGGCCGACGGCGGCGTTGGCGCGATAGCCGTTGCCGAAGACGCCGTCGCGCGAGTTGAACTGGAGCCGCCGGGCGATGGGCCCGTTCACGATCACGAGCGACACACACATGTGCGTCGTCTGCAGCACGCCGTTCAGGTTGTGGGCCGGCTCCAGCATCGCCTGCATGGCCGCGATCACGACCGGGAAGTGCTCCGGCAGGCAGCCGCCCATCACCGCGTTGATGGCAAGCTTCTCGATGGTGGCCGCTCCGCCCTTCGGCGGCACCGCGCCCAGCGACTCCTGCGGGTCGCGCATGCAGGCCGCGATCATCGCCTCCACGCGGCGCCGCGTCGGCAGCACGACGGGCAGGCCGTCGGTCCAACGGCGCTCGTAGAAGAGCTCGACTGCCGCGTCGTAGTCCTCGACGTTGAGCCGTTCCGAGACGAGATCCATGGAAGTGAGGCGCGAGTGTAGACTACCCGGCCGTCGTGCACCAGTCCCGTCTGCTCGGCGGGCATTCGCGGCGGCGACTCACGGTGGTCTGAGACGATCTGCCCGGTCGCGGCCGCTGACGGTGCGTTGACACCGACAATGACGGCCCGCGAACACGCAGGCCGTGCACGACTCTGATCGACCACGTTGACACCGCGATGACTCCACGGCGCAGCTGCGGCCGCACAAAACGTGTGCGGGCATGTGCGTTTGCGCGTCGCTCGCGGCCCGGCGCCACGCTGTCATCTCGTAGCGCCGGGTTTCGAGATTGGCACCGCCCATGCTCCTCCAGCACGCCCGAGCCCCTCGCGAGAACGGCGAAGCCGCCGAAAGGTCGCTGCTCTCGTCGACGTCGCGCCGGGACTCTGACCAAAGGAGGAGTCAAATGCGCAAGACGCTGTGCGTTGCGATGACCCTGCTCGCGATTGCGGTCCTCGGCGGTCCCGCGTCAGCCGGACCGCAGGCGGCGCTGCCAGCTCCGACAGGCTTCACGTGTTCATTCGTCACCGCCACCATCGTCAACGACACGATCCGCTGTGAGTGGGTTGCTCTGGACACGGCCACGAAGTACTCCGTGGATACCATTGCGAATTTCGAGCTCGGTAGCACGCTCGGGGCGCTGGGCGTGGACTTCGACTTTGGCACACCGATCAACAGTGTCGATATCCCGCTGAGCTCATTGCCGGTCGATATCAATCTCGATACGATTGATGACACGCTCGTGAGTCTCGTGCTGCGCGTGAAGGGCCTGCGACCGCCTGGGAAGCAACTGTACAACCAGAACAATCCGTTCAGCAGCCCAACGGTGACGTGCATCGTCACCACGGCAACCTGCTCGCAGTAGCCCGAGAGTCTGACAGCCACGTTCGTTCGTACGGGCGCCGGGACGACCGGCGCCCGTACGCCGTACGCAGAGGGAAGGGGCGCGCGCGAGTGTAGACTACCGAGCCGTCATGCTCGAGTCTCCTCTGCTCGCCGGCATCCGCGTACTCGATGCCGCCAGCTTCATTGCCGGCCCCGTGGCCACCACCGTCATGGCGGACTTCGGCGCCGACGTGATCAAGATCGAGCCGCCCGGCGGTGACAGCTACCGCCTCCGGAACACCGGCTATCCGCCGAGCCTGTACAACTTCCCGTGGATCGTCGACAACCGGAACAAGCGCGCGGTGGCGATCGATCTGCGCAGTGCCGATGGTCAGGATGTCCTGCACCGGCTGGTTCGCGGCGCCGACGTCTTCGTCACCAACGTGCCGCTCGACGGGCGGGCGCGCCTGCGCGTCCGCCATGAGGACCTGGCGCCGCTGAACCCGCGGCTCATCTACGCCTCCGTCACCGCCTACGGTGAGCGCGGCGGCGAAGCGAGCCGGCCCGGGTTCGACAGCACGGCGCTGTGGGCGCGCACGGGGCTGATGGACCTCGTGCGTCCGTCGCCGGACGCGCCGCCGTCGCGCTCGCTGCCGGGCATGGGTGACCATCCGACCGGCATGTCGCTGTTCGGGGCGATCATGGCCGCGCTCTATCAGCGCGAGCGTACCGGCCGCGGCACGATGGTGTCGACGTCGCTGATGGCCAACGGGCTCTGGTGGAACGCCATCCAGGTGCAGGGGATGCTCTGCGGCGCCCGTACGGTGGTGCGGCCGCCGCGCGAGCACTCGGTCAGCGCGCTCGCCAACCTCTATCGATGCCGCGATGGCCGGTGGTTCCTGATGTCACTGACGGCCGACGAGCGGCGGTGGCCCGACCTGGCGGCGTGTCTCGAGCGCGCCGACCTCGTGGCCGATCCGAGGTTCGCGACGATCCAGGCCCGCCGCCTCAATGCGAGCGCGCTCATCGCCATCCTCGACGAGGTGTTCGCCAGGAAGGACTGGGCGGAGTGGCGGGCGATTCTCGAGCGCACCGGCATCGCCTTCGGCGTGGTCGGTACCCTCGACGATATTCCCGGCGACCGGCAGATGGTCGACAGCGGCGCGCTCGTGCCCATCGAGGACGCCCGCGCCGGCGCCACGTTCACCGTGAGCAGCCCGGTCGAGATCGCCGGACAGCTGAAGACGAAGCCGACGCTGGCGCCCGGCGTCGGCGAGCACACCACCGAGGTCCTGCGCGAGGCAGGCTTCGCCGACCCGGAGATCGAGCGCCTGCTGCACAGCGGCGTGGTAGCCCAGGGCGCCTCGGGGTAACGATTCGGTGTAGCATCGGCGGGCGGCCGCCCCGCGAGGCACCGACCGCAAAGGAGCGCCACATGAAAGCAGCCGTTCTCTACAAGCCGAACATGGGACTGGAGGTCGTGGACGTCGAGCAGCAGGGCCCGCAGGCGGGCGAGGCGCGCGTGAAGGTGAAGGCGGCCGGCGTGTGCCACAGCGACTGGCACATCATGAACGGCGACTGGCCGCTGCCGCTGCCGATGGTCCTCGGTCACGAGGCGGCTGGCATCGTCGACACCGTCGGCGCCGGGGTCACCAACGTCAAGCCCGGCGATCACGTGATTTTCTCGTTCCGGCCGCACTGTGGCCGCTGTCTTTACTGCTCGATCGGCCGCACGATCCTCTGCGACGGCCACAACGACACGCCGCGCTGGGTGATGTTCGACGGCTCGCACCGTCTGAAGCGCGGCGGCGACGAGATCAAGCAGATGGCACGCATCGGGACCTTTGCCGAGCAGGTCGTGTGTCCGGCCGAGCAGCTGGTGCCGATCAAGAAGGAGATGCCATGGCCGCAGGCGGCCCTCCTCGGCTGCTGCGTGCCGACCGGCGTCGGCGCCGTCACCCGCTGCGCGGAAGTGGAGCCGGGGGCGTCGGTCATGATCGTCGGCTGCGGCGGCGTCGGTCTCAACGTGGTGCAGGGCGCGCGGCTCGCCGGCGCCGGCGCCATCGTGGCCGTCGACCTGCTCGACAACAAGCTGGAGTTCGCGCGGAAGTTCGGGGCCACCCACACCGTGAACGCCTCGAAGACGAACGCGGTCGACTTCGTCCGCGGCCTCACCGGCGGCCGCGGCGTCGACTACGCCTTCGACGCCATCGGCGGCGAGGCGACGACGCTGCAGATCCTCGACGCCGTGCGCCCGGGCGGCACCGCCGTCATCGTTGGCATGGCCGCCATGAACGTGCGCGCGCCGATCACGCCGTACATGATGGCGCTCCAGGAGAAATGCATCAAAGGAACGATGTACGGCTCCGTGCGTCCGAATCTCGATTTCCCGTGGCTGGTCGATCAGTATCTGGCCGGCAACCTCAAGGTCGACGAGCTGGTGAGCCGTACCTACAAGCTCGAGGAGATCAACGACGGCTTCGCCGCCCTGCGGTCCGGCCAGGTCGCCCGCGGGGTCGTCGTGTTCTAGCGGATGGGCCAAATAGTCTACGCGGCGGCGATGTCGCATGTGCTGCATCCGCCGTACTACGAGAAGAACGTCGGGCCGCATGGGCGCACGATGGTCGAGGAGCTGATGGCCGTCGTGCATGAGATGGGCCGTGAGCTGGCGGCACGGCAGCCGGATGCCCTGGTGGTGGTGGCCGACGACCATCTGAACGTGTTCTCGTTCGACGCGGTGCCGGCGATGTGCGTGCGCATCGGACGCTCGGTGCAGCGCATGGCCCAGGAGGGCGCGATCGAGTTCGATCGCGCTCTCGACGGCCTGGCCGAGCGCTATCCCGTTCACGAGGCGCTGGCCGGCCGCATTCTCGAGGACGGGCTCGAGGCCGGCTTCGACTTCGCCGCCTCGTGGTCAGCGCCGCTCGACCACGCGTTTCTCTCCCCGCTCACGACGCTGTACGGCGACCGGCCGATGCCGCCGCTGGTGCCGTTCTGGGTCAACTGCTTCGTGCAGCCACTGCCGCCGGCGCGCCGCTGCTTCGCCGCCGGCCAGCACATCGCCCGGGTGATCGCCGACGGCCCGTGGAACGTGGGTATCATCGCGACCGGCGGCCTCTCGCACTTCCCCGAGCTGTCGCTCGCCCGCGTCGGCACCTCCGACGTGGAGTTCGATCGCCGGATCGTCGGCTGGATGGAGCGCGGCGATCACACGAGCCTCACCGCTTTGACCACGAAGGAGCTTCACGAGACGGGCTCGCACGAGCTGCTGAACTGGATGGTGCTGCTGGGCGCCGTGTCGCCCGCTCGCGCGCGCGTCCGGTTCTTCGGCGAGATGGGACGGATCGACCTCGCGGCCGTCGAGTGGCCGCTCGGATGAGCCGCTATGACGTCAACGTGCTGCTCTACCGGCTGAAGAAGGATCGCGCGTTCCGGGAGCGGTTCAGGAGCGATCCCGCCGCTGTCCTCGCCGGCGCGGACCTGACGGACGAGGAGCGGCAGGCGTTCGTGCGCTGGAACCCGCGCCGCCTGAACGAGCTCGGCGGCTCGCTGCACCTCGTGCTCTCGATCCCCGATCTATCCGAGCATCCCTGAGGCAGATTCCGCGGATACGTCTGCCGCGCCGACGTCGCGTCGTCGGGGTTGACGGTGACGGGTGTCTCCGCCGTGGTCTCGGCCAGGACATCGCCCTCGGGAGAAACGATCCAGCTCTGGCCCGCGAAGTCTTCGCCGTCGTGCGAGCGTCGATTGGCGGACGCGACGAAGCAGCCCGCCACGATCCCCATCAGCGAGGCGGCGAGGCGCCAGCGACGGTGCCCGCCGGTGGCGCGCGGCGCGGCGATGATCTGAGTGCGGGGAGCTCGCAGACGGTCAGGCGCATGAGGCGGTGAGCGTCACGCTTTCGGCGGAATGATCGCCGGACCCGTCCAGTTCACCGGGAGAACCTCGATGAAGATCAGGCGCAGCGGCGACGTCGTCTTGTTGTGGGCGGTATGAGCCAGATTCCCGGTTTCGTAGAAATACTCGCCGGTCTTGTAGATCGTGGTTTTGCCCGCCGCCGTGAACGTCAGCTGTCCCGACGCCACGTATCTGACCCCGGGACCGATGTGATGGTGCGCTCCCACGTATCCATCCGGCGCAAACGTCACCTCGGTGACCCGCATCTTGAACTTGCCGTTGAGCTCGAGTTGATGGCCGAAGATCACCTCTTCGAGGATGACCTTCGAGCTGATCCCGTTGGCGTCCACCTTCGGCTGGGCCGTCGACTGGTCGGCTGCCATCAGCAGAACGACCAACAACACGGTTGCGAGTCGGTGCATTATCCCCTCCCGCGAAAGTTGGCCCACCATCCGCAGTCCCACGGGGCGAAGGATAGTGAGAAACCCCGGTTTGACAAGGCCCCCGTTTGCTGGCACCATGCCCGGCACGATGCTGAAGCGGTCCCTGGAGCTGCTACTGCGATAACGGCGAGCGCCGAGCGCGCGTGCTCGCCGACCTCCTGCGCCCGACCGGGCCGGGAGGTTTCGTTTTTTCAGGGACCGGACGACAAGAGGAGACAGGGAGATGACGCCACCGCCAGTGACGCCCAAGCGCATGCCGTTCGACAAGTACCGCCCGTTCGTGCCCGTCGAGCTGCGGGACCGGACGTGGCCGGACAAGAAGCTGACGAAGGCGCCGCGGTGGTGCTCGGTGGATCTGCGAGACGGGAACCAGGCCCTGATCGACCCGATGGACCCCGAGCGCAAGCGGCGGATGTTCGAGGCGCTGGTGCGGATGGGCTTCAAGGAGATCGAGGTCGGCTTCCCCTCGGCATCGCAGCCGGACTACGACTTCGTCCGTCTGCTCATCGAAGAGGATCTCGTCCCCGACGACGTCACGATCCAGGTGCTCGTGCAATGCCGTCCGGAGCTGATCGAGCGGACGTACGAGTGCCT